>Ga0180012_1000020_pt1 | contig 96552 bp, 98 predicted proteins | sample KR11_S2_MetaG_FD_122243 | JGI IMG/M metagenome (GOLD analysis project Ga0180012, IMG submission 122243) | Groundwater microbial communities from the Olkiluoto Island deep subsurface site, Finland - KR11_S2_MetaG | ecosystem: Environmental > Aquatic > Deep subsurface > Groundwater | place...
GTTGGTGAGGGGGGACAGGCTGGTTTCTGCAGGCGGCCCCCTCATCTGCGAAATCTGGCACTTAGCTTTCGCTAAGATACCGATTTCGCTTCTTCTCCCTCCTTGGGGAGAAGAGGATCTCAAGCCTGCCGCGCGCCTCCTCTTCCCAGCTAAGTCGTAGATTTTGTTGGTGAGGGGGGACAGGCTGGTTTCTGCAGGCGGCCCCCTCATCTGCGAAATCTGGCACTTGGCTTTCGCCAAGACGCCGATTTCGCTTCTTCTCCCTCCAGGGGAAAAGAAGGTCGCGGCGTTACCCCAACCTCGAAACAACAGGAAAAATCCGATGAGATTGTCGTTTCGTCTGCCGTGGGCTTTCCCGGCGGAGCAGAGAGTCGTGTCCGATGCCAAGGCGGTGGGCGGGGGGATGTCGCTGGTGGCGGGCGAGGGGGAGGCGCGGTGGACCGGGCGGTCCTATGCCGCGCTGTCGCGCGAGGGGTTCATGAAGAACCCGGTGGCCCACCGCACCGTCCGTCTGGTGGCGGAAGCCGCGGCCGCCATTCCCTGGCTTGCCTATCGCGAGGCGCAGGAGCTCGATGGGCATCCGGCGCTATCACTGATCGGGCAGCCGAATGCCCGCATGGGCGGGGCCGATTTCTTCGAGGCTCTCTATGGGCACCTGCTGCTGTCAGGCAATGCCTATGTCGAGCCGCTGGCGATCGGCCCGCGGCCGGCCGAGCTGCATCTGCTCAGGCCCGACCGGGTGTCGGTGGTCGCCGGCGCCGACGGCTGGCCGGAAGCCTATGACTATCGCACGGGCAGCGTGCGGCGGCGGATTTCGGCGGGCGGCGGCGCTGCAGGGGTCGCAGGCGTTGGTGGTGGCACAGGGCGGGGCGGTGGGCTTCTGCATCTGAAACTCTTCCACCCGCTTGACGACCATCTCGGCTTTCCGCCGCTGGCGGCCGCCCAGGTGGCGCTCGACCTGCACAATGCGGCGGCGCGCTGGAACAAGGCGCTGCTCGACAATTCGGCGCGGCCGTCGGGCGCGCTGGTCTACCAGCCGAAGGAGGGTGGCAATCTCTCCGCCGACCAGTATGAGCGGCTGAAGGTGGAACTCGACGAGGGCTATTCCGGGCCGATGCGGGCCGGCCGGCCGCTGCTGCTCGAAGGCGGGCTCGACTGGAAGTCGATGGGGTTGTCGCCGAAGGACATGGATTTCGTCGAGGCGCGCAACGGCGCGGCGCGCGACGTGGCGCTCGCCTTCGGCGTGCCGCCCATGCTGCTCGGCATCCCCGGCGACAACACCTATGCCAACTACCAGGAGGCGAACCGGGCCTTTTACCGGCTGACCGTTCTGCCGCTCGTGTCGCGCACCGCGGCGAGCTTTTCCGGTTTCCTGTCCGGGCTCTATGGCGAGCCGCTGCGGCTGGTGCCGGACCTCGACCAGGTGGCGGGATTGGCCGCCGAGCGCGACGCGCTCTGGGCAAGACTGGGGGCGGCGGATTTCCTCACCGAGGAGGAGAAGCGGCAGGCGGTGGGGTATTGAGGGGGCTGATTGCGCGTCGCCCTGGGTGGGAGTGGCGCCCGCATCGAGGGGCTTGGCGGCGTCGCGGCCTCGATCCTTCGAGGCCCCTGCGGGGCACCTCAGGATGAGGGGAGGCGTTGGTGGGCGCGGTGTCGGTTTGCGATCTCCCCCCTTGAGGGGGAGATGCCCGGCAGGGCAGAGGGGGGTAGCTCCTCGCGCGACGGCGGATCACCCCCCTCTGTCACTTCGTGACATCTCCCCCTCAAGGGGGGAGATCGATGCGCCGCAAGCGTCCGGCGACTTCAACCTGAATCGGAAGATGAGGCCGTTGAAGCGACACATGCGGGGCTAGAATCAGGCTCTGAGAAACGCGCTGCAAGCGATTCAATCGACTCGGCAAAACGCGGCCACTTGAAGTGATGCGTGAAGCGGGTTCCGCAAGGGGACCTGGCCCGGATTGCCGGCCGGACCGTGGTCCGGCGGCGAAGGGCGAGGCGGTCTCGAACGGATCGGGGCGGCACGGCCGGTGATCGGCGTGGGCCGTCGAATTCCCTTATTTTAGCGATGAGAGATTAACAAATGACTGACTTCAGCCATGACGGCGGTCTGTGGAGCGCGCGCGTGATCGGGGCGGTGGCGGGGTCGGCGATTTCGCTCGTCTACCTTTTGCCCAAGGGACGGCGCGAGGCGGCGATCCGGTTTCTGACCGGGGTCTGCTGCGGCATGATCTTCGGCGGGCCGGCGGGCTTGTGGATCGTGCGCAAGCTCGACGTCGCGGCCGAACTCTCGCCGCCTGAGACCATGCTCGCCGGCGCGACGGCCGCGAGCCTTACCGCCTGGTGGGGGCTCGGCCTGCTGGTCCGGCTCTTTGCCCGCTACGGGCAGCGGCCGGGCGGGTGAGGGGGCTGTGAGACCTCACCCTGAGGCGGGAGCGCAGCGACCCTCGAAGGGGCCGGTCTGCTCCGCGGCGGCCGTCCCCTCTCCCCGCTTGCGGGGAGAGGGTTAGGGTGAGGGGCAATCTCGTCGCATAAGAAGTGAGAGCAGGCCGACTGCAATGCGGGACTTGCCCCTCATCCGCCTGCCGGCACCTTCGCCGGCCCTTCGCTTTTGCTCAGGGCGCTCGTCATTCGAAACGATTCACTGGATCGTTTCGTCGGCTGTGCCGACCATTCCTCACCCCGTCTTGACGGGGAGACCGGACGAGCGGCGCTGCCAGGGCCGTCCCGATCCTTCGAGGTCCCTTCGGGGCACCTCAGGATGAGGGCGGAGCGTGGCCCGGACAACCATCATTCATCACGAGGAGAATGCCATGCACGCGTATCGCGGGCCTGTTTCGCTGACGGAAAAATTCGTCAACCTGACATTGAAGGGGGTGGAGGGCGACGGGTCGTTCTCAGGCTATGCCAGCCTGTTCGGCGAGGTCGATCTCGGGCGCGATGCGATCGAGCCGGGGGCCTTCGAGAAGTCGCTGGCAAAGCGCGGCGCCAAGGGGGTGCGCATGCTGTTCCAGCACGACCCGGCCGAGCCGATCGGCGCCTGGCGGGTGATCCGCGAGGACGCCCGCGGGCTCTATGTCGAGGGGCAGCTTTCGTTTGGAGTGGCGCGGGCCCGCGAGGTGCATGCGCTGATGAAGTCGGGCGCGCTCGACGGGCTGTCGATCGGTTTTCGCACCGTGCGCTCGAGGAGCGACCGCAAGAGCGGCGTGCGCCGCATTCTCGAGGCCGACCTCTGGGAGATCTCGGTGGTGACCTTCCCGATGCTCCCGGCGGCGCGGGTTTCGAACGTCAAGCATGCGCGGTTCTTCCGCGACAAGGAAACCGAGCTCGTCCGCGCCATGCGCCGGGCGGCGCGGACAATGGCCATGGATGTCTTCAGGAAAGGATGACAGATGAGCGATGCAGCGATGGAAAAGCAGACGGCCGATGCCCCGCGCAAGCGGACGGCGCCGGAGGTGAAGGCCGTGCCCGACAGCGTGACGGCGGCGTTCGAGGACTTCATGGGCGCCTTCGAGGCGTTCAAGGACGTCAACGACCGGCGGCTCGCCGAGATCGAGCAGAAGCTTTCCGCCGACGTGGTGACCCGCGACAAGATGGAGCGGATCAACAAGGCGATGGACGAGCAGGGCCGGATGCTCGACGAACTGGTGCTGAAGAAGATGCGCCCGCCGCTCGGCCGCGTCGGTGAGGCCGACGGGCCGGAGGCGGCCGAGCACAAGGCGGCCTTCGAGGCCTATATCCGCCGCGGCGACGAAGCGGGCCTGCGCGAGCTGGAGGCGAAGGCGATGAGCGCCGGCACGCCCGCCGACGGCGGCTATCTCGTGCCGCCGGAGACCGACACCGAGATCGGCCGCAGGCTCTCCGTCGTCTCTCCGATCCGGGCGCTGTCGACGGTCCGGCAGGTGTCGGGCTCGGTGCTGAAGAAGCCGTTCTCGCCGGGTGGCATGACCGCCGGCTGGGTGGCCGAGACCGCGGCGCGGCCGCAGACGGCGAGCGCCCAGCTTGCCGAGCTCTCCTTCCCGACCATGGAACTCTATGCCATGCCGGCGGCAAGCCAGGCGCTGCTCGACGATGCGGCGGTCGATATCGAGGCCTGGATCGCTTCGGAAGTGGACATCGCCTTTGCCGAGCAGGAAGGCACAGCCTTCGTTTCCGGCGACGGGTTGAACAAGCCGAAGGGCTTTCTCGCCTATGACCAGGTGGCGGACGGCGCCTGGGAATGGGGCAAGATCGGCTATCTTGCGACCGGCGTCGCGGGCGGCTTCGCCGCCTCGGGGCCGTCGGACGTGCTGGTCGACCTCGTCTATGCGCTGAAAACCGGGCACCGGCAGAATGCCAGCTTCGTCATGAGCCGCAAGACGCAAGGCGAGATCCGCAAGTTCAAGGATGCTGACGGCAACTATCTCTGGCAGCCGCCGGCCCGGCCGGGCGAGGCCGCCTCGCTGATCGGCTTTCCGGTGGCGGAAGCCGAAGACATGCCGGCGATCGCGCCCAGTGCCACGGCGATCGCGTTTGGCGACTTCCGCTCGGGTTATCTGGTGGTCGACCGCGTCGGGGTCCGGGTGCTGCGCGATCCCTATTCGGCCAAGCCCTATGTGCTGTTCTACACCACCAAACGCGTCGGCGGCGGGGTGCAGAACTTCGAGGCGATCAAGCTGGTGAAGTTTGCGGCGAGCTGAGGGGGCTTGCGGCTTTGTCCCCCCTCACCAAGAAAATCTGCGACTTGAGCCCTTCGGGCTAAGCTCGCGATTTTCTATCCTCTCCCTCGCTGGGGAGAGGAGGGGGCGATGCGGCCAAGGCTCCTCTTCTCCCCAGCGGGGGTGAGGAATGGTCGGCGCAGCCGGCGAAACGATTCAGTGAATCGTTTCGAATGACGAACGCCCTGAGCAAAAGCGAAGGGCCGGCAGAGGTAGCGCGCAGCGCCGGATGAGGGGGGCAAAGCCACTTGATGTCGTAGCACTTGGCCCCCTCATCGCCTCACTGCGTTCGGCACTTCTCCCCGCTGGGGAGAAGAGGGTTTCCACGACGCGCCGCGACCGAGCGGGTAGGCGAGCGGGTAGGGATGTGGGCCTCTTCCCCCCCCCTCTGTCGGCTGCGCCGACATCTCCCCCTCAAGGGGGGAGATTGCCCCAACCGCCCTGCTTTCAAAATCCAATTCCAGGAGACTTTCATGACCCTATTTCCGACGGTGCCGCCGGTGGCCGAGGCGGTGACGCTCGTCGAGGCGAAGGCGCATCTGCGCGTGGACGGCAATGACGAGGATGCGCTGATCGCACAGCTGATCACGGTGGCGCGCGAGCATATCGAGCGCGAGACGGGGCTGGTGCTGATCGCCGGCTCCTTTCGCCTCTGCCTCGACGACTGGCCGACCGACGGGGTGATCCGCATCGGATTCGGGCCGGTGCGCGAAGTGACCGGCGTGACCGTCTATGACGGCCAGGGCAGTCCTGCCGCCGTTTCGCTGGCCGACCATCTGCTGGACGGCGAGGCGCGGCCGGCGCGGCTGTGGCTGCGCGATCCGCCCGCACCGGGGCGGGCACTGAACGGCATCGAGATCGATTTCGTCGCCGGCTTCGGGCCGAGCGGCGCGGATGTGCCCGACACGCTGAAGCGGGCGATGCTGCTGCATGTGGGGGCGATGTTCTCGCTCCGCGGGGTTATCCCGGTCGCGGCACAGCCGGCGGCAGTGCCGCCCGGCTACGAGCGGCTGATCGGACCCTTTTGCCGAAGGGGGTTATGACCATGGGGCTCGTCGATTTCGACCCCGGGGCGCTCTCCGCCCGGCTGAGGCTGGAGCGGCCGGTGGAGAGCCCGGACGGGCAGGGCGGCGCAACCGTCGGCTTCGAGACTGTCGCCGATCTGTGGGCGCGGATCGAGCCGCTGGCGGCCGATGTCGAGGAGGTGGCAGCTGCGGGGCGGGTGATCGTCTCGCACCATGTCTGGCTGCGCTTTCGCGCCGATCTGGCGGCGGGAATGCGGCTGATCAAGGGCACGCGGCGCTTCGCCATCGAGAGCGTGCGCGATCCCGACGAAACCGGGCGCTATCTGGTCTGCCGCTGCCGCGAGGACCGGCAATGAGGGCGGCGATCCGGGCGTCGATGACGCGGACCGGCGAGGATCTGGGATCGGCGTTGCGCCGCGCCTTGACGGGCGAGGTGATGCGGCGGGTCGGGCGACAAACTGAACAGCGGACGGCCGGGCAGACGCCGGATGCGCCCGTGGCGGGCGGCGGGCCGGCGTCCTCGGACGACGGCAGGTCCGTCGGGCGGGACGGCGGCGCTTCCGTCGGAAGGCCCGTAGCGACGTCAAAGAAAGCGAGGGCAGGCCATGAGCAGTGCGGTGAACGAATGTCTGGCCGCTATTCAGGCGCGGCTGGCGGGTGATGCCGGGCTTGCCGCCCTGATCGGCGCGGGTGGCATGCGCGACCGCAGGGCCGACCGGCTCGACCTGCCGGCGCTGGTGCTTTCGGCGGTCGAGTCCCGCGACTATTCGACGGCCTGCGAGGCGGGTCTCGAGATCCTGCTGACGCTCGAGGCCTGGTCGGCCGAGGGGCGGCGCGAGGCGGAAGTGATCGGCGAGACCGTGCGCGGCCTGCTGGACGACGCGGCGCCGGCATTGGCGGGCCACGCGCTGGTGAGCCTTCGCCATCGTCGGACGATCAGCCGGCGCGAGGCGAAGACGGGATTCTTCGTCGCCGAGATGGTCTTTCGGGCGGTGGTGGAGTGAGGTGTTGCCGGTATCCCATCTCTGATGTATGGTCAATGTCATTACAGTTGATGAGGCCTGCCGATGGTTGCACTGAAGAAGACGGAAACGGTGAACATCCGCATCGACGCCTCGACGCGCGACCTGATCGCGCGCGCGGCGGAGGTTTCCGGAAAGTCGGTGACGGCCTTCATGACGGAGGCGGCCCAGGCAGCGGCCGAGCGCGAATTGCTGGAGCAACGTTTCTTCCGCGTCGATGCCGAAATATTCGGTGCGATCGATGACATGCTCGGGCAGGAGGGCAAGGTGAATGAGGGGCTGCGCGGGCTGTTGCACGCGCGCCCCGCCTGGCTCGACTGAAGCATGTATCGGCGCCCGGCACCCTTGGCCGACAGGCATATCCTGGATGGCTTCGACAGTGGCCGGCCCTCGCTCGATGCGTTTCTCGTCGACATGGCCCGCTTCAACCATCAGCAGGGCTATGCGCGAGCCACCGTGATCGCCGACGGGGATTTGCGGGTTGTCGCCTACCATGCCCTGTGTGCCGGCGTGATTTCGCGGGACGCCGCACCGCGCGGGGTGAAGGCCCATGGTGCGCCGGCGGATATACCGGTGGCCTTGCTGGCGCGGCTCGCTGTCGATCGGCGTCACCAAGGCAAGGGACTGGGCGCGGCGCTGCTGCAGAATGCGCTTCTCTCCGTCATCGCGGCATCGGAAAGGGTGGCCTTCCGCGCCGTCATGGTGCACGCGCTGAACGATGCGGCGATCGGCTTTTACAGCCGCTACGGCTTCCGCCCCGCAAGGGGCCTTGAGCGCACCTTGCTCCTGCCGGTGCAGGATATTGTCGCCTCCTTTAGCGGCGTCGACCCCGCCGGCTGACGATTCCATACCAATCTGCACATGCTTCCAGGCGTCCTTCGGGGCGCCTTTTCGTTTTGGTTCTGAAAGGATTTCGACATGGTGGCACAGAAGGGCAAGGACCTGCTTTTGAAGGTCCAGGACGGGGCGGGTTTCGGGACGGTGGCGGGGCTGCGGTCCAAGCGGCTTTCCTTCAACGCCCAGACCGTCGACGTGACGGATGCGGAGAGTGTCGGGCGCTGGCGAGAGCTTCTGGGCGGGGCCGGCGTGCAGCGCGCCGCACTCTCGGGCGCCGGCCTGTTCAAGGACCAGGCTTCGGACGCGCGAGTGCGCAGCGCCTTCTTTGCCGGCGACATTCTCGCCTGGCAGGTGGTGATCCCGGATTTCGGCACGGTGAGCGGGCCATTCCAGGTGACCGCGCTCGAATATGCCGGCGCGCATGACGGCGAACTGACCTTCGAGATCGCGCTGGAATCGGCCGGCGCGCTTTCCTTCGCGGCGCTCTGATGCGCGGCGGGGGCGAGGACTTCGGCGCGCTGGGTCGCGCCAACCGGCGGCGCGGCGAGGTGGAGGCGGTGATCGGCGGGGAACGCCGGATCCTTTGCCTGACGCTCGGCGCGCTCGCCGAACTGGAGACGGCCTTCGGGGCGGAAAGCCTGGCCGATCTCGGCCAGCGCTTTGCCGCAGGCCGGCTGAAGGCGGCCGATCTGATGCGCATCCTCGGGGCGGGCCTGCGCGGCGGCGGCAACCGGCTGCGCGACGAGGACCTGGCGGAGATGACGGTCGAGGGCGGGATCGCCGGGGCGGCGGCGGTGGTGCGCGACCTGCTGATCGTGACCTTTGCGCCGGACCAGACGGCCGGCGCGGGGGCGGTGACGGCGGACCCTTGAGGGCCGCAGGCGGCGAGGCGGCGACGGCGCGGGCCTTCCCCTGGGAGGCGGTGCTTGACGCAGGGCTCGGCCGCCTGCGGCTCCATCCGCATGTGTTCTGGGGTTTGAGCCTCGTCGAATTCGCCGCCATGGCCGGGGCCTTTGCGCCGCGGTCGGCGCGGCTTTCGCGGGCCGGGCTCGAGGGCTTGATGCGGGAGTATCCGGACGTGGCGGATGGAGGTTCACCCCCCTCTGTCACTGCGTGACATCTCCCCCTCAAGGGGGGAGATCGGGCGGCGGGCGACGCCGGCCCCTCACCCTCCGAGGCCCCTGCGGGGCACCTCAGGATGAGGGGTAGCGTGGGGCTTCGCTCCTCACCGGCACTGCGCACCACCTTCCTCACCGCCCGACGCGGGGAAAAGGGAAACACAACGGTGACAGGAAGGAGTTTTCCATGGCCGACGACGAGATGATTGCGCTGTCCCTCGATCTCGATGTGGGCGAGGCGTTGAAAGTTCTGGACGAGCTGGAGGGGCGGTCGCGGAGCTTTGGCGCGGCGCTGACCTCGGCGTTGAAGGGGGCGACGGTGGGCGGCAAGGGGCTGGAGGATACGCTGAAATCGGTGGGTACGCGGCTCGCCGACATTGCGCTGTCGGCCGGGCTGAAGCCGATCGAGGGGCTGATGGGCAATGCGCTGACCAGCCTGATCTCCGGGCTGACGGCCGGGTTCGGGGCGATCATGCCCTTTGCGACAGGCGGCGCGCCGGGGCGCGTGGCGCCCTTTGCCGCCGGCGGCGTGGTGTCGGCGCCGACCTATTTTCCGCTCGGCGGCGATCTGGGACTGATGGGCGAGGCCGGGGCCGAGACCATTCTGCCCTTGAAGCGCGGCTCGGACGGGTCGCTCGGCGTGGCCGCCGGCGGCAGCGGGGCAACCACGCAGATCAATTTCCATGTGACGGCGAGCGACGCGGCAAGCTTTGTCCGCAGCGAAGGCCAGATCACCGCCATGCTGGCGCGCAGCGTCGGGCGCGGGCGGAGGCATCTCTGACGCCGCCTTTTTTGCGACGCGATAGTTGCGGACGCTTCGCCCGACGCCTGCCTTCTCTCCTGCCTGTCGAATAGGATCCAAGCCATGAGCAACGGTTTTCACGAGGTGCGCTTTCCGCTGCGCTTGTCGCTGTCGACCAGCGGCGGGCCGAAGCGGTTTACCGACATCGTCGACCTGACCAACGGGCGCGAGGCGCGCAATGCGCGCTGGCGCAATTCGCGGCGGGTCTACGATGCGGGCTCGGGGCTTAGGGCGGTGGACGATCTCTACGCGGTCGTCGCCTTCTTCGAGGCGCGCGGCGGGAAGCTCTACGGTTTTCGCTTTCGCGATCCGCTCGACGGAAAATCCTGCGGGCCGGGAGAGACGGTGTCGCCCTTCGACCAGGCGATCGGCACGGGCGACGGGGCGACGGCGGCGTTCCAGCTGGCCAAGACCTATGGCGATGCCGGCGGCGAATGGCGGCGCGAGATCTTGAAACCTGTGGCGGGCACTGTGCGGGTGGCGGTCGACGGGGTGGAACTGCCGGCGACGGGTTTCGCCTGCGATGCCGGCACCGGCATTGTGATTATTGCTGAGGAATATATTCCTTCATCCAGTGCGCTGGTGCAGGCGGGTTTCGAATTCGACGTTCCGGTGCGCTTCGACACGGACCGCATCGACGTCAATCTCGAGGCGTTCCGGGCCGGGCGCATTCCAGCCATTCCGCTGGTGGAGATCTTGCCGTGAAAGAGATACCCGACGCATTGGCCGCCCATCTCTCCGGTGATGCGACCACGCTTTGCCGCTGCTGGCGGGTGACGCGGCGTGACGGTCTGGTGCTCGGCTTTACCGAGCATGACCGAAACCTCACCTTTGCCGGAACGCAGTTTCTCGCCGCGAGCGGCTTTGCGGGAACCGAGGCGCGGGCAGTGAACGGCCTGGCGGCGCCCGGCGCCGAGGTGACCGGCGGCTTTTCCAGCGCGGTCATCAGCGAACAAGACCTGGCGGCTGGGCGCTATGACGGCGCGCGGGTCGAGGTCTTCACCGTCAACTGGCAGGCGCCGGAAGAGCAGCATCTGCTGATGAAGGTGCAGGAGATCGGCGAGGTGTCGCGGGCGGGTGGGGCCTTTGCGGCGGAACTTCGGAGTTTTGCCCACCGGCTGTCGCAGGAGCAGGGCCGAATCTACGGCCGGCGCTGCGATGCGAGCCTCGGCGACGGGCGCTGCCGGGTGGATCTGTCGGCTGCGGGGCGGCGGGCGACGGGTTTGGTGACGGCGGTCGAAGGACGCGACCGGATCGCGGTGTCCGGCCTCGGCGGGTTTGCCGACGGGCATTTCCGGCTTGGCACGCTGCGGTTCGACAGTGGCGTGAACGAGGGGCTGACGGTCGAGATCGACGGCAATGTCGCGGCATCCGGCGGCACGCGGCTGACGCTGTGGCTGCCGCTTGAGAGCGCGGCGGCGGTCGGCGATGCGGTGACGGTGACGGTCGGCTGCGACAAGGGGTTTTCGACCTGCCGCGACCGGTTCGCCAACGCCGTCAATTTCCGGGGATTCCCGCATATGCCGGGCAGCGATTTCGCCTATTCCTATGTGAAGGGCGAGAGCTCGCATGACGGGACGGCGCTGTTCGAGTGAGGGGGCTGCGGGTACGGGCTCCTCTCCCCTTGTGGGAGAGGAAGCAATTTCAGCGTCTTGGCGCAAGCCAAGTGCTAGAAATTGCAGGTGAGGGGGCGCCGATGAAACTCCAACCATCCCCCTCATCTGCGAAAATCTAGCACTTAGCTGGCGCTAAGCCCTCGATTTCGCTTCTTCTCCCACCGGGGGAGAAGAGGGCGCCGCCGCTGACAGCCCCAAGACAACATGCGATACCCAGGAGCATAACCCATGGCCGCCATCGGAAATCGCGTGGTCGTGATCGCCGGGCAGTGGATCGGCACACCCTATCGGCATCAGGGGTCGACGAAGGGTGTCGGGTGCGATTGCCTGGGGCTGGTGCGGGGGATCTGGCGGGAGATCTATGGGGCGGAGCCGGAGATGGTCGCGCCCTATGCGGCGGATTGGGCGGAGCGCGGCGGGCAGGAGCGGTTGCTGGAGGCGGCGGGGCGGCATTGTGCGGTGGTGCCGGGCTTTGCCGCGGCGCGGCCGGGCGATCTGCTGGTCTTCCGCTTTCGGCCGCAATTCGCCGCCAAGCATGCCGGCATTCTCGTCGGCGCCGACGCCTTCATCCACGCCTATGAGCAGGCGGCGGTGATCCGCTCGGCGCTGGTGCCGGCCTGGCGCAGACGGATTGCCGGGATCTACCGGTTCCCTGAGATTTCTTGAAAAACGGCGGGTTTTGCCGTATCTTGCTGGAGTGCTGGACGAGGCGCGTACCTCGCCCAGCCTTTGCTAGCTCTTGATATTGACCCGGACGGTCATAGACCAGCCCGTCCGGGTTATCCTCAAGATCAGCGTAATGCCAATTGGCCAAGACCTCATAGCACTACCTCCACATTCGAGAGCAAGGCCTTTGCCATGGTCGGCGGAGCCCGTCTTCGCCGACGCGCCGGCTGGCGCGGCGCTTGCTGCTTCTGCTCCCGAACTTCCACATCCTATCACAATCTAGGCGAGCATCCAGACGGGTGCCGCAAGGGGCATCCATGGCGACAATCCTCTTCCAGGCAGCGGGTGCGGCTCTGGGTTCGGTGTTCGGGCCGCTCGGCGCCGTCATCGGTCGGGCGGCGGGTGCGCTTGCCGGCAACATGCTCGACCGGGCGCTGATCGGCGGCGGAACGAAGCTGTCGGGCGCACGGCTTTCGGCGGCGCGCCTGCCGGGGGCGGCCGAGGGGGCGGCGATCCCGAGGCTCTATGGCACGGCGCGGCTGGGCGGCACGCTGATCTGGGCCACGCGCTTCGAGGAGGAGGCGACGACCGAGCGGACCGGCGCCAAGGCGACCGGCACGCGGGTGAAGACCTATCGCTATTTCGCCAATCTGGCGGTCGGCCTTTGCGAGGGGGAAGTGGCGCTGGTCCGGCGGGTCTGGGCCGACGGCCAGGAGATCGACCTTACCGAGATCGAGATGCGCTTCTATCCCGGGACGGAGGACCAGTTGCCCGATCCGCTGATCGAGGCGAAGCAGGGGGCGGGCAACGCGCCGGCCTATCGCGGGCTCTCCTATGTGGTGTTCGAGCGTCTGCCGCTCGACGATTTCGGCAATCGTATTCCGCTGCTGCAGTTCGAGGTGATCCGGCCCGTGGGACGGCTGGAGGGCATGGTGAAGGCGGTGACCGTCATTCCCGGCTCGACCGAGCATGGCTATGCGACGGTGCAGGTCCGGGAACGGACAGGCGAAGGCGCCTCGCGCATTCTCAACCGCAACACGCTGGTCGCCCATACCGACTGGCAGGCCTCGATCGACGAGCTGCAGGCGCTCTGCCCGAATCTCGAAACTGTCGCGCTGGTTGTGTCCTGGTTCGGCACCGATCTGCGCGCCGGCGAATGCCGGGTGGTGCCGGGCGTCGAGGTGGCGAGCCGCAACGAGAGCCGGGACTGGCGCGTGTCGGGCGTGACGCGCGATGCCGCCTATCGGGTCAGCCGCCACGACGGCGGCCCGGCCTATGGCGGCACGCCGGACGATCGAAGCGTGGTCGAGGCGATTACCGACCTCAAGGCGCGCGGGCTGAAGGTGGTGCTCTATCCCTTCGTCATGATGGATATTCCGACCGGCAATGGCCTGCCCGATCCCTATGGCGGGGCGGAGCAGGCGGCCTATCCCTGGCGCGGGCGGATCACCTGTCATCCGGCGCCGGGACGGCCGGGCTCGCCCGACCGGTCGGCGGCGATCCCGGCGGCGATCGCGGCCTTCTGCGGGACGGCCGAGGCCGGCGATTTCGACGTATCCGGCACCACGGTTTCGTATCAAGGCAGCGACGAGGGCTATCGTCGCATGGTGCTGCATTATGCGCTGCTGGTTGAGGCGGCGGGCGGGGTGGACGCCTTCCTGATCGGTTCGGAACTGCGCGGGCTGACCATGCTCCGCGATGCGGCCGATGGCTTTCCCTTCGTGGCGGCGCTGGCGGATCTGGCGGCGGACGTGCGGGCGATCCTTGGGGCCTCGACGAAGATCACCTATGGCGCCGACTGGAGCGAATATTTCGGCCATCATCCGGCGGATGGCTCGGGCGACGTGTTCTTTCATCTCGACCCGCTCTGGGGGCATCCTGCGATCGACGCGGTGGGGATCGACAACTACATGCCACTGTCCGACTGGCGGGACGCGGATCTGGAGAACGCCAACCCGGACGGGTTCCGGCTCTCCGACGACGCCGAGGCCATGGCCGGGCAGATCAGAGCGGGCGAAGGCTTCGACTGGTATTATGCCAGCGAAGCCGACCGGGCGGCGCGTGTCCGCTCGCCGATCAGCGACGGGGCGGCGGGCAAGCCCTGGGTGTTTCGTTTCAAGGATATCGAAGGCTGGTGGAGCAATCTGCACTTCGACCGGGTCGGCGGGGTGGAGCGGGCGAGCCCGACCGGCTGGACGCCGGGCATGAAGCCAGTCTGGTTCACCGAACTCGGCTGTGCTGCGGTCGACAAGGGGGCGAACCAGCCTAACGTGTTCGGCGATCCGAAATCGGCGGAAAGCGCGCTGCCCCATTTCTCCAGCGGCGCGCGCTCCGACAGCCAGCAGCGGAGGTTTCTCGAAGCGCATCTTGGGCATTGGCAGGGTGGCGCGGCGCCGGCGGGCATGGTCGATGCGGGGCAGGTCTTCCTGTGGACCTGGGATGCTCGACCGCAGCCGGCCTTTCCGCAGGATCTCGATCTCTGGGCCGACGGCACGAACTGGCGCACCGGCCATTGGCTGAACGGGCGGCTGGGGGCGGGAACGCTCGCCGATGTGCTCGCGGCCATGCTCGAGGATCACGGATTTGCCGACTACGACGTGTCGGAGGTGAGCGGCGACCTCCTGGGCTATGTGCAGGGCGACCTCGCCTCGGCGAGAAGCCTGATCGAGCCGCTGGCGGAGAGTTTCCTGATCGATATCGTCGAGGATGGGGCAAAGCTCAAGTTCCGCTCGCGCCTGGCGGCAAGCCTCCCGGCGCGGACAGTGGAGGTGCTGGTCGACTTCGAGGGAGAGCCGCTGTGGCGCGAGACGCGCGGCCATGACAGCGATTTTGCCGCCGAGGCCTCGATCACCTACTTCGACCCGGCCAACGACTATGGCGAGGCCTCGGCCCGCTCGCGGCGGATCGAGGCGGCGACCGAGCGTCAGATGGCCCGCGACCTGCCGGCCGTGATGGCGGAGGAGACGGCCCTGTCGCTCGCCGAAGGCATGTTGCGCGACCATCGCATCGGCAGGCGGCGGCTGGAGTTTTCGCTAGGCCCTGCTGAGCTTTCCGTCCAGCCGGGCGATGTTCTTTCGCTGTCCGAGGGGCCGGAGGGGCGGTTTCTGGTCGGCGAGATCGACGACGGGCTGGCGCGGCGGCTGTCGCTCCGCGAGGTGGCGGCGGCGGTTTCGACCATGCCGGTCACGGAGGGGACGGGGCGTACGCCGGACCGGCCGGGCTCTGTCGGCTTCGACCCGGTCGTTCTTCTGATGGATCTGCCGCGTCATGCGGCGGACGAGGCGATGGATTTCGCCTGCGTGGCGGGGCTGACGCGACCGTGGCGGCGTTTGTCGATTTCGTCCTCGGGGGACGAGGGCGCCTTTCGCCCGCGCGCCACGCTCGACCGTCCGGCGACGATGGGCCGGCTGGCCGCGCCGCTTGCCGGCGGCGTGTCGGGACGGTTCGACCGGTCGAGGACGTTGGAGGTGGAGCTGTTCTTCGGCAGCTTTGCCGCAGCAACCGAGCTTTCGGTGCTGAACGGCGAGAACCGGCTGGCGTTGCACGCGGCGTCCGGCGCCTGGGAAGTGATCGCGTTTGCCGGGGCGGAGGAGATTTCTGCCGGGCGCTGGCGGCTGTCGACGCTGCTGCGCGGTCTGGCGGGGACCGAGGATGCGATGGCGGCCGGGGCGGATGCCGGCGCCGCCGTCGTGCTGCTCGACGCGGCGGTGCGGCCGCTCGGGCTGACGGCGGAAGAGACCGGGCTTTCGCTCGACTATATCGCAGAGCCGATCGGCATGGCCGCGTCGCCGGCCGCCCTTGGCGCCTTTGCCGGCGGGGTGCGGGCGCAGACGCCGCTCTCGCCGGTGCATCTCGGCGCGCGGCGGACTGCCGGCGGCGATGTCGAATTCTCCTGGATACGCAGGTCCCGCGTGGACGGCGACAGCTGGTTGCCGGCCGAGGTGCCGCTCGACGAAACGGCCGAGGCCTATCGGCTGGAGATCCTCGACGGGACGGCGGTGCGGCGGTCGGTCGAGATCGGCGAGGCGCGGTTCGTCTATCCGCAGGCGCTGGAGCTTTCGGACTTCGGCGGATTGCAGGCGAGTTTTCGCGTGCGGGTGCGGCAGCTGGGGCGCGTGGTCGAGGGGATCGCGAGCGAGGCGGAATTGGTGGTGCGGTGAGGGGCGAGCCTTTGCGTTTCTCCCCGGCCAGCCGTCCATACTGATTGGGCCTAGGTGACTGCCCCTCATCCGCCTGCCGGCACCTCTGCCGGCCCTTCGCTTGGGCTCAGGGCGTTCGTCATTCGAAACGATTCACTGGACCGTTTCGTCGGCTGCGCCGACCATTCCTCACCCCCGCTAATGGGCAGAAGGGACGAGCGGCACGGCCGGGGCTGTCCCCTCTCCCCGCCTGCGGGGAGAGGGTCAGGGTGAGGGGCAATTCGTTCCCCAGCTGTGAGGGCGAAGCGTGGGCAGACACACGTCTCTACCTCGAACGACATGCCGATCAGCGTAGCGGACGCTAGTCGCCAGAGACTGCTGGGGGGCGAAGTGCGGGCTCTGCTGGCCAAAGTGCCACTGACGCCGGGACCTTCTCCCACCCATCCATTCCCATCAAGAATCCAGAAGAGGGAGAGCGAGATGCTCGAGGCGAAGCAGTGGTACCAGTCGAAGACGGTGTGGGGCGCGGTGATTGCGATGGCGGCGCCGCTTCTGAGGCATGTGGGTGTCGAAATGGGGCTTGCCGAACAGGCCGACCTCGCCGATGCTCTGGCAACGCTCGCCGGTGCGTTGGGCGGGGTGCTGGCGATCTATGGGCGCATCAAGGCGACGCGCTCCATCGGTCCCGGCGCAGGGAGCAATTGAGACGAGCATTCATTTGCCATTCAGAAGGCATGCGATAGATAGTCAGCAAGAGTTCAAGTTGTGCGGAAGAAAAAGCAATGGCATCGATCATGATCATCGCGGGCCTGGCGGCCGGAATGGCGGCTTCGCCTGTACCGGACAGCCTCGGCATCGGTGCCATGACGGGACCGATCGTGCTGGCGCAGGCGCAGAGCGGCGACAATGGCGGCTCGGACGGCGGCGTCGACTGCCGCAGCGCCGCCTACCGGGCTGTCGAGGAAGTCGGCGGCCAGTTGCTCTCCGTGCGCCAATCCGGCAATGAATGTGTCATCACGGTCCTGATTCCGGGCAGTGGAAACGAACGCCCGCGCAAGGTCACGATGCGGGTTTCCAGCTGATTTCCGCCGCGGCCCTGGCTGCGGCATACGGCATTTCGAAGAGGGGCGGGATAGATGCGCATTCTGGTCGTCGAGGACGATGTCAACCTCAACCGGCAGCTCGTCGAAGCGCTGCAGGAGGCCGGTTACGTCGTCGACAAGGCTTTCGACGGCGAGGAAGGCCATTTTCTCGGCGATACCGAGCCCTATGACGCCGTCATCCTCGACATCGGCCTGCCGGAAATGGACGGCATCACGGTGCTGGAAAAGTGGCGCACCGCCGGCCGCGTCATGCCGGTCCTGCTGCTGACCGCCCGCGACCGCTGGAGCGACAAGGTTGCCGGCATCGACGCCGGCGCCGACGACTATGTCGCCAAACCCTTCCATCTCGAGGAAGTGCTGGCCCGCATAAGGGCACTGATCCGCCGCGCGGCCGGACACGCATCCTCCGAGATCACCTGCGGCCCGGTCCGGCTCGACACCAAGAGTTCCAAGGCCTCCGTCGACGGCAAGGCGCTGAAGCTCACCTCGCACGAATACCGGCTCCTGTCTTACCTCATGCATCACATGGGCGAGGTGGTGTCGCGCACCGAGCTGGTCGAGCATCTCTACGATCAGGATTTCGACCGTGATTCCAACACGATCGAAGTCTTCGTCGGCCGGCTGCGCAAGAAGATCGGCATCGACATGATCGAGACCGTGCGCGGCCTCGGCTATCGCATCCAAGCCCCGCAAGAGGCGAAATGATTCCCGTCTCCCGGTCGCTGACCGTCCGCGTGCTGCTTCTGGCCACGCTGTGGTCCGCGGCCTCGCTCGTCACCATCGCGCTGGTGATCTCGGCTTTCTATCGCCAGGGGGTGGAGCGCGGCTTCAACAATCTCCTGCGCGCCCAGCTCTACAACGTCATCAATTCCGTCTCGATCGGCGATGGCGACAGCCTGTCCGGCAGCCCGGAACTCGGCGACCTGCGTTTTTCCCAGCCGGAGACCGGCTGGTACTGGCTGGTCGAGCCGCTCGGCGACTTCGCCGCGGCCCCCCTTGCCTCGACCTCGCTCGGCATGGCCGAACTCGCCGTTCCGAGCCTCGAACAGGTGCCGTTTGACGAGCATTACGAGCGCTTCTATCCGATGGTCGACGCGGTCGGGAACAAGCTGCTGGTCGCCGAAACCGAAGTCGTGCTCGACGGCGGCGACCGGGCGGCGCGGTTTCGCGTGTCCGGCAATCTCGACGTGGTCGAGGAGGAGATCGGCTTTTTCTCCACAAGGCTCTATGCCGGGCTCGCGCTGTTCGGCTTCGGCGGCCTGGTGGTCAACGGCCTTGCCATTCTCTACGGCCTGAAGCCGCTCGACCGGGCGCGCCGGGCGCTGGAGAAGATCCGCGGCGGCGAGGCCGAGCGGATTGAGGGCGACTATCCGCGCGAAATCCAGCCGCTGGCCAACGAGATCAATGCGCTGATCGAAAGCAACCGCCGCATCGTCGAGCGCGCCCGCATGCAGGTCGGCAATCTCGCCCATTCCTTGAAGACGCCGATCGCCGTGCTGCTCAACGAAGCGCGCGGGCTCGACAAGGCGCAGGCCGAGGTGGTGCGCAGCCAGGCGGAGGCCATGCAGGCGCAGGTGGCGAGCTATCTCAACCGTGCCCGTATCGCCGCCCAGCGCGATTCGGTGCTGGCGCGCTGCGAGGCGGAACCGGTGATGGAGCGGCTGGTGCGGGTCATGCGGCGGCTCAATCCGCAGGTCGACTTCACGCTCGACGTGGCGCCGGGCCTTGCCTTCGCCATGGAGCAGCAGGACGTCGAGGAAACGGTCGGCAATCTTCTGGAGAACGCGGCGCGGTTTGCCAGGACCCGCGTCGTCGTCATGGCGACGCCGGCAGCCCACGAACCGGAGACGGCGGGCGAGGGCGCGCGGCGCGGCTGGATCGAGGTGACGGTCGAAGACGACGGTCCGGGCCTTGCGCCGGAGCAGATCGGCGAGGCGCTGAAGCGCGGCAAGCGGCTCGACGAGAGCAAGCCCGGCACCGGGCTCGGCCTGTCGATCGTCAAGGAAATTTCCAGCGAATATCAGGGGGCCTTCGGCCTGTCGCGCGCGCCGATCGGCGGCCTCAAGGCGGCTCTTGTGTTGCCGGCTGTGACGCGGGACACTGCGTAATCAATTTTGTTGTGAAAAAACAATGGTGGCCATAAAGATGCCATGTGGGTGCCGCAGCAGAGCAAGGACAGACGTGATGATCTATCGTTCCGATGACGGGACTGGGGCTGTTCCTATGGGTGTTTCCCGCTTTCGGGGCGCGGCAGTGATCGCGCTGGCCGCATTTGCACTTTCCGCCTGCACGACGAGTGGCGGGTCGAAGGGCGGTTTTTTGTCCTCGGGCGAGCCCAATCCCTCGGCGCTCTACATCTCGGCGCTGCAGGGCGGCATCGTCGCGCGCACCGGCGTGAAGCTGTCGGACAGCGAATTGCAGCGCGCGCTCGAAGCCGAATATCGGGCGCTCGAGGCGGCACCGGGCTTCCAGCCGGTCGCCTGGGCGGGCCAGAATGCCAGCGGCCAGGGGGTTGCCGCCGCTCCCTACCAGGTCGGCCAGCAGAACTGCCGCCAGTATGTCCACAAGCTGAACGACAAGGGCCGGCAGATCGAGGCGCGGGGTGCGGCCTGCCGCAATTCGAACGGCACCTGGACGCCCTTGACGTAAGTCAAGGCTGAGGGTCAGCTGCTCACCTACGGATCGGCTTGCGGCCAAACGCCTCAACTTTGCGTCATCCGCCGTTTGTTTGTGGCGCAGAGCCTCGGCTTGAAGTAATTGGGCATCATGTTGTTTTGGATCGTATCTGCCTTTCTGACGGTGGCGGTTGCCGTCGCCCTCCTGTTGCCGCTCCTCAAAGGGGCGGCGCCCGCGCCTGTCGACGATGTCGGCGAAGCCGCCGTTTACCGCGACCAGCTCAAGGAACTCGAGCGCGATAAGGCCGCCGGCCTGATCTCCACCGAAGATGCCGGCTATGCCCGCGCCGAAATCGGCCGCCGCCTGCTGGTGATGTCGGGCGAGGGGACCAAGACAGTCGATGCGGCGAGGGCCAAGGGCCTGAACGCGCTGTCGCAAGCCTTCATCATCCTCTGTCTGCCCGCCATCGCGCTTGGGCTCTACCTCAAGACCGGCAGCCCCGACATGCCGGCGGCGCCGCTCGCCGCCCGTCTGGAGAACCCCGGCAACAATATCGAACTGCTGGTCGCCAAGGTCGAACGCCATCTGGCGGAAAACCCCAATGACGGCTCCGGCTGGGACGTGCTGGCGCCGATCTATTTCAAGATGCAGCGTCTCGGCGACGCCGAACTGGCCTTCCGCAACGCGATCCGCCTGCAGGGCACTAACCCGGCGCGGATGAACGGTCTCGGCGAAGTGCTGATGGCCGGAAACGACGGCATCGTCACCGACGACGCGCGCTCCGCCTTCGAAGAGGCGCTGCGCCTCGATGCCAAGGACCCGCGGGCGCGCTTCTACCTGGCGCTGTCGCTCGAACAGGGCGGCAAGAGGCAGGAGGCGCTCGCCGACTTCCAGGCGCTCGCCAAGGATTCCCCGGCCGATGCGCCGTGGCTGCCGCTGGTGCAGGAGCATATCGCCGCCAATGCCGGCGGAGCGCCGGTGGCCGGCCTGCCGGCTGAGGCACAGGCCAACGCACAGTCCAAGGCTCCGGGCGGTCCGACCGCCAGCGACGTGGAGGCCGCAGCAGGCATGTCCGCCACCGATCGCAACGCGATGATCCGCGGCATGGTCGAGGGGCTGGATGCCAAGCTGAAACAGGACCCGAACAATTTCGAAGGCTGGATGCGCCTCGTTCGCTCCTATGCGATGTTGAACGAGCCGGAAAAGGCGATCGCCGCGCTGAAGTCGGCGCTGGTCGCCTTCCCGCCCGAAGAGGTTCAGGGCAAGCAATTGATCGGCGTCGGCCGCGAACTCGGCCTGCCGGTGGAGGAGGCGTTGAAATGACCCGCAAGCAGAAACGACTGGCCGTGATTGCCGGCGGCATGAGCTTCATCATCGCTGCGGTTCTCCTGGTGATGTTCGCCTTTGGCCAGTCCGTCGCCTATTTCTACATGCCCGCCGATCTGGAAAAGACGGCGGTCGGCCCCGGCACCCGCATCCGCCTCGGCGGCCTCGTCGAGGAGGGATCGGTGGTGCGCGGCGAGGGCTCGACGGTCAAGTTCTCCGTGACCGACGGCACTGCCACCGTTCCCGTCACCTATGTAGGCATCCTGCCGGACCTGTTCCGCGAGGGGCAGGGCGTCGTGACCGAGGGCAAGTTCGAGGCCGGCAGCACCGTATTCAACGCCGACAGCGTGCTGGCCAAGCATGACGAGAACTACATGCCGAAGGAAGTCGCCGACCGTCTGAAGAAGGACGGCGTCTGGCAGGAGGAAAAGACCCAATGATCATCGAACTCGGCCACTATGCCCTGGTGCTGGCGCTGGCCGCATCGATCATCATCGCCATCCTGCCTGTCATCGGCGCCAAGCGCGGCGACGCGGCCCTGATGGCGGTCGCCGTGACCGGGACCATGGCGCAGTTCCTGCTGGTCGCCTTCTCCTTCTCCGCATTGACCTGGGCCTATGTGGTCTCCGACTTCTCGGTGCAGAACGTCTGGGAGAACTCCCATTCGATGATGCCGGCGATCTATCGCTACTCCGCGGTCTGGGGCAATCACGAAGGTTCGATGATGCTCTGGCTGCTGATCCTCACCCTGTTTTCCGCGCTCGTCGCCTTCTTCGGCGCCAACCTGCCGGACCGGCTGAAGGCCAATGTGCTGGCCGTGCAGGCGTGGATCTCCTCGGCCTTCCTGCTGTTCATCCTGCTGACGTCCAATCCGTTCATCCGCCTGTCGCCGATCCCGGCCGAGGGCAAGGACCTGAACCCGATCCTGCAGGACGTAGGCCTCGCCATCCATCCGCCGCTGCTCTATCTCGGCTATGTCGGCTTTTCCGTCTGCTTCTCCTTTGCCATCGCCGCCCTGATCGACGGCCGTATCGACGCCGCCTGGGCGCGCTGGGTGCGGCCATGGACGCTCGCCGCCTGGACCTTCCTCACCGCCGGCATCGCCATGGGTTCCTACTGGGCCTATTACGAACTCGGCTGGGGCGGCTGGTGGTTCTGGGATCCGGTCGAGAACGCCTCCTTCATGCCCTGGCTTGCTGGCACGGCGCTCCTGCATTCGGCATTGGTCATGGAAAAGCGGGACGCGCTGAAGATCTGGACGGTTCTGCTCGCCATCCTCACCTTCTCGCTGTCGCTGCTCGGCACCTTCCTGGTGCGCTCGGGCGTCTTGACCTCGGTCCATGCCTTCGCCACCGATCCGAGCCGCGGCATCTTCATCCTCGGCATCCTGACATTCTTCATCGGTGGCGCCTTCGCCCTGTTCGCCTTCCGCGCGCCGCTGCTCAAGTCGGGCGGTCTCTTCCATCCGATCTCGCGCGAGGGCGCGCTCGTCCTCAACAACCTGATCCTGACTGTGTCGACGGCGACGGTCCTGATCGGCACGCTCTATCCGCTGCTGCTCGAAACATTGACCGGCGAGAAGATCTCGGTCGGCGCGCCGTTCTTCAACCTGACCTTCGGCCTGTTGATGGCGCCGCTTCTTGTCGCCGTGCCCTTCGGACCGATGCTCGCCTGGAAGCGCGGCGATCTCTATGCGGCGATGCAGCGGCTCTATGTGGCGGCCGGGATCGCCTTCGTGCTCGCCGTGGCGCTCTACTATGTCGAGAATGGTGGACCGGTGCTGGCGGTGTTCGGCCTAGCCGCCGGCTTCTTCCTGATCTTCGGGGCGCTGTCCGACCTCTGGTACCGCGCCGGCTTCGGCAAGCTGGCGACGGGACTGGCCTTGCGCCGGCTGAACGGCCTGCCGCGCTCGGCGATCGGCACGGCACTCGCCCATTTCGGCCTCGGCGTGACCGTGCTCGGCATCGTCGCGGTCACCACCTTCGAGACCGAGACGGTGGTCGAGATGAAGCCCGGCATGACGGTCGAGGCCGGTGCCTATTCCATCACCTTCGACGGCATGAAGTCGGCCGTCGGCCCGAACTTCACCGAGGATCGCGGTCACTTCACCATTCGCGAGGCAGGCGCCGACCTGGGCGACGTCTGGTCGTCGAAGCGGCTCTACACGGCGCGGCGCATGCCGACGACCGAAGCGGGCATCCGCACCTTCGGCGTCAGCCAGCTCTATGTCTCGCTCGGCGACATGATGGACGACGGCGGCATCGTCGTGCGCATCTGGTGGAAGCCCTATATCCTGTGCATCTGGTACGGCGCGCTGATCATGATGGTCGCCGGCTTCGTATCGCTCTCCGACCGCAGACTGCGCGTCGGCGTGCCGAAGCGGCATGCCAAGACCGCCGCACCGGCGCTGGAGGCGGCGGAATGAGCGATCGTGATCACCCGCTTGCGGGGCTCACCCCCCTCTGCCCTGCCGGGCATCTCCCCCTCAAGGGGGGAGATCGGTCGCACGGCACCGTCACCGCTTCTACGGGCGCCGAGGTTGGAGCCCCGGTGATCTCCCCCCTTGAGGGGGAGATGTCACGAAGTGACAGAGGGGGGTATCGCGTCAGCCCCTTGCGACGCTTCCTGATGGTCCTGGTTCTGGCACTGTCGGCGTTCGCCCCCCTGCCGGCACTCGCCGTTGATCCGAGCGAGCGGCTGGCGGATCCGAAGCTGGAGCAGCGGGCGCGGGATCTTTCGGCCAATCTGCGCTGCATGGTCTGCCAGAACCAGTCGATCGACGATTCGAATGCCGATCTGGCGCGTGACCTGAGGCTTCTGGTGCGCGAGCGCATCGTGTCCGGCGACAGCGACGAGCAGGTGATCAACTATGTCGTGTCGCGTTACGGCGAATTCGTGCTCCTGAAGCCGCGGCTCTCGGCAAAGACCATGATCCTGTGGGGCGCGCCGGCATTCCTGCTGGTGATCGGGCTGGGCGTCGCAATCGTCTATGCTCGCGGGCGCAGCCGGCCGGAGCCGAAAAGGCTGTCCGACGAGGAAGAGGCGAAACTCGGCAAGCTGCTCGACGAGTAAGCCGCCGGCCCGTCGAAAAATACCCCCAAAGATTACCAAGATTTCATCTGCCGTACAGTTCGCTGTAAGGTGACGTGCCCTATATCTTCATCATCCACCGCTTCCGCCGGACGTTCCGGCTCCAGTCAGTAGAACAGATGAAGGTAGAATTCATGTCCGCACAAATCGGCCGTTCCAACTTGAAGAACATCCTGAAGAACTCGACCGCCGCGGGATTTGCAGCGGTCATGCTGGCCGGCGCGCTGCCGCTCGCGGCCGTTCCCGCCTATGCCGAACCCGTCAAGGTCGAGGCGGCCCAGGTGCCGAGCTTCGCCGACGTGGTCGAGGCCGTGTCGCCGGCCGTCGTCTCGGTCCGCGTGCAGTCCAATGTCGAGCAGACCTCCGATCAGAGCAATTTCTCCTTCGGCTTCGGCGGCCGGGGTTTCGAGGACCTGCCGGACGATCACCCGCTGAAGCGCTTCTTCAAGGAATTCGGCGGCCCGGATGGCGAGCAGTTCGGCCAGCGTGGGCCTGACCGCATGCCGCCGCATGGCCGCGGCGACGGCAAGGGCCGCCTGCGCCCGACCTCGCAGGGTTCCGGCTTCTTCATCTCCGAGGACGGTTACATCGTCACCAACAACCACGTCGTCGACGACGGCGCCGCCTTCACCATCGTGATGAACGACGGCAAGGAACTCGACGCCAAGCTGGTCGGCAAGGACAGCCGCACCGATCTCGCTCTGCTGAAGGTCGAGAACCCGAAGCAGAAGTTCACCTATGTCAGCTTTGCCGAGGACGAGAACATGCGCGTCGGCGACTGGGTCGTGGCCGTCGGTAACCCGTTCGGTCTCGGCGGCACGGTTACGGCCGGCATCATCTCGGCCCGCGGCCGCGACATCGGCTCCGGCCCCTATGACGACTACATCCAGATCGACGCCGCCGTGAACCGCGGCAATTCCGGTGGTCCGGACTTCAACCTCGCCGGCGAAGTGGTCGGCATCAACACGGCGATCTTCTCGCCTTCCGGCGGCAATGTCGGCATCGCGTTTGCCATCCCGGCCTCGGTTGCCAAGGACGTCATCGCCAAGCTTAAGGACGGCGGCACCGTCGAACGCGGCTGGCTCGGCGTGCAGATCCAGCCCGTGACCCAGGACATCGCCGACTCGCTCGGCCTGTCGGAAGCAAGCGGCGCTCTGGTCGTCGCTCCGCAGGAAGGTTCGCCGGGCGGCAAGGCCGGCATCAAGCAGGGTGACGTCGTCACCGCCGTCAACGGCGAGCCGGTCAAGGATCCGCGCGATCTCGCCAAGCGCATCGCCGCGTTCAAGCCCGGCACCACGGTCGACGTGTCGCTGTGGCGCGAAGGCAAGGCGACCAGCGTCAAGGTCGAACTCGGCGAACTGCCGAGCGAGCAGGCGATGGCCGGCCCGGAAAGCCAGAACGGCGACGCGCCGCAGGCTCCGGCGACCGAACAGGCGCTGGCCGGCATGGGCCTCTCGGTCTCTCCGGCCGAAGACGGCAAGGGCCTGACCATCATCGACGTCGATCCGGACTCGGATGCCGCCGACAAGGGCATGAAGGCCGGCGAGAAGATCACCTCGGTCAACAACCAGGCGGTTGCCAGCGCGGCCGACGTGCTGAAGGTGCTCGAGCAGGCGAAGAAGGACGGCCGCACCAAGGCGCTCTTCCAGATCGAATCCGAGAACGGCAGCCGCTTCGTGGCATTGCCGATCGTCCAGGGCTGACGGCGAAAGCCTGACCCCATCGGGGCGCCGCGGTCCTTGGCGACGCGGCGCCCTTTTCTTTTTTTGTAGGAAAGGGCCTCCAACATGAACACCGGACAGGGCGATGCGCCGCAGCCGGGCGATTCCGGTTGTGCGCAGGGCAGGGCCGGCGGTAATGTCCCGCACATGAAAATACTCGTTATTGAAGACGATCTCGAAGCCGCCGCCTATATCACCAAGGCCTTCCGCGAAGCCGGAATTGTCGTCGATCACGCCAGCGATGGCGAGAGCGGCCTCTTCATGGGCTCAGAGAACGGCTATGATGTCATGGTCGTCGACCGCATGCTGCCGCGCCGCGACGGCCTTTCGGTCATCAGCGAACTGCGCAAGCGCGGCGTCGACACCCCGGTGCTGATCCTCTCCGCGCTCGGCCAGGTCGACGACCGCGTCACCGGCCTTCGCGCCGGCGGCGACGACTATCTGCCCAAGCCCTATGCCTTTTCCGAGCTTCTGGCGCGCGTCGAGGTGCTGGGGCGCCGCAAGGGCAAGCCCGAGCAGGACATGGCCTACCGCGTCGGCGATCTCGAGCTCGACCGGCTGTCGCATGAGGTGCGTCGCGCTGGCAAGGAGATCCTGCTGCAGCCGCGCGAATACCGCCTGCTGGAATATCTGATGAAGAATGCCGGCCAGGTGGTGACGCGCACCATGCTGCTCGAAAACGTCTGGGACTATCACTTCGACCCGCAGACCAATGTCATCGACGTGCATGTCTCGCGGCTGCGCTCGAAGATCGAGAAGGACTTCGACAAACCGCTGCTGAAGACGGTGCGCGGCGCCGGCTACATGATCAAGGACGAGGCCTGAGCCCGCCATGAACGCCCGTGCCAAGCTCCTGTTCAAGTCGACCGCGGTCCGGCTGTCGGCGCTCTATATCGTGCTGTTCGCGCTCTGCGCGGCGCTTCTCGTCATCTATGTGACGGCCATGTCCGAGCGCATCCTCTATGTCCAGACGCGCGAGACGCTGAAGGAGGAGGTCAAGGAGATCGAGACCGCCTTCGAGCGCGGCGGCATCAACCGCCTGCTCGGGCTGATGGAACGCCGCGCCCGCCAGCCGGGCGCCAATCTCTACGTCATCGCCGGCCCGAACGGCGAGATCCTTGCCGGCAACGTCGCCTCGGTGGAGCCGGGGTTGTTCGACCGGGAGGGCTGGACCGACCATCCATTCCGCTACGAGCGCTACAACGAGAGCGGCGACGTGCAGCGGCATATCGCGGCTGGCCATGTGTTCTTCCTCGACAACAAGCTGCGCGTGCTGGTCGGCCGCGACCTCGGCGAGCCGAGCAAGCTGCGTCTCCTGGTGCGCCAGGCGCTGATGGTGGCGCTCGCCATCATGGGGCTGGGCGCCGTCATCATCTGGTTCGCCATTGGCCGCAATGCGCTGAAACGCATCGACCGGGTCTCGGCGGCGAGCAAGAAGATCATGGCGGGCGATCTTTCGCAGCGCCTTCCGGTCTCCGGTTCGGGCGACGAATTCGACCGGCTGTCCTCGTCGCTCAACGAAATGCTCGGCCGTATCGAGAAGCTGAACGAGGGCTTGCGCCAGGTTTCCGACAATATCGCCCATGACCTGAAGACGCCGCTGACGCGCCTGCGCAACAAGGCGTCCGATGCACTGGCCGAGAACGAGGAGCAGGCCCGGCGCACGGCGCTCGAAGGCATCATCACCGAATCCGACCAGCTGATCCGCACCTTCAATGCGCTGCTGATGATCAGCCGCGTCGAGGCGGGCTCGATCGCCGCCGAACTGTCCGACATCGACCTTTCGGCGATCGCCGCCGACAGTGCCGAACTATACGAGCCGGTGGCCGAAGAGGCGGGGCTGGAGCTGGAAACACGGATCGCCCCGGGCTTGTCGGTCCGTGGCAACCGCGAACTGGTCGGCCAGGCGCTGTCCAACCTGATCGACAATGCCATCAAGTATGGCGCCGCGGCCGAGGGCGAGCAGAAGATCGTCGTGACGGTTGCCAAGGTCGGCGGAGCACTGCAGCTGTCGGTCTCCGACAACGGCCCGGGCATCGACGCCGACAAGCGTGAGGCGGTGGTGAAGCGTTTCGTCCGTCTGGACGCCAGCCGCAGCAAGCCGGGCACCGGGCTGGGCTTGTCACTGGTCGAGGCGATCATGGCGCTGCATGGCGGACGGCTGGAGCTCTCCGACACCAACCCGGAAGGCGGTGCCGCGCGCGGCCTGACCGCCAGCATGGTTTTCCCCGGCCAGAAGGCCTGAGGCGGTGGGGGCTCCCGTCGCCCTCCGCTCAGTCGTCCTCCGCTCAGTCGCCCACCCATTCGAAGAAGATCTGCGCCGGCGAACAGCCGCGCACGCATCCGCCGCATCCGCCGCAGGCGGCCTCAGCCGGCGCGATGCGGCGCACGCGCCCCTTCTGTTCCCACACCCTCAGCATGGCCTCCACGGCGCTGACCTCACTGCTGCTTTGTAGCGAAAGGCTCTGGAGTGATGTCCGCTCCTGACGGCGCAGGAGATCACGCAACTGGGAGAGGCTTGCCATCAGAGCTCTCCCGCAGTCGCGAGCGCCGGTGGCCGGTGCTGCCGTGCCGAGCTGCGCCGCAGGGCAAGGACGGTGAGGGCGAAGACGGCAAGCACGCCGGTAATCCAGCCGGCCGAGCGCAGCGGCGCCTCAGCGAAGGTCGCCACTTGGTAGGCCATGACCGAGGCGCCATAGGCGATGCCGGTTGTCCAGACCAGGGCGGCCGTCATCCAGCGGGCACCTGCCTCGCGGTAGATCGCGCCGGTCGCCGCGACGCAGGGCGTGTAGAGCAGGATGAACAGCATATAGGCGAAGGCGCCGGCGCTGCCCGAGAAGCGCGCCTGCATCTCGGCAAAGGTGCCGGTCTCGACCGCCTGTTCGGCGGCTGCGGCATCCGGCGAATCCACATCGCCGATGTCGAGGCCGAGCGGATCGCCGGCCTTGCCGGCGACCTCGGCGAGATTGGCGGGAACCGAGGCGAGCGCGTCCTTCAGCCCGCTTTCGATGATCTCAAGCGTCGTCTGCGGTTTTTCCGGCACAGCGCTTGCGGCATCCCTTGCCAGCGCGCCGTAGAGGGAATCCAGCGTGCCGACGACGGCCTCCTTGGCGAACACGCCGGTGACGATGCCGACGATCGCCGGCCAGTTGCGCTCGTCGAGGCCCATGGGCGCGAAGACCGGGGCGGCGGTACGGCTGGCGACGGCGAGGATGGAACGGTCGCTGTTGCCGTTGCCGAAATTGCCGCTCGTGTCCATGGCGTTGACGATGGAGAGGAAGGCGACCATCAGCACGATGACGCGGCCGGCGCGCAGCACAAAGCCCTTCAGCCGCTCCCAGGTGTGGAGCGCGACATTGCGGACGGTCGGCATGTGATAGGGCGGCAGTTCCATCACCAGCGGCGAGACATGGCCGCGGGTGATCGTCATCTTCATGATGTAGCCGGTCATGATCGCTACCGCGATGCCGGTGAGATAGAGGCCGAAGACGAGGTTCTGGCCGTTGGTCGGGAAGAAGGCGGCGGCAAACAGCGCATAGACCGGCAGCCGCGCGCCGCAGGACATGAAGGGCGCCATCATGATCGCCGTCTTGCGATCGCTGTCATTGTCGAGCGTGCGCGTGCCCATGATCGCCGGCACATTGCAGCCGAAGCCGACGATCAGCGGCACGAAGGCCTTGCCCGGCAGCCCGGCCATGCGCATGAAGCGGTCCATGACGAAGGCGGCGCGGGCGAGATAGCCGGAATCCTCAAGGATCGACAGGAAGATGTAGAGGAGGGCGATGATGGGGATGAAGGTGGCGACCGTCTGGATGCCGCCGCCGACGCCGTCGGCGATCAGCACCGCCAGCCATTCCGGCGAACCGGCCGCGCGCATGGCATGACCGAGCCCGTCGACCAGGACGGCGCCGACGCTGAGGTCGAAGAAATCGATAAAGGCCGAGCCGACATTGATCGTCCACATGAACATCAGATACATGACGGCGAGGAAGATCGGGATGCCGAGCACCCGGTGCAGCACGATCCGATCGATGCGGTCGGTCAGCGGCTGCGAGGCCTCGCGCGGGCGCTCGACCGAAGCGGCGACCGCCTTGCCGGCAAAGGCATAGCGGCGGTCGGCGATCAGGATGTCGAGATCCTCGCCGCATTCGTCCTCCAGCGCGGCCATAGCCGAGCCGATCTCCGCGCCAAGCGTCGTCGGCAGGGCGGCCAGACGGCTGCGGTCTCCGTCGAAGATCTGCATCAGCTGCCAGCGCCGGTCGGCGGAGGCCTCCGGCAATAGCGCGGCAAAACGCTCGACGGCTCTCTCGATCGGGGCATCGTAGCGGCAGAAGCCGTCAGGCACGGCCTTTGCCGCGGCGACCTCGGCAACGGCGCGCTTCATGGTGTCGAGCCCGGTGCCTTTGGCGGCGATGACCGGCACCACCGGGCAGCCGAGCTGAGCGGCGAGCGCCTCGATGTCGATCTCGACGCCGTTCTGGCGGGCCACATCCATCATGTTGAGGACGACCAGCATCGGCACGCGCATTTCGAGCAGCTGGGTGGTCAGGTAGAGATGGCGCTCGAGATTGGAGGCGTCGACGATGTTGACCAGCACGTCGGCAGCGCCGGACACGGCGTAGTCGAGGGCAATGCGTTCGTCGAGCGAGGTTTCGAGCGAACCGAGCGAGTAGGTGCCGGGCAGATCGACCAGCGTCGCCGGCACGCCGTCGAGCAGCATGGTGCCGGTCTTCTTCTCGACCGTCACGCCCGGCCAGTTGCCCACCTTCTGGCGCGAACCGGTGAGCGCATTGAAGAGGGTGGTCTTGCCGCAATTGGGATTGCCGACGACCGCGACGGTGATCTGATTCATCGAAGGTTTCCGCAGGTTGGGGGCGGTCGGCCCCAGGGAGCTAGGCCGGGATGGTGTCGGCAAGCGGCTCGACGGTGACGATCCGCGCCTCTTCGCGGCGCAGGCAAAGGGCCGTGCCCCGGAGCGTCAGTTCGACGGGATCGCCGAGCGGCGCCCGGCGGGTGACCGTGACGACGGCGCCTGGCGTCAAGCCCATCGACAGCAGGCGACGCCGGCACGGGTCGTTGCGGTCGCTGTAACCGGTGACGCGGGCCGTCGCGCCGATCGGCAGCTCGTTGAGCAGGGTCATGATCTTCACTCGTCCATCGGCTCGACGGTCATCTTCTGCGCCATGCCCATGCCGAGCCCGACGCGGCTTTCATGCACGGCGACGATCATCGGCCCGGTCATCTGGTTCTGCACGACGCGGATGGCGCATCCGACGGCAAGGCCGAGATCGCTCAAGCGTCGGTCGAGGTTTCGTCCGGCCGCGAGACCGACGATCCTGACTTTCTCGCCGGTGCGTGCCATGGCCAGCGGATAGGAAAGCGATGCTGTCGTCATTGTGTTCTCCAGGGTACTTCGTCAGCGCGGATCTCCGCGCCAGATGACAATGCTAATGCGTATCATTCCTAACAAGTCAGGGTGTGTCGCCGTGTTCCATATCCGATGCGCACCCGCACTCTTTCATACAGACCTATCGAAAGATGAGTTTGTTCTTCAACAAACAAATTGACGCAGGGCCGGGTGGGCATGAGCCGGACTGTCAGCATGGCCTTTGCCGGGCATAAGGCCTAGCTTCCCAAGGGACGGCAAGATTCGCTAAGAACGATCTTGCGAACGGCGCGCGGGGAGGCTGGCGATGAACGAGACGACGACGAAAAGGCTGGCCGCGGTCGCGGACGGGGTGATCCGCCCGCTCAACCAGACGGAACAGAAGTCGGTCGTCTCGCTGCTCAAGGATGCCGCCAAGCACCAGCCGGCCATCGCCGATCTGCTCACCACCGAAGGGCCGCTGAAGGCGTTCGTCACGGCGGCGCTCTCGCTTTCGCCCTATCTGCGCGACATGGCCATGCTCGATCCGGCGACGCTCGCGCTGGCGCTGGAGGAGCCGATCGAACCGCTGCTGGAAGGGCTCGTTGCGGATGCCCGCAATGCCTGGCGCGTCGAGGACGACGGGCCGCCAGCCAGCGAAGCGCAGGTGATGACGCGGCTGAGGGTCGCCAAGCGCAAGCTTTCTTTCATCACGGCGCTCGCCGATCTCGCCCGCATCTTCGACGCGCGCGACACCACCCGCTGGCTGTCCGCCATGGCGGACGCCTGCGTCGCCGCCGCCATCGACCATCTGCTGATCGCCGGCGAGGACGCCGGCAAGCTCAGGCTCGCCGACCGGCAGGCGCCCTCGCTCGGCAGCGGGCTGATCGTGCTCGGCATGGGCAAGCTCGGCGCCTGCGAACTCAACTATTCCTCCGACATTGACCTCGTCGTTTTCTTCGAGGCGGAAGCCGGCATCCTCGTTTCGCCCGAGGATGCGACCGAGACCTATGGCCGCATGATGCGCCGGCTCGTGCGCATCCTCCAGGATCGCACCGGCGACGGATATGTCTTTCGCACCGACCTGAGGCTGCGTCCCGATCCGGGCTCGACGCCGCTTGCAGTACCCGTCGAGGCGGCGCTGCTCTACTACGAGGGCAGGGGACAGAACTGGGAACGCGCCGCCTATATCAAGGCGCGGCCGGTCGGCGGCGACCTGAAGGCCGGGCAGAACTTCCTGCGCGAGCTGGTGCCCTTCGTCTTCCGCAAATATCTCGACTATGCGGCGATCGCCGACATCCATTCGATCAAGCGGCAGATCCATGTGCACAAGGGGCACGGCGCGATCGCGGTGAAGGGCCACAATGTCAAGCTCGGCCGCGGCGGCATCCGCGAGATCGAATTCTTCGCCCAGACCCAGCAGCTGATCGCCGGCGGGCGCATGCCGGAACTGAGGCTGCGTCCGACCGAGGCGGCCTTGCACGCCCTGACCGCCGCCCGTTGGATCGACGCGGCGACCCGCGACGAACTGATCGAGGCCTATTGGTTCCTGCGCGATGTCGAGCACCGCATCCAGATGGTGCATGACGAGCAGACCCATCTCCTGCCGGAGACCGAAACCGAACTGCGCCGTATCGCCTATATGGCGGGCTTTGGCGACACGACGGGCTTTTCCACCCGGCTGGAAAGCGTGCTGAAGACCGTCGAGCGCCGCTATGCGCGGCTGTTCGAGCAGGAGGAGGTCCTGTCCTCGGCCTCCGGCAATCTCGTCTTCACCGGCCAGAAGGACGATCCCGACACGCTGAAGACGCTCAAGGGGCTCGGTTTCGAGCGGCCGGAGGATATTTCCCGCGTCATCCGCACCTGGCACTATGGCCGCTACCGCGCCACGCAGTCGGTCGAAGCGCGCGAGCGGCTGACGGAACTGACGCCGCAGCTTTTGAAGACCTTCGGCGAGAGCCGGCGGGCCGACGAGGCACTGCTGCGTTTCGATAGCTTCATTTCCGGCCTGCCGGCCGGCATCCAGTTATTTTCGCTGCTGACCAGCAATCCGGCGCTACTCGACCTGATCGTCAACATCATGTCGTCCGCCCCACGCCTGGCCGAGATCATCGCCCGGCGGCCGCATGTGTTCGACGGCATGCTCGATCCCGGCCTGATGGTCGAACTGCCGACCCGCGACTATCTGGCGAAACGACTGGCCTCGTTCCTTCAGGGTAGCCGGCACTACGAGGAAATCCTCGACCGGCTGCGCATCTTTGCTGCCGAACAGCGATTCCTGATCGGCATTCGGCTGTTGACCGGCACGATCGGCGGGGCTCTCGCCGGCCATGCTTTTACCGACCTCGCCGGCCTGATCATCGCCGAGGCGCTGAAGGCGGTGGTGGCCGAGATGGAGTCGGTCCATGGGCGCGTCGCCGGCGGCAAGGTGGCGCTGGCCGGCATGGGCAAGCTCGGTTCCTTCGAACTGACTGCCGGTTCCGACGTCGACCTGATCCTGCTTTACGAGCACGACGACGAGGCGGGCGAGTCCGACGGGGCAAAGCCGCTCGATCCGGTGCGCTACTACACCCGGCTCACCCAGCGGCTGATCGCGGCGCTGTCGGCGCCGACGGCGGAGGGCGTGCTCTACGAGGTCGACATGCGGCTTCGTCCTTCCGGCAACAAGGGGCCGGTGGCGACGCGGCTGCGCGCCTTCGAGAAATACCAGTTCGAGGAGGCCTGGACCTGGGAGCACATGGCGCTCACCCGCGCCCGTCTGATCGCAGGCGACGGCGCGCTGATGGACGCGACGAAGGCGGTGATCTCGGCCGTGCTGGCCAAACCGCGCGAGGAGGCGAAGACCGCCGCCGACGTCGCCGAGATGCGGGCGATGATCGACAAGGAGAAGCCGCCGAAGGACAACTGGGACCTGAAGTTGATCCCCGGCGGTCTGATCGACATCGAATTCATCGCCCAGCACCTCGCCCTCATCGCTCGCGGGCGCGGCGTCGCGGCCGAGGTTGACGGACTTTCGACGGCGGAGGCGTTGAAGCGGCTCGGCGCGCAGTTGATGGATCCGAACGACCTCAACCTCTGCCTGGCGGCGCTGAAGCTCTATACCGAGCTGTCGCAGGTGATCCGTCTTTGTGTCGACGGCGGGTTCGATCCCGCAACCGTTCCGGCCGGTCTCGTCGACCTCGTCTGCCGCGCCGGCGACAGCCCCGACCTGAAGACGCTCGAGGCGGAGATCAAGAGGTTGTCGAAGGCGGTGAGGAAGGTCTTCCAGGCGGTCGTGAAGGGATAGGGTCGGGTTAAGACCGGCGGATTGCGACGGACCATCCGGCCATCCTTTGGGGGCGTCCTGAGCCGAAACGGGAGGAATGCGGGGAAGGGTGCCTGTTTTTGCCGCCGGGATTCTCTCTAATTTAACGGACCCTGAAATAGAAAAGTGAGGTGGAACAATCGGGAACGGCTGTAGCGCTTAAACAGGCGCCGGACATCGGGACAGTGATGCACAAGATCAGATGGATCCTGGAGGCCCTGAGGGTCCCCAACGACAATCCGGAGCTCACGCTTTCGCAGTTCGAGGCCTTTTCCAAACAGGTTCCGCTGCTCTATTTCATCCTCACCACCAACATGCTGTCGCTGGCCTGGACCCACCGGGACATCGCGCCGGCCTATCTGGTGATCTACCTGCCGGCGGTTCTTTCCTTCGTCTTCATCCTGCGGGGTATCGGCTGGCTGGTTGCGCGCCGCCGCAAGGTCGATGCCGCCCAGGCCTATCACCGGCTGCGGGCCACGAACCGGCTGGCCGCACCCATCGCCATCTTCTGCACGGCATGGTCGCTCGCGCTCTTGCCGTATGGCAATGGCTACGAGCAGGCGCATGTCGCCTTCTTCATGGCGATTACCGTGATCGGCTGCATCTTCTGCCTGATGCATCTGCGCTCGGCGGCGATGGTCGTCACCGTCCTGGTCAACATTCCCTTCTTCATCGCCATGGTGCTGAGCGGCGAGCCGACCTTCGTCGCCACCGGCGTCAACGTCATTCTCGTCAGCATGGCGATGATCGCCATCCTGCTCACCCATTACCGCGATTTCCGACAGCTGGCCGAACAGCGTCATGTGCTGCAGGCGCAGAACAAGACGATGCAGGTGCTGTCGGACGAGAACCTGCGTCTCGCCAATCTCGACAGCCTGACGCTCATCGCCAATCGCCGCAGCTTCTTTCACACCCTCGAGCGCCGCCACGCGCAGGCGGAGGCCGAAGGCGGCATTCTCGCCGTCGGTGTCATCGACCTCGACGGCTTCAAGCCGATCAACGACATGTACGGGCACTCCGCCGGCGACCGGGTGCTGGTCGAGATCGCCGAGCGGCTCAAGCGCTTCGAGAGCGACACGATCTCCGTCTACCGGCTCGGCGGCGACGAATTCGCGCTGATCCTGGAATCGTTCGATGATGCGAACGCCATGGCGCTTGGAACCAGCATCTGCGACGCCATCGCCCAGCGCATCAATCTCGGCAGCGGCATCGTGCAGGTGACCGCCTCGCTCGGCATCGCCCTCTATCCCGATGTCGGCGAGAACGGGCACGACCTCTACGAGCGCGCCGACTATGCGCTCTACACGGCCAAGCGCCACAACCGCGCCGGCGTCGTGGTGTTCAATGCGGTGCAGGCACGCGAACTGTCGCGCCAGAAGGTGGTCGAGGAGACGCTGCAGGTCGCCGACCTGGAAAAGGAACTGTCGCTCGTCTATCAGCCGATCATGGATGTCGCCTCGCGGCGTTGCGTCGGATTCGAGGCGCTGGCGCGCTGGAACTGCCCGACCATCGGTCCGGTCTCGCCGGCCGAATTCATCCCGATCGCCGAGTATAACGGCCGCATCGGCCTGATCACCCGACTCCTGCTGGAGCGCGCGCTTTCCACTGCCGCCACCTGGCCGGACGATGTCTTCCTGTCCTTCAATCTCTCGCCGCACGATCTCGTCACCATCGAGGGCGTGATGCGCCTCATCGGCATCGTCGAGGACAGCGGTTTCGACCCCAAGCGCATCACCTTCGAGATCACCGAGACGGCGGTGATGAGCGATTTCGAACAGGCCAGCACTGCCATCCACCTGCTGCGCCAGCTCGGCTGCGGCATCGCGCTCGACGACTTCGGCACCGGCTATGCGAGCCTGAGCTACGTGCACCGCCTGCCGCTGTCGAAGATCAAGGTGGACGGCAGCTTCGTCAGCCAGATCCATCGCCGCGGCACCAGCTTCAAGATCGTCAAGTCGGTGCTGGCGCTGTGCTCGGAAATGGGGCTGGAGGCGATCGTCGAGGGCGTCGAGACCGAGGAGGAACTGGTGATCCTCGAGGAGCTCGGCGTGCGCTCGGTGCAGGGCTATCATTTCGCCCGCCCGATGGCCGAGGCGCTCACCCATACCCTCTTCGCCGGGCCGGAAGACAAGGCCGCGGTCAAGCTCCGCGGCCGGTCCTGAACGGGGCCCGCCTCAGGCCCGCTTGCGTATCGCCTCGATGACCAGGACCTCGGGGATACGCACCGACACGACGGTGCCCTTGCCCTCGCGGGAGCGGATCCTCAGGCTTCCGCCGTGCATGTTCACCAGCGAGCGGGAGATGGCGAGGCCAAGGCCCGAACCGCCATTGCTCTTGGCGTACTGGCTCTGAACCTGTTCGAAGGGCTGGCCGATCTTGCCCAGTGCCGTCTTCGGAATGCCGATGCCGGTGTCGGCGATGGTGATGGTGACGGCGTCGCCGATCTTGCGGGCCCGAAGGGCGATCCGGCCGCCGGATTCGGTAAACTTAACGGCGTTCGACAGGATGTTGAGCAGGATCTGCTTCATCGAGCGGCGGTCGGCCGTCATGGTCAGGCCGGACGAGACGCGCTGTTCGATGCGGACATTCTTCTCCTCCGCCGGGATCGAGGTAAGGCGCAGGCTTTCCTCGATCAGCGCATCGAGATCGATGGTCTCGCAGCGGATCTTCATCTGGCCCGCCTCGATCTTCGACATGTCGAGGATGTCGTTGATGACGTGCAGCAGGTGTTTGCCGCTCTCGTGGATGTCGCGGGCATATTCCGAGTATTTCGGCGAGCCGATCGGGCCGAACATGCCGGCGAGCAGGATCTCCGAGAAGCCGAGAATGGCGTTGAGGGGGGTCCGGAGCTCGTGGCTCATATTGGCGAGAAATTCCGACTTCGCCTTGTTGGCGGCCTCGGCGCGCTCCTTCTCCGCCTGGTAATTGGCGTTGGCGACCGACAGTTCGGCTTTCTGCCGCTCCAGCTTGCGCTGCGACGACGAGAGGTCGCCGATGGTGGCCATCAGCCGGCGTTCCTGGTCGCGCAGGCGCTCCTGGTGGCGCTTCAGCAGGGTGATGTCGGTGCCGACCGAGACGAGGCCGCCATCGCGCGTGCGTCGCTCGTTGATCTGCAGCCAGCGCTCGTCGGCGAGCTGCACCTCGGTGGTGCGCGACGATCCGCTCTGGTCGGGATCGGCGACGCGGCGCTGGATGATCGGCCGCTGGGCGGCGGCCTGAACCACGGCGCGCTCGGTGCCGGGAACGAGGATGCTGTCCGGCAGGCCGTAGACGTGCTGGAAATGGCCGTTGCACATGACCAGCCGGTCGTTCTTGTCCCACAGTACGAAGGCTTCCGAGGTGCACTCGATGGCGTCGGCGAGGCGCTGGTCGGCCTCGGCATAGCGCTGGGCGAGACGGTGCTGTTCGGTGACGTCCATGGCGATGCCGATGACGTGCATGCAGCCGGTGTTGGAGCAGATCACCTGGGCGCGGGCCCGCATCCAGACATAGTGGCCGTGGGCATGGCGCATGCGGAAGATCTGGTCGATCTGCTTCGACTTGCCGCGGCCGACGGCGCGGGCGAGGGCGAAGAGATTGCCATCATCAGGATGCATCAGCCGCGCCGCATCGGCAAAGGCCATCACGTCGCTCGACGGCGGCAGGCCCAGCATTTCGTACATCGAGCGCGACCAGAACAGCTTGCGGTTGGCGAGGTCGAAATCCCACAGGCCGCAGCGGCCGCGCGAGAGCGCCGCCTCGACCCGCATATTGCTTTCCAGGAAAATGTCGTCGGCGTCCCGGGCGCGCTTCACCTGCTGGAAATAAGCATAGAGGATGACGCTGAGGATCAGCGAAATGCCAGCGAACAGGGTGACATTGAGAGCGACCTCGCTGCGCCAGAAGTCCATGCTCTGCTGCAGGGAATGGGCGGTCAGGATCAGGGCGCCGTCGGTACCGATCGGGGTCAGCACGGCGAAATGGCGCTCGCCGCCGATATCGGTCTCGATGCCACCGCCCTGATCGGCGAAGCGGCGGATGGCGGCGACCTGTGGCAGCAGATTGGTGAGCGGCAGGCTGACATAGCCGGCACCGGCGGACGACGAGGCGAAGATCCGCCCCGACGGATCGACCATCAGCACGAAGGAACCGTCGGAGAGGCGCTCGGCCGGCAGCAGGGTGGCGAGGGCCGCCTCGGCGGCCCTGCGGTCGGCGGAGACGAACAGCGCCTCGCGTCCGGCAAGGGCTGCGTTGGCGGTGGTGGCGACGAGCACCGTCGTCTGGCGCACGCTGCTTTCCATGCGGGCATGTTCGCCGAGAATGCCGGCGACACGCGCGATGGCGACGACCGACAGGAAGGCGAGGATGAGCACGGGGATCGACCGGCGCAGCACGGTCTCGATCCGCCGCGACGGTCCGCTGTCGGGATTATCGAGCCCGGCGACGCGCTCACGCAGGCGATTGAAAAATGCCATCAATCCTGAAAATTGGAGTCGCAACCGCTCATCGGCTGCGGTTGCCCGCCGCACGTTCGACATTGTCCCTGCCTCGATCCCTCGTGTGATCCGAAGCGCCGCTCGCCCGAATCTGACTCAATGAATCACCGGCGATTCGGCTTGTCCAGACGGGGCGGGTAAACAAAATCTTAAGCCCTTCATCGGAATCGGCTTTTTTTGTGCAACGGTGGTCAAAGGCTTGAATCTGATTGAAAACAGGGGCCCGTCTCGCCTATCGATGAGACGTTCACATCCATTCCGGCAGAGCCGAAAGGAACTTCTTCCATGCGTTCGAGATCGCCTCGCCGGTCGTCTTTCTGGGCAGTGCCGGCGGCTGCCGCCCTGGCCTCCCTCATGGCCGCCGCTCCGGCGTGGGCCGTCGAGCCCGAACCGCCGAAGCTCTACGAGGAACTGACGGAGGAACAGTCCACCGAGGCAGACCAGTTCGCCCTCAACAATGCCATCGCCACGGTGTTTCATGAGGCCGGCCACATGCTGGTCTCGGAGTTTTCGCTGCCCGTGCTCGGCAAGGAAGAAGACGCGGTGGACGGGCTTGCCGTGCTGCTCTTGCTCGAAGCCGAGGACGAGGACTTCAACAGCGCGGTCGAGGACTGGGCCAATATCTGGTTCCTGTCGGCCGGTGCCAAGGAGGACGAGGAAGACAATGCCTTCTGGGACAGCCACGGGCTGGACGAGCAGCGCGCCTATGCGACCGTCTGCCTGATGGTCGGCAAGGACAAGGAGCGTTTCCAGGATTTCGCACAGTCTATCGACTATCCCGAATACCGGGCGGAGGAGTGCCTCGGCGAGTACCAGAGCCAGCTGCAGAGCTGGGAAAAGGTGCTGAAGCCGCATGAGGCGGGCAAGAACGACAAGACGAAGTTCAAGATCACCTACGCGCCGACCAAGGACCCGCAGCTCGCCTATTTCCGCGAGATGATCAAGACGGCGGGCGTCATGGAAATGGTCGCGGCCGCCTTTTCCGGCAGCTACAAGCTGAAGGACGGGATCAAGCTGACGGCGACCGAATGCGGGGTCGCCAACGCCTTCTGGAGCGCCGACGATCGCGAAATGACGCTGTGCTACGAAGACCTGCTCAACAGCGCCGAGCTCGACGCGCAATGGTACATCGACAATCCGGACGGCGAAGAGGCGACAGGGGAAGACGAGGATACCGTCGAGGAGGAGGATACCGACGAGGCGAGCCCGCCGCGCCAGCGCCAGCCGATATTGCCGCAGGCTGGGGCATCCCGTTCGGGCTGAGGCCCGTCACCATCCGCAATTCCGGCGCCTGGCGCTTTAACATTCAGCCGAGGTGCCTGCCTCCCGAAGCCGGTGATCACCGCTTCCGGGAGGCAATGTTTGATGCTCAGCCTTTCAGCATACGCTCGACGATGTCGGCGACGTCGGACGACAGCGACGGCGCCCGTTCGATGGTCATCAATGCCTCGCGGGCCTGGTCGGCGCGTTGGGGTTCCAGCAGGCGCCAGGAGCGCAGCGCCGTCAGCAGGCGGGCGGCGAGTTGGGGGTTGCGCTTGTCGATCGACAGGATCTCTTCTGCGAAGAAGTGATAGGCTTTGCCGTCCGGACGGTTGAAGCCGGTCGGGTTGGCGAAGGCGAAGGTGCCGATCAGCGCGCGCACCCGGTTGGGGTTCGACGCGGTGAAATGCGGGTTCTGCATCAGGCGCATGACGCGCTCGAGTGCGCCGTCGCCCGGGATGGTCGCCTGGATCGAGAACCATTTGTCGAGCACCAGCGCATTGGTGGCGAAACGGCTTTCGAAAGCGGTGAGCGCCGCATGGGTCTCGGCCGCGTCCGGGAAGCGGTGCGCGAGCACGGTGAGCGCCTGCGACAGGTCCGTCATGTTGTCGGCCTTGGCAAAGGCTTCTGCCGCACCGGCCGGGCTGTTTTCGCTGAGCGCCAGGAAGCCGAGGGCAGCATTGCGCAGTGCCCGGCGGCCGGCGCCGGCGGCATCGGGGCTGAACGGCGTCGACGCGGCAAGCCCGTCATAGAGGCTGCTGAAGGTCGCGGCCCCCGCCTTGGCGATGGCGGTCAGGACGGCCTGGCGACCCCGGTGGATCGCGTCGGGATCGTTGTTGGCGCCGAGTTCGCGGGCGATGTCGGATTCGCTCGGCAGGGCCAGGGCCTGGGCGCGGAAGGCGGGCTCGAGGCCGTCGTCGGCGGCGATCGCCAGAAGCGCGTCGCAAAGGGCGGCGTCGCATTCGACCGGCTGGCCGGCGCCGGCTGCATTGGCGGCGGCCGTTAGGTTCGGCAGTGCCAGGTCGGTGATGGCCTGCCAGCGGGCGAAGAGGTCGCTGTCGTGGCGGGCGATATGGGCGAGGTCTTCCTTGGTCTGGGCGAAATGCAGGTTCACCGGGGCGGAGAAGCCGCGGTTGAGCGAGATCACCGGTCGCGCGCCGATGCCGCTGAACACGAAGGTCTGGCTGCGTTCGGTGAGATGCAGGACGTCGCCGGTGACCTCACCGCCACTCACGGCAGTCGGCTGGGCTTCCGCGCCGTTCTCGCCGATCAGCGTGAATTTCAGCGGAATGTGCATCGGCTCCTTGGCGGTCTGGCCGGGTGTTGCCGCGACCATCTGCTCAAGCGACAGGGTTAGCGTCTTGGCGGCCGGATCGTAGGACGACGACACCGTGATCTGCGGCGTGCCGGCCTGGTGATACCAGAGCGAGAACTGGGTGAGGTCGCGGCCATTGGCGTCCTCGAAGCACTTGACGAAGTCCTCGACGGTGGCGGCATCGCCGTCATGGCGCTCGAAATAGAGATCCATGCCCTTCTTGAACCCTTCGCGGCCGAGAATGGTCGCGATCATGCGGGTGACCTCGGAGCCCTTCTCGTAGACGGTGGTCGTGTAGAAGTTGTTGATCTCGCGGTATTTGGTCGGGCGCACCGGATGGGCGAGCGGGCCGGTATCCTCAGTGAACTGCTCCGAGCGCAGATGGCGGACCTCGGCGATGCGCTTGACGGCGCGCGAGCGCTGGTCGGCGGAGAATTCGTGGTCGCGATAGACGGTCAGGCCTTCCTTCAGGCACAGCTGGAACCAGTCGCGGCAGGTGATGCGGTTGCCGGTCCAGTTGTGGAAATATTCGTGGGCGATGATCGCCTCGATATTGGCATAGTCCTGGTCGGTCGCGGTCTCCGGATCGGCAAGCACGTACTTGTCGTTGAAGACGTTGAGCCCCTTGTTCTCCATGGCGCCCATGTTGAAGTCGGAAACGGCGACGATCATGAAGATGTCGAGATCGTATTCGCGGCCGAATTTTTCCTCGTCCCACTTCATCGAGCGCTTCAGCGCATCCATGGCATAGGCCGCGCGGGCTTCCTTGCCGTGCTCGACATAGATCTTCAGCGCCACTTCGCGTTCCGACATGGTGACGAACGTGTCCTCGACGACGGCGAGGTCACCGGCGACGAGCGCAAACAGGTAGCTCGGCTTCGGATGCGGATCGAACCAGGCGGCAAAATGCTTGCCTTCGCCGTAACCGGCGCCGCCGAGGAAATTGCCGTTGGACAGCAGCAGCGGGTTGGCGGCCTTGTCGGCGATGATGTTGACCGTATAGACGGCGAGCACGTCGGGGCGGTCCGGGAAGAAGGTGATGCGGCGGAAGCCTTCGGCCTCGCACTGGGTGCAGTAGATGCCGTTCGAACGATAGAGGCCCATCAGCTGGGTGTTGGCCTCCGGGTTGATGATCGTCGTGACGGTGATCTCGAAGGGGACGCTTTCCGGCAGGTCGCGGATCGTCAGGCTGTCGGCGGTCTCGGTATAGCGCTCGGGCGCCATTTCGATCTGGTCGAACAGCAGGCTTGTCATCTTCAGCTCGTCGCCGTCAAGCACCAGCGGAGCCGTCGGATCGGCGCCCTCGCGCCGGTGGAAGATGAGCCGCGCTTCAACCTTGGTCTCGGTCGGATCGAGTTCGAAGGTAAGGTCTACGCGTTCCAGGACGAAGTCGGTGGGGCGGTAGTCTGCCAGATTGATGATCCGGCCGGTGTCTGTTCGCATTGTCTATCCTGATCTCGTCCGTGAGCCGCCTTGCTTGAACGCGATTCCCGAACATGCGCGTGCAAGGATGTGATTTCGCCGGAGAGACTGGCACACATTTCTGAACGATTGTTAAAAAGCCAAGAAATAAAACTTCGCGCCACGTCGGGCGGGCGTTGTTTACCGACGAATATTTGCGCTCTTGTTGCGATTGATTGCGCGCAAGCCTTCAGCTTCGAAGGTGCCGGTCCAAGGTTTGGACTGGTTCAGGGTGCAGCGGTGGCGCTAGCGGATACCGAGCGCAGCGCGAATGGCGTCTTCGTCCTCGGTCTGCTGGATGATCACGCCATACCAGCCGAGCCCGTCATAGTCCTCGTAACCGAGCGTCTTGGCAAAGGCGACGATCGAGCCGGAATTGTCGTAGTAACTACCGCGCATCGCCTGGCCGGGATTGTTCAGCGCGAAATGTGTGTAGCGCCGTGCCGGATTGCTCGACGCGATCACCCGAAGCGTGCCGTCGAGCAGCAGGACTTCGGTCTTTTCCGCCACCTGCGGCGGCAGGTTGGCCTCCTTCTCGACGATCGCCTGGCCCTGCGCCTGCCAGTCGAAATAGACGCCCAGCGTTCCCACCAGCCGGCCCTTGCTCTGGCCCTCCTCGCGAATGCCGGTGGCATAGACCAGCACGTCGCGATCGTCGTGCAGGGGGCTCGGCTTGACCTGGTCGACGACATAGGCGTCGCCGTCGGCGCAGTCCTTCGCTGCGACAAACCAGGGATCGCCGGCGAGGTTGCGGTCTTTCAGCCCCCGCTGGAAGCGCGGATTGGCCGAGGCGACGACGCGGCCTGCCGCATCGGTCATGACGAGGTCGAGATAGACGGTATAGAAGCGGTTGATGACGCCGAGCCGCTCGGCAGCATAGGCGAAGCGTGCAGGCGAGGGGTCGCCGAGGGCCTGCCACAGCGCCGGATCGGTGGCCCACCAGCGCACGTCGGCGGTGCGTTCGAACAGGTTTCGGACGATGAACTGCACCAGCGTCTGGGCAAGGTCGGTGAGCCGCGCGCCCTCCATCTCGCTGACCAGCGTGTCGGCCATGGCCCGGCTGAGGCCGATGCGGCCGAGCACGTTCTCCTGGAAGCGCGCGGCGATTTCGGCAGCACCCTGGGCGAGGCGCTGGACCTCCTGGGCGACCACGGCAAAGCCCTTGCCGGTTTCGCCGGCCCTGGCCGCCTCGATCAGTGCATTGATGGCCAGCAGCCGGATCTGCCGGACGATATGGGTATTGTCGGCACTGAAACGCTCGAGATCGGCGCCGATCCCTTCGGTGACGACGCGCATCGAACGCGGCGTGGCTTGGTCGGCGGTGGCAACACTCTGTTTCGGCGCAATATCGTTCATCGCAGAAATACCGGGCGGTAGTGGATCGCGCAGCCGATGGCGGCTTGATCTTGGCGCGACCGAAAAGAATACAGTGTTTGGACTTTGCCTTATCATTGGTGATATTGGTTAATGTTGACTAAAACAGGAAGTGCAAGAAAATGCTCTTCGTGCGAACTCTGGCGCTTCTATTTGGATCACCTGCATATATTCTAGGCATTTGGCGCCGTCTGCCGGGCCTGATCTTGGCCTTGTCGGCGCGCGCCGGAAGTGCCACTCTTTGAAAATGGGATTCTGTCAATCGCCCGGGCGTGACATCTTCCCGTACCCCGCCTGTGGCAATCGTCGCTCCCCCCGCCTCCGCTGCCAGATACGAGTCCCGCCGATGGCCGTCGCCGCCTCCAGTCCGCTTCGCGGCATTCTCATGAAGATCGCTTCCGTCGCCGTCTTCGTCGGCATGCAGTCCTGCATCAAGCTTGCGGGCTCCGGCATGCCGTCCGGGCAGATCACCTTCTACCGCTCGGCCTTCGCCATCGTGCCGATCCTCGTCTACCTGGCCATTCGCGGCGATCTGCGCGTCGCCTTCCAGACGAACAATCCCTTCGGCCACCTGAAGCGGGCGCTGATCGGGGTGACCTCGATGATGGTCGGTTTCTACGGCCTCGTTCTTCTGCCGCTGCCGGACGCCATCGCCATCGGCTATGCCATGCCGCTGCTCGCCGTCGTCTTTGCCGCCGTGTTCCTGCGCGAGACGGTACGCGCCTATCGCTGGACGGCGGTCTTCGTCGGGCTGATCGGCGTGATGATCATTTCCTGGCCGAAGCTGACCCTGTTCAGCGAGCAGGGTTTCGGCTCGGCGGCCGCGACCGGTGCCGTCGCCGTCCTGCTTTCGGCCGGTCTCGGTGCTGCCGCCATGCTGCAGGTCCGCCAGCTCGTCCGGGAGGAGAAGACCGCGACGATCGTGCTGTTCTTCTCGCTGACCGCCTCGGTACTTTCCGCCTTCACCTGGTTCTTCGGCTGGCAGGTGCTGAGCTGGCAGGCGCTCGGGCTGATGGCGCTTGCCGGCTTCTTCGGCGGGCTGGGGCAGATCCTGCTGACAGAGAGCTATCGCCACGCCGATGTCTCGACCGTGGCACCCTTCGAATACACCTCGATCATCCTCGGCTCGGTCATCGCCTATCTGCTTTTCGACGAGGTGCCCACGACGACCACGCTCGCCGGCGCAGCGATCGTCGTCGGCGCCGGAATCTTCATCATCTACCGCGAGCACCAGCTGGGTCTGGAGCGTCGCGCGGCGCGCAAGGCGGCAACGCCGCAGGGCTGATCCCGGCGCAAAGATCGATCGCGATCACCGGCTTCCGCTTTTCTTTTGTTGCGTCCGAGCGATAAAGGTTGAAACAGAGGGAAGGTTGGGGCACGGTGACGGTCCACACCGATACCGTCACATCAATGGAAACGGCCTGATCGACGTGAATTGCATGAGCATGGACCGCGACATCTTCCCGACAGACCCACGGCCCGATGGCTGCGGCACCGCCGTTCCCGTATCGCCCGTGCCATCGTCTGCCGTCGTCTCGCCGCCGTGGGGAGGGTGACCCTTGGCCTTCTCGATTGACGAACTTCGCGACAGCCCCTCCTTCTGGGAAGCGCTGCGCGTCTATTCGGTCGAACTGCAGGGCGAGTATGACAACAATCCGCGCCTGGCTCGGCTCTTGTCGTCGCATCAGCGCTGGCTGCTCAGCCAGTGCGCCTTCGCGCTCAATCTCGAGCATGACCCGGAGGTGCCGGGCTCCGGGCTCACGGCATCGCGCCTGCGCGACATGATCACCTCCTGCAATGCCGCCAGCCGCAACACGGTGCTGAATTTCCTCGACCAGCTTCTGTCCTATCGCTTCGTCCGGATTGCCGGCGATCCCGGCCGCAGGCCGCGCCGCTTCGAAGCGACCGATGTCAGCTACAATGCCATGGTGCGCTGGACGCTGGCCAATCTCACCCTGCTCGACCGGCTGGACGGCGGTTCGCGCGCGGCGACGGTGATGGCCAATCCCGATCTTTTTCGGCTGATCCAGCCGTATACGGCCCGCCGCTCCTTCGAGCATGAGGGCTGGCGCGAGCCGCCGCCGCGCGTGGCGATGTTCCTGTGGACGGAAGCGGGCGGGCTGGTGATGGACGAGCTCGTTCGGCGCATCGAGGCGACCGATCCGGTGGCCGACCGCTACGACATCGGCCGCGTCGACGCCCGGGCGATGGCCGAGCATTTCATGATGTCGCGCACCCACCTGCAGCGCCTGCTGCGCCGCGCCGTCGAGGCCGGCGGGCTGCAATGGCAGGACGAGGCCAAGAAGACCCATCTCTGGTTCATGGCCGATCTGCTGCGGGAATATTGCAGCTGGCAGGCGATCAAGTTCTCGATCATCGACCAGGCCTTCGAACACGCCTGCAGCCGCATTCTGCCGGCGCAAAGGCACGCCGAGCCCGTCATGGCCGCGATGGAAGGCTGATCGCCCGGGCGATCGGCGCCGATCGACTTACAGCGGGATGTGGCCGGCCAGGGCGTTTTCGCCGCGCGCGTTGCGCTTGGAGCGGCCCGAGGCGGCGCGGCTATAGGCTTCCGACGCATCGATGGCGCTGCCGATCTGCGTGACGGCGGCCTTCAGGCTGCGGAGCGGGTGAAACATCGTATTCATGGTCTATTCCTTTGCGTTATCCGCATGGCCCGATTCGGGGCGATGCCTGGGCAGATCTTGTGGAGATGGCCCCGATGGCGAGTTGTTTGTGCGTCGCACAAATCACCGTGTCCGGCCGGCCTCACGCCTCGCGGAGATCGGCGAACAGAGCGATCGGACGGCTGAGCCGGCCGAACAGGCGCGCGGTCAGCTGTTCGTTGGTGGCGGTGCCACGGCGGTGATAGGGATGGCTGCTGCGCATGGGCTCGACGGCGAGGCGGAGCGTCTCGAATTTGCAGTGCAGGGGACGGGTGCGAACGGTCATGGCCTTTGATCCTTGTATTCCGACTCCTCCCGTGAGCGACACCATATATCGCAGTGCAGCATAATTGAGGCAAGCGCGCCGACGCGACCCAGCCATGCGTATTGCGCATGGCGAGTTTCATGATGCCGTCATATGTGCTGAATTTTTGGACGATCAGTCCTGGGCGATGCGGGCGGCGAAGGCCTGCAGGTCGCGCCAGGCGAGTGCCTTGCTGGCCGGTGCAGTCAACAGTTCCTGCGGATGCAGTGTGGCAATCGCCGGGACGGCATGATTGCCGCAGGCGATATCGCGCCATTGTCCGCGCAGCGCGTGGATCGTGCCCGTCTCGCCGAAGAAGAAGCGCGCGGTGAAATTGCCGAACAGCAGCACCGCCTTCGGCTCGGCCAGTTCCACCTGCCGTTCGATGAACGGACGGCAGATGGCGGCCTCCGGCACGGACGGCGCGCGGTCGCCCGGCGGGCGCCAGGGGATCACCGTGGTGATCAGGACAGCCTCGCGCTTGAGGCCGATGGCGCCGAGCATGCGGTCGAGCAGCAGGCCGGCGCGGCCGGAAAAGGCAATGCCCTCGCGGTCGTCGTCGGCGCTCGGCATCGGCCCGATCACCATGATGCGGCTCGAAGGATCGCCGGCGGCAAAAATGGTCGAGCGGGCGCTGGTCTTCAGATTGCAGCCGCCGAAGGCCTCGACGGCGGTCTTGAGTTCGGCCAGCGAGCGGGCGCTTTCGGCGGCAAAGCGCGCCTCGGTGATGGCATGTTCGTCGGGAATGGCCGGCAGCGCCGACGGCGAGGCGGGCCGCGGCGGCGGCGGTGCCTCGGGCCTCGTCCGGCCGGGCGAGGTCTGCACGGTCGTCGCTTGCGCCATGGCGATCGCTGCCGGGGCACGCACCTCGCGGGCGGCGCGCTGCTCGGCAAACTCGGCGATCCGGTCGACCGGCTCGTCCTCCACCAGCCATTCGACGCCGGCTTCCGCATGAAAATGCAGAAGGGCTGCCAGTTCGGCGGGCGTCATGTCGCGGGCGGAGATCATGGGTCCGTTCTAATGCAGGGATCGGCGGAAGGAAACCGGATTCCTGCGGGCGGCCGGAAACGTCGCGGCCGCCACTCTCTTCTCCCCAGCGGGGAGAAGGTGGCCCGCAGGGCCGGATGAGGGGGGCGAAGCCAGGCGGGTGGATGCGGCACCCTCCTCACCCTTGGTGGGAGAGAAGGGGATTTCGGCATCTTAGGCCGAAGGTGTCAGTGCCAGAAATCGCAGGTGAGGGGGAGCGAGGCGACTGGCCCCCTCTCTTGGAATTTCTAACACTTAGCTTTCAGCTAAGATGTGGAATTCCACTCTCCCCACGAAGGGGGAGAAAACCCCCTCTGGCCTGCCGGCCATCTGCCCCACAAGGGGGGAGAAGACTCGTGGCCAGGCTTTGGCCGCAGCCGCTGAGGATCGGCATTGGTCGCCGGGGAAGACTGGAGGCCGCCGAGCGCTCGGCGGGCTAAGCCCTCCCCCTTGTGGGGAGGGTTTGGGAGGGGTGGCGACGATCTCCCCCTCACGCCACCCATTGGGCGATGTCGTCGCGTTCGCCGATCAGCGCCAGGCCGTGGGCGATGGATACGAGTTCGCCGCCGGTCTCGATGCGGCTTGCGTCGAAGCGGTCGGTGAAGATGCGTCGCACGGCCGGAACGAAGGAGGTGCCGCCGGTGAGGAAGACCTTGTCGATCGTGCCCGGCGCGGTGTTGGTCGTGGTCAGAACCTCGTCGAGGGCACCCTCGATGCGAGCGAGGTCGTCGGCGATCCAGCTTTCGAATTCGGCGCGTTTGACCGTCTTCTCGCCAGCCCGCCCAAGCGGCGAGAAGCGGAATTCGGCTTCCTCGGCCGAGGACAGGGCCATCTTGGTGGCCGAGACCGCCTGGTAGAGCGGATAGCCCTCGTCATGCTCGACCAGATCGATGAAGAGTTCCAGCTTGTCCGGCTCCAGGCTCTGGCGCACCAGCGACTTCAGGTCGGCATATTCGCGCGAGGTCTTGAACACCGACAGCTGGTTCCAGCGCGAGAAGCTGGTGTAGTAATTGCTGGGAACGTCGAGCACCTTGTCGAAGCTTTTGAACTGGCTGCCCTTGCCGATCTCCGGCGCGACCAGATGCTCGATGATGCGGGCGTCGAATTGGTCGCCGGCGATGCCGACACCGGAATGACCGACCGGCACGGCGGAAAGCTTGCCGCCGCTCGTCTCGAAGCGGATCAGCGAATAGTCGGTCGTGCCGCCGCCGAAATCGGCGACCAGCACGGTCGCATCCTGCGTAAGATGCTGGGCGAAGTAGAAGGCCGCCGCCACCGGCTCGTAGACATAGTGGATCTCCGGAAAGCCGAAGCGCGTCAGCGCCGCATTGTAGCGGGTGATGGCCAGTTCCGGATCGGGGCTTGCACCGGCGAAATGCACCGGACGGCCGGCGACGATGCGTTTCGCGCCAGACGGCCAGCCGTCGCCGGCATAGGCCTCGAGGCGCTTGAGGAAGACCTCCATCAGGTCCTCGAACTGGAAGCGCCGGGCATGGATCAGCGTGCCCTGGAACAGGGCCGAGGCGGCGAAGGTCTTGATCGACTGCAGGAAGCGGCAATCGCCGGGATTGTCGATGAAGGCACGGATCGCCGCCTGTCCGGCCTCGACCTTCAGCGCGCCGGCGCCGAGATTGCGGTCCTTCATGAAGGACAGCGCCGTGCGCATGCTGTCGCTTTCCCCGGCCGGCGAGGAAAAGCGCACCGAATGGGTGGCCCGCTCGCTGTCGGAAAGCGCCATCACCGTGTTGGTCGTGCCGAAATCAAGCCCCAGCGCCTCAGCCATCGCCGCGCTCCTTCGTCGTCTTGTCGGTTGTTGAAGCCGGGCAGCGCCCGAAGGTGAAAAGGGCGCTGTCAGCGCCCGCAGTGGAGAGGGCGCCTATTGCCACGAAGGGGAGGGGGAAGGCAAGGGGCGAGCGGTATCCGTTCCTCTTCTCCCCAGCGTGGAGAAGGTGGCGCGGAGCGCCGGATGAGGGGGAGAATCGGATATGAGTAAGATGGCTTCGCCCCCCTCATCGCCTCGCATGTGCTCGGCACTTCTCCCCGATGGGGAGAAGAGGGCATTCCAAGACCGGCGCCGAAAGCTTCAACAATTGTATTGTGAAGGAAAGCTAGTCGGGGCTTGCCACCCGTCCGAGCCGGTATGTGCCGACCTACCGCCCCGAGCGCCGGCCGATGGCGATCAGCACGACGCCGACGAGGGCCAGGCCGGCGCCATAGGCGATCCACGGGCTCTGGTCGATCATGAAACTGGAGGCCGGATAGGGGAAAGTGCCGCTGCCCTGGCCCATCCAGACCAGGCCCATCAGCACGGCAAGCGCGCCGAGAAGGGTGAGTATGCGCCGCATGGACATGGCATTCGTTCCCAATGAGGCGACAGACCGCGCGCCAGGCGCGGCCGTCGGACGTATCAAGCGGTCAAAAGCGGCCGTCAGTTGGCCGAATGATGCTCGCGGCGCAGGAACCAGCGCGCGCCGATGAAGACGATCAGGCCGAAGACGGCGACGAGCGTGCCGTTGATGGTCCACACGCTTTCATTCGGCATGAAGTCGGTGCCGGGCAGGCGAAGCATGCCGGTGCCGTGGGCAACCCAGGCAATGCCGACCAGCAGCGTCAATGCGCCGACGACGGTGAAAAGTTGTCGAATCTGCCCCAATAGTCTCTCCTCCCATGGAACAATTTGTCGCACCCACTATAGTCGAGTCTGAGCCGGACGCCAGCGAAATCCTGTTCCGCTTGCGCAGGGACTAAAATAGCGAAAACCCCGATGGCGCAGCGTCTTGCCGTGTCTTCCCCGAGCGCAGCTGGTCAGGGCGGCGGCGGATCGATGGCGCGGCCTAGGCGCCGGCCCGCGTCTGCTCCGCCATCTCGCGCATCCAATCGGAGAACGCCTTCATCGCCGGCGTCGGCGTGCGGGACTTGAGCCGGGTCAGCCAGTAGCTGCCCTTCGACACATAGACCGGGAAGGGCTGTTCCAGCGCGCCCGAGGCGAGGTGGCGGGAAAACATCAGCGGTGGTGCAAGCGCGATGCCGGCGCCCTGCAGGGCTGTCTCCACCATCAGCACCGAGGAATCGAACACCGGACCAGTGATCGGCGGAGCGGCGATGGCGGCCGCCTCGAACCAGCCCGGCCATTCGTCGGCCCGATAGGAGCGCAGCAGCGTCTCGCGCCCGACATCCTCGGGGCTCCGCAGCCGCGCGGCGATCGCGGGGACGCAGAGCGCCGACAGCGGCGCGGCAAACAGCGCCTCCGCCTCCGTATCGTGCCAGGCGCCGTTGCCGAACCGGATGGCGAAGTCGAGACCCTCTGCGGCGATGTCGACGCGGTTGTTGTTGGTTGAAAGGCGCAGGTCGATGAAGGGGTGGCGGGCGTGGAAATCGGCAAGGCGCGGGAGTAGCCAGCCGACGGCAAAGGTGCCGACGGCGCCGAGCGTCAGCACCTCGCGCATGTGCCCGCCCTCGAAGCGCTCCAGCATGTCGGCCATGCGGTCGAAGCTGTCCCTCAGCGTCGGCAGCAGCGCCAGACCCTCCTCGGTGATCAAAAGGCCGCGCGGCAGACGGCGGAAAAGCGTGACGCCCAGCCGCTGTTCGAGTAGCTTCACCTGGTGGCTGACGGCCGCCTGGGTGACGCAAAGCTCGATCGCCGCCCGGGTGAAGGAAAGATGGCGCGCGGCGGCCTCGAAGGCGCGCAGCGCGTTCAGCGGAAGATGCGGCCTGACCATCGCATGCCCTAATTCTGTTTATGGCTCCCTCCAGTTATCATCGTTTGTCGCTCACCGGCAATGGCGCCTAGAACAGGCCGATCCAAACAAGGGAGCCATAGCATGATCCTTGAAAGACGCGGCCTTCTGGCCGCCGCCATCGGCCTCTTTGCCGTATTCTCAGCCGCAGGCCCGGCCTTCGCGGTCGATCCGATCCGCTGCACGGTCGTTCTCGACGCGCAGAGCGGAGAGGCGATCCACCGCGAAGGAAGCTGCGACAAACGCGTCTATCCCATGTCGACCTTCAAGCTGCCTTTGGCCATGATGGGCTATGATGCCGGCATCCTGAAGGACGAGACGACGCCGCGCTGGGACTACCAGGCGAAGTTCGGAGGCCCGGCGAGGGTGAAGAAGGCCTTCGATCCGACCGGATGGGAGAAGGAATCGATTGTCTGGTATTCGCAGGAGATCACCCGCCGCCTCGGCGTGCAACGCTTCGGCGATTATGTCCGGCGCTTCGGCTATGGCAACCAGGACGTTTCGGGCGGACCCGGCGGTTCCGACGGGCTGACCGAATCCTGGCTGATGTCGTCGCTCGCCATTTCGCCCGACGAGCAGGTGGAATTCCTGCGCCGTTTCCTCGGCGGAGAACTGCCGGTCTCGGACCATGCAAGGGCCATGTCCCAGGCGATCACGCCGCGCTTCGAGGCGACGGACGGCTGGGTGATCCATGGCAAGACGGGCAGCGGCTGGATGCGGAACGCAAAGGGCGCGCGCGACAGCAATCGCCCGATCGGCTGGTTCGTCGGCTGGGCCGAGCGGCAAGGACGCAAGGTGGTCTTCGCGCGGCTGCACGTGGCGAACCGTCCCTATGAGGAGCCAATCAGCTTCGAGACGCGCGACGGGCTGATCGCCGACCTGCCGGGGATCCTGAAGGACCTCTAGACGGAGCGGACTGGCGCGGCGATCGGCGTCGCCGCGCGGTCGGGCATGCCGGCGATGTTCGGCGCCGGCCAGGCATCGGCCAAGATGACGAAAACCCCGCACGAGAGGACGCGTCGCGGGGTTTCGCTTCAGGGGCGCCGGGTCGTCGATCGGGTCAGATCGACCGGGCCGCTCCGCCGTCGACGCGCAGCATCGTGCCGGTGACATAGGAGGCGGGCGCTGAGCAGAGGAAGGCGGCGGCGGCGCCGAATTCTTCCACCGTGCCGAGCCGGCCGGCCGGGATCGACTTCAGCGAGGCGGAGCGCACCTCATCCACCGTCTTGCCGGCCTTCTTGGCATTGGCCGCATCGAGTTCGTCGATCCGGTCGGTGTGGATGCGGCCGGGCAGCAGCATGTTGGCGGTCACGCCATAGGAGGCGACCTCGGTCGCAAGCGTCTTGTTCCAGCCGACCAGAGCCGCGCGCAGCGTGTTGGACAGCGCCAGATTGGGGATCGGCTCGAACACGCCGGACGAGGCAACCGTCAAGATGCGGCCGAAGCCTTGCGTCTGCATTAGCGGCAGAAGCGCATTGGTCAGCGTGATGACGCGCACCACCATCGACTGGAAGAAGTTGTAAAGCTTTTCCGCCGTCATTTCCTCGGCCGTGCCGGGCGTCGGGCCGCCGGTATTGTTGACCAGGATGTCGATGCCGCCGAGCTTGTGGTGGACGGCGGCGAGCATGGTGTCGACAAAATCGCTGTCGGAAAGATCGGCCTCGACCCAGTCGGCCTTGCCGCGATCCTCGGCATTGATGGCGTCGGCATTGGCCTTCAACTTGTCGGCGCTACGGCCGCACAAGAGCACATGGCAGCCCTCATCCGCCAGCGCCCTGGCGATGCCGAGGCCAAGTCCGCGCGAAGAGGCGAGCACAAGCGCCCGCTTGCCCGAAATTCCGAGATCCATGTTTGTCTCCTTCCCTGGTGTTTTCCTGTCCGCCGCATGCGGTGTCGGGCAAGGTTATAGGGGGACCTGCGGGTTTGGGAAGGGGGAGGGGCTCGCGGTTGCATCCTAGCAGCGAGCGCGGTGTCCGTTGCGAGGCCTGTCCATTCTAAGGACTGGAGCCTTGTGGATGTGGCCGAATCTACGGAGCGAGAGGAGCGATGGCGTATACGCTTTCGGACGGGTTTGTGCACCCTGCCTCATATCCTCTGTGTGTTAGCCGAGTCGACAAGAAGAAGTCGCACTTATTGCCGGCCGAGAATTCCCGCACGCCAAAGTAGCAATGCCCCATGGGGGAACGGCTGAACGAAGGGTGCCAATACCCCCTCGTAAAATTTTCTGGTCTTTTGGAGCCATACCAGCATAGATGACTTCTGCTATTTGCATATGGTCAAGGTGATGCCGTGTCAGAAGAACTAGCCAGGATAGAAAGAAAGATAGAGGGGCTTGCAGATGCAGAAATTGCAAGCGGTCAGCCGTACTTGCTGAGCAAGCTAGGAATGGATCTTGGCCCAGATCTAAAGCTTGTCAAACAAGAGGGAATGACGCTTGCCGAGTTCGTGAAGAGCAGGTTTGGCGATAAGTATGATATCATTTTCACCGGAGAGTATAAGAACATCCAGTCTCTGATTGGCAAAAGCTCGGAGATGCCTGATGTTTCCGGCAAAGCAGACGACGTCGAGGAAGAGAAGCGACCTGAACGTTTTAATTATCGGTTTTGGGCTGCCTTCTCAGTGCCTCTTGAAGGAAAGTCGCGCTTCCTCAACATGGATAACTTCTCGTTCGAAGATGTTGATGCCGCTCCTTCTGGACGGCACGAACGCATAGACGCTGAATTTATAGCGCCAGAAGACGCGCAGGATCGAGACAAGCTCGTACTCCAGAATATTCGCCGCTGGATCGATGCAAAAGGGTTCAAGTCGGAACAGTTCTTGGCGAAGCGCCGTGTTGGACGAACGGCAAGCGATGCCACACCCAGCCGGACGCTGCTGCACGCCTTCGTGGATGCGCTGGACAAGAAACAGCTATCGTCGGTGTCGCTGCCTCTAGACGTTGTCGCAGCTCTCCTCAACAGAAGCGCCTAGTTTTTGAGCGGCTGAGCAGGCATGGTGGAATATTCAATTGTCATTGCGGGCCTTCCGACTTTGCTTTTTGACCGACTTCGGAAGGAAGCCGAGAACAAGATAGCACCTAGGGGGAAGCTCTTCCTGTCGCCCAATCCATGGGGCCACGGCTACAGTTCAAAGCATGTGGATAATCTACTCAGTCAACTTTTTGAGTACTACGTAACGCGACCTGAAAAGGAAGCGATGGTGACACTGCTGCTCTACGCAGATTATGCTGATGAGAGCACGGAGAGGCTGCTAGCTAGGTTTTTTCCGTTCGCTCTTCCTCGGCGCTTACCCTTGCCGGATCTCTCAGCAGCGAGGAGCAAGCAGGAGCATAACAGGCTGCTGAACGAGTTCACCGCTGGCGTTGTAGATGCCAGCAGGAGGCTAAGAGCTACATCCAGCAGGGTGTCGCACAAAACTCACGTCCACAATCTAAACCCCCTTCTATTGCCCGTGCGAAACTTTCAGAGCGACGAGTTGTCTAAGCTGCTCTGGAAGATCTATTCGGAGGTTTCATATACCGACGATCCTGAGAAGCTAATGGACGAGGAGATAGCAAGATTTCTGGCTAAACACCCGTGGGCCACGCCGCCAGATGGTCAAAAGCGGGCATTAAGTGACGGCGTTCTCTACTTTAAAAGTCCTGGAAATGACCGTCATGGCTTCATGAGGAATAATGTCGCAAAGACACACCCGGTGGATTGTCTGCTAAACGCTCGTAGTCGCCTAGGCGGCAGGTACGATTACTGCTTCCACTACGACTGCACGCCGGTCAAAGGCAAACTTAAGTCAGCCTATCCGAACTGTCACGGTCATGAAAGCCCTCCAAAAGAAAGGCATGTCAATATCGCGCCAAATGACTTCATTATCTGAGATCAACGAGAAAGGGCCGATGTCGCTACTAGCGCCACCGACCCCACTTTTCCGGGCATTTGCGTGAGAGCAAACGACCCATTATTACTGCTTGCCTTTCGAACAACGAGATCGTGCAGAGTTTTATTCCGCAACTTATCTCTCACACCTACGGATCGTAACAACCACCAAGGAGACGTCCGGCCGGGCGAGGTCCAAGGTCTAGATGTTACGAACACGCTCAAATTTACCCGCAAGCAGGTAATCTGAGCTTCGGATGGCTTTCCAGATTTCCTCAAGGGAAATCCAGTCCGCTCGCGTGTGCTCGCATTGTCAAACGCATATGCAGCAAAAAAGATCATTGTTGCAAGCGTTTTTTAAGGGCCTATTCGGCTCGTAAATCTTATCGAAAGGACGTGAACACGCCCTCAACGCCGTTGCCAGCTACCCATATGGTTGTCACCCTCCGTAATTTCAATGTCGTTAGCGACTTTGGGTTACCGCATTAGGACTATTCAAATTTGCTATGTGTCCATGGGAAATCGTAGCTCAAGTCCAGCTTCCCAAGCTGCGTTCGAGCGTTCTTCCCCACCCACACCCCTCTATGTCGTCATTATGCACGGCAGAAGCGGTGCCGCGGCCCGTTGCCAACCTAGCTAGCCTCGCAATTCAACGACGCAAAAGGGGGCATCGCGTCTAAGGCTTTTGATCGATGGTGGTCGCTCCCTCCCGGCCCCATTCCCGCCCCAAATCACCACCGTCACACCCCCCCAAAAACGGCACTTTCCCCGGATTGAACACCCCCTTCGGATCCACCGCCTGTTTGATCGTGCGGGCGAGCGCCTGTTTTTCCGGCGAGGCGAAGGTCTCGTAGGCGTGGCGCTTTTCGGTGCCGACGCCGTGTTCGGCGGAAAACGAGCCGCCGGCCTCGACGATGCCGGTGTAGATCGCATTTTCCACGGCCCGAAGTTCGTCCTGCGGCAGCGGGCCGGGCTTGATCAGGGTGAGATGCAGGTTGCCGTCGGCGACATGGCCGTAGACATAGGCTTCAAAGGTCGGGTCGATCGCCTTCAGCCGGGCGTCGAGGCCCGCGACATAGGCGTCGAGATAGGTCGGCGGCACGGAGATGTCGAAGGAGGGGGCGTCGGGGATCGACGGATAGTAGAAGCCGGAATCCTCGCGGATGTCCCAGAATCGGCGCGCCTGGTCGAGCGACTGGGCGATCAGACCGCCCTTGAGGCCGACCGGCTCCCAGAGCGTTTCAAGCCCCTGTTCCAGGGCCGCCGCCGCCGCCTCGACCGTTTCCGCCGAGACCTCGATCAGCAGGGCCGCGGCGCCGTCTTCCAGCCAGGAGAGATCGAAACCCTTGAGCGCTGCGCCGTCGCGGATATAGCGCGGCCACATCATTTCCGCGCCTTCGAGCGTCACGGAGGAGAGGCTGCGGAAATGCCGGATGACGGCAAGTGCTGCGGCCGCATCGGCCACGCCGAGAAAGGTGGTGGCGCGGGCGGGGCGCTGCGGCTCCAGTTTCAGCACCACCCGGGTGACTAAGCCGAAGGCGCCTTCGCCGCCGATGAACAGATGCTTGAGGTCCGGCCCGGCCGAAACCTTGACCACGCGGGTGAGGTCGGAAAACACGGCGCCGGACGGCAGCACCGCCTCGAGGCCGAGGACCTGGTGGCGCATCACGCCGTTGCGGAAGGCGAGAATGCCGCCGGCATTGGTCGAGACCATGCCGCCGATGGTGGCCGAACCGCGTGAGCCGAGGTCGATGCCGGTCGTCAGGCCATGGGCGGCGATCGCCTGCTGCAGGGTCTCCAGCGGCACCCCGGCCTCGACGGTCACCGTCATTTCCTCCGGATGGACGGCGACGATGCGGTTCAGCCGGGCGGAGGAGAGGATCACCTCGCCGGCATGGCTGACATTGCCGCCGACGAGGCCGGTCAGCCCGCCCTGCGGCACGATGGCGACGTCATGGGCGGTGCACCAGGACACCAACGCGGCCGCGGCCGCGGTCGAGCCGGGCTGCGCCATCACGCCGCCGGCAAAATTGTCGGCATGCTCGCCCGGATGCCGGCCCTGCAAGTCCGTCGGACCCAGGATGACGAGGTCGGGATGCAGGCCGGAGAGCCGTTCCAGCAGTTCCGTCGCGGTGAACCGGGGGGCTGGTCTGTGGGGCATTCTTGTCTGTCCTGTCTGGTCGGGCGTCACGCGGTTCGAGCCCTTTCGGGGTGGTGTTTAGTGCGCCGCGGTCTCTCCGACAATCACCCAGTATGGGGGCGGATCCAATTGGCCGCGGCAAATCGGCCCAGGGTGCTGCGCCCCGGGCGAATGATTGACGTTAACGTAAGCGTCAGATATTCTGTCCGGGAATATCGCCCAGCCTTAATTTCGGGCCACTGCGTGTCGCATTGCGGCTCGACAGGGCGCTTGTGTTTTGACAAGGAAGAAGCCGAAGACTGGGATCGGCCGAGCGGAGAGAGACGATGAGCGAGCAACTGGAACTGCCCGAACGCGAGAGCATGGAATTCGACGTGGTGATCGTCGGCGCCGGTCCTGCCGGTCTGTCGGCGGCGATCCGCCTGAAACAGGTCAATCCGGACCTCACCGTCGTCGTGCTGGAGAAGGGCTCGGAAGTCGGTGCGCACATCCTGTCCGGCGCTGTGGTCGATCCGATCGGCGTCGACAAGTTGCTGCCCGGCTGGCGCGAAGAGGCCGACCATCCGTTCAAGACCGAGGTCAAGGACGACCAGTTCCTGTTCCTCGGGCCTGCCGGCTCGATCCGCCTGCCCAACGCCTTCATGCCGCCGCTGATGAACAATCACGGCAATTACATCGTTTCCCTCGGCAATGTCTGTCGCTGGCTCGCCACCCATGCCGAGGCGCTGGGTGTCGAGATCTATCCGGGCTTTGCCGCGACCGAACTGCTCTACAACGACCAAGGTGCCGTGATCGGCGTCGCTACCGGCGACATGGGCATCGAAAAGAATGGCGAACCGGGCCCGAACTATACCCGCGGCATGGAGCTGCTCGGCAAATATGTGCTGATCGGCGAGGGCGTGCGCGGTTCGCTCGCCAAGCAGCTGATCGCCAAATTCGACCTGTCGAAGGATCGCGAGCCGCAGAAGTTCGGCATCGGCCTGAAGGAACTCTGGCAGGTGAAGCCCGAGCACCACAAACAGGGCCTGGTGCAGCATTCGTTCGGCTGGCCGCTCGACATGAAGACCGGCGGCGGTTCCTTCCTCTACCACCTGGAAGACAATCTGGTGGCGGTCGGCTTCGTCGTCCACCTGAACTACAAGAACCCCTATCTCTTCCCCTTCGAGGAATTCCAGCGCTTCAAGACCCATCCGCGGATCGCGCCGACCTTCGAGGGCGCCAAGCGCCTGTCCTATGGCGCGCGCGCCATCACCGAGGGCGGTTACCAGTCGGTGCCGAAGCTCTCCTTCCCCGGCGGCGCGCTGATCGGCTGTTCCGCCGGCTTCGTCAACGTGCCGCGCATCAAGGGCAGCCACAATGCCGTACTGTCCGGCATGCTGGCGGCCGACAAGATCGCCGAAGCCATCGCGAGCGGCCGCGCCAATGACGAGCCGGTCGAGATCGAGAACGAATGGCGTTCGACCGACATCGGCACGGACCTGAGGCGCGTGCGTAACGTCAAGCCGCTGTGGTCGAAGCTCGGCACCGCGCTCGGCGTGGGCCTGGGCGGTCTCGACATGTGGACCAACCAGCTGTTCGGCTTGTCCATCTTCGGCACGCTGAAGCACGGCAAGACCGACGCGGCCTCTCTGGAGCCGGCGGCCAAACACAAGCCGATCGCCTATCCGAAGCCGGATGGCGTCCTGACCTTCGACCGGTTGTCGTCGGTCTTCCTGTCGAACACCAACCATGAAGAGGACCAGCCGGTCCATCTTCAGGTCAAGGACATGGACCTGCAGAAGCGTTCGGAGCTTGGCGTCTTCGCCGGTCCGTCGACCCGCTACTGCCCGGCCGGAGTCTATGAATGGGTGGAGAAGGACGGCGAACAGGTCTACGTGATCAACGCGCAGAACTGCGTCCACTGCAAGACCTGCGACATCAAGGACCCGAACCAGAACATCAACTGGGTCCCGCCGCAGGGCGCGGAAGGTCCGGTTTACCCGAATATGTAGCGGCATCCGGCGGGGCGAACCGGAGCCTCCGGACGACAAGGCCGACCACCGCGTTGGATGCCCGACGCACGGCGATTGTGGGGAGTCGAGGTCGACGATGGATGCGGTTTCGAAGCTTTGCGCATGGTACGAGCTTCAGTGCGTTGACGACTGGCACGAAGATCACGAGATCAAGATTGGCACGCTCGACAATCCGGGTTGGTCGATGAAGATCGATCTGGAGAGAACGTCTCTTTGCGAGAGGTCTTTTCAGGAAATTCAGATCGAAAGAACTGACCGCGATTGGGTTGTTGCTCGAAAGGACGGAAGCACCTTCGAAGCATTCGGCGGACCCATGGCTCTTGATGAGATGATAGAAATCTTCCTGACTTGGGCTGAGTAGTCTATGCAACTGGAGACCTGGCCCATAGGACAGGTTCCAGTTTTCTGGTCTCGAAGAGTGATGCCAACGGCACGCGCACAGCACTTGCCTCGTCTGACGCGTTGAGTGTTTTTTCTTGGGGCCGTGCCACGAAGCCGTGGCACCCGGCCTTCTAGGCACGCTTGTGCAGGCTGTCGCGGATGGCGTCGATCGCCGCCTGGATCGTCCTGATCGTTTCGACATCGAGGCCGACGGCCTCGCCGACGCAACGCGCCACGGGCGCGGCCTCCTGCTGCAGCGCGCGGCCTTTTTCGCTCACATGAAGCAATACCTGCCGCTCGTCCTGCGGATTGCGGGTGCGGGTCAGCAGTCCGGCCGCCTCCAGCCGCTTCAGGAGCGGTGTCAGCGTGCTGGAATCGAGGAACAGCGCTTCGCCCAGTTCCTTGACCGTGCGGCCGTCGCGGTTCCACAGCGCCACCATCACCAGATATTGCGGATAGGTGAGGCCGATCGCATCCAGCAGCGGGCGATAGAGCTGATTGAAGGCGTGACCCGCGGAATAGATGGAAAAACACAGCATTTCGTCGACGTCCGGGGGAGTGGGCATGTCTGGTTCGGGCTTCTGGCGCATGAGGATCTCCTGTCTTCATGAATTTAATTTGTGCGCGATTTGTTTGCAAGCTATTGACGTCCGCTTTTTCGTTGCGTATTTAGATCGTGCACAAAATAATCGCGCACAATTTAAATTGGCAAAAGGAGATCTGACATGAGCTTTTTCACCACCACCGACGGGACGCGCCTTTTCTACAAGGACTGGGGAACCGGCCAGCCGATCCTGTTTTCGCATGGCTGGCCGCTGTCCTCCGATGCCTGGGATCAGCAGATGCTGTTCTTCGGCCATCAGGGCTTTCGCGTCATCGCCCATGACCGCCGCAGCCATGGCCGTTCCGACCAGACCTGGGACGGCAACAACATGGACCGCTATGCCGACGATCTGGCGGAGCTGATCGAGGCGCTGGACCTGAAGGATATCGTCATGATCGGCCATTCGACCGGAGGCGGCGAGGTGGCGCATTATCTCGGCCGCCATGGCACGGCCCGTGTCGCCAAGGTCGTGCTGGTCGGCGCCGTTCCGCCGCTCATGCTCAAGACCGAAGCCAACCCGGACGGCACGCCGATCGAGGCCTTCGACGGCATTCGCGAAGCGACGGCGAAGAACCGCTCGCAGTTCTACTATGATCTCACCATGCCCTTCTACGGCTTCAACCGCGACGGCGCCGCGGTCAACGACGGCCTGCGGGAAAGCTTCCGGCAGGTCGGCCTGCAGGGCGGCATCAAGGGCCAATATGACTGCATCCGCGAGTTCTCCGAGGTCGACTATACCGAGGATCTGCGCCGCATCGATCGCCCGACCCTGATCGTCCACGGGGACGACGACCAGATCGTGCCGATCAAGGCGTCCGCCCACCGCGCCGCCGAGATCGTGCCGAATGCGACCCTGACGATCTACGAAGGCGGCTCGCATGGCCTCGCCCAGACCCAGGCGGACCGCTTCAACGCCGACGTTCTGGCCTTCATCCGGGCCTGATTGCCCAACCCCTCCCAACGCGAAATCAAGCAAAGGAATTCATCATGTCCAAGTCCGCTCTCGTCGGCGCCGTCGTCGGTGCCCTTCTTTCCGGAACCGCTGCGGCCGAGCCGGCCAAGCCGACTGTCGTTCTCGTCCATGGCGCATTCGCCGACTCCTCTAGCTGGAACGGCGTCATCGAAATCCTTCAGCAAGACGGCTATCCGGTCGTCGCCGCCGCCAATCCGCTGCGCAGCGTGGCGGCTGATGCGGCCTATGTCTCCGGCCTCGTCGGCAGCATCGAAGGACCGGTTGTGCTCGTCGGCCATTCCTATGGCGGCCAGGTGATCTCCACCGCCGCCAGGGGCCGCGACAACGTCAAGTCGCTGGTCTATGTCGCGGCCTTCGCGCCGGAAGCCGGCGAAGCGGCTGCCGACCTCGCCGGCAAGTTCCCCGGCGGCACGCTCGGGGAGGCGCTGGCCGCGCCGGTAAATCTGCCGGAGGGCGGCGTCGATCTCTTTATCGACCAGGCAAAATTCCACCAGCAGTTCGCCCATGACGTTCCCGTCGCCGAGGCGGCACTGATGGCGGCCGGCCAGCGGCCGATCACCGAGGCGGCTCTGACCGAGAAGTCGGGCGAGCCGGCCTGGAAGACGCTGCCGTCCTTCTTTGTCTATGGCGACGGCGACAAGAACATCCCGGCCGCGGCCCTCGGCTTCATGGCCGAACGCGCCGGTTCGAAGCGCACCGTCGTGGTTGAAGGCGCGTCCCACGTCGTCATGGTGTCCAAGCCGCAGGCGGTGGCCGAGCTCATCGAGGAAGCCGCCCGCTAATCCAGGTGACAGAAATACCGCAAGGACAGGCCGGCGCGTGACCACGCGCCGGCCTGTTGCGCGTGGCGGCAGGGGCCGAAATCCGCCCCCTGGTCGGCGCTACATACCCCCCGCGACGCCGTAACGGCTATTTCCACCCTCGTTGATGCATGTCAATTTTAATATATATTAATGAAGTAGCATTGCGCCATTCGACGAGGCCGCGGCGCGGCCGCTTTCGTCGTCTTGCCCGAAAGGCAAACAACAGGAGGAATTTCCAGATGACACGCAAAGTGAAGTCCCTGGTCGCCTTGACCCTCACGGCAGCGTTGCTGGCAGGCATCGCTGAAGCGCAGCAGTTCGGCATGGGCGCCGGTCCCGGCTGGGGCCGTGGCGGAATGATGATGATGAATGGACCCGGGCGGGGTCGTTTCCCGATTGTCGATGCCGACGACAATGGTGTCATCAGCGCCGAGGAAGCGGCCTCGGCCGCTGAAGAAGTGTTCGCCGCCATGGACGCCGACGATAATGCCGAACTGACCATGGAAGAATACATGACCGTCCGCATGGGGCCGCAGGACGGCTGGAACAAGGCGCGCCAGGCCGCGCGCGAAGAGGCAAAGAGCGCTCGTTTCGGTGAGATGGACAGCGACAAGAACAAGGTTGTGTCGCAGGCCGAGTTCATCGCCGGCGCCAAGGCGCGCTTCGAGGCGGCCGACGGCGACAAGGATGGCAAGGTCACGCCGTGGGAATGGCGCAGCCAGCAGTGGAACTGATACCATCGACCCAAGAAGAAATCCGGCCATCACTGTGATGGCCGGACTTTCGATGAAGGACTACCGGTCGGCTTTCCAGGCCACCACCATCAAAGCGCCGACGATCGAGATGTGCTCCATGACCACATAGAATTCGATGGTCTTGAAGGGCTCTTCCATCGTCCAGAAATTATGCGCGATCGGGATGGTGAGAAGGGTGAAGATGCCGAGCGCGCCGGCACCGAGCCATGTCCAGCGGTTGAGGATGATCAGTGCCGAGCCGCCGAGCTGGACGATGATCGTGGCGATGGCGAATGCCACCGGCGGGTTGAGCCCGAAATGGGCCATCTCGCCAACGCCGGCCTGGAAATCGACGAGCTTGGCGATCCCGCTGGCCCAGAACATGTAGGTGAGCAGGATGCGCGCGACATAGCCGAACCATGCCGTCGAGGTGAGCGTAGTAACGAAACCGTTCATGAAAATATCCCCCTGATGAATGGGTCGCAGTTTCTCCATCCGCACTCTCTTTGCAATTATCAAATCTCGCCCTTTTCTCTAAGCCCGGCTCGCCTGGGCCGGTTTTCACCAGATGTTTTTCGAGGCACGGCGCCGCGCTGGACAAAAGCGGCTCAGTTCTGCTTTCTTTCTCCGCACCCGAGAAGACCGAAGGACAAAGGCCGAATGCTCGAAAGCCAGAAACTTGAGTTCCGTGCGCAGACCATCGAACTCTTCTTCGACCTTGTTTTCGTCTTCGTCGTCACGCGGCTCACGCATCTGGTGGAGCATGTGCACGAACCTCTCGAATACCTTCATGCACTGGCGGTGCTCATGCTCGTCTGGTGGATGTATGGGGGCTATATCTGGCTCACCAACCACGCGCACACGCCAAAGATGATGCGCCTCGTGCTGGTCGCGGCGATGGCAGGCTTCATGGTGCTTGCGCTCTCGGCTCCCGTGGGGGATGCCGGCAACCCGTTGGTCTTCGGCTTCGCCTATCTTTTCGTGGTCATCCTGCATTTCTGCGCATTCATTGCGCGTGGCGGCAGGCCGGCCGCCGGTGCCATGCTGCGGATCGTCCCCTTCAACATTGCCGCTGCCCTGATGGTTATCGCGGCTGGCGTGATCGAGGCCGAATGGCGCTGGGTTCTGCTGCTTGCGCCGGCCGCGCTTTATGCAGTCGTGGCGGTCATGAACACTGGGGAGGGCTTCGCGCTCGATCCTGTCCATTTCGTCGAGAGGCACGGCCTGCTGCTGATCATCGTTCTCGGAGAGACGATCATCGCGATCGGAACGGGTCTCGCCGATCACCCCCTAACCGGCGAGACCATCCTGCGTCTGGTCCTTGCCATCGCGCTGATCGCTGCTCTCTGGTGGAGCTATTTCGATGCCGACGACCAGCGCGCCGAGCATCGCATGCTGGAAGCGGACAATCGCCGCCGCACGCGCATCGCCCTGTTTGCCTACACCATGGGTCATCTCGCCATGGTTGCCGGCCTGATACTGGTCGCGGCCGGGCTGAAGGCGTCCGTCGCCTATGGCACCGAAGGCGAAGCCGGTCACGGCGCGGATGTCCTGCTCCTGCTCGGCACGGGCGGATACCTGCTTGCCGATGCCGCCTTCCGACGGATCGTTGGTCTGGCTCCGGTTGCGCTGCGCGTCTTGGCCGGCCTGGCTTTGATCGGGCTTGGCCTCGTTTCGCTGCCGCTGCATGGCGCCAGTCTGATCGGGCTGGCGCTCGCCATGCTTCTCCTGCTGCTGGCGCTGGAAGGGCGGTTCTCCGCGACGGTGGCCGAAACGCCTCCGGAACATCACGGTTAACCCGATCCGCAGCGCTTTAACCCGGCATTAACCATAAATTCTCTACCCTGCGCCCCGATATCCGCACTTCTCCCTGGGGGCCCGACATGACGATTTCCCGCCGCAGCCTGCTGATCGGCCTGCCGCTTCTGCTTGCCGGTTGCCAGACCGGCCCGAGCCAGCAGTCGATGTACGACGCGCGCCCGGACGAACCCTTTCCGCTGAAGAAGGTGCCGATCGACAAAATCAAGCCGGAGCTGCGCCGCCAGGAGGTCGCCTATGAGACCAGCCAGCCGGCCGGCACGATCGTTGTCGATACCCCGGCGCGCCGGCTCTATTATGTTCTCGGAGATGGCCGGGCGATGCGCTACGGCGTTGGCGTCGGGCGCAACGGCTATGCGCTCGCCGGCGTCGCCTATATCGGCCGCAAGGCGGAATGGCCGAGCTGGACGCCGTCGCCCAACATGCTGCGCACCAATCCGGAAAGAAACATGAAATATGCCGGCGGCGTGCCGGGCGGCATCAACAACCCGCTCGGCGCCCGGGCGCTCTACCTCTATCGCGGCGGCAACGACACCATGTTCCGCATCCACGGCACCAACCAGCCCCAGTCGATCGGCCAGGCCATGTCGTCCGGCTGCATCCGCATGATGAACCACGACGTCATCGATCTCTACGAGCGCGCCAAGGTCGGCGGCCGCGTCGTCGTCCTGCAGGCCTGAGAGCTTCAACGGTTCGGACAGGGTATCAATCAGCTTGGCGTGCGCGCCGAGAGCAGGCCGGTCGACAGCAGCACGCCGGCACCCGTCACCAGCGTCGCGACGATGGTGACGGCACCCAGGGGCTCTCCGAGCAGCAGGGAGCCGCCGATTGCGGCTGCAACCGGCGTGACCGCGGTATAGGCGGCGGCCTGTGTGCCGCCGAGGCTGCGCACCGCCGTGCCGTAGAGCACGGTGGCCAGGAGGCCGGAGAGCAGGCCCTGCGTCACGAACGGTACCGCGATCTCCCCGATCGGCACGCTCAGCAGATGCGTGCCGAGGAAGGGGATGAGTGCAAGGTTGATGATCGTCGACCAGATGCAGATCAGCGCGCCGCCCTCGAAGGCCGAAAGCCCCGACTTGCGGAAGGCGTGGGTATAGATCGCCCAGAGCGTCGCCCCGGCCGGCAGGATCACATAGCTGATCCAGGTCAGCCGTCCGGACGAAAGATTGTCGGCCAGCAGCAGAACACCGCCGGCCAGGATCGCCAGCATGCCGAGCTTGCGCATCCGGTCCGGCCGTTCGCCGAGCAGCAGGATGCCGATCAGCGCGGCGGCGAGCGGCATGATGCCGGGCAGGAGCACGCCCGCGGCGGAGGCGGGTGTCGCCTTCATGCCGAAACCGACGAGCTGGAAGAACGGCGCGCCGGAACCGCAGACCATCAGCACCAGCGTCCACTTCGGCATGCCCTTGGGCCAGAGCCCGGTGCGCAGCCAGAAGGGCGCAAGCAGGAGGGCGGGCACGCCGTAGCGAAGGAGGCTGAGGTCGAGCGGCGAGAGCGAGGTGCCGACGCTGTGACGCGTCGAGATTAGCCAGGCTGCCCAGATCAGCACGACCGAAAGGGCCGATGCGGCGCCGAGGCCGGTGGAAAGCGGGGGTCGGGTGGCGGTGCTGGCGGCAGTCATGGAATGCTCCTCGAAAGACCGCGCCAGATTAGCCCAGGGGCTCGTGGTGTGTCCTTGCCATTTGCGCTTGTCTAGTCACCTGGATTGGCACAAACTTGCGCAGATTGGGAGAAATGGTCTGGAAAATGCCAAAACTCGACAAATTTGATCTGGCGATCCTCGCCGCGCTGCAGGACGATGCGCGGGCGACCAATGTCGAGATCGCCGAAAGGGTCAACCTCTCGCCGTCGCCCTGCCTGAGGCGCATCCGCATGCTGGAGCAGTCGGGAATCATCCGCGGCTACCGCGCCGACATCGACCGCCGCGCGCTCGGGCTGGAACTGACGGTCTTCGTCGCCTTCAAGGTTGCGCATCACACCCGCGAACATGCCCAGGCCTTCCAGCAGGCACTGCAGGATCTGCCGGAAGTGGTCGGCTGCTACATGATTTCCGGCCATTCCGACTTCATGGCCGAGGTCGTGGTCGAGAACCTCGCGGCCTATGAGGCGCTGCTAACCGACAAGCTGCTCGTCCTGCCACATGTCACCGACATCCAGTCGAACTTCGCCATCCGCAGCGTCAAGACCGGCGGCCCGCTCAAGCTGCCGGCGGTCAAGGGGTGAGGCGGGGCGAACCCCGCGTCGTTTCCGTTGTCAGAAGCCTTCGAGCACGATCTTGCCCTTGGTACGGCCGGACTCGATCAGGGCGTGCGCCTTCTTCAGATTGGCGGCGTTGATCGTGCCGAGCGTTTCGGTGAGCGTCGTGCGGATCTGGCCGGTTTCCACCAGTTCCGCGATATGCATGAGAAGCTTGTGCTGCTCGATCATGTCGGCCGTCTGGAAGACCGGGCGGGTGAACATCGATTCCCAGTGGATCGAGACGGCCTTGCCCTTGAACGGCATGACGTCGAAGCCGCCCTTGATGTCGTCGATGATGCCGAAGCGGCCCTGCGGCGCGATGATCGCCTGGAGGTCGGCGACGTGCAGGTCGCTGCGGGTGACCGAGAAGATGAAGGCCGGCGCGCCGATGTCGAGGGCTGCATATTGCGGCGCCAGGGCATTGCTGTGGTCCAGCACGTGATGGGCGCCGAGATCCTTGACCCACTGGCTGGTTTCCGGCCGGGAGGTGGTGGTGATGATGGTGAGATTGGTGAGCGACCGGGCGAGCTGGATCGCCATCGACCCGACGCCGCCGGCGCCGCCGGTGACCAGGAGGGCGTTGTTGGCGCCGCCGACCTTGTCGTGCACCTTCAGGCGGTGGAACAGCATTTCGTAGGCGGTGATCGCGGTGAGCGGGATGGCCGCCGCTTCGGCGAAGCTGAGTGTCTTCGGCTTCAGGCCGACGATGCGCTCGTCCACCAGATGAAATTCGCTATTGGTGCCCGGGCGATTGATCACGCCGGCATAGAAGACCTCGTCGCCCGGCTTGAACAGGGTGACGTTCTCGCCGACGGCCTTGACCACGCCCGAGGCGTCATAGCCGAGGATGCGGTGCTGGCCGGGTTCCGGCTGGGCGGCCGAGCGGACCTTGGTGTCGACCGGATTGACCGAAACCGCCTTCACCTCGACCAGCAGGTCATGGCCCCGGGCTTCCGGAATGGGGAGGTCGATATCGACCAGCGAGGTCTCGGCGGTGATGGGTTGGGGTGTCAGATAGCCGACTGCGCGCATGGAAGGTCTCCTTGAGGGGTTTGCACGCCCTTCAATTGATACGTATATTCACTCGACGCAAGAATGCACATTTTATGTCTATAGCGACAGAAATTGTATGTAGTATCAAGAAGGATACTGTCCATGTCCCGGCCGCGCGCCAAGCTCACCAACAATTTCCCCGGCTGCCCGGTCGAGTCCACCCTGAGCCTGCTCGACGGCAAGTGGAAGGGCGTGATCCTCTACCATCTGCTGAACGACGGCACGCTGCGCTTCAACGAACTCAGGCGCCGGCTTTCGGCCGTCACCCAACGCATGCTGACCAAGCAGCTGCGCGAGCTGGAGGACGCCGGCATCGTTTCGCGCAAGGTCTTTGCCGTCGTGCCGCCGCGGGTCGACTATTCGCTGACGCCGCTCGGCCTCAGCCTCGAGCCGGTGATCCTGGCGCTCGATGCCTGGGGCAAGGCGAATGTCGCCTGCCGGAACGGGGTGAAGACCGTGTCCCTGCAGGCCAATGCGGTGGATGATGCCGATACGGATGCGCGCTCAGCGGCCTGAGCTGCGCTTTTCGATCAGGACCGAGACCAGGAAGACCACGAGGCCCAGCGCCGAAAGCGCGGCGCCGACGAAACCGGTCGCGCCATAGCCATAACCCCAGGTGATGACCAGGCCGCCGAGCCAGGCGCCGAGCGCATTGGCGATGTTGAAGGCGGAGTGGTTGGAGGCGGCGGCGAGCGTCTGGGCATCGGCCGCGACATCCATCAGCCGGGTCTGCACGGCCGGGCAGGCGGCAAAGCCGCAGCCGGTGAGGAAGACGCAGATGCACAGCATGACCGGATCATGCGCCGTCAGCGAAAACACGCTCATCAGCACCACATTGAAGGCGAGCATGCCGCCGATCGTGCCCTTCAGCGAATAGTCGGCCATGCGCGAGCCCACGACATTGCCGACATTCATGCCGATGCCGAACAGCGCCAGAACGATCGCCACCATGCTGGCCGGCAGGCCGGCCGTGTCGGTCGTGGTCTTGGCGATATAGCTGAAGATCGAGAACATTCCGCCAAAGCCGACGGCGGCCACGGCGAGCGACAGCCAGACCTGCAGCCGGCCGAACGCGCCGAGTTCGCGGCGGATGCTGGCGCCTTCCGCCATCTTGTCCTTGGGCAGGTAGAGCGCGATCAGGACCACGGTCAGGGCGCCGATCGCACCGACCATCAGGAAGGCCGCCCGCCAGCTCATCATCTGGCCGAGGAAGGTGGCGATCGGCGTGCCGATCAGGGTCGCAATGGTCAGGCCGAGCATGACGCGGCCGACGGCCCGGGCGCGCCTGTGCGGCGGCACCATGGAGGCGGCGACCAGTGCGGCGACGCCGAAATAGGCGCCGTGCGGCAGGCCGGTGACGAAGCGAAGCGCCGTGAAGGAGAGGAAGTCGGGCGCCAGCGCGCTGGTGACATTGCCGATGGCAAACACGCCCATCAGCAGCAGAAGCAGGGTGCGACGCGACAATTTTGCCGCAAGCACGGCGATGATCGGTGCGCCGATCACCACGCCGAGCGCATAGGCGCTGATCACCCGTCCGGCTTCGGGAACGCTGACGCCATAGGTCGTCGCCACCTCGGGCAGCAGTCCCATGATGACGAATTCGCCCGTGCCGATGCCGAAACCGCCGGCGGCGAGCGCGATCTCGATCAGGATCATCATCAGCGGCGTCAGGGCCGGCGCGGCGGCGGCCGTTTCGGCGCCGGTCCCGAGCTCGGGGCGAAGGGCAGTGCAGTCGGTCATGCAATCACCTTGGGCCGACCGCGTCGTCGCAGCCGAAGAAGGACAGGGGGGAAATGGTCTGGTGTGAAGGCAACCGGTCGCGCCGGCCGCGGGAATCTCTGTGGAAGTGATTTGACGACTATCATGTTTTTGTGCGGTGCCGCAAAGGCTACGTGGCCTCCCGCTTGAATTTCGCGCCGTGGATCCCGATTTTCACGGTGACGACGAAACCAATCACGGTGCGCCGCGTTGACTTGCGCTTCCCGCCCATGCGGAATTCCCGCCGACCCGGCGGAGCGGAACAGGATCCATGAAACTCAAAGCGGTTTTCAATCGGGACGGCGGTACGTTCAAGACCACCGACATGGACGCCTATTGCGCCCGGGCGGAGGAAATCTTCGCCTCCGCCGGTCATGACATCTCCTTCTCCGTCGTCGCGGGACGCGATGTGGTCGAACGTCTGGAGGCTGCATCCAGGGAGGAGGGCGTCGAGGCGCTGATCGCCGGCGGCGGTGACGGCACGATCTCGGCCGCAGCCGGCATCGCCTGGCGGGCCGGCATTCCGCTCGGCGTCATTCCGGCGGGAACGATGAACCTCTTTGCCCGCTCGCTGAAGCTGCCGCTCGACATCAATGCCGTTCTCGAAACGCTGGCCGAGGGCAGGGTGCAGGCTGTCGACATCGCCACCGTCAACGATCGCCCCTTTGTTCACCAGTTTTCCGCCGGCCTGCACGCCCGCCTGGTGTGCATGCGCAATGCGATGAACTTCGCCTCGCGGCTCGGCAAGATGCGGGCCAGCACGCGCGCCGCCTTCGGCGTGATGCTGCGTCCCTCGCGCTTCGAAGTGGTCTTCGACATCGACCATGACGGTCGTAACGAGCACCGAGTGGTGTCGGCGATCTCGGTGTCCAACAATCCCTTTGGCGAAAATCCGCTGTTCTTCGCCGACGACCTGACGACCGGCAAGCTCGGAGTCTATCTCGCCGATTCGCTGAAGCCGATCGGCGTGGCGAAGCTCGCCTTCGACATCCTGCGCGGCAGGCTGAAGGACAACGAGGCGGTGAGCGCCACCACGGCGGAAGTCGTCCGCCTGCACTTTCCCAAGCGGCGCCACGGCGCGCTGTGCGTCGTCGACGGCGAACTCATCCGCATGCCGCGCAATGTGGAAATCCGACTGCATGCGGGAGAACTCAAGGTGCTGGTGCCCGGCCCGGAACCCGTCACAGCCTAGGTGCCGTTTCGCGTCGGGCGCTCAGGCGACCGGGTAGATGACGCCCTTGCGAAGGATCAGGTTGGCATAGAGCGCCGGCTCGCCGGTCTGGACGACCGCATGGGCCGTCTTCACCCGTCCGTAGAAGTCCTGGCCGACCAGCGGCACGACCCGCCGCTCGGGCTCGTGGCGGGCGCAGCAGGCGATGAGTTGCTGGTGGATCGGGTCGAGCCTTTCCGCGTCGGCACCCACCGTCGAGCGGAAGATCGCCTCGGGTACGAAATCGTCGATCGGCAGAAGGGTGAGGATGGCGTTGACCACCGCGACGATGCCATGGCCGTCGAGGCGGATCAGCCGCCGCCCGTGTTCGAGCGCCGGATAATTGCCGTCGACGATGGCGATCTCGTCTCCGTGTCCCATGGCGCGCAGCGTCGCCAGTAGCTCGGGGCTCAGGATCGGGTCAATTCCCTTCAGCATTTTCGATTTCCTTGAACAAGACGGTCTGGTCAATGAGGTAGCGGGCGAAGATCGGCAGGCTGGCGCCGCCGATGGCGCGCGCCTGGGCGCCCACCGCGCCCTCGATGATGTCGGGGAAGACGATGCCCTGCAGGTCGAGCTTGCCGATCTCCTCGATCGTGGCGCTGACCAGCCGGGCCCGGACCCATTCGGGGAAGCCGCCGTCGATGATGGCGGCGGAAAAGTCGATGATCGAGCTGGCGGCGATGATCGCCTGCGCGAGTGCCGCGGCACAGTCGCGGATCCAGATGTCCAGCGGCTCGCCGAAATCGATCCAGTCCTTGGAATCGTACCAGAGCGGCTGCGGATCGATGCCGCGCTCCTGCAGCAGGCGTTCGAGCACGAAGATCGAGGCGATCTCCAGCAGCTGGCGCGTTTCGCCATGCTTGTTGCGCACCGGCAGAGGTCCGATCGCGCCGGCGGTTCCCGTGCGGCCGACGAAGACCGAGGAATTGAGCACGATGCCGCCGCCGATGAAGGAGCCGATGTAGAAATAGACGAAGTCCGGATAGCGCGGCCCCACGCCGAACACCAGTTCCGCGCCGCAGGCGCTGGTGGCGTCGTTCTGCAGATAGACGGGGTAGGGTACGCGGCCGGCCACTTCCGCCTGCAGGTCGAAACCGCGCCAGGCCTCCATCGCCCCTTCCGGCGCGCCGACCTCGCGTGCCCAGTTCCACAGCTCGAAGGGGGCGGCGATGCCGACGCCGGCGATCGCATTGCGCTGCGACGGCGAAAGCTGCTGCTCCAGCTCGCCGATCTTGTCGAGCAGGAAGGCCAGGATATCCGCCGGATTGGGATAGGGATAGGTGAAGTGACGGTTGAGGCGGATCTTGCCGACGAAGTCCATCAGCACGAGGTCGGCACTGCGTCGGCCGATCTTCACGCCGAAGGAGAGCACGGCGTCCGGATTGAGATGCATCGGCACCGAAGGCTGGCCGACCCGGCCGCGCACCGGCTTGCCGCGGATCAGAAGACCATCCTTTTCCAGGGCCCGCATGATGACCGAGACGGTCTGCGCCGAAAGCCCGGTCAGCCTGGCGATCTCGGCTTTGGACACGCCGCTATTGCGACGGACATGCGACAAGACCAACCGTTCGTTATAGGCGCGCACACGCACCTGGTTGGCACCGCCGGCAGCAGTGGTCGACGGCGATTGCTCGCCCGACGCGCTCGCGGTTTCCGACAGTGCCATGGCCGCTCCTCCCTTCGGTCGCTCCCCGGCATTCTTATAATTCGTGGCGGTCAGCATGTCACAGCGAATTAATAATTCAACTGGATTTATTTATTGACAATGCAAATCTGCTGATGTTCTAAATGGGGCGTGGAGGAAAGGCGGCCTCGATGAGGATCGCCGGCCCGGCGTGGGAGCGCTTGGGACCACGCTCACGGTCCGGAAGGTCCGGATCTGTCGTTTTTCGGGAGGAATCACATGAAGAAGTCTCTTTTCGCCGCCTCGCTTGCAGCCCTGGCACTCGGCACCGTTTTTGCCGCACCGGCTAGCGCCGCCGACGTTTCGGCCTGCCTGATCACCAAGACCGATACCAACCCCTTCTTCGTCAAGATGAAGGAAGGCGCGACCGCCAAGGCCGCTGAACTTGGCGTCACGCTCAAGTCCTATGCCGGCAAGATCGACGGCGATTCGGAAAGCCAGGTCGCCGCCATCGAAACCTGCATCGCCGACGGCGCCAAGGGTATCCTTTTGACCGCATCCGACACCAAGGGCATCGTCCCGGCCGTTCAGAAGGCCCGCGACGCCGGCCTGCTGGTCATCGCCCTCGACACGCCGCTGGAGCCGATCGACGCCGCCGACCAGACCTTCGCCACCGACAACCTGCTGGCCGGCGAACTGATCGGCAAATGGGCTGCCGCAACGCTTGGCGATGCCGCCAAGGACGCCAAGATCGCCTTCCTCAACCTGACCCCGTCGCAGCCGTCGGTCGACGTTCTGCGCAACCAGGGCTTCATGAAGGGCTTCGGCATCGACGTGAAGGACATCAACAAGATCGGCGACGAAAACGATGCGCGCATCGTCGGCCATGACGTCACCAACGGCAACGAGGAAGGCGGCCGCACCGCCATGGAAAACCTCCTGCAGAAGGATCCGACGATCAACGTCGTGCACACCATCAACGAACCGGCCGCTGCCGGCGCCTATGAAGCGCTGAAGGCCGTCGGTCGCGAGAAGGACGTGCTGATCGTTTCGGTCGACGGCGGTTGCCCGGGCGTCCAGAACGTCGCCGAAGGCGTGATCGGCGCGACCTCGCAGCAGTATCCGCTGCTGATGGCTTCCATGGGCATCGAGGCGATCAAGAAGTTCGCCGACACCGGTGAAAAGCCGGCCGCGACCGAAGGCAAGAACTTCTTCGACACCGGCGTTGCGCTGGTCACCGACAAGCCCGCCGCCGGCGTCGAGTCGATCGACACCAAGGCCGGCAAGGACAAGTGCTGGGGCTAATTAAACCCTGCCTTGACCGTGGTCGTGTCGGCAAAGCGGCGCGGGGGAACGTCAGGTCCCCCCGTAACGCGCGGCCACGGTACATGCGACCGGCCCACCGGGGCGGAGGGCCGGTCGCTCACATTCAGCAGAGACACGCGCGGGACAGCCAGGGAGGACGAAGCGATGCAGTCTGCAAATCCGGTTTCGCAGCCGAGCCAGGAATTCGAGAAGGTATTGGCCGACAGTTCGACACAGGTCGCCTCCTTCGATACCCATGACAAGACACCCTTGCAGAAGTTCCAGCACTTCCTGCATTCGAGCCCGGCGGCCGTGCCGCTGATCGTGCTCGTTCTGTCGCTTGTCATTTTCGGCGTGGTGCTCCAGGGGAAATTCTTCTCCGCCTTCACGCTCACTCTCATTCTGCAGCAGGTGGCGATCGTCGGTATCGTCGGCGCCGCCCAGACGCTGGTCATCCTGACCGCGGGCATCGACCTCTCGGTCGGCGCCATCATGGTCCTGTCGTCGGTGGTCATGGGCCAGTTCACCTTCCGCTACGGCCTGCCGCCGGCCGTCGCCGTGCTCTGCGGCCTGGCCGTCGGTGCGGCCTGCGGTTGGATCAACGGCCAGTTGGTGGCCCGCATGAAGCTGCCGCCGTTCATCGTCACGCTCGGCATGTGGCAGATCGTGCTCGCCTCCAACTTCCTCTATTCGGCCAACGAGACCATTCGCAGCCAGGACATCGCCGCCAATGCGCCGATCCTGCAGTTCTTCGGCCAGAACCTGCGCGTCGGCAGCGCGGTCTTCACCTATGGCGTCATCTTCATGGTGCTGCTCGTCGCGCTGCTCTGGTACGTGCTTAACCGCACCGCCTGGGGCCGCCACGTCTATGCGGTCGGCGACGATCCGGATGCGGCCGAACTTGCCGGCGTCAACGTCAAGCGCATGCTGGTTTCGGTCTACACGCTGTCGGGCCTGATCTGCGCACTTGCCGGCTGGGCCCTGATCGGACGCATCGGCTCGGTCTCCCCGACCGCCGGCCAGTTCGCCAATATCGAGAGCATCACGGCCGTGGTGATCGGCGGCATCTCGCTCTTCGGCGGCCGTGGGTCTATCCTGGGCATGTTGTTCGGTGCTTTGATCGTCGGCGTCTTCTCGCTCGGCCTTCGCCTCATCGGCACCGATCCGCAGTGGACCTATCTCTTGATCGGCGTCCTCATCATCACCGCCGTGGCAATCGACCAGTGGATCAGAAAGGTAGCAGGCTGATGGCTCAGGAACCCATTCTCACCGCTCGCGGCCTCGTCAAGCGCTACGGTCGCGTCACCGCCCTCGACAATGCCGACTTCGACCTCTATCCGGGCGAGATCCTCGCCGTCATCGGCGACAACGGTGCCGGCAAGTCCTCGATGATCAAGGCGATCTCCGGCGCGATTGCGCCGGACGAGGGCGAGATCCAGCTGGAAGGCCAGACCGTGCAGTTCCGCTCGCCGATCGAGGCGCGCAAGGCCGGCATCGAGACCGTCTACCAGAACCTCGCGCTGTCGCCGGCGCTGTCGATCGCCGACAACATGTTTCTCGGTCGCGAACTGCGCAAGCCGGGCATCATGGGCAGCGTCTTCCGCTCGCTTGACCGTCCGGCGATGGAAAAGTTCTCGCGCGACAAGCTCTCCGAGCTCGGCCTGATGACCATCCAGAACATCAACCAGGCGGTAGAGACGCTGTCGGGCGGCCAGCGCCAGGGCGTGGCCGTTGCCCGCGCCGCAGCCTTCGGCTCGAAGGTCATCATCCTCGACGAGCCGACCGCGGCGCTCGGCGTCAAGGAAAGCCGCCGCGTGCTGGAACTGATCCAGGACGTGCGCTCGCGCGGCATCCCGATCGTGCTGATCAGCCATAACATGCCGCATGTCTTCGAGGTCGCCGACCGCATCCACATCCACCGGCTCGGCCGACGCCTCTGTGTCGTCAATCCGAAGGACTACACCATGTCGGATGCGGTGGCCTTCATGACCGGCGCCAAGGAAGCTCCGGGAGAGGCGCTGGCCGCATGAGCCTGACGGCGGACGACATTGCCGCAACCATCATACGGCGCGCCGAAGGGGCGCGCCGTTTTCTCGTCGCGATCGCCGGTCCGCCGGGCGCCGGCAAGTCGACGCTTGCCGAACGGCTCGCCGAGATCCTCAATGCTCATGGGGAGCGTGCGGTCGTCCTGCCGATGGACGGCTTCCACTTGGACAACGGCATCCTCGAGGAACGCGGGCTCCTGCCGCGCAAGGGCGCGCCGGAAACCTTCGACGTGCGCGGCTTTGCCGACATCGTGCGGGCGGTGAGGGCAGGGGGCCAGGAGGTTCTGGTGCCGGTCTTCGACCGTGACCGCGAGATCGCCATCGCCTCGGCCCGCAGCATCGCGCCGCAGGACCGCATCGTGCTGGTAGAGGGCAATTATCTGCTGCTGGACCGGGCGCCATGGTCGGGCCTCGCGCCGCTCTTCGATTTCTCGGTCTTCGTCGCGCCCTCGATCGAAGAGCTGGAGCGCCGGCTGACGGCCCGCTGGCAGGGCTACAATCTCGACGCCGCCGGCATCGACTGGAAGCTCCACGGCAACGACCTGCCGAACGGGCGCCTCGTCATCGAGCACAGCCGACCGGCCGATCTCAGCATCGACATTTTCTGACCGTCTTGAAAAAGCACCATTCGCTGTCGACCTAAGGCGACGAAATTGCGGCCGGAGGCTTTGGACATGACGGCTTTCCCATCGAGACGGCGGTTGGCTCTTGTGACCGCCATGGCGGTCCTGATCGCGCGGGTATCCGCCGCAGGCGCCGAAACGCCGATCGATCCGGCCGGTCCCTATCGCCTTGGCGAAGCCTATGCCGACGTGCCGGCGACCTGCGAGACGATCCGGCAATGGATCGACAAGGCCCCGGACACGCTGGATCGGGTGACCTTGTCGATCATCGGCAAGCTCGCTGCCGTCGAGTGGGACGGCACGCTCGCCTATCTCATCATGTGCGACGAGCCCGGTGTGCAGGTGATGTGCGTGACCTACAGCAAGGAAAACCGCAAAATCGGCGACACCGTTCTCTTCGCCGGCGGCTATGGCCGCGCCGGCGAACGTCGCATCATGCTCGACCCCTGCCTTGCCGGTCCGCCGGACTGATCCGTCGCGCCTGCCGATCAGATCCGCGGCAGATAGGTCTGGTAGTCGAAGCTCGACACCGTGCGCAGATAGGTGATCGCTTCCTTGCGCTTGGTCTCGCCGTAGATCCGCTGGTACTCCGCACCGAAGACGTCGGCAATGAAGGCCGAGTTGCGGAACCGGTCGACGGCGGTCAGGAAGTCGTGCGTCAGCATGTCGGGGTTTTCCGGCGCGCTGTCGGGCGTGGTGACCTGACCCGGATCGAGGGCGGCATCGAGGCCGAGCAGGATGCCGCCGAGGATGGCCGCCAGCAGCAGATGTGGATGGGCGTCGGCGCCGGCGACACGATGCTCGACGCGGGCGGCCGGGCCGTCCTTGTCGGGGATGCGGATCGCCGTGCCGCGATTGCCGAAACCCCAGTCGACCTTGTCCGGCGCGAACGAGCCCGGCTGGAAGCGGCGATAGGAATTGGCGAAGGGGGCGAAGATCAGCTGGGCGTCCTGCATGGTCTTCAGCATGCCCGCGGTGATCGACTTGAGCTTGACCGGATCGCCGCCCTTGGCGTCGAGGATGTTGCGGCCGTCCTTGTCGATGATGCTGGCATGGACGTGCAGGCCGGAACCCGCCTGATCGGCGTAGGGCTTGGCCATGCAGGTGGCCCTCAGCCCGTGGCGGCGCGCGGCGAAGTCCACGACGCGCTTGAGGTAGATACAGTCGTCGGCGGCGGCCATGGCATCCGGCTTGTGCAGCAGGTTGACCTCGAACTGGCCTGCGCCGAATTCGGCGGTCGTGGCGTCGGCCGGCAGGCCCATCTCGTCGGCAAAGCGGCGCACGGTACCGAGGAAATCCTCCATCGCCGCGGTTGCGCGCATGTCGTAGAGCTGGAAGCCCTCGACTTCGCCGTTCATCACCAGAGCCTTCGGCGGCATCGGCTTGCCGGTCTCGCGGAAGTCGGCCTCGACGACGTAGAATTCCAGTTCCGTGGCGACGACCGGGGTCAGTCCGCGTTCCTCGAAACGCTTCATCACATTGGCGAGGATGGCGCGCGGGCAGATGAAATGCGGATTGCCGTCCAGCGTGTGCATGGTGGCGAGCACCTGCTTGGAGCCGGCAGGACCCCAGGGCAGGGTGGTCAGCGAGTTCTTGTCGGCCACGCAGATGCCATCAGGATCGCCGAGGGTCAGCGAGATCTTGGTGATGTCGTCATTGTCGTCGCCCCAGATGTCGAGCGACTGGGTGGAGGCGGGAAGCCGCACCGTGTTCTTCCAGACTTTGTCCTCGGCCTTTATTGGGATCATCTTGCCGCGCAGGTCGCCGTTCATGCCGACGAGAAGGACTTCGATACGCGCGGAGGGATCTGCAGCAGACAGATCGGCAGCCTGGGACAATTCGGTCATGAAAAATGCTTCTCGCTGGCTTTTTGAGGGCGATTTGGCCGCAGGTTGGCGAAAATCGACGCCCTTGCCAAACGCAAATTGGAAGGTCATGTTCGTAGCCGATAACGTTCCGCCTTTCAATCATGCAAGGGCAAGCAGGGCGCCGCGGCGGGCCTTACGGCCTGTGCGTGCATAGAGCTGCGGGCTTCTTGCACAAGGATATATTGCCATGACCAAGACTGCCGCCGCGCCTTCCAATCTCGGAGCCATCGACGCCGCCCACCACCTCCACCCCTTCTCCGACATGAAGAAGCTGAATGCCGACGGCACGAAGATCATCAATCGCGCCGAGGGCATGCACATCTGGGATTCGACCGGCAAGCAGTATCTCGACGCGTTCGCAGGCCTCTGGTGCGTCAATGTCGGCTATGGCCGGGACTCGATCGCGGAAGCCGCCTACCAGCAGATGAAGGAACTGCCCTACTACAATACCTTCTTCGGCACGACGACGCCGCCGACCACGCTGCTCGCGCAGAAGATCGCCAGCCACACCGGGCCGAACCTCAACCACGTCTTCTTCTGCAATTCCGGCTCGGAAGCCTCCGACACCTGGTTCCGCATGGCGCGCGTCTACTGGAAGGCGCTCGGCCATGAGACCAAGACCACGGTGATCGCCCGCAAGAACGCCTATCACGGCTCGACCGTTGCCGGCGCCTCGCTCGGCGGCATGACCTGGATGCACGAGCAGGGTAACCTGCCGATCCCGGGCATCGTCCATATCGGCCAGCCGCACTGGTACGTCGAGGGCGGCGATCTTACACCGGCCGAGTTCGGTCTCAAGGTTGCCCGCGAACTCGAGGACAAGATCCTCGAACTCGGCGAGGAGAATGTCGCAGCCTTCGTCGCCGAGCCCATCCAGGGCGCCGGTGGCGTGATCGTTCCGCCGGATACCTACTGGCCGGAAATCGTCCGCATCACCAAGAAGTACAACGTGCTGCTGGTCGCCGACGAAGTCATCTGCGGCTTTGGCCGTCTTGGCACCTGGTTCGGCCATCAGCACTACGGCTTCGAGCCGGATCTGGCACCGATCGCCAAGGGCCTGTCCTCTGGCTACCTGCCGATCGGCGGTGTCCTCGTTTCCGAGCGGGTCGCCAGGGTGATGATCGAGGAACTCGGCGACTTCTACCACGGCTATACCTATTCCGGTCATCCGGTGGCCGCAGCCGCAGCGCTCGAAAACATCCGCATCATCGAGGACGAAAAGCTGGTCGAGCGCGTGCGCGACGACATCGGCCCGTATTTCACCGAGGCCTGGCGCTCGCTTGCCGATCACGACCTGGTCGGTGAGGCGGTCAATGTCGGCCTGATGGGCGCCGTGCAGATCGCCGCAGACAAGTCGACCCGCCGCCGTTTTGCCAAGCCCGACGAAGTCGGCACGATGGTGCGCAACCAGTGCGTCAACAACGGCGTCATCTTGCGCGCCACCGGCGACCGCATGCTGGCGTCCCCGCCGCTGATCATCTCGCGCTCCGAGGTCGACCAGACCGTCGAGACCCTGCGCAAGGGCCTCGACTGGTTGAAGGACAATCACAAGGAATAATCACCACGCAAAGAGGCCGGCATTTCGCCGGCCTCTTCATTTGGGGCCCGCTTCCGTCGGAGGCTAAGCCGCGCTCACGGCATCAACTGCCCGCCATTGACGTCGATCGTCTGGCCGGTGATGTAGCCCGACAGCATGTCGGAGGCGAGGAAGAGGTAGGCGCCGACGCAGTCGTCCGGCGTGCCGGTGCGGCGGAGCGGCACGCTGGCCGCGACCTGGTCGAGCTGGCCGGCCAAGGCGTAGCGATCCTGGAACGGCGTTGCAATCACGCCGGGCGCTACCGCATTGACGCGGATGTTGTACTTGCCGAATTCGAGCGCCATGCCCTTGGTGACGGCCGCGACGAAGGCCTTGGACGAGCCGTAGATCCCCGATCCTGCAGTGCCCCCACTGCGCGCCGCAACGGACGTCGTGTTGATGATGAAGCCACCATCCTTCTTGAGGTGGGCAACGGCGGCGCGGCTGGTCGAAACGACAGAGCGGGCGTTCACGTCCATGACCTTGTCATAATGCGCATCAGTCATCTCTTCGTAGAGGACGCGGGCGATCATGCTGCCGGCATTGTTGATCAGACCGTCCAGCCGCCCGAAGGTCTGGACGATGCCGTCGACGGCGGCCGCCATTTCTTCGGACTTCGCCGCATCCGCCTGGACGAGCGAAACCTTGCCGCCGGCACGCTCGATATCGCCGGCAATCGCCTGGGCTGCCTCGGCGCCGGAATGGTAGTGAAGGCCGACCGACGCCCCTTGCGCAGCGAAGGCGCGGGCAAGGGCTGCGCCGATCCCGCTCGAGGCGCCGGTGATCAGCACCACCTTGCCCGAGAGGTCGGGAATGGTGAGGGTATTGGTCATGTCATGCCTCCTTTTGACGGGGGCACAATACACGCTCAATCGAACGGCTTTTCAAGCGCCTGCCGGATCAGGCCGCCTGCCATTGGAATGGCAGCGGCGCCTCGCGGAAGGCGAAGCGGTCGAGATGGCTCGACACCACGCCCTTCATCCGCTCCAGCACCTCGACCGATGCCGCCTCGATCTCCACGGTCAGCACTTTGTCGTCGGCGCTCAAGCTGGCGACCGCCTCGGAGAAGCGGACGATGCCGCTTTTCTCTCCGAGTTCGACGTCGAGCTTGTGGCTCCAGTGCTTGCAGAGCTGCTGCAGGTATTTCCAGCCGTTCTCGGTCGGCACGACCGCGATCGTCTTGACCGTGGTCAGAGCCTCTCGATCTTGCCGGCCGCCTCGTCGATCAGGCGGGCCACTTCGAGCTGGACCTCGCGGGTGACGCTCTCCTGCGACAGGCGGTCCTGCAGGGCGGCTTTGAGGTTCTGCATGGCGCGGCGAACCGGCGCGGCATCCGTGCGTGCGCTGACCTTGGCCAGGGCTGCAAGCCGCGCCATGGCGGTGGCCACCTCGTCGGCGCGTTCGGCAAGATGCGCGCGTCCGGCCTCGGTGATGGCGAGCAACTTGCGCGGGCCTTCGCTGGCCTCTTCCTCGGCGAGGCCCATGTCGAGCAGCAGCGTCATGGTCGGATAGACGACGCCCGGGCTCGGGGCATAGGCGCCGCCGGAGCGGTTCTCGATCTCGCGGATCAGGTCATAGCCGTGGCGCGGCTGTTCCTCGATCAGCTTGAGCAGGACGAGCCGCAGCTCGCCGCTCTCGAACATGCGACGGCGCTCGCCGCCGGGACCGCGGCCGCCCTCGGGACGTCCGCCGAAGAATCCGTGCCGCATGGCGTGGCGGGCAGCGTCGTGTTCGCGGTGACCAAAATGAAAGTGTCTCATGATGCGTTCCTTTGTGAATATGTTTGAACTGCATCTAAGATATATCGTGAAGCTATCGTTGCAAGAGGGCGATCGCACTTTTTCTCGCGCGGTTCACGAATTGGAAACACCGGACGCCCTTGGATGGGGCGGAGCCTCGGCGTAACCTTGCGCCGGGAAATCACTAGGAGGAAGCTCGGCATGTCCGGCAAGCACCACGAATACAGCGTGACCGTCACCTGGACCGGCAATCGCGGCACCGGCACGTCCGGCTATCGCGAATACAGCCGCGACCACGTCATCTCGGCCAACGGCAAACCCGATATTCCGGGCTCGTCCGATCCCGCCTTCCGCGGCGATTCCGAGCGATGGAATCCGGAGGAGCTGTTGGTCGGCTCGCTGTCGGCCTGTCACAAGCTCTGGTACCTGCATTTCTGCGCGGTCTCGGGCGTCGTCGTGACCGCCTACGAGGACCATGCCGAGGGCACGATGGTGATGGACGAGGAGGGCAGCGGCCGCTTCACCGACGTGGTGCTGAAGCCGCGCGTGACGATCACCGAAAGGAGCGATCCGTCGATCGCCGAGGAACTGCACGGCGACGCGCACGAAAAATGCTTCATCGCCAATTCGGTGAATTTTCCGGTCCGCTGCGAGCCGGTGATCATTAAGGCCTGACGGGAGCGACGGTCCCTCAGCTCGCCTGGGGATAGAGGAAGGCGTAGGCGAAGTGATAGAGGTCGCCCTCGCGCCCGAAGATATAGGGCAGGGCGATCGTCTTCATCTCGCCGACCTTGAGATTGCCGTGCGCGGCCAGCCACTCGGCGACATCGTCCGGCAGCGGCATGCTCTCCCGCCCGCGATTGCGCCAGACCACCAGCAGCTGATGCGACGCGTCGAAAGCGAAAGGCTTTTCGAAGGCTTCGTAGCCCGGAATGGTCACCGGGATCTCCGGCGCGTTGAGGCGGATATTGCCGGCCATCTGCTGGTCGCTCGCGACGATCAAGGACGGTCGGTTGGGGTCAGCGGCGAGAATCTCGGCGACGGCCGCGGCATAGGGCACGTTGAGCTTCTCATACTTGCCGAGCATGCCGTGGATCGGGATGCGCAGCAGCAGGACCGAGGGGATCAGCACCATCAGCACGAGCCCGATCGGCAGGAAGCGCGGCAATTGCCGCTCCGAGGCGAGGCCGGCCGCCTCGATCTTCAGGCAGAGATAGAGCGGCAGCACCAGATAGATCGGCGTCAGCCAGCGGTCCTTGATATTGCTGGCGCCGAATAGGACAACCGCAACCAGCGCCACGGCGGAAATCAGCATGATCCGGCCGATCAGCCGGCTCCATGGGCTTGAGGCCCGCAAGGCCCGCGCCATGTCGCGACCGAAGACGATGGCGAACAGCACGAGGGTCAGCGTGGCAAAGCCGGCAAAGGCGAGCGCCAGCGAGGAAAGCCCGGTGATGATCTGCGACAGCCGGCTGGAGGTCTCCTCCGCCGTCAGCTTGCCGATGGTGCGGCCGGTGGCGGCGTCGAGATGATCGAGGAACCACAGCCCGTGCGGCAGGACCACGGCGAGCGCGATCGCCGCCGTCAGAAGGATGCGCCAGTCGAACACGCGGCGGCGGAATTCCGGCTCGGTGAGCATGGCGAGAAGGGCGGCGGCCGGCAGAAGGACGAAATTATACTTGGCGATCATGCCAAGGCCGATCGCCAGTCCCGTCAGCGCATAGGTGATGAGGCTCGGCGCGCGGATCGCCCGGATGAGCGAGAAGAGGAAGAGGCACGAGGTGAAGATCACCGCTACCGTGTGCGTCAGGTCGCGCTGCGCCTCGAAGCTGACCTGCGGCATGGTGAGGAGGCCGAGCGTGGCGATGATCGCCAGATCGCGCGAGCGCAGCACCATGAAGGCGGTCAGCCCGAAAAACAGGTAGGATAGGAAGAGCACGAGGTTCTTGAGGACGGACAGCGAGGCGAGCGTCGGCCCGAGCAGCTGTTCCGCGCCATATTGCAGCCAGTTGTAGAACGGCGGCTGGCTGTCATAGCCGACCGAGAGCCATTGGGCGAGGAAGAGCTGCTGGCCCTCGTCGAGTTCGAGCGAATGCGGCAGAACGAGCCGGACGATCACATTGGCGACGAAATAGACGCCGAGCAGCGCAAACAGCAGAGAAGGCCGCTGGCGCAGCGCGGCGACCATGTCAGGCGTCCTTCTGATAGGTCTTCCGGACGATATAGTTCTTCGTCGTGTCGTCCGAACGCGCCAGCATCTCGGCCAGGATGCCGGTGGTGATCATCTGGATCGAGGTGAGGAACAGCATGACGCCGATCAGCAGCAGCGGCCGCGTGCCGATATCCTGGCCGAGGCCGAACTTGACCCAGGCGAGATAGAGCAGGATCAGCGAGCTGATCGCGCCGATCAGAAGGCCGATCGTGCCGAAGAAATGGCCCGGACGCTGCTTGAAGCGCATGAAGAACAGCACCGAGAGCAGGTCGAGGAAGACGCGGATCGTGCGCGAAATGCCGTACTTGGATTCGCCGAACTGGCGGGCATGGTGGGTGACGACGACTTCGCCGATGCGCGAACTGGGCACCACCGACGCGACCCAGGCGGGGATGAAGCGGTGCATGCCGCCGAGAATGCGGACCTGCTTGATCACCGACGAGCGGTAGAGCTTCAGGCCGCAGCCATTGTCGTGGATCTTCACGCCGGTGGCAGCGCCGATCAGGTAGTTGGCGCACCAGGACGGGATCTTGCGCAGCACCAAGGCATCCTGACGCGCCTTGCGCCAGCCGCACAGCAGGTCGAGATCGCGGGCATTGAGCTCGGCGACCATGGAAGGGATGTCGTAGGGATCGTTTTGCAGGTCGCCGTCGAGCGTGGCGATCAGCCGGCCGCGCGCCGCGTCGAAACCTGCCTGCAGGCCGGCGGCCTTGCCGAAATTGCGCTGGAACTCGACGATCTTGAGATCGAGGCCTTCGCGGCCGAGATAGGAGCGGGCAATGCTGAGCGTCTTGTCGGTCGAGCCGTCATCGATCAGGATCAGTTCCCAGCTCTTGTCGAAACCCTTCATCGCATCGCAGACGCGATCGATCATCGGGCGGAGGCTTTCCTCCTCGTTCATCACCGGAATGACCAGCGACAATTCGACGTCGTAGACGGCAGTATCGTCCTGGGTAGGTTGGGAAAGGCGCTCGAACGACACGGCTGGGATACTCCGGAAATGGCTGGCTTTTGTTGTGCCGGTTGTTATAGGAACTAAGCAAAGAGCGCAATTCGGAACTTCTCAGGCCCCCATGCAGACAGACGAGCAGAACCGCCGGCCGTCGGCCCTGGTGCGCCATCGACTGTCGCTGATCGCCGCCGCCGCGATCCTCGCCTATGCCGTCTTCGTTCACTATTTCTGGGGCTGGGGCTCGATCGTCGCCGAATGGCGCGCCATCGGCTACGGCACCGTTGCAGCCGTGATCGGCCTTCTCGTCTCCACCTATTTCGTCCGCGCCTGGCGGCTCTACGACTACTTTCCTCGCGAGACGTCGGGCCGGTTCGTCGAACTCTTCCACCTTGCTCAGGTGCACAATCTGCTCAACATCATGCTGCCCTTCCGCAGCGGCGAAACGAGCTTTCCGCTGCTGATGCGCTCCGAGTTCTCCGTGCCGCTGCTGCACGGAACCTCGGCGCTGCTGGTCATGCGGCTGCTCGATCTGCACGCGTTGCTGGCCGCCGGCGGTCTCGGGTTGGTATTGTCGGCGCAGGCCAAGGCCGGCCCGGCGATGGTCTGGTTGGCCTTCCTCGTCGCGCCCATCCCGGCCTTCCTGCTCAAGGGGCCGGTGCTCGCCGCCCTTCGCCCGCGCCTCAAGGGCAAGCTCGCCCGCGTTCTCGACGGCATCGTTGACGGCCTGCCGAGCGACCTGTTGGCGCTGCTGCGCGCCTGGATGGCAACGGTGATCAACTGGGGCGTCAAGGTGCTGGTCTTTGCCTGGGCGCTCGGCCTGATGGGGGTCGCGCCGCTTTCCGCCACCTTCGGCGGGGCACTCGGCGGCGAGCTGTCCTCGGTCCTGCCCTTCCATGCCCCGGCCGGCGTCGGCACCTATTCGGCCGGCATCGTCGCCGGCGCCGTATCGCTTGGGGCGCCGACCGCCGGTGCGGCCGTGGACACGCTGGCTCGCGCCAGCATCAACATGCACCTGATGATCATTCTCTCGGCGCTGAGCGGCACCGTGCTGTCGCTGGCGCTCAACGAGTTGAGGCGCCTCAGGGCTGGCCGCTGAGCGACCCGCCCCGATCCTTTACCCCGTGGCGGATTTGCTCCGAGGATCGGGCTCCCGACTTTACTGGAAAGCCGTCTCGAAGAAGCTGCGGAGCTTGCGCGAATGCAGCTTCTCCTTCGGCATGGCGCCGAGCTTCTGCAAGGCGCGGATGCCGATCTGCAGATGCTGGCTGACCTGGGTCTTGTAGAAGGCGGTCGCCATGCCCGGCAGTTTCAACTCGCCATGCAGCGGCTTGTCTGAGACGCAGAGCAGCGTGCCGTAGGGTACGCGGAAGCGGAAGCCGTTGGCGGCGATGGTTGCCGATTCCATGTCGAGCGCAATCGCCCGCGACTGCGACAGGCGCTTGACCGGCCCGCGTTGGTCGCGCAGTTCCCAGTTGCGGTTGTCGATCGTGGCGACCGTGCCGGTGCGCATGATACGCTTCAGCTCGAAGCCTTCGTAGCCGGTGATTTCCTCGACCGCGTCCTCCAGCGCTAGCTGCACTTCGGCCAGCGCCGGGATCGGCACCCAGACCGGCAGGTCGTCGTCGAGCACATGGTCCTCGCGCACATAGGCATGGGCCAGCACGTAGTCGCCGAGACGCTGCGAATTGCGCAGGCCCGCGCAATGGCCGAGCATCAGCCAGGCATGCGGCCGCAGCACCGCCACGTGGTCGGTGATCGTCTTTGCGTTTGAGGGGCCGACGCCGATATTGATCATGGTGATGCCGGCATGGCCCTTGCCCTTGAGGTGATAGGCCGGCATCTGCGGCAGCCGCCCGATCGCCACGCCTTCGCTCGGCTCGCTGTCGCCCGGAAGGGTAACCAGATTGCCCGGCTCGATGAAGGCGGTATAGCCGCCGCCGCCGTCCGCCATGAGCTTGCGGGCATAGGCGCAGAACTCGTCGATGTAGAACTGGTAATTGGTGAACAGCACGAAGTTCTGGAAATGCGCCGCACTGGTCGCGGTGTAGTGGCTGAGCCGCGCCAGCGAATAGTCGATGCGCTGGGCGGTGAACGGTGCGAGCGGCTGCGGCTCGCCCGGCCGCGGGTCGTATTCGCCATTGGCGATCTCGTCGTCGGTAACGGTGAGGTCCGGCGTGTCGAACAGGTCGCGCAGCGGCATGTCGGCAAGCCCGCTGGCAGCGGCCTCGACATGGGCGCCTTCGCCGAAGGCGAAATGCAGCGGGATCGGCGTCGTCGATTCCGAGACCACGACCGGGACCTGGTGGTTGCGGATCAGCAGCGCGAGCTGTTCTTCGAGGTAGTGGCGGAAGAGCTGCGGCCGGGTCACCGTGGTCGTATAGAGCCCCGGCGCGGTCACATGGCCATAGGCGAGGCGGGTGTCGATCTGGCCGTAGCTCGTCGTCTCGAGGGTGACCTGGGGATAGAAGGCGCGGTAGCGTCCGGCGATCGGGGCGCCGTTGGCCAGCCCGGCAAATCCGTCGATCAGGAAGCCGGTATTGCGCTCATAAAGCGCGGTCAGCGCATCGACGGCGGCTGCGGCATCCGTGAAAACCTGCGGTTCGAACGGATCGGGGCTGATGAAATTGATCGGGGCGTGGAAATGGATTCGCTTGTTCATGAGTCATTATAGTGGAGACTTCTTGACAAGCAAACGACGTGATTTGCGCTCTATTCACAGATAAGTGCGGCCGGAACGGAGGTCGGGGCAGTGGGGTCGAGGACCGCCCGCGGCGGCGTTCAGCTCATCGACTGGCGCTGCAGGCTGACGAACAGCACGAGGGCCGCACCGTTCTTTGCGATCTTGATCTCTTCCGACCGGGCGACGCCGACCGCGACGAGCGGGCCGAGAAACAGGCTCGCGACGAGCGTGCACCGGAGGCAGAGGGCGGCGATGTGGCTGGTGGAAGCGCGCATGGTGGTGTCCTCGGGTGCCGGGTTCAAAGGGCGGTGTTGCAGAAGGCGCCGCCGGCCGGAATGCAGGCGGAGGAAACGGTGAAGGAACGGCCGGCCGCGCCGTTGCCGGCGGTCACCAGTCCGGCGACGAGCATCGCGAAGATGGCCATTGCCAGAGAGAAGATCGTCATGCGCCGTGCCAGCTTTTCCATCACCGTATTCCCCGGTTCGTCGTTCTGATGCTGACGTTATGACGGCTTCGCCCTGAACCGGTGCTGAGACGCCGGTTCATCTGGCATTCAGATCGGTTAAGGGGAATTCACTTGAACATCGGCCGGGCGTGTCTAAGTCTTTGGGACAGTCCGCATCTTGCCCGACGAACCGGAGAGAGCCCCATGACCAAGCCGATCGAACTCTATTACTGGCCGACCCCCAACGGCTGGAAGATCTCCATCATGCTCGAGGAACTCGGCGTTCCCTACGAGGTGAAATACGTCAATATCGGCAAGGGCGAGCAGTTCGAGCCGGACTTCCTGAAGATCTCCCCGAACAACCGCATGCCGGCGATCATCGATCCGGACGGTCCGGGCGGCGAGCCGATCTCGATCTTCGAGTCGGGCGCGATCCTGCAATATCTCGGCCGCAAATACGGCAAGCTCTACCCCGCCGACGAGCGCGCCCGCGTCGAGGTCGACCAGTGGCTGTTCTGGCAGATCGGTGGTCTGGGACCGATGGCCGGCCAGGCGCACCACTTCCGCCAGTACGCACCGGAAAAGATAGAATACGGCATCAACCGCTACACCAACGAGGTGAACCGGCTCTACGGCGTGATGAACAAGCGCCTCGCCGATCGCGACTATCTGGCCGGCGACTACTCGATCGCCGACATCGCCTCGATCGGCTGGGTCGTGCCGCACAAGAACCAGGGCCAGGACCTCGACGACTTCCCCAACCTCAAGGGCTGGTTCGAGCGCGTCATGGCGCGCCCGGCGGTCGAGCGCGGCATTGCCGTCGGCCAGGAGAAGCGCAGCAACATCGCCCAGGACGACGACGCCAAGAAGGTGCTGTTCGGCCAGAAGGCGCGGTGAAGTTTGTCAGGGAAAAGGGGAACCGTTTTCCCGCGAAGACAGACGTAAACGAATGAGCTCGAGGCCGGGTGGTTCACAATGAACCCGACGGGCTCGATGCCGGCCGGATAGCCGGTGGCTAATGCCTTCAAGGTCCCGTTGCGGATAGCAGCGGGGCCTTTTTCGTGGCTGCTCGCGCCAAGATTAAAGTCTTGCGCCGGCAAACACGTCCGCTGCCCAGTCCAGGAAGACCCTGACGCGCGAGGCGAGCTGCCGGTTCTGCGGATAGAGAGCGGAGAGCGGCGTTGGCGGCGGCGGATACCGGGGCAGGATCTCGACCAGCGCTCCGGATTCGAAATCGGCAGCGAGACGATAGCGCGGTGCCTGGATCAACCCGAACCCCAGTCGTGCCAGATCGGCCATCGTGTCGGAATTGTTGACCGTCAGCCGGCTCGGCAGGTGGACGAATCGCGTCTGCCCTTCGATGAGGAATTCCAGCGGCATGGTTTCGCCTGTTCGCGACGAGACGAATCCGACGCAGACATGGTCGTTGAGATCGTCGATCGATGACGGCATGCCATGCTTCTCGATATAGGCGGGACTGGCGCAGGTCACCTCCTGGATGGTGGCGAGCCGCCGCATGATCATGCCGCTGTCGGTCAGGTCTCCGGCCCGGATCACGCAGTCGATGCCCTCGCGCACCAGATCGACCAGCCGATCCCCCTGGCCGATATACAGCTCCATAAGAGGGTATCGTTCGAGAAACTCCGGCAGCCGGGGCAGCAGGAAGGTCCGCGTCAGCAAGCCATGGGCATCGATGCGCAAGGTGCCTTGCGGCTGGGCGTTGCGAAACACGCTGTTGGCGTCCTCCACCTCCGACAGGATCGACAGGCAGCGCTGGTAATAGGCCTGGCCGTCAAGCGTCGGCGTCACATGCCGCGTCGTGCGCTCGAGGAGCCGCGCCCCGACATCGGCTTCCAAGAGCTTGATCGCCTCTGTCGCCGTTGATCGCGCCAGGCCGACATCCGCAGCCGCAGCGGTGAAGCTGCGTCGTTCCACGACACGGACGAAAAGCTGCATGCGATCGAGACGGTCCATGACTTTGTTCAGCATAGCCGAATTCTAATGTCAAATCTCCGATGATTGTTTCCATGTGACGACAGGCATAAATCTGCAGCACCAGAACAAGGAGACATGTGATGACAGAAACATTCGGACGGACAGCCATCGTCACCGGCGCTTCCAAAGGCATCGGCGCCGCCATCGCCAAACGCCTTGCGTCGGATGGATTGGCGGTTGTCGTGAACTACTCGAGAAACGAGCAGCCCGCGCTCGACGTCGTGGCCGCAATCGAGGCGGATGGCGGGCGTGCCATCGCGGTCAAGGCCGATATCGGCGCCTCGTCCGGCGCGGCGGCTCTGTTCGACGCCGCCGAGCAGGCCTTTGGCGGCGTCGATGCCCTGGTCAACAATGCCGGCATCATGGCGCTCGGACCGATCGCGACGGTCGAGGACGCGGATTTCGATCGGCAGATGGCCGTCAATCTCGGCGGCACGTTCCGGGGCATGCGCGAAGCCGCCCGGCGCCTGCGCGACGGCGGCCGGATCGTCAACTTTTCCTCCAGCGTCGTCGGTTTCTACCAGCCGGCCTACGGCGTCTATGCGGCCACCAAGGCGGCGGTCGAAGCCTTGACCCATATCCTCGCAAAGGAACTGGGTCCCCGCGAAATCACCGTCAATGCCGTCGCACCGGGGCCGGTGGAGACGGAGCTTTTCATGGCCGGCAAGTCCGAGGACCTGCTGAAGACGATCATCGGCCTCAATCCGCGCAAGCGGCTCGGCCAGCCGGGCGACATCGCTTCGGTGGTGTCCTTCCTGGCCGGTCCCGACAGCGGCTGGGTCAGCGGCCAGATCATCCGCGCCAATGGCGGCGCCATCTGACCGGGCAACCCGCCGACAGGTTCAATCTCAGCAACAGGAGAAGCAATATGCCATTCGTCAACATCAAGACGCCGGAAGGGGCGCTGTCCCGGGCGCAGAAGGAAGAAATCGTCCATCGCACCACCGATATGCTGGTCGAGTATTTCTCGGAAGCCGCGCGGCCCCATACCATGGTCCTGATCGAGGAGGTCAAGGACGGCGGCTATGCCCGCGCCGACGAGGTCTTCATCCTCCCGGACGCCTATCGCGCCCAAGCGGGCAGTTGAACGAAAAAGGCCGGCCGATGGGAACATCGGCCGGCCTTGATTGATTCTCCGACCCGGCAACCGACGCCGGATGCGAAGGCCTCGTCCTTTACAGGCGTGACCAGGTCTGGGTCTTGCAGAACACCGACATGACGCAGCCCTGCATCTTCAGCGAATTGCCCGACACCTTGCCGGAGCCGGAATAGGTCTTGTCCGCTTCCGGATCGGTGATGGTGCCCTTGTAGGCGCCGTCGGCGCCGGACATCTTGCCGATCTGCTTGCCGGCATGCTTGCCGGTCTTCAGGGTGACGCAAAAGCTGCCGCCGCAAGGCGCGATCTGCGCGGTGGCGCCGCTTGCGGTCTTCCAGTTGCCTTCGATCGGTTCGGCGGCCTGAACCGAGGCGGCCGAAAATGTCAGGGCCGCAGCCGCGGCGACGATGAACATGCGCATTGTGTAACTCTCCTCCCGAAATGAGCCCGAATGCTGATGGTCCGGCGCTCCAATGCCGGCATGGTCGCGCCCGACGTGCGCGCTCCATGGGTCAGCAGAAGGAAAAATATCTTACGCGGACGTAAAGGTAAATAGCACTTCCAGGCTTTTGCAACCGCGCCGAAAGCCTGGTTTTTCGGCCTTCCAGATAGAGCCATCGAAAGCCGAGTGCTTTTCTTGGTTATCGTTCGGTTTAAATCCGCGTCTGAAGTTTTCGTAAATTTTGAGGCGAAATCCTTGAGATGCAGGCGTGGCGATGCTTAACGAAAAGCCAAGTTTACAAAGCATTTGTACTTTGTTTTCAGCAAATTAATCATGGATTTTAAGCGCACGTTGAAAGCCTTCCGGCATAGTGAAGTCATCAAACGAGCAGGGAAAACCCGCCGCTCCGGAAGGACCTCCAAGACGCCGCGACAGACGGCCAAGGGTTCCAAAGGAAGGCCTCTCAAGGGCCAAAACAGGGACAGTTTAAACCGTTAGGCTAGACAGGGACAAAACCGATGGCACGCTTTGAAATGCACAATTCCGAAATGGCCACGATGGGTGGCGAAACTCGCGCCGATGTCTTCTGCGACATGGGACTGATGTATGCAACCGGCCGCGGCTGCTCCATCGATCTCGTCTCGGCGCACAAGTGGCTCAACATCGCCGCCATCAAGGGCTGCGAACGCGCCGCGGAACTCCGCGCCGATCTGGCCCAGACGATGAGCAAGACCGAGCTTGCCGAAGCCCTGCGCTCGGCCCGCGAATGGATGACGATGCACTGATCGTCACGACCAATTCCCCGGTATGACATCGGGTTCAACAGACAAGAAAAACCCTTGGAGAGGGGAGCGTGGCGGGGGACCTTTGGACGGGGCCTTAGCCAACACATGAGAACCGCGACCGGCAGGAACAAGGCCGGCGCGGTTCTTTTTATTGGGGCTTAAGGCGGCCCGATCAGAGCGCCTTCAGCACCTTGGGCAGGGCTTGCTCGAACAGGTCCATGGCAGCGGGCAATCCGGTCGACACGCGGATGCAGCGGTTGAGCGGGGCGACTCCCGGCATGCGGATGAACACGCCATGCTGCATCAGTCCGTCGACGATGGCGCGGGCATGCACACCGTCGCGGCCGCAGTCGATGGCGACAAAATTCGTCGCCGAGGGCAGGGGGGAGAGCCCGTTGGCCGTGGCGATCGCGGCGATGCGCTCGCGTGCCGCGACGATGCGCGCAACCACGTCCTTCAGATAGGCCTGGTCGGCAAGGGCTGCGAGCGCGGCCTCGGTCGAAAGCCGCGGCATGCCGAAATGGTTGCGGATCTTGTCGAAGGCAAGAGCCGTCTCCGGCGTGCCGAAGGCATAGCCGACGCGCGCGCCGGCAAGCCCATAGGCCTTGGAGAAGGTGCGCATGCGAAGCACGTTCGGCAGGTCGATCAGCGCATCGGTCGGCGGCGCCGAGCCTTCGGGCGCGGTCTCGCAATAGGCCTCGTCGAGAATGAGCAGCGTCGTCTCGGGCAGCGCCCGGGCAAAGGCGACGATGCTGTCGGCATCCCACCAGCTGCCCATCGGATTGTCCGGATTGGCGAAATAGACGAGCGGGGCATTTTCCCGCTTCACCGCCGCCAGAAGTCCGTCGAGATCTTCGCGGTCGTCGACATAGGGCGTGGTGACGAGCCGGCCGCCAAAGCCGTTGACGTGGAAGTTGAAGGTCGGATAGCCGCCGAACGAGGTGACGACCGGCATGCCGGGCTCGATCACCAGCCTCACGATCAGGCCGAGCAGGTCGTCGACGCCTTCGCCGACGACGATATTGGCCGGGGCAAGACCGAGATGCGCGGACAATGCCGTCTTCAGGGCAAAGTTCTCCGGATCGTTGTACTTCCAGATCTCGCCGGCTTTTTCGCGGATGGCGGCGAGCACGGACGGGGCAGGGCCGAAGCCGCTTTCATTGGCCCCGATCCGGGCGACGACCGGCAGGCCGCGCTGCCGCTCGATGGCTTCCGGGCCGACGAAGGGCACGGTTGCGGGAAGGGCGCTGATCAAGGGGGTGAAGCGCGAAAAACCGGACATGCTGTCTTGAGAATCCTGGAAAGATTGAAATCCGGCACACAATAGGTCCAATTGCGCCCTGCGCAAGGGCAGGACGTGCCGGAACTGCGGCATCTGCGGGCATATCTTTCCCTGTGTCGGCGTGCGCCTAGCGGTAGGCCGGAGCGGGTTGTCTGACCCTCTCGCCCATGATGAAGTCGGCGCGCACGATGGAGTGCAGCACGTGTTCGGGAATGGGACAGATGAATTTCACCCCGACCCGGCTGCCGTTGCGATAGACCTCGGCGCAACCGATCCGGTCGGCGAGCCCGATGACCTGGATATAGTAATGGGATGACAGCCCGATCGTCGTGGTGATCTCGAGCGCCGCGCCGCCCTGGGAAATGTCCACCACTTCGCCGCTGCGCATGGTGATGCCGCTCAAGCCGGGGCTGACGGCCATGATGCGGGCCGGGCGGCGGACATAGAACCGCTCCCATTTGCGCTCGTACATTTCCGAACTTACCGCCGCCAGATGTGTTCCATCCTGCATGGCATTCCCCTTCTTGCGCCTCGCGGCGGTTTCTTGAAAGGGAGGCTGCAGCAAAAGGATTGTGGTGAGGTCAATCAAGACGCTAAGTTTTTATGAATCATCCGTTTTCCAAAGGTAAATTGCATTTGCGCGCCGAGCGGGCCCCAGCTGTGCCCGCGGGTGGCGCTTTGCCGATTGATCCCGATCATTGTTGAAGCGTCCTTTCTCCCGCACCGTGACTGCGACCGGAACGCGAGTGGCTCGCCTTGAACGGGCGGTCTGTCGGGCCTAGTATGACAAGCAGAGGTCGAATTGCCTCGCAAAAAGGGAGAATGTCATGAGCCGTTTCAATATTGGCCACAAATCCTGGGTGATCGTCTGCGACGGTGCAAAGGCGCTCTTCCTGCGCAATGACGGCGATGCCGGCCTCGTCAACCTGACCGTTGTCGACCACCAGTCCCAGCCCGACGAGGCGTCCCGCGATCTGGGCTCCGACCGGCCCGGCCGCGTGCACCAGTCCCAGGGCGCGGCCCGCAGCGCCATGGAGGACACCGACTGGCACGAGCAGGCCGAGGGCGACTTCCTGAAGGACGTCGCGAGGAAGGTCGAGAAACTGGTGGAGACGCACGAGATCAAGGCGATGATCCTGATCGCGCCGCCGAAGGCCCTGGGCCTGCTCCGGGCGGAACTCTCCTCCTTGCCGGAAGGCGTCATCCGCGCCGAGATCGACAAGGACCTTGTGAAGCTGACCGTCTCCGAGATCGAGAAACACCTGGCAGCGCTGAAATAACCGGCAAACGGAAAGAGGCCTCCGGCGTTCGCATCGGAGGCCTCTTATCTATGACATCGGATCGGGAGGCGGCTGGCTTAGAGTTCGAAGGACAGTCGCACGACGTGGTGCAGGAATTCCGCATCGATCAGCATGTTGAAGCCGACGGTGACCTTCTCTTCTTCGCGGCGGATCAGCGTGCAGCCGATCTCGTCGTGGATGCCGAGGATCTCCAGGAAAAAATTGTTCGGGACCGGCACATGCGGGCTGACTTCCAGCTCCGCACCGTAGAGCGAAATCGAATGGATCAGGCAGCGCAGGTTGTTCTTGGTGCTGAGATGGCGGCCGACGAAGATGATCTTGCCGGGGCGATCGATCGTGAACTTCTCGTAGACCTTGTCCGGCGGAATGTTCTGTTTTACGTCCGGTATGACCTGCAGGGGCATCGCACCCTCCCCGATATTGTTTTTAGGGTCCCAATTTAGCGCAACTTCCCTGACGCTTCCTGAACGTTATCGATAAAAATCAAGTTTTGTGCGGCCGCCGGTCGCAGCGTCCTGACCGACGACCGCAGCCCGCCACGTTGCCCGGTGCGGCCGACTTGACAGGAGCCCTCCGGCTTTCCATATGTGATCCCGGTTAGAGGCGCCGGCCGCCCGCGGGTGATATGCCCTTGGTGAAGTCCTCTTGAAACATGGAATGAACCCTTTTTGCGTGCATGCGCGATGGGGGCAATGCGGGCTCCCTTCGATCTTTTCGCATGCCATGAGAAAAGAGGTTTGCCATGTCCATGGCCACACTGACGATTGACGAACTGAAATCCCAGGCCCGGCGCCTGCGCGACGCCATGTCCGGCGGCGGTACCCCCGTCACCCATAGCGCCGCCCTCGAACTGGTGGCGAAGAGCCACGGCGCGCGCGACTGGAACACCATCTCGGCGCTCGCCGCCCGCAGCGACAATGCCGA
>Ga0180012_1000027_pt1 | contig 80197 bp, 78 predicted proteins | sample KR11_S2_MetaG_FD_122243 | JGI IMG/M metagenome (GOLD analysis project Ga0180012, IMG submission 122243) | Groundwater microbial communities from the Olkiluoto Island deep subsurface site, Finland - KR11_S2_MetaG | ecosystem: Environmental > Aquatic > Deep subsurface > Groundwater | place...
CCCTGACAGCCGACAACCGCGAGCAGCCCCTTCTCCGGTTCATGGATATGGGGGAGATGGTCGGGCGTCATCGCCACACGACCGAACCAGCGGTGCTCGATGGCAACGCCTTCGAGCTGGGGAAAGAGCCGGATCATCGCAAGCTGCAGATGGGCCCAGTCCTTTTCGCTGCGCGGCTCGCTCATCCGGCCCCGCCCGCCGAGCACCAGGCGGCCGTCCGGGCTCTTGCGGTAGTAAACCAGGATGCGGCGGCTGTCGGAAACGGCCTGCCCGTGCGGGAGGATGGTCGCTTGCATCTGGTCCGAGAGCGGCGCCGTGGCGATCTGGAAGGAATGCAGCGGCACGAGGCTGCGCGCCAACCCCGGCACAATCGCGTCGGAATAGGCATTGGTGGCGACGACCACGGCGCGTGCGGTCACCGTATGGCCGGCCGATGTTTCAACCTGCCAGCCGGCCCCTTCGCGCCGCAGACCCGTCGCCCTGACGCCGGTGGCGATTCTCACCCCGACTTCCGCGGCAAGGCGGGCCAGTTCGAGGGTGAAGGCGAGCGGATTGATCGTGCCGCCGCGGCGGTCGAGCCAGCCGCCGAGATAACCGTTCACCCCGGTGAGCAGTGCGGTCTCCGCGCCGTTGAGCAACACGACATCGGCGCCGCGCGCGCGCCATTGCCGGTTTCGCTCCTCGGCGGCGGCGACCGCCGTGTGGGTATGCGCAGCATTGATCCAGCCGGACCGGACATGCTCGACGTCAAGACCTTCCGTCTCGATCAGGTCGAAGACCGCATCCGCGGTCCCGGCAGCGAAATCGGCAAGCGCTGTGCCCCGGGCTTCACCGAAATGCTGGACCAGCCACTCGGGATCGTATTTGAGACCGGGGATCACCTGCCCGCCATTGAGCCCCGAGGCCCCCTCGCCCAGGGCAAGCGCCTCGATGACACGAACCGACATGCCCTTGCAGGCCGCCGCATAAGCCGTCGAAAGTCCCTGCAGGCCGCCGCCGACGACGGCCAGATCGACGCGCTCCAGCGCAGCTATCGGCTGGTCCGGTGGCGGCGCGCGATCGGGCCGACGCCAGACTGGCCTCGAGAAATGCGAGCGGTTCATGCCATTACGTCCTGAAAAATGCCTAGGAATATCAGCGGGCATGCTGGACTTGGCAAATGTGAAAATCAATAGAATTTTAGGGAGTATACGGCCCGCAATACACGTCAGGGAGCCGAGCCGAGAGGGGTGTCCGGCAGCCGCCAATCGATCGGATCGAGACCCCGCGAAACAAGGAAATCATTGGCCTTCGAAAAATGCCGGCAACCGAAGAAACCGTTATGCGCGGACAGCGGCGAGGGATGCGGCGCCTTCAGCACGAGATGACGCTTGGTGTCGACGAAGGCAGCCTTCTTCTGCGCATAGGAACCCCAGAGCATGAAGACGACGTTCTCGCATTCGTCGTTGACCGCCCGGATGACGGCATCGGTGAAGCGCTCCCAGCCACGGCCCTGATGCGCGCCGGCACGCGCCTCCTCGACGGTCAGCACGCTGTTCAGGAGCAGCACGCCCTGCCGCGCCCAGCTTTCGAGAAAGCCGTGCGAGGCCGGAGGTATTCCGAGATCGCTCTGCAGCTCCTTGTAGATGTTGACGAGCGAAGGTGGAATGCGCACGCCGGGCTGCACACTGAAGCAGAGGCCATGGGCCTGCCCCGCGCCGTGATAGGGATCCTGGCCGAGGATGACGACCCTGACCCGGCCGAGCGGTGTGAGGTCGAGCGCGCGAAAATACTCCGTACCCTTCGGAAAGATGCGCTTGCCGTCGCCCTTCTCGGCAATCAGGAACTCACGGAGCTGCTCCATGTAGGGACTTTCGAATTCCCGGCCCAGAGCCTTCTTCCAGCTCTCCTCCAGACGAACATCAGATGCGCTCATTGCCGCAACGTGCCTTTTCCGATTACATGACCGGGGCCGATTGAAAGCCAGCGGGACAAGCTGTCAAGCCCGGCTGCGGTCGATACGGGGAATTCAGTGGGGAACGTCGGTTGAAGGCTCTTTCGATCCTGTGGCAACGCCATCGCCTGCTGCTGGGCGCCTTCCTCGGCGCGACGCTGATCGCGCTCTACTTCGCCTCCCGTTTCCTGCTGTCGGTCCTCTACTGGAGCGACCCGGCCCATCGGAACCAGCCGCTCGAAGGCTGGATGACGATCGGCTATGTGGCGCATTCCTACGACGTTTCGCGCGACAGGCTGATCGAGATCCTCGGCCTCCAGCCGCCGGACAAACCGGATCGGAAGGCACGGCCGACACTGGACCGGATCGCCAGCGACCGCGGCCAGCCGCTCGAGGCGTTCGAGACGGAGATCAAGGCCGCGATCGCCCGGCTGCGCGCAGAAGAGCCGCCCAGATGACCGAGCAACTGCTGGCGCTCCTGCCGCTCTACGGCCTGCCCCTGCTCGCAGCGGTCACGGGCCTGAGCTGCCTCGGCCTGCCGCTGCCCGCCTCGATCGTCATGATGCTGATGGGCGCCTTCGCCGCCGCTGGCGATTTCAACCTGCTCGCCGTCTTTGCGACGGCCCTCGCCGCCTCCGTGCTCGGCGATCAGGCCGGCTTTGCCATCGGCCGGCTGGGCGGAGCCGCCATCATCGCGCGGCTGGCGACCACTCCGTCGCGACAGGAGACGCTGGCGCGGGCCGAGGCGCGGATCAACAGCCACGGCCCCGTCGCGGTTTTCCTCACCCGCTGGCTGCTGGCTCCGCTCGGTCCCTATGTCAACCTGATCGCCGGCGCCACGGCCTTTTCCTGGACGCGCTTCACCGTCTACGGCGTGGCCGGCGAACTCTTCTGGGTCGGCGGCTATACGGGCCTCGGGGTAATCTTCAGCGACAATGTCATGAGCATTGCCGAAATCGTCGGCGATCTCAGCGGTTTCCTCGCCGCCGGCGTCATCGCCCTCTACCTCGGCTGGCGCATCGTCAAGGTTCTGCGGCATCATGAGGTTGAGACCAAACCGTAGCGAACCGTCGCAAGCCTCCCGCCTTGGCGCTCCGCCCGCGCGGGTCTATGGTTGCCGAACTGTCATATGCCGATGCTATGCGGGAATCGCCCCGCAACGAGGATGTGCCATGACCGTTTTGATCTGGACCTTAGCGATCGCTCTTTCCGTTCATCTCCTCAGCATCCTGGTCGTGCTGGTGCGCAAGTCGCGGACGGAGCCGGCGACGACCGCGACGGTCCGCCCGCCCGTCACCATCCTCAGGCCGCTCTGTGGGGCCGAAAACAATCTGGCGGAGACCCTGAATTCGGGCTTCGCCCTCGACTGGCCGAACTATGAGGTGGTCTTCTGCGTCGCCTCTCCCAGCGATCCGGCGATCGAAATCGCGCGAAGCTGCATGGCCGCCCATCCCGAAAGCGCCGCCCGCCTGCTGATCGGCGAGGACGTCTTCAGCGTCAATCCGAAGATGAACAACCTGGTCAAGGGATGGCGCTCGGCCCAGCATGACTGGATCGTCATCGCCGACAGCAATGTGCTGATGCCGGCCGACTATCTGCAGCGCTTGTTCGCCCGGTGGACCCCGGGCACCGGCCTCGTCTGCTCGCCGCCGATCGGCTCGGCGCCTGAGGGCTTTGCCGCCGAACTGGAATGCGCCTGGCTGAACAGCTTCCAGGCGCGCTGGCAATTGCTGGCCGACACCGCCGGCTTCGGTTTCGCCCAGGGCAAGTCCATGCTGCTGAACCGCCAGGTTATGGCGCGGGCCGGCGGGTTCGAGCGCCTCGGCGGCGAGATCGCCGAGGATGCGGCGGCAACCCATGTCATCCGCCAGATCGGCCTGAAGGTCAGGCTGGCGCGCGAGCCCTTCGAACAGCCGCTCGGGCGCCGCTCGCTGGCGAGCGTGTGGAAGCGCCAGTTGCGCTGGGCGCGGCTGCGCCGCTCGTCCTTCCCGCTGGTCTTCGTGCCGGAACTGCTCGCCGGCGGCGCCCTGCCGATCCTCGCGCTGGCGGTCCTGACCGCTTTCGGCGTCTGCTCACAGCTGACCTTTGCGCTCTATGTGCTCGCCTGGCATGGCGGCGAGATCCTGCTGAGCAAGGCCTTCCACTGGCATATCGGCCGCATGACCCCGTTCGCCATGATCCTGCGAGACCTGGCCTTGCCGGTGCTCTGGGTCGCCGCCTGGTTCGGCGACAGCTTCGTCTGGCGCGGCAACCCGATGACCGTCGCCTCGGGAACCCAAGCCAGGGCACCCGCCACCATGCGCATCCGCCGCATCGTCGACAAGACGAAGGAACGCGCCAAGGCGCTGGCGACCTTGCGCCACTGAACCCGGGTCGATCTGCGGCGCGGAGGCGTGCCGGAACCGAATGGCGCGTGATCCCGTGGCACACCGCAAGCCCGAACGCAGAACGGGGGCGGCACCGGAAACCGGCCACCGCCCCCGCCCGCAGGGAGGTTCCCTGTCAGATCGAACCGGCGCCCATCTGTTCGGCGATATAGTCGGCCTGGCGGATCGCCAGCGTCACGATGGTGAGCGTCGGATTTTCCGCCGCACCCGTGGTGAACTGGCTGCCGTCGGAGACGAACAGATTCTTGATGTCGTGCGTCTGGCCATGCTTGTTGACCACGCCGTCCTGCGCCTTCTCGCTCATGCGGTTGGTGCCGAGATTGTGGGTCGACGGATAGGGCGGTGTCGGGAAGGCGCGGGTCGCCCCGACCGCCTCGTAGAGCTTGATGCCCTGGCTGTAGGCATGGTCGCGCATGGCCACGTCGTTCGGATGGTCGGTGAAGGATACGTCCGGGATCGGCATGCCGTATTTGTCCTTGAGCTCCTTGTGCAAGGCCACCCGGTTCTGCTCCTGCGGCATGTCCTCGCCGACGATCCACAGGCCCGCCATGTTGGCATACTGGTCCATGGCCGAGGCAAACGACCGGCCCCAGCCGCCCGGATCGAGGAAGGCCGCCATGAACGGAATGCCGAGCGCCAGCGTCTCCAGCTCATAGCCGCCAACGAAGCCACGCGACGGATCGTGCCGCGCCTCGTCGCGGATGATGCCGGCCATGGTCGTGCCGCGGTAGAAATGCACCGGCTTCTCGAACACGGCATAGACCGAACCGGTGGTGTGGCGCATGTAGTTCTTGCCGACCTGGCCGGACGAGTTGGCAAGCCCGTCGGGGAACATGGACGAGGCCGAGTTGAGCAGCAGGCGCGGGCTTTCGATCGAGTTGCCGGCGACGCAGACGATCCGGGCCTTCTGGCTCTTCAGATTGCCGTCCTTGTCGGCATAGACGACCGCCGTCACCTTGCCCGACTTGTCGTGCTCGATCTTGACGACATGCGAGTTCGGCCGCACTTCCAGCTTGCCGGTCGCCTCGCCCTTCGGGATTTCGGTGTAGAGCGTCGACCACTTGGCGCCCCATTTGCAGCCCTGGAAGCAGAAGCCGGTCTGCTGACAGCTGTTGCGGTCGTCGCGCGGCGCCGAATTGATCGCCATGTTGCCGGTGTGACATTCCTTGTAGCCGAGCTTGTCGGCACCGGCTTTGAGGATCTTGAAGTTGTTGTTGCCGGGCAGGCCCTCGATGCCGTTGGTGCGGGTCACACCCATCTTGTCCTCGGCCTTGGCATAGTAGGGCTCGAGATCGGCAAGGGTGATCGGCCAGTCGAGCAGGTTGGCACCCTCGACCTTGCCGTAGGTCGTCAGGTCCTTGAACTCGTGCTCCTGGAAGCGCAGCGAAGCGCCCGCCCAGTGGGTGGTGGTGCCGCCGACTGCCTTGACGATCCAGGCCGGCAGGTTGGGGAAGTCCTTGGCCACGCGCCAGCCGCCGCCGGTGGTGCGATTGTCGAGCCAGGCCAGCTGCGAAAAGCTCTCCCACTCGTCATTGATGAATTCTTCGTGCTCGATCCGGTTGCCGGCCTCGAGAATGACGACGTCGATGCCCTTCTGGGCAAGTTCGTTGCCGAGCGTACCGCCGCCCGCACCCGAACCGATGATGACGACCACGCTGTCGTCGTTGAGATCGTAAGGCGCTGCCATGATTTCCTCCCAGGAATGTCAAATCGGCATATGTTCGAGAATGCGCCGCCGTTCCCATCCACGATGGGCCTCCTCGGGCGGCGATGCTGTTGTCTTGCGCGAGCGGCGGCGTCTAGAGCCACTCGAGATCGTTGAAGCCGCGCTCGATATAGCCGCCCTTGGAATAGGACTCGCCCTCGTAGCCGAAGATCGGCCACAGCTCCTTCTGGTTATAGAGGCTGACGACGAGGTCACCGCGCACCGCCTGGAAGAAGGGCGTCGTTTCGATGTCGCGCAGGATGGCGACACGATCGTCCTCCCAGCCGAGGCCGCGATAGCCGCCCGGCCCTGCGCGCTTGTCGAGATCGGCGATGCCGTCCTCGATGAGCGTCTTGTGCGCCTCGTCCTTGCCGGCGTGATCGTCCTGTCCCTTGACGGCGATCGCATAGAAGCGGTCGGCCAGCTGGTCGTGCGGGTAGATGTCGCGGGCGAGCTTGATCAGCGTCGCCATGGTTTCCGGCTTGAGCGCCTTGGCCTCCAGCGCCCAGGCGGCCTGCGGACAGATCACCGCCGAGCCGCTGATCACCAGCAGCGCGCCAACGCTGCCGCTGCGCTTCAACAGGTCGCGGCGGGAAATCCCATTCGATTTTTCGTAAAGCGTGACCACGTCATTCTCCTCCCAGGATCGTGTGGCATTGGCGGCGGCCCTTCCCTTGCGGGCCGTCGGTGGGCGGCGCGGAGCCCGCGCCCTCCCCTGTCTCGGCAGCGCCCGGCAGGTCCTCCAACCCGCCGGTCCGCGGCCGTTACTTGAAGCGCCCGTGGCGCTGCAGAACCTCGATCTTGTAACCGTCGGGGTCCGTCATGAAGAAGAAGCGCGCAAGCAGAGCCCCGTCGCGGTTGAATTCGACGATCTTGCCGGGGGTCAGCCCCAGATCGGTCACCCGTTTGTGCTCGCCGTCGAGATCGGCGACGCTGACGGCGAGATGGCCGTAGCCGGTGCCGAGGTCATAGGCTTCTGCCCGCCCCTTGTTGACGGTCAGCTCGAGCTCGAACTCGCTCTCGGCATTGCTGAGATAGATCAGCGTGAAGGTGTCGAAATCGAGCCTCTCGGCAATGTCGAGGCCGAAGGCCTTCCGGTAGAAATCGACGGAGCGGGCTTCTTCCATCACCCGGATCATCGAATGGATCATCTTCGCCAAGGGCTGCTCCTCGTATATGGCAAACATCGAATGATCGAAGTTTCCGACACCGGTGGCAAATCGGGTAGCAGCCCGCTACCGCACCGACGATTTTTGCCCGATCGGCCACGTATTTATTTGCGCCTTGCGCAGAAACCGCCACGTTTTGGGAAATTGACCGGCAATCCATCGGGCCGCATAATGCGTATCAAAAGAAAAGCCGGAGGAGCATGCCATGTGTGAAGTCTTTGCGGGACAGGACCCCGCCCGTTACCGCGCGGTCAACCGATCGGTCCGGATTGCCGGCCATTCCACCAGCATCCAGATCGAGGCCGCCTTCTGGGTGCTGATCGACGAGATCGCCGCCAGCCAGTCGATGTCGACCTCGCGCTTCCTGTCGACGCTCTATGACGAGGCGCTGGAGATCAACGGCTCCGTTTCCAACTTCGCGTCGCTCCTGCGCACCAGCTGTCTGATCTACCTGATGGGCAAGGCACAGCACCCGGAAGCCCATCACGAGTTCCACATCCTCGCGGCGGAATGAGCGGCACAGCCCGGCCCTTCGCTTCTTAGGCGCGGCGGAAGCCTGTTCGGCTACGCCGGCCAATCGCGCGGGATGCGCGACCGGCTCTATCGAGTACGAGAGCGGAGCGGCAAGCTCCGCCACCTCCCAAACCACTTGACGGTTATTGGCGCGCGCGGCGCGGCCTCAGGGCTTCTTGACCTCGGCGAGAAGCGACTGCGCACCCTTTGCGAGAATGCCGACATCGCTGCCCACCGCGATGAAGCAGGCGCCGGCGTCGCGGGCCAGCTGGATCATGTCCGGATCGGTGGTCATGATGCCGGCCGGTTTGCCGAGCGCGACGATCTTGCGGATCAGCGCATCGACCGCCGTCATGACGTCGGGATGGCGCGCATTGCCGGTATGGCCGAGGTCGGCGGCCAGATCGGCGGGGCCGATCAAAACACCATCGACGCCCTTGGTGGTGACGATCGCCTCGGCATTGTCGATGCCGAGCTGGCTCTCGATCTGGACGATCAGGCAGATCTGGTCGTTGGCCGTTTCCACATAGTCGGCGATCCGGCCGAAATCGGATGCCCGGCCGAGCCCGGCGCCCATGCCGCGAATGCCCTCCGGCGGATAGCGGCAGGCACGGGCGAGCCGCAGAGCCTCCTCGCCCGTCTCGACCATCGGGATCAGCAGCGACTGCGCGCCGATGTCCAGCGCCTGCTTGATCAGCCAGGTCTCACCCATAGGCAGCCGGACCATCGGATGGGCGGGATGCCGCGAAACCGCCGCGAGCTGGGCGGCGAGCAGCGGAATGTCGTTGGGGCCGTGTTCCGCATCGATGAGGATCCAGTCGAATCCGGAGCCTGCCGAGACTTCGGCCGCATGCGGGCTCGCCAGCGCGACCCAGAGACCATAGAGGGTCTGGCCATCGAGCATGGCCTGCTTGAAGACGTTGACGGGTGCGGGCATGAATACTCTCCTCGGGCAGATGGCAGGCTTCCGGTGCCCTGCGGCACGGCATAGTTGGTTATGGTGTCACCGTGGCGGGGCCTGGCGGAACGGATGACCGAACCGGCCGGCATGACCCGCCGCCGCGATCTTCGCACCGTACTGGTGCAGACGATTGGCCGGCCCGGCAAGGCCGCCGGCGGGCGAATTGAGCACATCGGCGCCGAGACCGGATCTTTTCCACTTCTGCGTTGCCCGAACGCTTCTCCCGATCCATGTCGGTGAACGGGGTCGGGTCCACCCGCGCCGGAAGGCGCCGATTGATATCCGGCGCCCCGTCGTGATACGTGAGCCAACGTTTCTCGACATTGAAAGAATGCCATGCTCCCCTGGATCCAGCTCGATTCCGCCGTCATTCCCGGTGGGGGTGGCGAATTGCGCCTCAAGCAGCGCGGCACCGAGTTCTCGATCATGCTCGGCACCAACGAGCTGATGAACAGCCGCCTCAGCGGTTCGGAAGAGGCGCTGGCGACGCTCGCCTGGCAACAGATCGCGCCGCGCAAGCGCCCGCACATCCTGATCGGCGGCCTCGGCATGGGCTTCACGCTGCGCGCCGCCCTCGCCGTCCTGCCGGCCGACGCACGGGTGACGGTCGCCGAACTCGTGCCGGCCGTCGTCGCCTGGGCGCGCGGCCCGATGGCGGAGATCTACAAGGGCAGTCTCGACGATCCGCGGGTCAAGGTGCATGTCGGCGACGTGGCCTCGCTCATCCACACCTATCGCCACAGCTATGACGCGATCCTGCTCGATGTCGACAACGGCCCGCAGGGACTGACCCGGTCGGCCAATGACGGTCTCTACGACTATTCCGGCCTGCGTGCGGCGAAGGGCGCGCTGCGCGCCAGGGGCGTGCTGGCCGTCTGGTCCTCGGGCCCCAATCCGGGCTTCACGCGCCGCCTGGGCACCCTCGGCTTCAAGGTCAAGGAAGAACATGTCCGCGCCGGCAAGAAGCGCGGCGCCCGTCATGTCATCTGGCTGGCGAGCACGGATGGCGGCGGCGACGGTGCCGCGCAGCCATAACACCTTCCGGCCACGGACTTCATCACGGCGAGGCCGTCCGGTGCGGGTTCAGCCCCAGAGCGCCGGATCCGGCACTTGCATGGTCGAGCCCTCGTAGCGGATCGGCACCTCACGGTCGGCGGCAAGCAGCAGCGGACCGTCGAGATCGGCAAATGCCGCCCCTTGCGCGACGAAGAAGGCCGGCGCCATGGCAAGCGAGGTGCCGAGCATGCAGCCGACCATGATGTCGAAGCCCTCGGCAACCGCCGCATCGCGCATCAGAAGTGCCTCGGTCAGCCCGCCGGTCTTGTCGAGCTTGATGTTGATCGCATCATATTTGCCCTTGAGATGGGAAAGCGATGCCCGGTCGTGGCAGCTCTCGTCGGCGCAGACTGGCAGCACGCGCTCGATTTGCCTGAGGGCATCGTCCTTGCCGGCCGGCAGCGGCTGTTCGACCAGCGCCACGCCGAGCCTGACCAGCGCCGGCGCCAGCGCCAGGTATTGCTCCACCGTCCAGCCCTCGTTGGCGTCGACGATAATGCGGGAATTGGGCGCGCCGGCCCGCACCGCCTCGATGCGGCCGAGATCGTCGTCGGTCCCGAGCTTGACCTTGAGCAGCGGACGTTCCGCATTCTTCGCCGCCGCGTCGCGCATGCTCTCCGGCGCGCCAAGCGAAAGGGTGAAGGCCGTCTCGATCGGCTTCGGGGCGGTAAGGCCGGCCAGTTGCCAGACCGGCTTGCCGGCGCGCTTGGCCTCGAGGTCCCAGAAGGCGCAGTCGAGCGCATTGCGGGCCGCGCCCGGCGCCAGCCGGTCCTGCAACCCCTGCCGGTCGAGACCGTCGCCGAGATCGTTCGCCGCGCCGAGGATCGCCTCCATCACGCCGACGACCGTCTCGCCATAGCGCGCATAGGGCACGCATTCGCCGCGACCGGTATGGATGCCGTCCGAAAGCGTGGCGGCCACGACCCGGATCTCCGTGCGCGAGCCGCGCGAGATCGTGAACGTCCCCGCGACCGGAAAGACATCCTCGACGACCGTCAGCCTCAAACCATTCGCCATGTAATCGTCTCTCCTTCGGCGGCACCGAACCACGTCGCGAATCGGCGCCCCTTGCGCGTTGCGACATTCCTTTCTATATCCGTCAACAATTAGGTCGAGGCCTGAACAGTCGACGGACTGCAATATGCCCCAATCCCATACCAGCAAGCTGGCGTTGGCAACAGGGCGTCCATTACCTCGCCTTCGAACGCATCAGATTGGCGGAAAAGCCCGTGAATACGCTGGATTTTGACAAGAAACCGGAAGATACGCGCGTCGTCGTCGCCATGTCGGGCGGGGTCGACTCCTCGGTCGTGGCCGGGCTGCTGAAGCGCGAAGGCTATGACGTTCTCGGCATCACCCTGCAGCTCTACGATCACGGTGCCGCCGTCCACCGTGCGGGCTCCTGCTGCGCCGGTCAGGACATCGACGATGCCCGCCGCGTCTGCGAAACGCTCGGCATCCCCCATTACGTACTCGACTACGAGCAGCGCTTCCGCGACACGGTGATCAACCCGTTCATGGAAAGCTATGTGGCCGGCGAGACGCCGATCCCCTGCGTCGCCTGCAACCAGACCGTCAAGTTCGCCGATCTCCTGGCGACGGCCCGCGAACTCGGCGCGGATGCGCTGGCGACCGGCCACTACATCCGCTCGAAATCCGTACCCCTGCCGAACGATCCGGGCCACCGCGCGCTGTTCCGCCCGATCGACAGCGAACGCGACCAGAGCTATTTCCTCTTTGCCACCACGCAGGAGCAGATCGACTATCTGCGCTTCCCGCTCGGCGCCATGTCCAAGGCCGAAACGCGAAAGCTCGCCGAAGACATGGGCCTCGTCGTCGCCCAGAAGGCCGACAGTCAGGACATCTGCTTCGTGCCGCAGGGCAAATATGCCGATGTCATCAACAAGTTGCGACCCGATTCGGCGCTGGCCGGCGAGATCGTCCATCTCGACGGTCGCGTTCTGGGTCACCACGACGGCATCCTGCACTACACGATCGGTCAGCGGAAGGGCCTTGGCGTCGCCACCGGCGAACCGCTGTACGTCGTCTATCTCGACGCCCGTTCGCGCCGGGTCATCGTTGGTCCGCGCGAGGCGCTGGAAACCCATCGCGTCTATCTGCGCGACATCAACTGGCTGGGCGACCACGGGCTGGAAGAAACGGCCCGCGACGGCTTTACCTGCTTCGCCAAGGTCCGCTCGACCCGTCCGCCCGCCCCGGCCGTGCTGCATGCGGACGAGCGCGGCGTGTATGTCGACCTCGAGATCGGCGAAGCCGGCGTCGCGCCGGGCCAGGCCTGCGTGCTCTATTCGGCGCCGGGTGCGGATGCGCGCGTCTATGGCGGCGGTTTCATCGAGCGGTCGGAACGCGCGCCGAGCGCCGAAAGCCAGCTGAAGGCCCTTCTGGCGAGCCCCGTCGCGGCCTGAAACCGAGGCCGCGCCCAAGTCCACAGAAGTGCTTCGGTTTTTGCTTGCCTCGCGCTTGACACTGGCAGGATCATCGCCTTATAAGCCGCCCATCGCTTCGGACGGCTCCGCTTTTCAGCAGGCCTTCGCGATGTGTGGCGGGGTAGCTCAGGTGGTTAGAGCGTGGGATTCATAACCCCAAGGTCGGCGGTTCAAGTCCGCCTCCCGCTACCAAATCTCTCTCAAGACAAGATCTGATTACCCTGAGCGCACGCCACGGCCTGCGCGCCGCAGAGTGCGCTTTCACGCGCCGTGATCTCCGGTGCGGAAACGGTCGAAACCTTCGGCAAACCGGTCGTCGTCGAACGGATAGAGCCAGCGGCCGAGCCGCCTGAGGGCCGGGTCCGACTGCTCGCGAAAGAACCCGATCGGGTCGCGGCGATAGGAGGCCGCGTCATCGGCATTGCCGATGCGGGCAACCAGCGGTCCGACGACCAGCGGCAGCAGATGTCGCCAACCAAGCAGGCCGAAAGCGCCGAACGGTCGCCACGGCGACGGGCGCCGACGCGCCGACAGCAGTCGCCGGCTGTCACGGGGCACACCGTCCCTCTGCCATCCGACCATCTCGGCAAGCGTCGTCTCGAAGCACCGCGGCGTGCCGTTGCGCGGATCGAAATAGCTTGGATAGAGTAGATAGACCCCGGCGAACAGCGCTTCCAGGCTAAGGGAGCGGCCGCGTCGCGGATTCGGCTGGCGATCGTCGGTCAGCCCCCAGCCGGCATAGAAGGGCGAACCGGACACCGTCACCCTTTTGCCCCGCATCAGCGCCTCGAAGCCGGCGAGCGAGGTGATCGTGTAGACGTGGTCGACGGCATCAAGCACGTCGGGCAAGGCCATGGGAGCGGTGAGAACATGGCAGAGATCCGCCACCTCGGCCGGATCCGAGCTCGGCTTCCGCACGCCCTTCAGCACGTCCGGATGCGGCTTGTAGAGGATCATCGCGCCGGGATTTTCCCGCGCCGCCAGCCGCACCAGGTCGTTGTTGAGGATCGGTCGCTCGGCCCCGTAGCGGATCGAGGCATCGCTCTCGACCTGACCGACCACCAACACCCGCCGTCCCGGCCCTCTCGGCAGATCGACCGTGCCGCGCGCCGGCTGTCCTCCATATTTTCCGATGCGATGCGCGAGCATGGCGGCAATCCCGGCCCGCGCCCGCTCGATCAGCACCGGGTCGGCATCGAAGTCGTAGGTCCTCAACAAGTCTTCCAGATCGGACGGCCCCCGGCTGTCGAAGAACGGCCGCTGCCGGTCGACTGAGAGTGAGAACGGTGCGCTCTGGCCGGCACTGCCGCCGACCGAGCGCAGGAAGCCGTCCTCGACGAAATGGACCGGGATGTTGCGGCTGGCGCAGAAGTCCGCCGCCGCCTGTGGCAGGTTCGGTCCCCAGACGATCACGCTCGGATCTTCGAGCGCGGCGATCCGTAGCTGCCAGACGTCAACGAACGCCTTGTCGCCGACGAAGAACGGCATGTAGTGGAAGTCCCATTGCGGGAAATACGCCTCCAGCACCGACCGCTTCCACTCATGGATATGGAAGGCGACGACAGGCTGGCGATCGGTCGGGGTTCTCGGCATGGGCCGGGCTCAATCCTCGTTGACGGACAATCGTTCATAGCCCGCCATCGCCGGGCCGACAATCGCCGCGCGGTCATCCTTCCAACGTCCCGTCCGCCCCATGCGAAACCGGGTTTCCGCTCGCCCGAACGGGTGGGCGACGACCGTTAAGGATCCGAAAACCTTTCGTTAAATTTTAAGTAATATCCTAGTGGGCCTGAGTGAGGATGAACGATGCGTGGCGTAATTGTCGTTGGCCTTCTGCTGGCATTGACTGCTTGTGCGAAACCGCCAAGCCAGACCAAGAATGCCTGCGCGATTTTCGAACAGCGAGACGGCCTGTTCAACAACTGGCGGCGTGCGGCCGAGAAGACCGAGCGCGAATATGGCGTTCCGGTGCCGATCCTCATGGCGACGATCTACACCGAATCCGGCTTCCGCCATAACGCCAAGCCGCCGCGCAGGAAGCTGCTGGGCTTCATTCCGTGGAAGCGCAAGTCGAGTGCCTATGGCTATTCGCAGGCGCTCGACGGCACCTGGGATCGTTACCAGCGCGAGACCGGCCGATGGAGCGCACGGCGCACTGACTTCTCCGACGCCATGCAGTTCATCGGCTGGTACCACCGGGAGACGGCAGCGAAGACCGGCATCCCGCTCAACGATCCCTACAAGCTCTACCTCGCCTATCATTCCGGCCATGCCGGTTATGTGCGCGGCAGCTGGCGCAACAATTCCGAGGCGCTGAACGGCGCCAAGCGTTTCACCGACATCACCTATACCTATGCGCGGCAGCTGAAGACCTGCCCGAACTGAGCATCCACCGCCGGCAGAAACGAAAAGGCCCGCGCGAAGCGGGCCTTTTTGTCTGTAGCAAGGGGAACGTTATTCCGGATCGCCGACGGCCTGGATGGCGGAAATCTGCCAGTCCGTGCCGGGGCGCCGGACGAAGGTCCAGATCTCGGTCGATTCCGAGACATTGTCCGGATCGCCGCTGACCACCTTGCCGCTGGCGCGCTCGCGCAGCACGTCGATGCTCTCGTAGCGCATGGCGACGGTCGCATAATCCACATTGCCCTCGCGCCAGCTCTCGGACACGTCGCCCTGCACCAGATGCACGTCGCGCACCTCGTTCTTGAGGCCCTTGGTGGCGTTGTCGCTCAGTTCCTCGGCGAGATAGGACATGGCCTCAGGCGTAGTGATGCGGCGCAGGCTCGCATAGTCCTCAGCAGCATAGGCCGCCTGCATTTCCTGCAACAACCGCTCGAAACGCTCAAGATCCTGCTGCCCGATGCCGATTTCGTCGGCAGAGGCCGACGGACCGCGCGTCGCAGCCGGGGCGGACGAGCCGCCGAGATTGATGCCGCCCATGCGCGGGATCTGGAAGCCGGGGCCCGTCGCCGCATTGCTGCGGGCCGAAGGACCGGCGCCAGCGCCCGAATAGGCGGTCTGGCGATTGCCGAACATGCGCATGGCGAAGCGCACGAGGAAGAAGATAAGCACGCCCTGCAGCAACAGGCCGAGGAAGCCGAAGCCCCCGCCGAAGCCCGAACCCATCAGCATGCCGAACAGGCCGCCCATCAGCAGGCCGCCCATCAGGCCGCCGGCCAGGCCTCCGAACAGGCCGCCGGGGCGTCCTGCCTGGGTCTGGGCGTTCGGCGCGGTGGCCGGGCGCGTGGTCTGGCCCTGCGGCGTCATGGTTCGCTCGATCGGGGCTGCCGGAGCCGGAGCCGTGCGGGTGGCGGCGGGCGCCTGAAAGGTGCGCGTGCCGCGGCTGCCGAAACCACCGCTCGCGCGGCGTGCTTCGGCAAAGTCGGCCAGCGTCAGCATGGTTGCCAAGCCGATCGCCAGAATTCCAAAAAACTTGCCGTAGCGCCGCATTTCATCTCCTCGTTTTCAATCATGGGCGGATTTCAACATCCGTTGCGCTTCATATGGCGTTGCCTCGCGGAGAATTGAAGCCTTGGCTGCCTATTTTTCGATCACGATCGCGCCATCGGCCCGATCAGGCCCCAAGCGCCAGCTTGATCGCGTAGGCGACCACCCCGACTGCGAGCACGCCGGCAAACCACAGACCGACGAACCAGCCGAGGCGTTTGATGAGGGAAGCCTGCGCCATCAGTGATAGCCCTCCTCCGGATCGATCTTGCCGCGGAACACCCAATAGGCATAGGCCGTATAGGCCAGGATGATCGGGACCAGCACCACCGCTCCGACCAGCAGGAAGGCAAGGCTCGACTGCGGCGCCGCCGCGTCCCAGATGGTGAGCGAGGTCGGCACGATATAGGGATAGAAGCTGATGCCGATGCCCGCATAGCCGAGCACGAACAGCCCGAGCGCCGCGACGAAGGGCTGGACATCCTTGCCGGCGCGCAGACCGCTGAGGATCAGGTAGAGGCAGCCGAGCACCAGCAGCGGCACGACGAAGGAGAAGACCGCCGTCGGATAGCCGAACCAGCGCTCGAGATAGAGCGGTTCGAGCCAGGGCGTCCACAGGCTGAACACGCCCATCGCCCCGACGGTTGCCAGCGCCGCGCCATAGGCAAGGCGCCGCGCCTTCTCCGCCAGCGGGCCGCGTGTCTTCATCACCAGCCAGGTGGCGCCGAGCAGCGCGTAACCCAGCACCAGCGCCACGCCGGTCGCCATGGAGAAGGGCGTGAACCAGTCCCACCAGCCGCCGGCATAGGCGCGGTCGACGACCGGGATCCCCTGGACGAGGGCACCGAGCGCCACCCCTTGGGCAAAGGCGGCGATCGTCGAGCCGCCGGCGAAGGCGTAGTTCCACAGATGCTCCGCCCTTTTGGTGCGCCAGCGGTATTCGAAGGCGACGCCGCGGAAGATCAGGCCGAGCAGCATGGCGATCAGCGGCGCATAGAGCGCCGGCAGGATGGTCGCATAGGCGAGCGGAAAGACTGCCATCAGCCCTCCCCCGCCGAGCACCAGCCAGGTCTCGTTGCCGTCCCACACCGGGGCGACCGAATTCATCATCTGGTCGCGGTCCGCCTTTTCGGGAAAGAGCGGAAAGAGAATGCCGACACCGAGGTCGAACCCGTCGAGAATGACATAGGCGAGAACGGCAAAGGCAATGAGGGCCGCCCAGATGAATGCGAGATCAAAGGCCATGCTTGCCTCCCTCGGTTTGCGCCGCCGGCGTAATGCCGGACGTGCGGATCGGTCCGTCGTCGAGATCCGGCATCGGATCGCGCGGCAGGCGCGCCATCAGCCTGAGTATGTAGAAGGTCCCTGCCCCGAAGACGAGGAAGTAGACGATGATGAAGGCGATCAGCGAGGCCGCGACCGCGGGGGCGGCGATCGGCGAAAGGGAATCGGCGGTCAGCAGATGGCCGTAGATCGTATAGGGCTGCCGCCCGACCTCCGTGGTGATCCACCCGGCCAGCACCGCCACGAAGCCGGCAGGTGCCATGGCGAGCGCCACACGATGCAGCAACCGGTTCTCGAACAGCGTGCCGCGCCAGCGACACCAGAGGCTGAACAGCCCGACGCCCAGCATGGCAAAGCCCAGCGCCACCATGACCCGGAACGACCAGAACACGACGACCACCGGCGGCTCCTTGTCGTCGTCGATCGTATCGAGGCCCGTCAGCGGCGCATTGAGATCGTGCTTCAGGATCAGGCTCGAAAGCTTGGGGATCTGCACGGCATAGTCGATCCGCTTCTCCGCCTGGTTCGGCAGGCCGAAGAGGATGAGCGGCGCGCCATCCGGGTGACTGTCGAAATGCCCTTCCATCGCCATCACCTTGGCCGGCTGGTGCTCGAGCGTGTTGAGGCCATGAGCATCGCCGACGAGGATCTGGATCGGTGCGACGATCGCCGCCATCCACATGGCCATGGAAAACATCGTACCGGCCCGGTCGGGCGAGGTGCGGCGCAGCAGATGGTAGGCGCCGACGCCGCCGACGACGAAGGCGGTCGTCAGATAGGCGGCGATCACCATATGCGTCAGCCGATAGGGGAAGGATGGGTTGAAGACGATTGCCCACCAGTCGACCGGCACGAACTGGCCGACATCGTTGATGGCAAAACCGGCCGGCGTCTGCATCCACGAATTGACCGAGAGGATCCAGGTGGCCGAGATCAGCGTGCCGAGCGCCACCATCAGCGTGGCCAGGTAGTGCAGGCCGGGGCCGACGCGATTGCGGCCGAACAGCATGACGCCGAGGAAGCCGGCTTCGAGGAAGAAGGCCGTCAACACCTCATAGCCCATCAGCGGCCCGATGACCGGCCCTGCCTTGTCGGAGAAGACGCTCCAATTGGTGCCGAACTGGTAGGACATGACGATGCCGGAGACCACGCCCATACCGAAGGCCACGGCAAAGATCGTCTTCCAGAAGTCGAACAGCTCCAGATAGACCTTGTCCTTCTTCCACAGCCAGAGGCCCTCCAGGACCGCCAGGTAGCTGGCGAGACCGATGGAAAAGGCCGGGAAGATGATATGAAAGGACACGGTAAAGGCAAACTGCAGCCGTGCCAGCAATTGCGCGTCGAAGATCTCGAACATCGTCCTACCGCTCTCGTTGCCGTCTTGATTGAAGGTCTCAGACAGCAAATAGGCTTTGTTCCCTTGCGATCAATGCGACAAGCCGCCCTGCGTCAACTTGACTTCCATCAAAACCGGCCGGCCCGAAGAACGAAAAAAGGCGCGGACGTTGCCGCCCGCGCCTCTCGTCTGTCCTGGGAGGACTTCAAGTTCAGTCGACGTTGAAGCTCAGCGGCTTCGCCTGGCGGATCGCCGAATGGGCGATCAGCTTGTCGAGCACATCCTGCTTGATCGGTTCATCGACATAGAGCAGTGCGATCGCATCGCCGCCCTGCTTGTCACGGCCGAGCTGGAAGTTGGCGATGTTGACGCCGCCTTCGCCGAGCGTGGTGCCCATGAAGCCGATCATGCCGGGCACGTCGGTGTTCGAGATGTAGATCATGTTGGCGCCGACATCGGCGTCCATGTTGATGCCCTTGATCTGGATGAAGCGCGGCTTGCCATCCGAGAACACCGTGCCGGCGATCGAGCGGGTCTGGTTCTCCGTCGTCACCGTCAGCTTGATGTAGCCGTCATAGACGCCGGTCTTGTCACGCTTGACCTCGGAGAGCACGATGCCCTTTTCCTTGATCATGATCGGCGCCGAAACCATGTTGACGTCGGAGACCTGGCTGCGGATCAGGCCGGCCAAAAGCGCCGAGGTCAGCGCCTTGGTGTTCATCTGCGCGGTCTGGCCGTCGTAGAGGATCTCGATTTCCTTGATCGCGCTTTCCGTGACCTGGCCGACGAAGGCGCCGAGCACATCAGCAAGCTTGATGAAGGGCTTGAGGATCGGCGCTTCTTCCGCGGTGATCGACGGCATGTTGATGGCGTTGGAAACGGCGCCCTTGATCAGATAGTCCGACATCTGTTCGGCGACCTGGAGTGCTACGTTCTCCTGGGCTTCCGTGGTGGAAGCGCCGAGATGCGGGGTGCAGACCACGTTCGGCAGGCCGAACAGCGGGCTTTCGGTCGCGGGTTCAACCTCGAACACGTCGAAGCCGGCGCCGGCGACATGACCCGACTTGATGGCTTCGGCAAGGGCTGCCTCGTCGACCAGGCCGCCGCGGGCGCAGTTGATGATGCGCACGCCCGGCTTGGTCTTGGCCAGCGCTTCCTTGCCCAGGATGCCGCGGGTCTTGTCGGTCATCGGCACGTGCAGGGTGATGAAGTCGGCCTTGGCCAGAAGCTCGTCGAGCTCGACCTTGGTGACGCCCATTTCCTCGGCGCGTTCCTTCGACAGGAAGGGATCGTAGGCCAGCACGTGCATCTTGAGGCCAAGGGCACGCGAGCAGACGATCGAGCCGATATTGCCGGCCCCGATGACGCCGAGCGTCTTGCCGGTGATCTCGACGCCCATGAACTTCGACTTCTCCCACTTGCCGGCCTGGGTCGAGGCGTCGGCGGCAGGCAGCTGGCGGGCGACGGCGAACATCAGGGCGATGGCGTGCTCGGCGGTGGTGATCGAGTTGCCGAACGGCGTGTTCATGACGATGATACCGCGGCGCGAGGCGGCCGGGATGTCGACATTGTCGACGCCGATGCCGGCGCGACCGATGACCTTCAGATTGGTCGCGGCGGCGATCAGCTTTTCCGTCGCCTTGGTGGCGGAGCGGATGGCGAGACCGTCGTAATTGCCGATGATCTCAAGGAGCTTTTCCTTGTCCTTGCCGAGCTTCGGCTGGAAGTCGACTTCGACGCCGCGGTCACGGAAGATCTGGACGGCGGTTTCCGACAGTTCGTCGGATACGAGAACGCGAGGTGCCATGTGAGGCCTCCTTCAAAGGGGTTCAGGTCTGGTACGGGTATGGGAAATGGGCGGCCTCGCCTCGAGGGCGAAGCCGGATCAGTCTCAGGCGGCCTTGAGCGCGGCCTTCTGGGTCTCGAAAGCCCAGGTGAGCCAGGGCATCAGCGCCTTCATGTCGGCGGTCTCGATCGTTGCGCCGGCCCAGATGCGCAGACCCGACGGGGCGTCGCGATAGGCACCGATATCGAAGGCGACGCCTTCCTTGTCGAGCGCCGTGACCATGCCCTTGGCAAAGGCGGCCTGGGCGTCGGCGTCGAGAGCCGCCACGTCCTTGTCGACGATGGTGAGGCACACCGAGGTGTTGGAGCGGGTCGCCGGTACCTTGGCGAGGTTGGCGATCCAGTCATTGGCCTCGACGAAGTCGAACAGCACCTTGGCATTGGCATCGGCACGCGCCATCAGGCCGTTGAGACCACCGATCGACTTTGCCCAGAGGAGCGCGTCGATATAGTCCTCGACGCACAGCATCGACGGGGTGTTGATGGTCTCGCCGGTGAAGATACCCTCGATCAGCTTGCCGCCCTTGGTCATGCGGAAGATCTTCGGCAGCGGCCAGGCCGGAACGTAGGATTCCAGGCGCTCGACGGCGCGCGGCGAGAGGATCAGCATGCCGTGGCCGCCCTCGCCGCCCAGAACCTTCTGCCAGGAGAAGGTGACGACGTCGAGCTTGGTGAAATCCATGTTCTGGGCGAAGGCGGCGCTCGTGGCGTCGCAGATGGTCAGACCCTTGCGGTCGGCAGGGATGAAATCGGCGTTCGGCACGCGCACGCCAGAAGTGGTGCCGTTCCAGGTGAACACGACGTCGCGGTCGAAATCGACGACGGCAAGATCGGGAAGCTCGCCATAGGGCGCTTCGAACTTGCGGACGTCCTTGAGCTTCAGCTGCTTGACGACGTCGGTGACCCAGCCGGCGCCGAAGCTTTCCCAGGAGAGCATGTCCACGCCACGTTCGCCGAGCAGCGACCACATGGCCATTTCGACGGCGCCGGTGTCGGAGGCCGGAACGATGCCGATGCGGTAGTCCGCCGGCACATTCAGAATTTCGCGGGTGAGATCGATGGCCTGCTTGAGCTTGGCTTTGCCGACCTTGGCGCGGTGCGAGCGACCGAGCGGGGCATCGGCAAGCGCTTCGAGCGACCAACCGGGGCGCTTCGAGCAAGGGCCAGAAGAAAAATGGGTGTTGTTCGGACGGAGGTCCGGCTTGGCGAGTGTCGTCATCGTGCTACCCTTCCAGGTATATGGCCTCTCGTTGGGGAGAGGTGTCCCGCCGTCGGAACTACGCCTGTCGAAAATCCGCGTCAAGAAAATTCTATGTCGCGGAGAGAAGAATTTTTGACGCACCCGTGTAACCGCCCGAGTCGCCCGAAATACAGCCTGAACGCGAAAAGGCCGCCCACTGCGGGGCGGCCTTCGCAATTCAAACTGTAGTGGAATTACTTGTAGACGATCGGCTGCGGCGGCGGCTCGTAGGCCACCGGCTGCTCGCAGCCGCCGAACAGATAGCGGGCGCCGACATGCGCTTCGTGGCTGTAGAAGCCCTTGTCGCGGCCCGGTCCGCCATTTTCCTCGAAGCCGAACATGCCGCCGGCAAGCGTATGACGGAAGCGGTAGCCGACATCAGCCTTGACGTTGCAGGTGACGTCGATCGAGGCGCCGGCCATCAGCTGATAGGCAAACCGCCAGTTGTGGTAGCCCTTGTGCGTGACAGTGTCGTCGCAACCGCCGCCATCGTCCTGGCAGGCCGTGTTGCGCAGCTTGTCCCACTTGACGTAGGCGCCGCCGATACCCGCACCGACGTAAGGCGTGAACATGCCGTAATTGCCGAGGTCGACATAGGCATTGGCCATCAGGTGGTAGGCGCGCATGGCCGACACGTCGCTCGACGTGCAGGGCTCGAGCGGGCTGCCGCAGGTGCCGGAGGTCGAGCCTTCGAAATCGGACTTGAACATGTAGTCGAGCGTCAGGTCGGTGCGCAGGTAATTGTTGACCTGGTAACCAACGCCAACGCCGAGCGTGAAGTTGTCCTTCAGGTCGGTATCGTCGAAATCGACCAGGTTGCCGTTGGAGCCCTGGAAATATTCGGCGCCACGCATCTTGTTGAAGGAATAGCCCACGTCGCCCCGCAGATACCAGCCGGAAGCCTCCGAGACTTCGACTTCGGGCGCCATGATCGGGGCAGGCTCAGGCTGATAAATGTCCGCAGAATGGGCTGCTGTGCCGGCGAGCAGAACGGCAGCCACGGCGAAAAGGCTCGTCTTCATGGCAAGATACTCCAATATCCATCGTTGTTGCACGGGCCTTGTCGCGGCCGATGTTCTTGATCAGGATGGATAATGAAGCAGAAAGGTTAAGGTGCGCTTAACTACGTCTGTTTACCTTGATCACCGAGGATATTCTTGCGGACTTAGGGAAAACGGCACATCGACCGCGCCCTTGCCGCGACCTGCCGCCTCCGCGAAATCACCCGTTGAAGCTCTTCCCGGAACGGCACAAGGGGCCGGAAGCATGCTTCCGACCCCTTGATACAGACCTGCTTTGAGAGAGCTGTCAGCTCGCCCGGCGCAACGGCTGGGCGCTCATTCCCTGCTGGCCGGCCGAATGACCGCCGCCGAGCGAGAAATGGCCGAGACGCTGGTCCATCTCGCCGGCCTCCTGGGCCAAACGGTGAATCGCCGCCGTCGTTTCCTCGACCATGGCCGCGTTCTGCTGCGTCATGGCATCGAGCTGGTTCACCGAACCGTTGATTTCCGACAGCGTCTGAGCCTCCTCGCGGGTCGAACTCATGATCTCGCTGATCCGACCATTGATCGCCAGGACGTGGGAGCCGATGCCCTGAAGGGCGGCGCCGGCCTTCTCGACGAGCGTCACGCCATGGCTGACCTCGGTGGTCGATTTCGCCAGCAGCGCGGCAATCTGCTTGGCCGCAGAAGCCGAACGCTGGGCGAGTTCGCGCACTTCCTGGGCGACCACGGCAAAACCCTTGCCGCTTTCGCCCGCTCTTGCTGCCTCGACACCGGCGTTGAGGGCCAGAAGATTGGTCTGGAAGGCGATCTCGTCGATGACACCTATGATCTGGTTGATCTCATGCGACGATCCCTGGATCGCCTCCATCGCGGCAATGGTCTCGCGCATGATGAGGCTCGACTGTTCCGTCTCGGTCTTGGCGTTGCGGGCGATCTTTTCCGCATCCTCGGCACGGGCGATCTGGGTGCGCACGCCCTCGGTGATTGCCTTGATGGCGCTGGCCGTCTCGGTCAGGGCCGCCGCCTGGCGTTCGGTGCGTTCCGCCAGCTGGTCGGCGCCGGAGCGCATCTCGTCGGACCCCTCGCGCACGGCGACCGAATTGCCGCCGATGCCGGCGAGCGTGGCGCTGAGCGTCCACAGGGCCTTGTTGAAGTTGTGGCGGAGTGATTCGAGTTCCTGCGGGAAGGCCGAGCGGATTTCGAAGGCGAGGTCGCCGCGCGCCAGCCGGTCCAGCCCCTCGTCGAGGGCAGCGACGACCGCCTGCAGGCTCTGGGCTTCGGTTTCCCGTTCCGCCATGCGCTGGCGACGTTCGATATCGGCGCGTTCGCGCTCCGAGCGGGTCTCGCCCTCCAGGCGCTGCTGCTCGATCAGGCCGAGGCGGAAGCGTTCGAGCGCCTTGGCCATCGTGCCGATCTCGTCGTGACGGTCCTGGTTGGCGACCGCATCGTCGAGCTTGCCATTGGCGACGTCACCGGTGACGGTGGCAAGCCGGGCGAGCGGCGCAAACAGCCGGCCGGTCAGGTAGCCTGTCGCGACCGCCATCACCACCAGCACGACGACAGCCGTGACGAGCAGGGTCATGGCGATATGCCAGGAGCCGGCGCCGAGTTCGGCATGGGTGAGGCTCTCGGTCACGAGATACCGGTCGCCGCCATAGGAGACGGGACGTCCGTAGGCATTGGCCGCGCCGTCGGCGCGCTCGAACTTGGAGATGACGATCTTGTCGCCGGTGATGGCATCGGCTGGGAAGCCGAAGGGGGCTGCGGAAATGTCGGCAAGCTTGCCGTCGGCGGAAAGGCTGATGCCCGTGCCATCCTCGGAAAGGATCGCCACCTGCTCGCCGCTGTCACCATTGATGCCCTTGGAGAGGATGCTGGTGATGGCGGCGTCCTTGAGCTGAAACAGGATCGCGCCCTTGAAGGCGCCGTACTTCACGACTGGAACAGCGAAATAGATGTCCGGAGACTGTGGATTGCTGCCGGCCTTCAGCCCGGAGAACCGGGTCGGAGCGGAGTCCTCGACGGCCTTGCCGGCCTCCTCGACGCTGCGGGCATAGGCACGGCCGAGGCCGGTCGCCGCGAGCGGGCCGCTGGCGACGTTTTCGCCAAAGGTGTCGCCCTTCTTGTAGGAATAGATGACATTGCCGGTCTGGTCGAGGATCAGCAGATCGCGGAACTGGGTGCCCTTGAGAAATCCGGCGACCTGCGTCTGGACCGTCTCATGGCTGGAATAGTAGAAGCCGCTCGGGCCTTCCGGCTTTAGCAGCTTTTCCAGTTCGGTCGGATTGGGGTTCTTGGTGATGAAGACGTCGCGCAGCTCCTTACGGGCGTCGCCGGACGTCTTGACGATCGTGTTCCAGCCGCTTTTCATCGCGGTGATCGACTGCTGCAGGCTTTCGATCTTGGCGATCGAGGTCGCCTGGTTTTCCAGCTGCGCCAGCTGTTCCTGGAGAATGTCGCCGCGGAAGGTGAGCGTGGAGCTCATCGACTTGAAGGTCTGCTCCTCGAACACGGCACTGGAGGTGGAATAGGCGAGAACGTTCAGCAGCCCCACCGACACGACGGTCAGCAGGAGAAAGATGCCGATGACCTTGGAGGACAGCGAGTTGAAACGACTTGTCATCTTGAATCCCGTTTTACCGCGCCCACTCTGCGCGTAGATGCCGTTTGAAAGCGACTTGACGGCCAGGAGCACACTCCTCGCCGTCAGATACTCTACGGTCGGGACTTTTCTTTAAACGCCGGTTAAAAAGCGCGGCTATTTCTCATCACAAAGTCGAATTAACGGCCTCGCGCCCTCAATCGAGCATTTTTTCGCGGAGATCGGCAAAGATCTCGACGGATCGCAGCCGTTGCTCCACGGAATGGATCGGCATGGAAACGATCAGTTCGTCCGCACTCGTCATCTTGAGGAATTCCGCAAGCTTGGCCCGGGCCGTCGCCGCAGCGCCGACCACGGCATAGCGCAGGGTATGCTCGACCCCGTAGCGCTCGACCTCGGTCCAGTACCCTTCCATGGTTTCGATCGGCCGGGGAAACGCCTTGCGCACGTTGCGGCGCAGGTTGACGAACTGCTGCTGCGACGAGGTGAACAGATGCTCGGCCTCGGCGTCCGTTTCCGCAGCGACGCCCATGATGCCGACCATGACGTAGGGCTTGTCGAGTTCGTCCGACGGCTGGAAGCGGTCCCGATAGATCGAGATCGCCTCCATCAGCTGGTCGGGGGCGAAGTGGGAGGCAAAGGCGTAGGGCAGTCCGAGTGCCGCCGCGAGATGGGCGCTGTAGAGGCTGGAGCCGAGCAGCCAGAGCGGCACATGGCTGCGCATGCCCGGCACGGCGAGCACGGCTTGGTCTTCCGTCGGCTCGCCGAGCAGGCGCCTGAGTTCGATGATGTCGTGCGGGAAGCTCTCCGTCCCGGCCTCCATATTGCGCCTCAGCGCCCGCGCGGTGCGCATGTCGGTCCCCGGGGCACGGCCGAGACCAAGGTCGACACGGCCGGGAAACAGTGCCTCCAGCGTGCCGAACTGCTCGGCGATGACCAGCGGCGCATGGTTCGGCAGCATGATGCCGCCCGAGCCAATGCGGATGCGCTTCGTGGCCGCGCCGACATGCCCGATCACGAGAGAGGTTGCGGCACTGGCAATGCCGGGCATGCCGTGATGTTCGGCCAGCCAGAACCGGTTGTAGCCGCAATCCTCGGCCTTCACCGCCATCTGCCGGGAGGCGTCGAGGGCTTCGGAGATCGAGTGGCCCTCGGCGATGGGCGAGAGATCAAGGATGGAAAAGGGGATCATGGCGCGGGTCCGGTCTATGTGTCGGGAGCTGAGCCCCTTATGTAAAGAGCGTTGCGCCGAATGCCAGAGCCGGAATGACGAGTTTCGCTGATCGTCACTTCAGCGTTTTTGTTTTGTTCACTTAATTCTGGCAGATCGGCAGCCAGGAAGCTAGAGTGACGCCATGCACAACGCGATTCGAATTATCGGCATTGATCCGGGCCTCAGGCGATGCGGCTGGGGCGTCATCGAGACGCTCGGCAACTCCCTGCGTTTCGTCGCCTCCGGCACGGTGACCTCCGACGGCGACATGGACCTGGCCTCCCGGCTATGCCAATTGCATGACGGGCTCTCGGAAGTGGTGCACGCCTACCAGCCGCACGAGGCAGCGGTCGAACAGACCTTCGTCAACAAGGACGCGGTCGCCACCCTCAAGCTCGGCCAGGCCCGCGGCATCGCCATGCTGGTTCCGGCCCGCGCCGGGCTGCGGGTCGCCGAATACGCGCCCAATGCGGTGAAGAAGGCGGTCATCGGCGTCGGCCACGGCGAGAAGCAGCAGATCCACATGATGCTGAAAATCCTCATGCCCAAGGCTGAGTTCAAGGGCAATGACGCCGCCGACGCGCTCGCCATCGCCATCTGCCACGCCCACAATCGCGGCGGCGACCGCATGCGCCAGGTGCTGGCCAGCGCCTAGTTTGTTCTTGACTTGTTCCATTGGTAAGATATTTTCTTACCTAAGAAGGAGCGAGATCATGCGCGTCACATCCAAGGGTCAGGTCACCATACCGCGCGACTTGCGCGAACTCGTCGGCATCGAGCCGAACAGCGAAGTCGTCTTCACGGTCGAGGACGGCAAGTTGATCGTGGCGCCCAAAGGTAACCGGCATTCCGATGCCGACCGCACGCGCCTCGCCGCCTTGATGCAAACCCTCGACGCACTCGAAGGAACCGGTGACCAGACGATCAATGCCGACGCCCTGATGGCCATGACGAGGGATCGCTGATCCATGGCGACATTGGTCGACACGAATGTTTTGGTCGACGTGGCGGTGCGCGACCCGGTCTGGCTCGGGTGGTCGCGCACGGCGCTGACGCGGGCCGCGGTTGGGCAGCAGCTGGTGATCAATCCGGTCATCTATGCCGAGTTTTCGGTGCGCTACGACGATATCGAGACAGTCGACCAGCTGCTTCCGCAATCCGATTTTCATCGTGAGGGCTTGCCCTGGGCGGCGGCCTTTGCCGCCGGCGTGGCTTTCCGCAGATACCGCAGGACCGGCGGAGCGCGCGAGCGTGTGCTGCCGGACTTCATGATCGGCGCGCATGCCGCCATTCGCGGCTATTCGATTCTCACGCGCGATCCGAAAGGCTACCGCACCTATTTCCCGATGGTTCCCCTCATCACTCCCGAAACCCATCCCTGACGGACCTCTCCCATGATCGGCAAGCTCAAAGGCACCATCGACGAAATCGGCGACGACTATGCGCTGATCGACGTGCATGGCGTCTGCTACGTCGCCTTCTGCTCCGCCCGTACGCTGTCGCGCCTCGGCTCGCCAGGCGAGGCCGCGGTGCTGTTCATAGAGACCTATGTCCGCGAGGACCAGTTGAAGCTGTTCGGCTTCATGACGGCGCTCGAGCGCGAATGGTTCAACCTCCTGCAGAGCGTGCAGGGCGTCGGCGCCAAGGTGGCGCTTGCACTGCTGTCCACGCTTACCCCGTCGGAACTCGCCAATGCCATCGCGCTGCAGGACAAGACCGCCGTGTCGCGCGCGCCGGGCGTCGGCCCGAAGGTCGCGGTCCGCATCATCACCGAACTGAAGAACAAGGCACCCGCCTTTGCCGGCGAGGCGGCCGCCAATATCGGCCTCAAGCAGGAACTCGGCGAAGGCGTAGCCCCTGCCCCGGTCGCCGATGCCGTCTCGGCGCTGACCAATCTCGGCTATTCCCGCGAGCAGGCCGCCAACGCGATCTCCGCCGCCCTGAAGAACGGCGGCGAAGGCGCCGACAGCGCCAAGCTCATCCGGCTGGGACTGAAGGAGTTGTCGCGGTGACCATTCGGCAAATTTTGCCTTACTCCGACATTTCGGCTAAAGTCGGAAAATTGCGAAAGGGTCGGAGAATTTCATGAAAGTGTGGGAAGTCACGCTGTCCCCCAAGGGTCAGGTCACCATTCCGAAGGAGATGCGGGATATCCTCGGTCTGCGTCCCGGCGATCAGGTCATCTATAGCGTCATCGACGGCGAGATTGTCGTCACGCCGAAGAACATTGACCTGAAAGACCTCGCCGGGCTACTCGGCGCTCCGCCCAACGGACCGGCAACGCTGGAGGAAATCGATAAGGCCGTCGCTGAAGCTGCCGGCGCCAGCGTGCTGTCGACCGCAGGCGACGAAAAGTCGGATGTCGCGGCATGAAGCTGATTGGCCTCGACACCAATATCGTTATCCGGCTCCTGACGAATGACGACCCCGACCAGAGGCGTTTGGCCTTGCAATTCGCTGAAGGATTGGGGAAGGAATACACGGCCTTTATGCCGCTCATCTGCGTCGTCGAACTCGATTGGGCGCTGAGATCGCAACTCGGCTACACTCGTCGAGACGCATCGAACGCGATATCCAAGCTTCTCCGGGTCCGGGGCCTCACGGTGGAACATCACGATCTCGTCGTAAAGGCGCTTCGGCAGGTTACCCAGAATAACGCCGATTTTGCCGATGCACTGATTGCCGCCAGATCCATTCAGGAAGGCTGCGGCTCGGTAAAGACCTTCGACAAACGCGCCGCCTCCCGCGTGCCCGGCATGGAATTACTCGCATGAGCACCCCAAACCCCATCCTCTCGCCGGACAAGCGGGGCGAAGACCTCGATACGGCGCTGCGCCCGCAATCGCTCGACGAATTCACAGGCCAGGCGGAAGCGCGCGCCAACCTGAAGATCTTCATCGAGGCAGCGAAAAACCGGGGCGAGGCACTGGACCACGTCCTGTTCGTCGGCCCGCCGGGCCTCGGCAAGACGACGCTGGCCCAGATCATGGCCAAGGAACTTGGCGTCAACTTTCGCTCGACCTCCGGCCCGGTCATCGCCAAGGCCGGCGACCTTGCCGCACTTCTGACCAATCTCGAAGAGCGCGATGTGCTCTTCATCGATGAAATCCATCGTCTCAATCCGGCCGTCGAGGAAATCCTCTACCCCGCGATGGAGGACTACCAGCTCGACCTGATCATCGGCGAAGGCCCGGCCGCCCGTTCGGTCAAGATCGATCTTTCGAAATTCACCTTGGTTGCCGCCACCACGCGCCTCGGCCTCCTGACCACGCCGCTACGCGACCGTTTCGGCATCCCGGTGCGCCTCTCCTTCTACACGGTCGAGGAGCTGGAACTGATCGTGCGCCGCGGCGCCCGGCTGATGGGGCTCGGCATGACTGACGAAGGCGCCCGCGAGATCGCCCGGCGCGCCCGCGGCACGCCGCGCATCGCCGGCCGCCTCTTGCGCCGGGTGCGCGACTTTGCCGAAGTGGCCCGCGCCGAGGCCGTCACGCGCGAGATCGCCGACGAGGCGCTGACCCGGCTTCTGGTCGACAATATGGGCCTCGACCAGCTCGACAAGCGCTATCTCAACGTGATCGCCGTGAACTTCGGCGGCGGCCCGGTCGGCATCGAGACGATCGCCGCCGGCCTCTCCGAGCCACGCGATGCGATCGAGGATATCATCGAGCCCTACATGATCCAGCAGGGCTTCATCCAGCGCACGCCGCGCGGCCGCGTCCTGACCACCACGGCTTGGAAACATCTCGGTCTGCAGCCGCCGAAGGATCTGGAGGCCGCCCAGTTCCGCCTGACACTGGAAGACGATTGAGGGGGCCGTGTTCAGGCGCAAAGACCGCCGGATCGCCGACGAAGGGAAGGTAATGGCATGACCGAGGTTTATGATCCCACCCGCGTCTTCCGCAAGCTCGCCCGCGCCAATACGCTCGCCAATCTGCGCCTGCACAAGACGGTCGCACTTCTGCAGCCAGGCGAGTTCGAGGCCACCCGCACGAGCTTCTTCCCGTCGATCCGGGCGACGCTCAACCATATTCTGATCATCGACTGGTTCTACGTCGATGCCCTGGAGGGAGGCACGCTCGGCCCGAAGGCCTGGGAGAACGAGGAGCCCTTTGCCAACCCGGCGGAACTAAGCGCCGCACAGGCCGATGTCGACCGCCGCCTTGTAACGCTCTGTGATAGCCTGGCGCCTGACGATCTCACCCGTCCCGTCGCGGTCCACCGTGGCAGCCGCATCCAGACCGACCGTCTCGACGACATCCTTAGCCACCTGTTCCAGCACCAGACTCACCATCGCGGCCAGGTCCATGCCATGCTCGCCGGCACGAGCGTCAAGCCACCGCAGCTCGACGAGTTCATCGTCGGCGACGATGCGCAGGCTCGGGCTGCGGACATGGCCGAACTTGGCTGGAGCGAACGGGATCTGATGGACTGATCGGTTCAGGCGGAAGCACAGTCCGCGAGACAGTGGACAGTACTTTCCAGCAGCGACAGCCCGCCGGGCTTCCACCCAAGCGCGCGGATCTTGTCCGTGACCATTTCCGCGAAAAGACTCTTGTCAGCAGGCTGAGGTAACGGATACCGAGACCCGGTCGCCGATTTCAACGCGGCGAGAATTTCGTGGCTGTCGGTGACGATGTCGGAGACGTTGAACGCCTCCCCACCTACCTTCGCCGTATCGCTCTCCAGCATCAGCCGCACCGCCTGGCCGACATCGCGTCCATGCACTTCCGAGCCCGCACGCACCGACACCGCCTTGCCCGACAGGTAGTCGGCGAACAACCCGTCCCACTTGTTGGGCCGAAGATGCCCATAGACGCCCGTCAGCCTGAGGCTCGATCCGGCGAAGCCCGGGCCGGACATATCGGTGAGCACCTGCTCGGCCAGCAATTTGACTTCGCCATAGAGGCTCGTCGGACGCAATTCGGCGGTTTCGACCAGCGGCAGCCCCGGCGCAATGCCGTCATAGACCGCCCGGCTCGACAGTAATACCACGCGCCGAACACCGGCCCGCCTTGCCGCGTCGAACAGGCGAACCGTGCCGTCGAGGTTCAGCCGCCGGAAGCGCGCCGGATCGTCGCCCTCCCCGCCCCGATATTTGCCCGCCACGTGGTCGAAGGCGGCGTGCACGAAGACATAGCTGTCGTCGAAGGCCTCGATCGGATCGAAATCGGGATCGAGCGACATGGAACGGAACTGCACGGGCCGGGAAAAATAGTCGGCGGGAGGCTGAGAACGTCCGCCGACGGTCACGTCATAGCCGCCCGAAAGCAGCGCTTCGACGACGTATCGGCCGACCAGGCCCGTGCCCCCGGAGACCAGGACTTTCATGCCGCCGCCGAAACCGGATTGGCCAGCGTCCTTATGTCGGGAACGTCGTCTCCGGAGTAATAGGCCTGCCAGAGGTCGATCAGCGGCTTGAGAACTGCAGCCCTCGGATGGTCGGCCTCCCACGGCTTTTCATACTGGAAATGCAGCACGCCGATCTCTTTCCAGTCCCAGAGTTCCGGCAGGTTGAACCAGACATATTGCAGCATGTTCATGAAGACCGGCAGACCATGCCAGTCTGGAAAGAAGGTCTCGAGAAATGTCTGGTCGGTGCGCCGCCAGAACACGTCCGGTTCGTCCAGTTTCTTGAGCATGGCGCCGAAGGTGGCAAGCGACGGCCGGGCGACGAAGACGCCGGAATTCAGCCGATGGAAATCGGCAAGGCTTTCGTAGACGTTCGGAGCTGCGGAGAACTCCGGGTAGTCGAACAGCTTGTCGATGTTCTTCAGCACGATCGCGTCCGCATCAATGAAGACGCAGGTGGCGTAGTCGATCAATTGCCAGAGCCTGAGCTTGCAGAAATTGTCGAGCGGCGAGTGGAAGGCCGGCTTGCGTCCCTTGGTGAAGGGCGCATTCGCATGCAGATTGCCGCGCGCATGGCGCAGGTTGAACGCATGCGAGAGCGGCAGGTGGTCGACCTCCACCAGCCGGCAGCCGAGCGTTTCCAGCGGCCGGAGTGCACTCGCCTCCACCCCGCCGGTAAACAGCACGACGATGTCGGCCGGGCTCCTGGTCAATCGGATCGACCGTGCAAGCGCCACCGCACCCATCGCGTAGTCCGCATTGGTCACCAGGGTGACGAAGGCATTGCGCGAACCGGCCGTGGACTCGGGCCGGATGCCGTGCAGCATTTCCGTGCCGATCATCATGACACGGATTTCAGCTTCTTGCCTTCCGGGTCGCGGTTGATCGTCTTGGCGATGTCCTTGGTCCAGGCCGAAACGGCCGGCACGCGCGAACGATCGACGCGATAGGCGAATTTGCGGGCGACGTCGACGATCTCGTCGAGCAGGCCGCCCTTCAGCGTGGTCGGTTCGAGCCCGAGGCCGAGGAACTTCTCGTTCTTGACGATCAGGTCGTTTTCCGGCGCCTCCTTGCGCGGATTGGGCAGCCAGACGATCTCGGCGCCGGTCATCTTCGAGATCATCTCGGCGAGATCGCGCACCCGGTGCGTTTCCGTCATCTGGTTGAAGATCTCGACGCGCGAGCCCCGTGCCGGCGGGTTCTTCAGCGCGATCTCGATGCAGCGCACCGAGTCCTGGATGTGGATGAAGGCGCGGGTCTGTCCGCCCGTGCCATGAACGGTCAGCGGATAGCCGATCGCCGCCTGGATCAGGAAACGGTTCAGCACCGTGCCGTAGTCACCGTCATAGTCGAAGCGGTTGACGAGCTGCGGATGGCGGCGCGTCTGTTCGGTATGCGTCCCCCAGACGATGCCCTGGTGCAGGTCGGTGATCCGCAGGCCGTCATTCTTGGCGTAGAACTGGAACAGCAGCTGATCGAGGCACTTCGTCATGTGGTAGATCGAGCCGGGATTGCTCGGATAGAGGATCTCCTGCGAAACCGTCTCCCCTTGCGTCGTCTCGATGCCAACCGGCAGATAGCCTTCCGGGATCGCCGCGCCGATGGTCGAATAGCCGTAGACGCCCATGGTGCCGAGATGGACGAGGTGCGAATCGAGATTGAGCTCAGTCAGGGCGTTCAACAGATTGTGCGTGGCGCTCACATTGTTGTTAACGGTGTAGTTCTTGTGGCGGTCGCTCTTCATCGAATATGGCGCGGCGCGCTGCTCGGCGAAATGGATAATCGCGTCCGGGCGCTCCTCGGCCAGCCAGTTCTTCAGCAGTTCATAGTCCTTGGCGAGGTCGATCAGGTGGAAATGGATCCGTCGCCCGGTCTCGGCATGCCAGATGCGGGTGCGCTCCTGGATCGAGTCCATCGGCGTCAACGACTGCACGCCAAGCTCGGTGTCGATCCAACGGCGCGACAGGTTGTCGAGGATGTGGACGTCGTGGCCGGCATCGGAGAGGTGCAGGGAAGTCGGCCAGCCGACGAAACCATCTCCGCCCATGACTGCAATTTTCATATGATAGTCTCCTGTGCCGGTGAGCCCCCAAATCTGATAATGCCAATTTGTGACAGAACTACAATGGGCGCGGAAAGGCTATGTGCCATAGCGGCCAAGCTTGTCGGGAAAACAAGGTAAGAATATGAATCAACAGACGATTTCTCTCTGTGGAGAACTGACGGACGAAGGACACCGCCTCACCCAGCGCGTCTATTATGAAGACACCGACTTCTCCGGCCTGGTCTACCACGCCCGCTACCTGCACTTCCTGGAGCGTGGCAGAACCGACTATCTGCGCTGCCTCGGCGTCGAACAGAGTGCCCTCATCGGGATCGACGATGAAGGCCTCGTCTTCGTCGTCCACCGCATGGAAATCGACTTCAAGGCGCCGGCCCGCATGGACGACGTGCTGGACATCCGGACAGTCACCACCAAGGCTGGCGGCGCCAAGATGATACTCGAACAGGAGATCCGCCGCGCCGGCGACCTGCTGATCGCCGCCCGGGTGGTGATTGCCGTGGTCAATCGCATGGGCCGGCCGCGGCGCCTGCCCGAGGGACTGGCCGCCCGTTTCCTCGCCTGACCGGTCCTCGCTCGCACCCTCACGCTAACGATCCCTTAACGATAATGATGTCTTACTGCCCCGTGGAAATTTGTGCGGCGCACGCCTTCCTTTGACCAAATTTGAAGGCAAGAAGGCAATCTGGGAGCTTGAAGCGGAATTAGGGCGTTCGGCAACGGCAACCGCACAATTCCGCAACAGAGCTTTTTCACCGCCCGGTCATGTGCCGGGCGTTTGGATTTCGGGGATTTAAAAGCGATGGAAGAAGTAGGTTTGGCAGCGGCGACGCATGACGTGAGCCTTTGGGCCCTGTTCATGCAGGCAGGCTTCGTCGTCAAGTTGGTCATGCTCGGACTGCTCGCCGCCTCGGTCTGGACCTGGGCAATCGTCATCGACAAGTTCATGAGCTACTCGCGTGCGCGCCGCCAGTTCGACCAGTTCGAACAGGTGTTCTGGTCCGGCCAATCGCTCGAGGAACTCTACCGGACGCTCGCCGAACGCAGCAATACCGGACTTGCCGCCATGTTCGTCGCCGCCATGCGCGAATGGAAGAAGAGCTTCGAACGCGGCGCCCGTTCGCCGATCGGGCTGCAGATGCGTATCGACCGCGCCATGGACGTCACGCTCGCCCGCGAATCCGAAGCCCTCGAGGCCCGTCTTTCTTCGCTCGCCACCATCGGCTCGGCAGCCCCCTTCGTCGGTCTGTTCGGCACCGTGGTCGGCATCATGACCTCGTTCCAGGCGATCGCCGGCTCGAAGTCGACCAACCTTGCGGTCGTCGCCCCCGGTATCGCGGAAGCGCTGCTCGCCACCGCGATCGGCCTCGTTGCCGCTATCCCGGCGGTCATCGCCTACAACAAGTTCTCCGGCGAGGCAGGCAAGCTGACCGCCCGCATGGAGGGCTTCGCCGACGAGTTCTCCGCCATTCTTTCGCGCCAGATCGATGAGAAGCTGCAGCCCCGTCAGGCCGCGCAGTAAACGTCCGGCTTAGGAGACGCTTAGTATGGGTATGAATGTTGGATCGAGCGGTGGCGGCGGTGGCCGTCGCGGCGGCAGGCGCGGCGGCAAGAAGGCGCCGATCAGCGAGATCAACGTCACGCCGATGGTCGACGTCATGCTCGTGCTCCTGATCATCTTCATGGTCGCGGCACCGATGATGACGGTCGGCGTGCCGATCGACCTGCCGGAAACGCAGGCGAAGGCGATGAATTCCGACACCCAGCCGATCACCATCTCGGTCAATCCGGCCGGCGAGATCTATCTCCAGGAAACCGCCATCCCCCTCGAGGACGTGGTTGCCAAGCTCGAGGCGATCGCCACCACCGGCTACAACGAACGCATCTACGTGCGCGGCGACACCGCCGCTGCCTACGGCACCGTCATGCAGGTCATGGCTCGCATATCCGCGGCAGGATTCAAGAATATCGGCCTCGTGACCCTGCAAGAACAGGACAAGTGATCGGACGCGATGAGAGCTAGTCTCATTTCTTCGGCTGTGCTGCACGGGCTGGCGCTTGCTTTCGCGCTGGTCAGCATCAGCGCGCCCGAATCCTTCGACGTCGCAGACGTCGAGGCGTTGCCGGTCGATATCGTGCCGATCTCCGAACTCACCCAGATCCAGCAGGGCGACAAGAGCGCGCCGGTCGCCGAGAAGTCGGCACCCGTGCCGACCAAGAAGCCGACCTCCGTTCCCGATGCCCAGAATGTCGGCGAGAACGATGTCGACTTGAAATCGGTGCCGAAGCCGGTCGAGAAACCGACCAAGGCCGAATCCTCGGCTGCACCGGAGAAGGTCGAGAAGGTCCAGCCGACCCAGGATGACGTCACCAACGACATCAAGGACATCATCAAGGAAGAAACGGTCGCCGAGCCAACCAAACCGACCGAGGTCGCCAAGGCCGAACCGCCGAAGCCAGAAGTGACGCCCGAGCCCAAGCCGCCGGCCGAGAGCGAGCCGAAGCCGGAAGAGGCTCAGGCCGAGGAAATTCCGCTGCCGGACAGCGTGCCGGTGCCGACCGCCAAGCCGAAGCCCGAAAAGCCGAAGCCGACCGAGGCGAAGCCCGCCGAGACCAAGCCGACCCAGAGTGAGACGGCGAAGGCTGACAACAAGAAGAAGGACGTCAAGACCCAGGAGACGGCGAAGTCGAAATCCTCCAAGGAGAGCGACTTCAACGCCGACGAGGTCGCGGCCCTCCTGAACAAGAACGACCCGACGGCCGGCGGCGCCAAGGCATCGCCGGACAAGGCTGCCTTTGGCGGCAAGAAGACCACCGGCGGCTCGGAGCTCAGCCAGAGCGAGATGGACGCCTTGCGCGGCCAGATCCAGAACAACTGGTCGGTCATTCCGGGCCTTGCCGATGCGGCGGACGTCCGCATCAAGGTGAAATTCCAGCTCGACGAGTCCGGCGAGCTGATCGGCGAACCGGAAGTCACCGCGACCGGCGGAACGCCGCAGACCCAACAAGTGCTGATGGGCGGCGCACGCCGCGCCGTCCTGCGCTCCGCCCCCTTCAAGAACCTTCCCCGGGACAAATACGATGCCTGGTCGGAAGTGATCGTCAATTTCGACCCCAGCGAACTGATGTAAGAGCTGAAAGGCTTGGATCTTATGATGAAACTCAACCTTCTTCGAACCCTGATGGTGATCGTCGGCATGGCCGGCGCTTTTGCCACCCCGGCGAGCGCAGTCGTCGAAATCAACATCAACAAGGGCAATGTCGAGCCGCTGCCGATCGCGATCACTGACTTCGTCTCCGGCGACGGCATCGGCGCCAAGATCGCCGCCGTCGTCGAGGCCGACCTCAAGCGCTCCGGTCTCTTCGCCCCGGTCAACCGCGCGGCCTTCATCGAGAAGATCACCAATCCCGACCAGGCTCCGCGCTTCGAGGACTGGAAGGTGGTCAACGCCCAGGCGCTCGTCGTCGGCCGGATCAGCAAGGAAGGCGACGGTCGTCTTCGCGCCGAGTTCCGCCTGTGGGACACCTTTGCTGGCCAGCAGATGACCGGCCAGCAGTTCTACACCCAGCCGGAGAACTGGCGGCGCGTCGCCCACATCATCGCCGATGCGATCTATGAGCGCATCACCGGTGAAAAGGGCTATTTCGACACTCGCATCGTCTTCGTCTCGGAAAGCGGTCCGAAGACCGACCGCAAGCGCCAGCTCGCCATCATGGACCAGGACGGCGAAAACGTCCGCATGCTGACCGGCTCGAAGGATATCGTCCTGACGCCGCGCTTCTCGCCGAGCCGCCAGGAAGTGACCTACATGTCGTTCGAGGGCCAGCAGCCGCGCGTCTACCTTCTCCAGTTGGAGACCGGGCAGCGCGAAGTGGTCGGCAACTTCCCCGGCATGACCTTCTCGCCGCGTTTCTCGCCCGACGGCCAGCGCGTCATCATGAGCCTGCAGCAGGACGGCAACGCCAACATCTATACGATGGACCTGCGCTCGCGCACCACGACGCGGCTGACCTCGACGGCCGCGATCGACACCTCGCCGTCCTATTCGCCGGACGGCGCCCGGATCGTCTTCGAATCCGATCGCGGCGGCCGCCAGCAGCTCTACGTAATGAACGCCGACGGCTCCGGCCAGCAGCGCATCTCGTTCGGCGACGGATCCTACTCCACCCCGGTCTGGTCGCCGCGCGGCGACCTGATCGCCTTCACCAAGCAGTCGGGCGGCAAGTTCTCGATCGGCGTGATGAAGACCGACGGCTCGGGCGAGCGCATTCTCACATCGGGCTTCCACAACGAAGGCCCGACCTGGGCGCCGAACGGCCGCGTGCTGATGTTCTTCCGCCAGTCCGCCGGCTCCGGTGGCCCGCAACTCTACTCGATCGACCTCACCGGCTACAACGAGCAGCTCGTCAAGACCCCGACCTACGCCTCCGACCCGGCTTGGTCTCCGCTTCTTGAATAGGCCGCATTCATGCCGTTTTCCTGCCGCAAGGTCCGCCCTAACAGCGCCTTGCGGCAGCGATTTGACACTTTCTTAACCATGTTCGTTGGATGCCGGTTAACCTCGAATGGTTAAAGTCCGGCAACCCTAACGGAAGACATCAAGGAGACCGGCTATGAGCCGCATTCACACTCCGGCGAAGAGCCGCATGCAGCAGATCGCCAGCAACCCCGCCGTCCTCGCCATCGCGCTGACCCTGGCGCTTGCCGGTTGCGCCTCGAAGAAGAACCTGCCGAATAGCGCTTCCGACCTCGGCCTCGGCGCCGGTGCGGCGACCCCGGGCTCGACCCAGGACTTCACCGTCAATGTCGGCGACCGCATCTTCTTCGACACCGACTCCACCTCGATCCGCGCCGACGCCCAGCAGACCCTCGACCGCCAGGCCCAGTGGCTTGCCAAGTATCCGAACTACGCGATCACCGTCGAAGGCCATGCCGACGAGCGCGGCACCCGCGAATACAACCTCGCGCTCGGCGCCCGCCGTGCGGCCGTCACCCGCGACTACCTCGCGTCGCGCGGCGTTCCGGCAAGCCGCATGAAGACCATCTCCTATGGCAAGGAACGTCCGGTCGCCGTCTGCGACGACATCTCCTGCTGGTCGCAGAACCGCCGCGCCGTCACCGTTCTCGGCGGCGCCGGAATGTAATTTCCGCCTCAGGCGGCAGACGTGCGAAAGGCGGCTTCCCCCGGGGGGGCCGCCTTTCCGCTTTTCTCCATACTTTGGCCGAACTTCGGTTGCTTTTTGCCGGCAATTGGAAAAAATCTTCCGGTTGCGCCAAACCCGGCGCGACGATTCATGAAGACAGGAACAATGACATGAAAAGACTTGTCATGGCCGCATTGCTCGGGGCGGCGACTGTGGCCGGCCTGCACGGAAACGCCAGTTCGATGCAGCTCCTCGCACCGCGCCCCGCGCCGGAAGCGCGGACTGCCGAGACTGCGCCCGAGCGTGCGCCGGTGATACTCGCCCAGAGCGCCGACCCGTCGATCCGCGTCCTGCAGCTCGAGGAGGAGATCCGCAACCTCAACGGCCGGATCGAGGAAATGAGCTTCCAGATCCTGCAGATGCAGGAGCAGATGCGCAAGACCCAGGAAGACAACGAGTTCCGCTTCCAGGATCTCGAAAAGGGCGGCACGAAGAAGAGCGGCGCCCTCGGCGCACCGGTCGACGGCGGCGGGCAAGCCGACTCCGTCGCCGGTGTCATCACCCAAGATCCGGTACCCGGCAGCAATGCCGGGGCCGACCCGATCGGCCAGCCCGAGCAGGTGCTCGGCTCGATCGAACTCGACCCCCAGGGCGTGCCCAGCGCGGCGACGCTGAACCCGGGTGCGATCGACAACGGATCGACGGCCCTCCCCGGCGTCGAAACCGTCCAGCCGAACCAGACCGCGTCGCTCGGCTCGGAAGGCGACGCCTATCAGGTCGCCTACGGCCATGTCCTGTCCGGCGACTATGCCATGGCGGAGAACGAGCTGAACGGCTTCATCGCCAGCTACCCGCAGAGTGCGAAAATCGCCGACGCCAACTTCTGGCTGGGCGAAGCGCAGTATTCGCAGGGCAAGTTCAACGAATCGGCGAAGACCTTCCTCAACGCCCACCAGGCCTATGGCTCCTCGCCCAAGGCCCCCGAGATGCTCCTGAAGCTCGGCATGTCCCTTGCCGCCCTCGACAACACCGAGACAGCCTGCGCCACGCTGCGCGAAGTAACCAAACGCTATCCCAAGGCATCCCGTGCCGTGGTTTCCAAGGTCGCATCGGAACAGAAGCGGCTTCGCTGCTGACCGGCCGCGGCACGACAGCCGTGGATACGCCTTCCCCCGCCTCCCCTGAAGACGCCGCCCGCCGGCTCCTGATTTCCCTTCGCAATCCCACCCGCCTTCTCGTCGCCATCTCCGGCGGCAGCGATTCGACCGGCCTTCTGGTCTCGTTGAAGCACGTGCTCGCCGATTGCGGCATTCCCCACAGCCTTGTCGCGGCAACCGTCGACCACGCCCTTCGCCCGGGTTCATCCGACGAAGCCCGGGCTGTCGCCCGCCTCTGCGCCTCGCTCGGCATCCCCCACCGCATTTTGACCTGGCATGGCGCCAAACCCACGACCGGCATTTTGGCGGCCGCCCGCGAGGCGCGCTACCGTTTGCTCGCCGATGCGGCAGCCGATTTCGGGGCCACGGCGATCGTCACGGGCCATACGGCCGATGATCAGGACGAGACGATCGCCATGCGCGCCGCCCGCGCCGAGGACGACAATCTGGGGCTCTCCGGCATGGCAGAGGCCATGCTCTACGATCGGCGCATCTGGGTGCTCAGACCCTTTCTCTCCGTCAGGCGCGAGGCGATCCGCGACTATCTTTCTGCCACCGGCCTCGGCTGGATCGACGATCCGAGCAATGCCGACCGGCACTACGAGCGCGTGCGCATCCGGCAGGACCGTGGCACCGCCACGCGACCGCTCGGCATGGAGACCGCGGGGCGGCGCCGCCGGTTGTCACGCGACGCGGCCGAGCTGATCGCGCACCGCGCCACACTTCATGCCGGCTGCCTCATTGCGCTCGCTCCCGATGCGCTGGACGCCGAGCCGGCAGTCCTGCGCCATGCGCTGGCGACCCTGGTGGCGGTCGCCGGCGGCAGGCCGCACCGGCCGGGCACAGCGGCCATGGACCGGCTCATCGATTTCGTCGCCTCCGGATCGCCGGACCGGATGACGCTGGCGCGGACCCTCGTGCAGCGCCGCCGCGACGGCCTCTATCTGATGCGTGAACTCCGCGATGTTTTGCCGCGTCAGGTCCCGCCGCACGCGACCGTACTCTGGGACGGCCGCTTCCGCGTCCACAACCGCACCGACGACGCGCTGCAAGTCGAGCCGCGTAGCGAGCCGCTTCCGTCGTCCGTAGTCGGCGCGCTGCCGCCTTCCATGCAACGCCACATTGCCCGGATCTCCCCGCAGATCCTGACAGTCGGGGACACTGAGGCGGGCACGGACGAGACGTCGGTCCAAGCCATAGTCGAGCCCGTCTTCCCGCTGTTCGACCTCTTCCTCGCCGAAACCGATCTTACGCTCGCCGATGCGGTCGCCCGCCTCTTTGGACGGAAGGCCTATTTGCCGCCTCCGGCTTAAGCGGTTATTGACGGAAAACGCACTCATACCGCCGCTTTGCCTTGGCAAGGCCCCAGTGCGCTCCTATGTTAGTCGACAATCAGGCGGGCTCTTCAGCGCGCAACACATGTTCGGGGAGTTCGATGAACCCAAATTTTCGGAATTTCGCGCTATGGGCGATCATAGCCCTGCTGCTGATAGCCTTGTTCAGCATGTTCCAGACGTCGCCGTCGCAGACCAGTTCGCGCGAAATCCCCTATTCGCAGTTTCTCCGCGAAGTGGATGCGGGCCGCGTTCGTGACGTGACTGTCACGGGTAACCGCGTGCTCGGCACCTATGTCGAGAACGGCACCGCCTTCCAGACCTATTCCCCGGTCGTCGACGGCAGCCTGCTCGACAAGCTGCAGTCGAAGAACGTGATGATCGTCGCTCGCCCCGAGACCGACGGCTCCTCCGGCTTCCTGAGCTACATCGGCACCCTTCTGCCCATGCTGCTGATCCTCGGTGTCTGGCTGTTTTTCATGCGCCAGATGCAGGGCGGCGGCCGTGGCGGCGCCATGGGCTTCGGCAAGTCCAAGGCCAAGCTACTGACCGAGGCGCATGGACGCGTGACCTTCGAAGACGTCGCCGGTGTGGACGAAGCCAAGCAGGACCTTGAGGAAATCGTCGAATTCCTGCGCGATCCGCAGAAGTTCCAGCGCCTGGGCGGCAAGATCCCGCGCGGCGTGCTGCTGGTCGGCCCTCCGGGCACCGGCAAGACGCTGCTCGCCCGCTCGGTTGCCGGCGAAGCCAACGTGCCCTTCTTCACCATTTCCGGTTCTGACTTCGTCGAAATGTTCGTCGGCGTCGGCGCCAGCCGCGTCCGTGACATGTTCGAGCAGGCCAAGAAGAACGCGCCCTGCATCATATTCATCGACGAAATCGACGCCGTCGGTCGCCATCGTGGCGCCGGTCTCGGCGGCGGTAACGACGAGCGCGAACAGACCCTCAACCAGCTGCTGGTAGAGATGGACGGCTTCGAAGCCAATGAAGGCGTCATCCTGATCGCCGCGACCAACCGTCCCGACGTTCTCGACCCGGCACTGATGCGTCCCGGCCGTTTCGACCGCCAGGTCGTCGTGCCGAACCCCGACATCGTCGGCCGCGAGCGCATCCTCAAGGTCCACGCCCGCAACGTGCCCCTCGCCCCGAACGTCGACCTCAAGGTCCTCGCCCGCGGCACGCCAGGCTTCTCCGGCGCTGACCTGATGAACCTCGTCAACGAAGCCGCCCTGATGGCTGCCCGCCGCAACAAGCGCGTCGTCACCATGGCCGAGTTCGAAGACGCCAAGGACAAGATCATGATGGGTGCGGAACGCCGCTCCTCCGCCATGACCGAAGCCGAAAAGAAGCTGACCGCCTATCACGAAGCAGGCCATGCGATCACCGCACTCAACGTGCCGGTCGCCGACCCCTTGCACAAGGCGACCATCATTCCGCGCGGGCGTGCGCTCGGCATGGTCATGCAGCTGCCCGAGGGCGACCGCTACTCGATGAGCTACAAGTGGATGGTGTCGCGCCTGATCATCATGATGGGCGGCCGCGTTGCCGAGGAACTGACCTTCGGCAAGGAGAACATCACCTCCGGCGCATCCTCCGACATCGAGCAGGCCACCAAACTTGCCCGCGCCATGGTCACGCAGTGGGGCTTCTCCGACGTGCTCGGCCAGGTCGCCTATGGCGAGAACCAGCAGGAGGTCTTCCTCGGCCATTCGGTTTCGCAGACCAAGAACGTCTCGGAATCGACCGCCCAGAAGATCGACACCGAAGTGCGCCGACTGATCGACGAGGCCTATACGGAGGCCCGCCGCATCCTGACCGAAAAGCACGACGACTTCGTCGCCATGGCGGAAGGCCTGCTCGAATACGAAACGCTCTCGGGCGACGAGATCAAGGCGCTTCTGCGCGGAGAAAAGCCGGCGCGCGACATGGGCGACGAAGGTCCGTCCGGACGCGGATCGGCGGTTCCCTCGACCGGAACCAAAAAGGACGCGCCGAAGGGCGGCGAGCCTGAAAGCGGCCTCGAGCCCCAGCCGCACTGATTTCGGCGGATAAATGCAAAGGCCACCCTCCGGCTTCGGAGGGTGGCCTTTTACTTTTCACTCACAAGATGTAAGCGCTATTGACGCTAATTGACGTGCCATCCGCCGCATTTTGTGGCAAGAGCACGCGCATTGGCATAGCCGGCCCTTGGCCGGTCGGGAATCCAGCGCCTTTCGCCAGCGCCTCGTGACGCCGGCTCGATCATTGCAGGAGAACAGATGACTCGTCGCTATTTCGGCACGGACGGCATTCGCGGCCAGTCCAACAAGTTTCCGATGACCCCCGATCTCGCCATGCGGGTCGGGATTGCGGTCGGCACGATCTTCCGTCGCGGCCATCATCGCCACCGCGTGGTGATCGGCAAGGACACGCGCCTCTCCGGCTACATGCTGGAAAACGCGCTGGTGGCCGGCTTCACCGCCGCGGGCCTCGACGTCTTCCTGCTCGGCCCGATCCCGACGCCCGCCGTCGCCATGCTGACGCGCTCGCTGCGCGCCGATATCGGCGTGATGATCTCCGCCTCGCACAATCCCTTCGCCGACAACGGAATCAAACTGTTCGGCCCCGACGGCTACAAGCTCTCCGACGAGATCGAGCAGCAGATCGAGGCCCTGCTCGACGACGACATCTACGCGCAGCTGGCGCCCGCCCATGAGATCGGCCGGGCCAAGCGCGTCGAGGGCGACATCTATCGCTACATCGAATTCGTCAAGCGCACGCTGCCGCGCGACGTCACCCTGCATGGCCTGCGCGTCGCGATCGACTGCGCCAACGGTGCCGCCTACAAGGTGGCGCCGGCCGCTCTCTGGGAACTCGGCGCCGAGGTGGTCACCATCGGCAACACACCGAACGGCACCAACATCAATCTCGACTGCGGTTCCACCCATCCGGCCGCCCTGCAGAAGAAGCTGCATGAAGTACGCGCCGATATCGGTATCGCGCTCGACGGCGACGCCGACCGCGTCATCATCGTCGACGAGAACGGCACCATCATCGACGGCGACCAGCTGATGGCGGCGATCGCCGAGACCTGGGCGCAGGACCAGACACTGAAGGGCGACGGCATCGTCGCCACCGTCATGTCCAATCTCGGCCTCGAACGCTTCCTCTCGGACAAGGGCCTGTCGCTGGCCCGCACCAAGGTCGGCGACCGCTATGTCGTCGAGCACATGCGCCAGCACAATTTCAACGTCGGCGGCGAGCAGTCGGGCCATATCGTGCTGTCCGACTTCGGCACCACCGGCGACGGCCTGGTTGCGGCCCTGCAGATCCTTGCCTGCGTCAAGCGCACCGGCAAGACGGTGAGCGAGATCTGCCATCGCTTCGAACCCGTGCCGCAGCTCCTGCGCAATGTCCGCTTCGCCGGCGGAAAGCCGCTCGAGGACGCTGCCGTCAAGCAGGCGATCGCCGACGCCGAGAGCGAGCTCGCCCGCAACGGCCGCCTCGTCATCCGCCCCTCCGGCACCGAACCGCTGATCCGCGTCATGGCCGAAGGCGACGACCGCGAACAGGTCGAGCGCATCGTCAACGAGCTGGTGAGCGTGATCGGCAGCGTGCGCAGCGAAGCGGCGTAAGGGCTCGCGCGAATCACACACGTCATGCGTTGAATGGTTGCATTCGATTGGTGCCACGACTATCTTCTCGCGAAAGAGGATATGGCGATTTCCCAGGAGACGATCGATTTCAGCTTTCTGGCAAAGCTCGGACAAAAGACCTTTGACGAGCTGAAACTGCTTCACAGGGAAGTGGCGGAGATCCGCACGCTGTCTCTGCAGAGCTACGAATTCGTCAAGCGTGTCGAACGGCGCCAGGCGGAAATGCGCGAAGATCTGGAGCTTGCCGTCAAGATGGAATTGGGCGGAAGCATCGGCCACCTGCAGACCATCCTGGAGGGCGCACTGGCCAAGATCGAAGACAAGGTCGACAACGCGCTGGAGCGGATCGCCGCGATCGAACAGAACCCTTGAAACACAAAAGCCCGGTCAGATCCTGACCGGGCTTCTTTCTTGACAGACAGACTGAAAGATCAGGCAGAAAGCTTGGCCATGACTTCGTCTGACACTTCGAAGTTCGAATAGACGTTCTGCACGTCGTCGTCGTCTTCCAGCGTGCCGATCAGCTTCATCAGCGACTGCGCCTTTTCCTCGTCGACTTCGATCGTGTTCTGCGGCTTCCAGATCGCCTTGACGCTTTCCGCCGCGCCGAGCACGTCTTCGAGCGCCTTGGACACTTCGTTCATGTCCTCGAAGGCGCAGTAGATCGTGTGGCCGTCTTCATCGGAGACGACGTCTTCCGCACCAGCCTCGATCGCCGCTTCCATGACCTTGTCGGCATCGCCGACCGAGGCCTTGTAGGTGATTTCGCCGACGTGATCGAAGGAGAAGGACACCGAGCCGGTTTCGCCCAGCGCGCCGCCGGCCTTCGTGAAGGTCGAACGGACGGTGGATGCGGTGCGATTGCGGTTGTCGGTCAGCGTCTCGACGATGACGGCGATGCCGCCCGGACCGTAGCCCTCGTAACGGATCGCGTCATAGCTCTCGGCGTCGGCGCCCGACGCCTTCTTGATCGCACGGTCGATGTTGTCCTTCGGCATCGACTGGGCCTTGGCGTTCTGCACGGCCAGGCGAAGGGCGGCGTTCATGCTCGGGTCGGGCAGGCCCATCTTGGCCGCAACCGTGATTTCGCGCGCGAGTTTGGAAAACATCTTGGAACGGATACCGTCCTGTTTTCCCTTGCGGTGCATGATGTTCTTAAACTGTGAATGGCCAGCCATGGCACCCCTGATCAGGTCTATTTGTGAGGAATGGCGCCTTATACGAGCGAAACCGGACCTGTTCAAGGGGAAGTGCACGATTCGCCGGTCCTCCGCCTTCCGTCCGTGAATCCGCGCCGCCGGCGCTTTCGCGGGAACAAGAATACCGGCCGGCCCGTTGCATTGCCGAAACCCACCAACAACAGGAGATGGTTCATGGCAAGCTTCAGCGAAGCGCGCGAAACCCCGGTCGAACAGCTGTGGGAGGAGATCGACGATATCCATGCCGGCATGCTGGGGCTCGAAGGCAGCCACATGCACATGCAGCCCATGGCACCCTTCGCCGATCCGAAGACCAACACGATCTGGTTCTTCACCAAGACGGATTCGCATCTGGTTCAGGCGCTGAAAGCCGGCAGCCGCGCGCATTTCTGCGTCATAGGCAAGGACCACGACTATCATGCCTGCCTCGGCGGCACGCTCGTCGAACGCAAGGATCCGGCGAAGATCGACGAATACTGGAGCTCGATCGTCGAAGCCTGGTATGACGGCGGCAAGGCCGACCCCAAGCTCACCATGGTGGCGCTGAAGCTCGACGACGGCGAGATCTGGGCATCGACCGGCAATCCGCTGAAGTTCGGCTGGGAAATCGCCAAGGCCAATCTGAGCGACGACAAGCAGCCGGATATCGGCGTCCACCGCCGCGTCTCCTTCAGCTGAACATTCAAGATCCGAAATGACGAAACGCCCGGCCAGTGTGCCGGGCGTTCCAGTTTGAGCGGTCAGGCGGCCGAGATGGCCTGCTGCCGGCCAATCATCGCGCAGATGCCATGTTCTTCGGCTGTGAATTCGGACCCCGTGATCGCGCCAAACGCCTCTGCCGCCTGCCGGCTGCGCGCTTCTGCATCTCCAAGTGCATCCGGGCCCGTCAGCCGGAACGAGACGGCGGAGAGCGGTCCGAACAGAAGCGCCCGCTCCAGTTCCGGCCATTCTGCCGGGTCCGGCTCGACCCCGGCACGGGCGGCAAACATCAGCGCCGCCGCATTCATCGGCATGCTCGGCGGGCCGGCCCGCATCGCCTTGCTGCGCGCCACACCTTCGCGCATTTCCGCCTGCGACGGCATCGGCCGCAGCCCGGCGAAACAATAGCTGATCCACCGGGCCTGCAGTTCGAGCACGGGCAGATAGGGGCCGACGAGATCGTAAAGCCCGAGGAAGGCGAGCCCCGGCAGATCCGGATGGAAGCTGTGATCGTGCAGGTCCAGATGGGCGCCGTCCAGATCGACCACCTTGGCGATGTCTGCTCCGAGCCATGGCAGAGACAGGCGATAACCGGTGCCGAAGATGATGCCGTCGGCATCGAAGGCGGAGCCATCGTCGAACAGCACCCGGCCGCCTTCGATCCTGCGGATCCAGGGCGCCACCGTGATGCGCCCTTCGGCGACTGCCGGCAGGAAGTGATGCGACTGGGTGATGCCCGCCGCGAAGATGTTCTCGTCCGGGGCCGGCGCGCCGAACTGTGCCGGATTGCCGGCAACGCCCAGCACCTTTGCCTTCAACCCGGCCGCCAGCGCCTCCGGCGGCGCCACGCCCCCCAGCAGCGCCGAGGCGCGATTGAACATCACATGCTCGGTCGGCACGCCGGCAATCAGCTTCGGCAACACGTAGCGCTGGCGGCGATTGGCCACCACGACCCTGGCGGCGCCGCCATAGGCGAGTTCCGAGGCGATCTCCAGCGCGCTGATGGAACAGCCGGCGACCAGAACCTTGCGGCCGCGATAGCGATCGACGCCGTTATACTGGGCCGCATGCACCGCGCCCATGCTGCCGCTGAAAGTGTCGAGGCCGGGAACCTCGGGAACTTGTGGCGTGCGGTGGCGGCCGCTGGCGACGATCGCCCGCTTGAACACTTCCTGACGGATACGGCCGCCAGCAACCGAACGCACGAGCCAGCCGCCCTCCGGTGCGCGCTCCAGCGCCTCGACGCGGGTCGAGAGCCGCAGATGCGGCAGAAGGCCGGTGGAGAAGGCATAGCGTTCGAGATAGTCGAGCATTTCCTCCTGGGTCGGGTAGATCGGCGTGCCGGGTGCATGATCGAGATCGGAAAACGCGGTCATCACCCGGCTGGTATTGGTGCGCATGCCCGGCCAGGTGGCGCTCGACGCCGAGGCCGAGTTCCACTGGCCGCCGACCCGTGCGGCCGCCTCGAAGATCACCGGCTCGAAACCGTGGGCGCGCAGCCATCGGCCCGCGGCGAGGCCGCCCGGGCCTGCCCCGATGATCGCCACGGCATTCTCCGGCATGCTGATTGTCTGTTCCTGTTGCATGAACCTGCTCCTTCGGTTGTGATGGAGCGTGGCTATAGGCGCATGCGATACGCACGTTTCCTAAAAGCTTCCTAAGTCGCGGATCGCCTATCCTAAAACCTGCATAACTGCGATATGGATCGGTCCCCCTCACGGAGAACACCATGCTGGATGCCGAGCTTGCGGCTTTCATCGAGAGCCCGGTCATGCAGATCGTCGGAACGGCGGACGCCGCCCGGCGGCCCGGAATCGCGCGCGGCGTCGGCGCCTGGCGCACAGACGACCGGGACACGATCGAGCTCGTGCTCTCGGCCTGGCAATGGCCGGAAACGGTTGCCAACATCGAAGCGAACGGCCGTATCGCGGTGACTTTCTCCCGCCCCTCCGATTACGTCACCTACCAGATCAAGGGAACGGCGATCCTCAGGCCCGCCGATGAAGGCGAGATCGAGCGATCCGCCGGCTATACGGTCGCGATCGTCTCGGCATTGATGCGAAACGGCCTGTTGCCGGAGATCATCGCCCCCTGGCTTACCGCCCGGGATGCCGTGGTCGCCACGATCAGGATATCCTCGGTCTATGTGCAGACGCCCGGCGCACAGGCCGGCACGAAGCGTGCGAGTATTCGCCGATGACGTGGTCGCTCGTCGAACTGGAAGCCTGTTTCGAAGGCGTCATTCCGTCGATCATCTCGACGGCCGATGCCGATGGCATTCCCAACATCTCCTATCTCTCGCATGTGGCGATCGTCGACGATCACCATGTCGCCCTGTCCAACCAGTTTTTCGCCAAGACCGCCGCCAATATCCGGCTCAATCCGCAAGCCACCCTTCTCGTCGTCGACGGGCACAATGGCGCCCAGTTCCGCCTCGACCTGCGATTTGCCTATTCCATGGAGAGCGGCCCGCTGTTCGACAGCCTGGCGCTGCAGGTGGAGGCCAGCAGCGCCCAGGCCGGAATGGCCGACGTCATGCGCTTGCGGCATGTGGACGTCTTCCGGGTTCTCGCCATCGTCGACACGCCCTCCCCGGTCGCGACTCCGGCCAGACGCAAACCGGAGAGAAGCCGTCTCGACGCCACGCGTGGGATCGTCGAGCGGATCGCGGCTGCGGCGGACGTGGACGGCATCGTCGATGCAACGCTCGACGGGATCCGTGAGCGTCTGGGTTTCTACCATGGCCTGTTCCTGCATTGCGAGCCCGACAAGACCCAGGTCGTGGCGATTGGCAGCATCGGCTATACACCATCCGGCATCGGTGCCGAGGTTCCGCTCGGCGAGGGCCTGATCGGCGCGGCCGCCGGGAGCGGCAAGACGGTCAAGGTCAGCGACATGAGCCGCATCCGCCGTTTCGGTTCGGCGATCCGCGCGACGACACCCGACGAGAACCGGACCCGCTCTATTCCCCTGCCCGGCATGGCCGAGGCGATGAGCCAGATTGCCGTGCCACTGCTGGTGCAGGATGCCGTCGAGGGCGTGCTGTTCTTCGAGAGCGCAGAAAGGCTCGCCTTCGGCCGCGACGACGAGGCGGCGCTCGCCATCATCGCCCGTCAGGCGGCGGCATCGCTCGCGCTGTGCGAGCGCCTGTCGCTGGAGGGCGAGAGTGCCGGCCACCGCCCTTCCGACCCGCCCGCCGGCGAGACCCACATCGACGTCGTGCATCATCGTTTCGACGACAGCGTCTTCGTCAACGGCGACTACGTCATCAAGGGCGTCGCCGGACGACTGCTGGTCTTCATGGTGGAGCAGAGCCTTGCGAGCGGACGCCGGGAGTTTTCCAACCGCGAGATCCGGCTCGACACCAGCCTTCGGCTGCCGGACTTCAAGGACAATCTCGAGACCCGCCTGCTGCTCCTGCGGCGACGGCTTGAGGAAAAGATGCTGCCCGTCCGCCTGATCCGCCTCGGGCGTGGCAAGATCGGGCTGGAAATCGACGGGAGTCTGCGCCTGACACGGCAGTAGGCGAACCCGTCACGGCCCAGCGCGCGTCACACCCCGCTCAGCACCAAGATCAGCGGCTTCCGTGGCAGGCTGCGCACCGAGACGTTGACAGTAGCGGTGCCGGCGATCTTCCATTCGAAGCTCGGATCGAACATCGCCAGAAAGGTCTCGATCGGCGGCCCGCGGCGATGCATCGGCAGGATCAGCGCCGAGCGCAGGCGCTTGATGGTGTTGCTCATGCTCTGCGCGCCCATTGTCAATCCGCCGTCGACGGGCACCATGACGACGTCCAGCCGCCCGATCTCGGCGAAATGCGCGTCGGTCAGTTCGTGGTGCAGATGGCCGAGATGGCCGATGCACAGGCCCGCCACCTCGAAGATGAAGATCGAATTGCCGTTCGGCTCAAACGCGCCGCCCCAGCTGCGGATATCGGTCGGCACGTTGCGGATATAGGCGTCGCCGACGACGATGCGATGCTCGGCCTTCTCTCCTGGCCGTTCGTCGTTCCATCCATGCAACACGGTCGTGATGCCCGGATCGGGCATCAGCGTGTAGTGGCTGGAATGAGCCTTGTTCATCGTCACCACGTCCGGAAGCTGCGCAGTGCGGAGCCAGCCATTGAAATCCGTGGCGATCGAGATCCCGCCCGGCGTTTCGATTTGAAAGGTCGAATGGCCGAGAAAGCGGATCGTCACCTCTTCGTCTAGGGCGGCGAATTGCGGCCGCAGCGGCTCGGGCTTGAAGGCGGCGAAGCTGGCGGAGGGAAGCCTCTCCGCGACGAGCTGGCATTGGCTGACCGGCGGCCGGTCATTCTCGGCGACGGCGGACGTCGCAAGAACCGTCATGGCGCAAAGCGAAAGGAACAGTCTCAGCAGCATCGGCCGCTCCCGTACCTCGTTCGGACGGAGAAAGCATGCGGCAGAGCAAAGCCCGGGTAAAGCCGCGAGCCAAGCCCGCGGCCTCACAATGGCGTTACCGAAGGCGGAGGATCAGTCGACCGCGCGGCGCTCCAGACGCTTCAGCCCGTCGAGCACCTCCGCCGAAGCCACTTCCACGCAACGCAGTTCGCTCAGCGCCCCGCGGATGTCGCCCGCATTGTAACGGCGCACCGCTTCAATGCCGTGGCTGTGGACGCGCGCATGCGGATCTTCGATCGCGACGAATTCCGGGCTACCGGCCAGCGCTGTGTGACGGCAACCGTCATACCACTTGCCGAGGCGGCAGGTGTGGTGATCGGCAAGCTCGTTCGGCTTCAGACCTTCGCGGCCGATGATCATGTTGGCGAGACGGCGCTTCCAGATGACGTGGTCAGACTGGGCGAGTTTGACGATCTTGCCGGGCACATTGGTGCCGCTGAGTGCCTGCAGGCGCGCATTGAGGCCACCCTGCGCCTGCTCCATTGCGCCGACGATGCCTTCCAGCTGGGCCGTAGCCTTGCCGGAGCTGGCCGCCACGGTGCTGACGCCGCTCGCAACGTTCTGCGAGGCTTCACGCTGCTGGTTGAGCGCCACCGAAATGTGGTCGGCATTGATGATGACGTTGTCGAGTTCCTTGGCGGCGACGGTCAACGCGTCCTGCAGCGTGACCAGCGAGCGGCTGCCCAGCTCGGCGGATTCGCGGCTCGAGGTCATGGCGTTAACCATTGCGGTCAGCCCGCTGTCGAGCTTGCCGATGATGTTGCCGATCTCCAGCGTCGCATTGGCGGTCCGGTCGGAAAGCGCCTTCACTTCGGCTGCAACGACGGCAAAGCCGCGGCCGGCCTCCCCGGCGCGGGCAGCTTCGACCGCGGCGTTGATGGCCAGCATATTGGTCTGCGAGGCGATCTTTTTGATGTTGCCGGCGATCGTCGAAATGCTGGTGCCGAGGTCGTGGATGGCGCCGATTCGCCCATTGGTCTCGACGAGCGCGCTGTTGATAGCGGTCATGCGCTGACTGGTCTCGATCAGGGCCTGCCCGCTGGTCTTGCAGGTCTCGCCGGCGCGCCGCGCATTGTGCAGGATTTCCTCGCCGTGCTGCGCCACTTCGTTGACGGTCGCCGCCATCTCCTCCGCCGCGGCGGCAATGCCTTGCGCTTCGTCGTCGACCTGGCGGAGATCGTAGAGCAGATGGGCCGACATGCCCGCCGTCTCGTTGACGCTCACCGAGACGGAAACCACGTCGTCGAGCTGCGCCGATGTCTGGCCGCGGGAGCGTTCGATCAGCGCGGCGACGGCGCGCGACAAGGCGTCCGATCCGGTCGGCACGCGGCTGAAATCGTCGTTGAGCGCCGCTTCCACGCAGGAGAGAAGATCATCGGCATCGGAGGGGGATTCGGTAAAAAGCGCATGCGCGGCGGAACTCAAGGTCTTCTCCCAAAAACTGAATGTCTTGTGGGGCTTAAGGCCAAAAATCTCCCACCCCATCTAGGGTGCTATTTATTACGTAACTCAGTTAATTAAACTTTTACGAACGGGACGCGGCCTGCAATTTGTTGCCCGGTCAGCGCCAGAAGTCCGGAAGGGCCTCGGCGAGCCGCGGTCCGAGGCGCAGCGGCGCGATCTTTTCTGCGAGACCGGTGCGATCGGAGATCTCCACGCCGACGCCGCAGATGGTCGCCGGACCATGCGCGGCTTCGAAACGACCCTTCGGCATCTTGGAAATGAACCGGTTGAGCGGCTCTTCCTTCTCCATGCCGAGCGAGGAATCATAGTCGCCGCACATGCCGGCATCCGACATATAGGCGGTGCCGCCATTGAGGATCTGGTGGTCGGCGGTCGGCACATGGGTGTGGGTGCCGACGACGAAGCTCGCGCGGCCATCGACGAAATGGCCGAAGCACTGCTTCTCGCTGGTCGCCTCCGCATGGAAGTCGAAGATGATCGCGTCGGCCTGTTCCTTCAGCGGGCAGGCCGCCAGGATCGTCTCGGCCGACTTGAAGGGATCATCGAGTTCCGGGTGCATGAACACCCGCCCCATGATGTTGGCGACGAGAATACGGGCGCCGTTGCGGGCATAGAAAATGCCCGACCCCTTGCCCGGCGTGCCGGCCGGATAGTTGGCGGGGCGCAGGAACTGGTCGTGCCGCTCGCAGAAGCTGACGGCTTCCTTCTGGTCCCAGACGTGGTTCCCAGTGGTCACGACATCGGCGCCGGCATTGATCGTCTCGAGATAGATGTCTTCGGTGATGCCGAAGCCGCCGGCGGCATTCTCCCCGTTGACGATGACGAAATCCAGCTTCAGGTCGGAGATCAGGCCGGGCAGACGCTCCCACACCGCGGTACGTCCCGTCTTGCCAACCATGTCTCCGAGAAAAAGAAGCCGCATTCCACCTGTCCAATCGCCTTCAGAATGTTCTGAACCCGCTTTCGGTCAGTATGGCCTGCAGCCGGACGTCGTGCGGTTCTGCCGGCACTTCTGCCACCTCCTGGCAGTCGAATGCAATGCCGATAAGCCTGGGATCCCTGCCTTTTTGCAGCAATCGGGCGATCGCACGGTCATAATGCCCCGCACCGTAGCCGATGCGGTTGCCCAGGGCATCGAAGGCCGAGAGCGGCACGAGCAGGATTTCGGGGTCGAGGACGGCCGCATCCGGACCCGGGCCCCGGGTTCCAAAGCCCGTGTCGACGAGTTCCGCGCCGGTCACGAGTTCGCGAAAGACGATCGTCATCTTGTCCTGCACGATCGGCAGGCAGAGTCGTGCGCCGCGCGCCTTCAGCCGCGCCATCAGCGGCCGGATATCGGCCTCCGATCGGATCGGCAGAAAACCGGAAATGATCGTGCCGGGCTCGAAGTCGAAGGCGTCGCCGCCGTGATCGGCCATTCGCAGGCTGAATTCGGTGCGGGTCTCCGCCGGGAGTTGATCCCGGGCGGCCAGTCTTTCATTGCGAAATTGCGCCTTGAGGTCTTTGATCGTCATGCGTGCTCGTCCTCGAAATGGGCGGGACGATAGCCGGGATGGCCGGCCTTGCAAAGCCGGCAGGGACGATCGAATTCCCGATTGACCGCCGGCCCACCGCCACCGCATTCCGGATTTTTAACAGGTGCGGTGCCGCGCATTTGCGCTAACATGGCCGCCTGATCGGTGAAAAAGCCATGAGGTGCGCATGTTCCTGTTGTCGCATATGCTCAAGTCCTTCATCCGCAAGGGCCAGTTGACCGTCATCGATGCCGAGGGAAAGCGGCATGTCTTCGGCGGTGGCGAGCCCGGTCCGCAGGTCACCATGCGGCTGACCGATCCGAAGCTCTATCGTTCGCTGGTGTTCAAGGCGGAACTGGTCGCCGGCGAGGCCTATATGGACGGGACCATGCGCTTCGAGGAAGGCTCGAGCCTGCGCGACTTCCTGATGCTGTTCTCGGTCAACCGCCTGTCGCTCGGCTCCTATCCGATCCAGAAGATCCTGCGCGCCATCAAGATGCGCTTCCGCAAGAGCCTGCAATCGAACCGCAAGGGCGAGGCCCAGCGCAACGTCGCCCACCACTACGACCTCGGCAACGACTTTTACAAGCTCTTCCTCGACGACAACATGCTCTATTCCTGCGCCTATTTCCGCGAGGAGGGCGAGACGCTGGAACAGGCGCAGCGCAACAAGCTGCGGCTGCTCGCGGCCAAGCTCAACCTGAAGCCGGGCATGAAGGTCCTCGACATCGGCTGCGGCTGGGGCGATCTCGCGCTCTACCTCGCCCAGCTGGAGGACGTTTCGGTCGTCGGCGTGACGCTGTCGAAGGAGCAGCATGCGCTCGCGACAAAGCGCGCGGAGGATGCAGGCCTTGCCGGCCGCGTGAGGTTCGAGCTCAAGGACTACCGCGATGTCGCAGAAACCTTCGACCGCATCGTCTCGGTCGGCATGTTCGAGCATGTCGGCGTGCAGCACTATGACGAGTTCTTCAAGAAGCTGAACGCGCTGATGCCGGACGACGGCGTCGCCGTGATCCACTCGATCGGCCACATGAGCCCACCCGGAATGACCAGCCCCTGGCTGCGCAAATACATCTTCCCCGGCGGCTATTCCCCGGCCCTTTCGGAAGTGGTTTCCGTCACCGAGCAGAACAGCCTGTGGGTCACCGACATCGAGGTCCTACGTCTGCACTACGCGCTGACTCTCGCGCATTGGTGCAATCGCTTCGAGGCCAACCGCGACAAGGTGGTGGCCATGTATGACGAGCGTTTCGCCCGCATGTGGGAATTCTATCTCATCAGCTGCGAGATGATGTTCCGCGCCGGCAGCCAGATGGTCTTCCACCTGCAGCTGTCGCGCAAGCGCAATGCGGCGCCGATCGTGCGCGACTATGTGACCGACAGGCAGCGCGCCTATATCGAGCGGGAGAAGGAACTGGGCCTTGCCGTCTGAGGCATCAGACTAGTCGAGCCCGCCATAGGTCTTGACCAGGTCGGCCATCGCGCCTGCCTCGGCGGTCCCCATGCCCGTCAGGCCTTCCGCGACGCCCCGGCGGTCTGGCTCGCCCCGGTTCTGGCTGACCTTCCACTTGCCGTCGATCGCGGTGATCTCGACCTCGATGCCGACGATGCCCTTCAATTGCGCGGTGATGAAGTCGTCGGGCGCATCGCCGACAGCCCAGGGTATCATGCGCTTGCTCTCGTGGCCGTCGGTCAGCCGGTCGACCTGCGCCCGGATCCACTGGCTGTCCTCGATCACCCGCACCCTGCCCCTAACCTGAACGATGGCGTAGTTCCAGGTGGGCACGACCTTGCCTGTCTCGCGCTTGGTTTCGTACCAGGATGGCGTGATGTAGTGTTCGGCGCCCTGGAAGACGATCAGCGCCTCCGCACCCTTGGCCAGCGCCCGCCATTGCGGATTGGCTCTCGCCATATGCGCCTGCAGCGTGCCCAGACCATGGCTCTCCTTCGCCAGCCGGAAGGGGATCGGATTGGCCATCAGCCCGTCCTCGCCGGACGAAATCAGCAGCCCGAGCGGGTGGTTCCGGATGAGAGTGTGCTGGACCTCGAGGCGTTCCTCGCGAAAATGCGGCGGCTGGTACATACGGACTCTCCCGGGCACGGACGGAGAGGCCCTATGAAGCAGCACCGCAGCCGCGCGTCAACACCACCTCCTGTTGCGAAGTCGCACGCTGCGGGATAGAAAAGAGCTCCTCCTCCAGCGAACCGGTATGCGCCCATGTCCCTGCACGCGATTCTTTGGTTCATCCCCGCCTGCTTTGCGCTCAACATGGCATTCGGGCCGAACAACCTTCTTGCGCTCACCAACGGCATGCGCTGGGGCGTCGGCGTGGCGCTCGCCGCCTCGCTCGCGCGCATCGCGGCCTTCGCGATCATGATCGTCATCACGGCACTCGGCCTCGGTGCATTGCTGACCACCTCGGAAGTTGCCTTCTCGGCGATCAAGTGGGCGGGCGCTGCTTATCTGGTCTGGCTCGGCATCAAGATCCTGCGTGCAGGCGCACCACAAATCGAGCGAGAAACGAAGGTCAGGCCCGCCCTTTCCCTGAAGAACCTTGCACTGCAGGAATTCTGGGTGGCGATCGGCAATCCGAAGGCGATCCTGATCTTCACTGCCTTCTTCCCGCAATTTCTCGATGCCGCGAACTATGCCTCGAGCTTCACGATCCTCGGCGTCGTCTTCCTTATTCTGGAAATGATCGCAATCACGATCTACGCCATGGCCGGCCGCCGTCTCGCCCGCTTCACGACCGGCAAGTCGGCGCTCGGGTGGGTGAACCGCGTGAGCGGCAGCATGATGATCGCCTTCGGGGCGATGCTCGCGCTCGCGCAGCGACCGTCGATGTAAGAAAGAGAAGTGCGATCCACGGCAACCGATGGAGTTTTACGATCCTGGGTGCCTACAAACGTAGGTGGGCGCCGTGTGTCCAAGCCCACGGGCCTGGCCAGGGACAGCTCCCTTTGGATCGAGTATGGCCCCAGGGATTGTGTTTCCTGTCGTGAGGCGCAGACCGCAACTCAGATATAGGTCCAATTCGCGCCGGGCGCCAGTGGCCGCATTCAAACATTCGCACATTGGCGCGAATACCGGCTGATCAGTGCTCCGGCCGTGCTGCGGGTGCCGGCTTGGCGGTCAGCTTGCGGGTGATTCCGTTCAGCCGCTCGGTCAGTTCGCCAAGCGCCGTCGTCAGCATTTCCTCGCGGCGCTGCGCGCCTTCCAGCGCCCCGTCGCGCCCCTCGCGGAACGAGGAAAGCTCCTTCTCCATCGCCGCCACGCGCCGGTTGACCTCCGAAAGCTCGTCCATCACCATGATGCCGGCCATGACCGTCAGCCTCAGGTCGCCGATCTCGCCGAACTGGGTCTTGAGGTGGCTGACATAACGGTCGAGCTGCGCGGCAAGATCGGTGAGATGGCCTTCCTGGCCCTCCTCGCAGGCCATGCGGTAGGCTTTGCCGTCGATGGTAACCGTCACCTGTGCCATGCATCTTCCCAATTGGCGCCGAGCTGTCGGCTTCGCCTTTGACTGATCCTAGCGGTCGAGAACCGCCCGGATCGTTTCCATGGCGGTCACCAACCGCCGCGAAACCTCGCGATTGACCTCTTCAAGCCGGTTCGCACGGAATTCCGACTGGTCGAGCTCCTGCGCCAGTCGCGAGCGGTCGGCGTGCACGCGGCGAACCTCGCTCTCGACCTCGCCGCTCTCGCGCTGAACCTCGATGCGCATGTCGATGGCGTTCTCGAGCCCGGCGATCGCCTGCCTGAGCGCGCCGAGCGCCGCTTCGACCGAATTCCCTGTCGGCATGTTGTTGTCCCGGCTTTCCAGAAGCGGCGTTCGAATCGACCCTGAAGACCCGCTGCATTGATCGCGGACAGTAAGCCCCTCAATTGCCGCCCGTCAATAAATGGGGGCGCACCCGGGACCGCCAATCCTGTGGACGACGCTGCCCCGGGCTGCCCAATTCCGGGCGCATAGGTGCAGTGCACAGGAAATAGACAAAAGCATGATTTATCGCGCATCAAAAGGCCAGAATACCCGGCATTTATTGACTCGCACGATTCACCTGCTATGGATCAGCCGCTTTCTGACGGACCGTGCCGAGTACGGCCGTCCCTTGAGACCCGGAACAAGCGGAACAGCCATGATCTCTCCCGAAAAACACAACCGGATGGCCAATGCGATCCGTTTCCTCGCCATGGACGCGGTGGAAAAAGCCAATTCCGGCCACCCCGGCATGCCGATGGGCTGCGCCGACGTCGCCACCGTTCTCTTCACCCGGTATCTGAACTTCGACCCGAAGAACCCGCTCTGGCCGGACCGCGACCGCTTCGTCCTGTCGGCCGGCCACGGTTCGATGCTCCTCTACAGCCTGCTCTATCTGACGGGCTACGAGGACATGACGATCGAGGACATCAAGCAGTTCCGCCAGATGGGCGCCAAGACCGCAGGTCACCCGGAATATGGTCACGCCACCGGCATCGAGACGACGACCGGCCCGCTCGGCCAGGGCATCGCCAATGCCGTCGGCATGGCCATTGCCGAAAAGAAGCTCGCCAGCGAGTTCGGCGCCGACCTGATGAACCACTACACCTATGCGCTGGTCGGCGACGGCTGCCTCATGGAAGGCATCAGCCAGGAAGCCATTTCGCTTGCCGGCCACCTGAAGCTCAACAAGCTGATCGTACTGTGGGACGACAACGGCATTTCGATCGACGGCGCGATCTCGCTGGCCGACTCGACCGACCAGCATGCCCGCTTCAAGGCCTCCGGCTGGAACACGCTGTCCGTTGACGGCCATGATCCGGAAGCGATCGCCGCTGCCATCGAGACGGCAAAGGCCTCCGACAAGCCGACCCTGATCGCCTGCAAGACGGTCATCGGCTTCGGCTCGCCGAACAAGGCCGGCACCCACAAGGTGCACGGTTCGCCGCTCGGCGCAGACGAGATCGTCGCCACCCGCAAGGCGCTCGGCTGGGCCGAGGAAGCCTTCGTGGTTCCGGCCGACGTGCTGGACGCCTGGCGCCTCGCCGGCCTGCGCTCGACCAAGACCCGCAAGGACTGGGAAACCCGCCTTGCCGCCAGCCCGGCCGAAACCAAGGCCGAGTTCACCCGCCGTTTCGCCGGCGACCTGCCGGGCAACTTCGCCACTGCGATCGACGGCTACAAGAAGAAGCTCGCCGAAGCCAAGCCGACGGTTGCCACCCGCAAGGCCTCCGAGGATGCGCTGGAAGTCATCAACGGCGTGCTGACCGAAACGCTCGGCGGCTCCGCCGACCTGACCGGCTCGAACAACACCAAGACGAGCCAGACCAAGTCGATCACCCCGAACGACTTCTCCGGCCGCTACATCCACTACGGCATCCGCGAGCACGGCATGGCAGCCGCCATGAACGGGATCGCGCTGCACGGCGGCCTGATCCCCTATTCCGGCGGCTTCCTGATCTTCTCGGACTATTGCCGTCCGTCGATCCGCCTCGCCGCGCTGATGGGCATCCGCGTCATCCACGTGCTGACGCATGACTCGATCGGTCTCGGCGAAGACGGCCCGACCCACCAGCCGGTGGAGCACATGGCGGCACTGCGCGCCATCCCGAACCTCTTGATGTTCCGTCCGGCCGACGCGACCGAAACGGTCGAGTGCTGGCAGATCGCTTTGGAACACAAGCATCGTCCGTCCGGCCTGGCGCTGACCCGCCAGAACCTGATTGCCGCGCGCACCGACTACGAAGAGAAGAACCTCTGCAGCTTCGGCGCCTATGAGCTGGTTTCGGCCAGCGACGCCAAGGTGTCGATCTTCGCCTCGGGCTCGGAAGTCGAGATCGCGCTCAAGGCCCAGCAGATGCTGGCCCAGAAGGGCATCTCCGCCCGCGTCGTCTCCGTTCCCTGCTTCGAGCTCTTCTTCGAGCAGCCGGACGCCTATCGCGAAGCGATCCTCGGTACGTCCGCCGTCAACATCGCGGTCGAGGCCGGCATCCGCCAGGGCTGGGACGCGTTCATCGGTTCCGACGGCACGTTCATCGGCATGAAGTCCTTCGGCGCCTCCGGCCCGTACAAGGAACTCTACAAGCATTTCGGCATCACCCCGGAAGCGGTCGTTGCCGCCGCCGAGGCCAAGCTCGGCTGAGACGACAAATTGTCGCATGGGCGTTCCCGGACGCCCATTCTTCCCATAATCTGAAGCTCTGATTTAAACGCGGGAGTGAATCTATGACTGTGAAAGTTGCCATTAACGGCTTCGGCCGCATCGGCCGCAACGTGCTGCGCGCCATCGTCGAATCCGGCCGTACCGACATCGAAGTCGTTGCCATCAACGACCTCGGCCCGGTCGAGACCAATGCCCACCTGCTGCGCTACGACTCGATCCACGGCAAGTTCCCGGCGGATGTGAAGGTCGAAGGCGACACGATCATCGTCGGCGGCGGCAAGCCGATCAAGGTCACCGCGATCAAAGATCCGGCAACCCTGCCGCACAAGGAACTCGGCGTCGACATCGCCATGGAGTGCACCGGCATCTTCACCTCGCGCGACAAGGCCGCCCTGCATCTCCAGGCCGGCGCCAAGCGCGTCATCGTTTCGGCCCCGGCCGACGGTGCCGACCTGACCGTCGTCTTCGGCGTCAACCACGACAAGCTGACCAAGGATCACCTGGTCATCTCCAACGCTTCGTGCACCACCAACTGCCTCGTGCCGGTGGTCAAGGTGCTGAACGACGCGATCGGCATCGATCACGGCTTCATGACCACGATCCATTCCTACACCGGCGACCAGCCGACCCTCGACACCATGCACAAGGACCTCTACCGCGCCCGTGCAGCCGCCCTGTCGATGATCCCGACCTCGACCGGTGCAGCCAAGGCCGTCGGCCTCGTTCTGCCGGAACTGAAGGGCAAGCTGGACGGCACTTCGATCCGCGTGCCGACCCCGAACGTCTCGGTCGTCGACTTCAAGTTCGTCGCCAAGAAGAACACCACGGTCCAGGAAGTCAACGACGCCATCAAAGCCGCTTCGAACGGCGCCCTGAAGGGCATCCTCGGCTACACCGAAGAGCCGCTGGTCTCGCGCGACTTCAACCATGACAGCCACTCGTCGATCTTCGCCATCGACCAGACCAAGGTGCTCGAAGGCAACTTCGTCCGCATCCTGACCTGGTACGACAACGAGTGGGGCTTCTCGAACCGCATGTCGGACACCGCGGTCGCCCTGGCCAAGCTCATCTGATCGCATAATAATTAGCGCATGCTTTGAAAAAGGCGGATCGGAAACCCCGGTCCGCCTTTCAAATTTTAAAGTTCCGCCCTACTCTGATCACGATTGAAGACGATAGGTTTTTCATCTCGTCTTCCGGCAGTCCTGCCAGATCATTTCACCCCCGTCACCGGCCTTGAGCGCGGGACGAAAAGCACCGCCGACACCGCGTCGAGCCGCGCCCGTGGTATGACCTGATCCAGCCCTGTCGGACGACGGCGCGGTTGATGAGAGGGGCAAGGGGTGGACGAATTTTATGCCATGACGCTGGTGGCGACGGCCTTGGTTCTGCTGGCCGCATTCTCCAGTCTGATCGCCTTCCGCTTCGGCGCCCCCCTGCTTCTCCTCTTCCTGCTGATCGGGCTTGCCACCGGCGTCGACGGCCTGGGCATCGAATTCTCCGACAATGCCTTCGCCTACGCGCTGGGCTCGATCGCGCTCGCCGTCATCCTGTTCGATTCCGGTTACGGCACGTCGCTGCAGTCTTTCAAGCTCTCTGCCGCGCCCGCCTTGACGCTGGCGACCGGCGGCGTGTTGCTGACCGCCGGCCTGTTCGGCCTCGTGGCTCACCTCCTGCTCGACTTCTCCTTCCTCGAAGGCCTGCTGCTGGGTTCGATCGTCGCCTCGACTGACGCGGCCGCCGTCTTCTTCCTGTTGCGCATCGGCGGCATCAACATCCGCGACCGCGTGCGCTCGACGCTCGAGGTGGAATCCGGCACCAACGATCCCATGGCGATCTTCCTCACCATGGCGCTCGTCCAGCTGCTGTCCGCCGGCGAAGGCTATTCAGGCTTCGACATGGACCTCCTGCGGCTCTTTGTCGAGCAGATGGGCCTTGGCCTGGCGCTCGGTCTCATCGGCGGCGCGCTGATCGTCTTCGTCTTGAGGCGGATCTCGGTCGAGCGCGGCCTTGCACCGATCTTCATGCTGGCCATGGCGCTTCTGGTGTTTTCGTATACCGGTGCCGTCGGCGGCAGCGGATTCCTCGCCGTCTACGTGGCTGGCATCTATGCCGGCAGCCAGAAGATCCCGGCGAGCGGCGCGATCACCCGTTTCCAAGACGGCATGACCTGGCTTGCCCAGATCGTCATGTTCCTCGTTCTCGGCCTGCTGGCCACCCCGTCGCAGTTCCCCTCGATCCTCATTCCCGCCGTCCTGCTCGGCCTCTTCCTCGTCTTCGTTGCGCGTCCGCTGGCGGTCTGGGCCTGTCTCCTGCCCTTCGACTTCACCCAGCGCGAGACCGGCTTCATCGCCTGGGTCGGCCTGCGCGGCGCCGTGTCGATCCTGCTCGCCATCCTGCCGATCCTCGGCAATCTGGAAAAAGGCCAGACCTATTTCAACGTCGCATTCATCGTGGTGATGATCTCGCTCGTGCTGCAGGGCTGGACCATCAAGCCGGTGGCCCGCAAGCTCGGCCTCATCATCCCGCCGCGCATCGGCGCCATCGACAAGCTGGAACTCGACCTGCCCGGCGCGGCCCATCACGAGCTGCTCGCCTATCGCGTCGTCGCCGACAGCCCGGTCCTGCGCGGCGAACGCATCCCGCGCTGGGCCATGCCCTCGCTCGTCATCCGCGACGGCAAGTCGATGCGCTACCAGTATGCCGGCCGTCTGCGCGAGAACGACCAGGTCTATCTTTTCATCGCGCCGGGCTATTCCAAGCTGCTCGACCGCCTGTTCGCCAGCAAGGCGCCGGTGGAGGAGGACGACAGCGAGTTCTTCGGCACCTTCGCCATCTCCCCGAACACCCGGGTCGAAGATCTGAACCAGGCCTACGGCCCGCTCAGCATCTCCGAAGCAGATCGCGCCAAGACGGTGGCGGAGCTGATTGCGCAACGCCTGGGCGGCCAGGCCGACTATGCCGACCGGGCCCGGCTCGGCACCATCGTCCTGATCGTGCGCGACCTGGACGAGACGGGACATATCGCCTCAGTCGGCGTGTCGTTGGAACCCGTGGCACCGGCCACCAACTTGCCGATCTTCCTGAACATTCGCGAGCTTGCCCATGCGATCCGCGACTATCTGCGCAGGCAGCGCGCCAAGGCCGGCCAAGGCGAAAAATGATCCGGGTCGCCTTGCGCAGCCGTTCAGGCGGTGTAAGGTCCGACCCCGTCAGCCCCATTCCAGCAACACCTTAACGACGGGTATCATCATGCCGGCTTTCAAGACACTCGACGATCTCACCGACATCGCGGGCAAGCGCGTGCTTGTGCGCGTCGACCTCAACGTTCCCGTCGCCGACGGCAAGGTGACGGATGCGACCCGCATCGAGCGCGTGGCCCCGACGATCAAGGAATTGTCGGCCAAGGGCGCCAAGGTCATCCTGCTCGCCCATTTCGGCCGACCGAAGGGTGAACCGGTCGCCGACCAGTCCCTGTCGCTGATCGCCCCTGCCGTCGAGGAAGTGCTGGACCAGAAGGTCGCCTTCGCTTCGGACTGCATCGGCGCTGCCGCCGCCGACGCGATCGCCAAGATGGGTAACGGCGACATCCTGCTCCTGGAAAACACCCGCTTCCACAAGGGCGAGGAAAAGAACACTCCGGAATTCGTTGCTGAACTCGCCAAGAACGGCGACATCTTCGTCAACGACGCCTTTTCCGCCGCGCACCGGGCGCATGCCTCGACCGAGGGCCTCGCCCACCACATGCCCGCCTATGCCGGCCGCACCATGCAGGCCGAACTCGTGGCGCTGGAAAAGGGCCTCGGCAAGCCGGCCCGTCCGGTCGTCGCTATCGTCGGCGGCGCCAAGGTCTCGACCAAGATCGACCTCCTGTCCAACCTGGTGAAGAAGGTCGACGCGCTGGTGATCGGCGGCGGCATGGCCAACACCTTCCTCGCGGCCCAGGGCATCAATGTCGGCAAGTCGCTGTGCGAGCACGATCTGGCCGACACCGCCAAGCAGATCATGATCGACGCAGAGACCGCCGGCTGCGCCATCGTCCTGCCGGTCGACGGCGTCGTCGCCCGCGAGTTCAAGGCCGGAGCCGACAACGAGACCGTCGCCATCACTGCCATCCCGGCCGATGCCATGGTGCTCGACGTCGGCCCGAAGTCGGTGGAGACGATCAACGGCTGGATCTCCAAGGCCGAAACGCTCGTCTGGAATGGCCCGCTCGGCGCCTTCGAGATCGCCCCCTTCGACACCGCGACCGTGGCTGCCGCCCGGCACGCCGCCGAACGGACCCGCGCCGGCAAGCTGGTCTCGGTCGCCGGTGGCGGTGACACGGTCTCCGCCCTCAACCATGCCGGCGTCGCCGACGACTTCTCCTACGTCTCGACCGCAGGCGGCGCCTTCCTCGAATGGATGGAAGGCAAGGAACTGCCGGGCGTTGCCGTCCTGATCGCCGAGAAGTAATCTCTCGCGATGGCGGGCTCTGCGGCCCGCCATCGTTAAGCATCGGCGGATAATTCCAAGACTTTCAAACGATTAAATCGATTTCAATCGTTTCAACATTTTAAGCCGCCATTTTCCTGTCGCAAAACATCTGCTATCCGCCTCATCTAAATCCGGGGGATTGATCATTTCGGCTTTGCCGATGTGGTCGTGACATCGACGAATATGGGTGAGCGCGTATCGCGCCAGTTTTAGGGATAGGAGTGAGATATGGTGGACGCGAAGATGTTGAACAAAATCAGCTCGGCGCCTGGTTTCATTGCGGCGCTGGATCAGAGCGGTGGTTCGACACCTGGTGCGTTGCGCCTCTACGGCGTGTCCGAGTCCGACTATCAGGGTGACGAGGAAATGTTCCGCCTGATGCACGCCATGCGCGTCCGCATCATGAGCGCACCGGCCTTTACCGGCGACAAGGTGATCGGCGCCATCCTGTTCGAGCGGACCATGGACGGCGACGTCGACGGTCAGGCTGTTCCCTCCTATCTCTGGGAAAAGCGCGGCGTCGTGCCGTTCCTCAAGATCGACAAGGGCCTCGCTGGCGAGGAGAACGGCGTTCAGATGATGAAGCCGATGCCCGATCTGGACGCTCTCCTGATCCGTGGCCGCGACAAGGGAATTTTCGGAACCAAGATGCGCTCGGTGATCGCTCAAGCCGACAAGGCCGGCATCGCCGCGGTCGTGAAGCAGCAGTTCGAGGTGGCGCGCCAGATCATCGGCCAGGGCCTCATGCCGATCATCGAGCCGGAAGTCTCGATCAAAAGCCCGACGAAGACCGAAGCCGAAGCCATTCTCCGCGACGAGATCGCCGCCCAGCTCGACAAGCTCCCGGCAGGCGAAACCGTCATGCTGAAGCTGACGATCCCGACGGTCGCCGATTTCTACGCCCCGCTGGTCGCCCATAAGTCCGTCGTTCGGGTTGTCGCCCTTTCCGGCGGTTACAGCCGCGCGGATGCTTGCGAAAAGCTGAGCCACAACCACGGCATGATCGCCAGCTTCTCGCGCGCGCTGACGGAAAACCTGCGCGTCTCGATGAGCGACGCTGAGTTCAACACGAGCCTAGCCGCGACCATCGACGAGATCTACGCTGCAAGCGTGAACAAGGCCTGATAGCGCCCTGAGGCCTGCCGCTGCTGCAGGCCGGGCCGTCGCAACAGCGACAAGGTCGCCTGATCCGCAACTCTTCGCGAACGATATACAAAGCCCCGCCCGACGGCGGGGCTTTTCCGTTTGGGCGACAGGCGGGTGGCTGGCCTCTTGCCTTCCCCGTCCGGCAAACTATATTCGTCGGTGCTGAGGACGACCTCTCCCCACGACGGGCTTTTGACCGGGACGACCCGACCGACCCTCTGCGGGAGACCAGACATGCGCTCGACCAGCGACCGTATCCGCCACGCCATCAGTTTCGAAATCCTCGCCCTCCTCCTTGTGACCCCGCTGGGCGCCTGGGTGTTTTCGCTGCCGATCACCGATATCGGCGTCGTCAGCGTCGCCAGCGCCACGATCGCCATGCTGTGGAACTACGTCTACAATCTCGGCTTCGACCACGCGATGCAGCGTTTTACCGGCACCACCTACAAGACCGTGCCCATTCGTGTGCTGCATGCCGTGCTGTTCGAGGCCGGGATCCTCATCGTGCTGGCGCCTTTCATCGCCTGGTATCTCGGCGTCGGACTGTGGCATGCGATCGTGATGGACGTCTCCTTCTCGCTCTTCTACCTTGTCTACGCTTTCGTCTTCAATTGGAGTTACGACCGGCTGTTCCCGATCCCGGAATGGCAGCAGCCGGCTAACTGAGTTGAGGCGACGGATCCGACAGGACAAGAAATGATGCGCGACGTCCCCTTCGTCACCGTAGACGTGTTCACCGACCGGCGTTTCGCCGGCAATCCGCTGGCAGTCATTCTCGACGCACGCGAGCTGTCCGACGGTGAAATGCAGCAGATCGCCAGGGAATTCGGCTATTCCGAAACCACCTTCGTTCTGCCGCCGCAGGATCCAGCCAATACGGCCAACGTTCGGATCTTCACGCCGACCACCGAGGTTCCGTTCGCCGGCCATCCGAATGTCGGAACGGCCTTCGCGCTCGGCAATCTCGGCTCGCTGTTCGGCAGTCCGATCGGAACGCAGCTGCGCTTCGAGGAGAAAGCGGGGCTGGTCGAGATCGAACTCGCCCGGGACGGCGCGCGCGTCACCGGCGCGACCATCCAGGCTCCCGGCCCGCTTACCGTCGGCAGCACTGTGCCGCCGCCCGAACTCGCCCCGTGCATTTCGCTCAATGCCGAGGATCTCGAGACCCGGCACCATGCACCCGTCTTCGCCTCGGTCGGACTGAAGTTCATCCTCGTGGAGGTGAAGGATCTCGCCGTGCTCGCACGGGCGGCACCACGGCTGGAACCGCTCGCCGTCTTGCATGAAGCCTATGCTCACGAAGAGGCGGACTGCGCCATCTTTCTCTATGCCTGGGTCGGGAGCAACCATGTCCGCGCCCGGATGTTCGCTCCGCTCGACAACGTGCCGGAAGATCCGGCCACCGGCAGCGCCTCGGCCGCCCTTGGTGCCTACCTGGCGTCGCTGGACGCGGAGACCCGCGACCGGCACCTGCTGGTCGAACAGGGCGTCGAGATGGGCCGCCGCAGCCTGATCCATGTCGATGTGGAAACCAAAGCCGGCCGGTTCGAACGCGTCCGCATCACCGGCGCCTGCGTCGAGGTCATGCGCGGCACGATCAGCCTTTGAACTGCGTCACGGCCGCACGAGCAGCGTCACCGACCAGATCACAAAGGCGATCACGGCGACCTTCCAGAAATCGCTGCGTTTCCTCAGCCCCGGCAGACCGAGCGGCCGGATCACCTGCACCAGCATGGCGAGGATGAGGAGAAGGCCGATCACCTTGGTCATGGATAAATCCTAGCACGCCTGTTCCGGCCCTTGTCACAACGGCGACACTTTTGCCCTCCAGAAGATTTTCCCGCAAGTACCGATGTCCATTCAGAGATCGGTAGTAACCTTGCCCTAATCTGTGACGTTTCAGGAACCTGTTCGCACAGCGTCCCCAACCCCTCTCGATTGCCAAGCCATGCGACGAAATCTCCTGCCAGTCATGGCGCTCCTTCTCGGCACGCTGTTCCTGTTTCTCGGGAACGGCCTGCATGGTCTTCTGCTGCCGGTGCGCGGCTCGGCCGAAGGCTATTCGAACGAAATCCTCGGCCTGCTCGGCACGTCCTGGGCCACGGGGTTCGTCGCCGGCTGCCTGATCGCGCCGAAGCTCGTCATGCGCGTCGGCCATGTCCGCGCCTTCTCCAGCTTCATCTCGCTGATCGCCATCATCGCGCTGCTGAGCGGCATTCTGGTCGATCCCTACTGGTGGGTGGCCCTGCGCGCCGTCACGGGCTTCTGCATCGCCGGAACCTCGATGATCATCGAGAGCTGGTTGAACGAGCGCGCCACCAACGAGAGCCGCGGCACGATCTTCTCCTTCTACATCTCCGTCACGCTGATCGGCGTGGTGGGCGGCCAGATGCTGGTCGGCATCGTCGATCCCTCGACCACCATCCTGTTCATGATATGCGGCATTCTCTACTGCCTGGCCATACTGCCGACCACGGTCTCGACCGCCGCGACGCCGCAGGCGCTGACCTCGGTCAAGCTCAACCTGCCGCGCCTCTACCGCAACTCGCCAGTGTCCTTCGTGGGCATCCTGCTCGTCGGCATCGCCAATGGCGCCTACGGTACGCTCGGGGCGGTTTTCGGCGCCCGCGCCGGCCTGACGCCGAACATGATCGCCATCATGCTGTCGTTCACCATCTTCATCGGCGCGCTGATGCAGTTTCCCGCCGGCAAGGCCTCCGACCGCACCGACCGCCGCTATGTGCTGGCGGCCCTCTCGGGTGTCGCCGCCATCGCTGCGCTGCTCTTGATCGTCCTGCGGCCCCAGGATGCCATGACGATGATCATCCTCGTCGCCCTCTACGGTGGCGCCGCCAACGCGCTCTATCCGATCGCCGTGGCCCATGCCAACGACTTCGCCAGCTCGGACGAGTTCGTCCAGGTGTCGGGCGGACTTCTGCTGCTCTACGGCATCGGCACGATCATCGGCCCGACCATCGGCGGCCCGGTGATGACCGAACTCGGGCCCCACGCCCTCTTCGCCGTCACCGCCGTCGCTCACGTGCTGCTGACGGCCTATGCCATCTACCGCAGCCGTCTGCGCGCGGCCATTCCCTACGCCGAACGCGACAACGTGCCGAACATGCCGGTCTCCGCCTCGCCGATGAGCACGCCCGAAAGCCTCAGCCTCGACCCGCGCGCAGCCCCGCTTCCGCCGCATGCGGAGGAGACTGATTCGAACGAATCACCCGTAACCGGAGAATCGAGATCATGATCTTCGACGACGAACGCCCGAAGAAGCCGGTGGCCCACGATATCGGCAGCGATCTTTCCGCCCTGTCGGCGGAGGAATTGCAGGCCCGAATCGACCTGCTGCGCGGGGAAATCGAACGGCTGGATGCGGAACGCGTGCGCAAGGAAGCGGGAAAACGGGCGGCGGACAGCTTCTTCAAACCCAAAGTATAGCGCATGTATTGTCGGCGTATTTTTGCCCAATTCCGGAATCTATCGCATTTTCCGCTTCATGTTTACCATCTGTTAAGCGTTATATGCGATTGTGAGTCATCCGGTTCTGCCGGGTTCAGGCAGTTTCACCGTGTGGCGAAAGTCTGATTTTTCTCCCTGTTTTACCTTGAGAGCCGCTTTTGCGGCTCTTTTTTTATGTTCTCGGCATCCCTATATCCAAAATTGTGGGAATTAACCCTTCTTTAATAAACGGCTTGCGCATTTGGGGTATTGGTATCATCGTACGGCCATGAAAAGCGGCAGGAACAAGACAGCGTCCACGCCGTTACCCAGTTAAAGTGATGCGTAATTCAAGGGTGAACCGATGTCTGAACTCGGACTTAACACTGTGAGCTTTGCCGGCCGTGCCGCTGCTTCGACGCAGTTCAAGGCAACCTACGCCGAAGGCATGGGCCTGGTCGAAGAGACCGCCGCCTATCTCGACGGCCCCGGTCGCGCTGCCGCCAAGGTCCTGCCGCGCATGGCCTCGGTTCTCTACGCCGCCGAATCGATGCGCCTCACCACCCGCCTGATGCAGATGGCCTCGTGGCTGCTGCTGCAGCGCGCCGTCAACAACGGCGAGATGAGCCGCGACCAAGTCCTGTCGGAAAAGAGCAAGGTTCGCCTCGACGGCTTCAACGTCGATCGCCAGGCTCCGGGCTGGAACGACCTGCCGGAAACCTTCCGCGAACTCGTCGAGCGCTCGCTGCGCCTGCAGAACCGCATCGCCCTGCTCGATCGTGAGATCTATCGCCCGGCCGATACCCCGGTCGTGCCCGACAACGAGAACAGCGTCCAGGCCCAGCTCGATCTGCTGCGCACGGCCTTCAATCTCAACTGACATCCCGACTTCGCATCAGCACTTCTTTGGCCCGGCATGCTCACGCATCGCCGGGCATTTTCTTGTCCGCCGGCGATGCGCGTGAGGCAGAATCCGGGCAACAAAAAAGCCCGGACGAGCCGGGCTTTGATGAAAACGATCGATCGAGGATCGATCAGAGGCCGAGGCCGCCGAAACGCTTCTTGAACTTCGAGAGACGACCGCCGCGGTCCATCAGCTGCTGGTTGCCGCCGGTCCAGGCCGGATGCGAGTTCGGGTCGATTTCGAGGTTCATGACTGCGCCTTCCGAACCCCAGGTAGAACGGGTTTCGTATTCGGTGCCGTCGGTCATGACAACCTTGATGACGTGGTAGTCGGGATGGATATCAGCCTTCATTGCGATCTTCCTGCTGTGCCGGAGGGTCTATATGTCGCGATTGCGTCATGGAGACCTATTCAATAAACCAAGCCGATGTCCGAACAGGCCACGGCTTCCCAATTCGATGCGGTGCCTATACATGAAGGGCGCAAGGATAACAAGTGCCATGGCACGAAAGCCCGCAAGGCGGGCCGGAGAAGTAAATAGTGTCCGCAATCACCGAAGCCGAACAGTCGAAACGCCGCTCGCTCAAGCCCCTGTCGCGGCTCCTTCCCTATGTGATGCGCTATCGCAAGCTGGTCGCGGGCGCCCTGTTCTTCCTCGGTTTGGCCGCCGTCACGACGCTCGCGCTGCCGCTCGCCGTACGCCGCATGGTGGATCACGGCTTCAGTGCCGCCGACGGCGCCTTCATCAACAACTATTTCGGCATGATGGCGGTGCTTGCCATCATTCTCGCAATCGCCAGCGCAATGCGCTACTACTTCGTCATCACCATCGGCGAGCGCGTCGTCTCCGATCTGCGCCGCGACGTCTTCGCCCATGTGACCCGTCTCTCGCCCGCCTTCTTCGACGTCAATCAGTCGGGCGAGATCGTCTCGCGGCTGACCGCCGATACCACTCAGATCAAGTCCGCCGTCGGCGCGACCGCGTCGCTGGCGCTCAGGAACTCCATTCTCTGTCTCGGTGCCATGGGCATGATGATCTATACCAGCCCGCGGCTGTCGATCCTCGTGCTCGCCGCCATCCCGATCATCGTCTTCCCGCTGGTCGCCTTCGGCCGCTCCGTGCGCCGCCGCTCGCGCGCCGCGCAGGACACTCTGGCCGAGGCCTCGGCCTTCGCCGGCGAGACGATCGGCGCGGCCCGGACCGTCCAGGCCTTCAACGCCGAAGGCATCGCCACCGAGCGCTACGGCGCCTCGGTCGAACAGGCCTATGAAGCGGCCCGCGCCGCCATCAAGTCGCGCGCGCTGCTGACCGGCGTCGCCATCACGCTGGTCTTCGGCAGCATCGTCGCGGTGCTCTGGTTCGGCGCCCAGAGCGTGCTCGCCGGCACGCTGTCGGCCGGCACGCTCGGCCAGTTCCTGCTCTACTCGCTGATCGCCGCAGGCTCGATGGGAACCCTGTCCGAGGTCTGGGGCGAGCTTTCCCAGGCGTCCGGTGCCGCCGAACGGCTGGGCGAACTGCTGCAGGAGATTTCCCAGGTCGCCGCTCCCGCCAATCCGACCCACCTGCCGAAGCCTGCGTTGGGCCGTGTAAGCTTCGGCGACGTGCACTTTGCCTATCCCTCGAGCGCTTCCAAGTCGGCGCTGAAGGGTCTCACCTTCCGGGTGGAGCCGGGCGAAACGGTAGCAATCGTCGGTCCCTCGGGCGCCGGCAAGAGCACGGTCTTCTCACTCATCCTGCGTTTCTACGATCCCGTCAGCGGCACGGTTCGGATCGACGACGTCGATGTCCGCGAGGCCGATCCCGAAGAGGTGCGCGCCCGCATTGCCATCGTGCCCCAGGACGTGACGATCTTCGCCTCGTCCATCCACGACAACATTGCCTTCGGCTCGCCGAACGCGACGCGGCAGATGGTAGAGGCGGCGGCGGAAGCGGCCCAGGCCACCGAGTTCATCCTGCGGCTGGAGAACGGCTTCGACACCCATGTCGGCGAACGCGGCATCACGCTGTCAGGCGGCCAACGCCAGCGTATCGCCATTGCCCGAGCGCTCTTGCGCGACGCACCGCTGCTGCTTCTCGACGAAGCGACCTCGGCGCTCGATGCGGAAAGCGAAACCCTGGTACAGACGGCGCTGGACGGCCTGATGCAGAACCGCACGACGATCGTCATCGCCCACCGGCTGGCGACCGTGCTGAAAGCCGATCGCATCCTCGTGCTGGACGACGGCCGGATCGTCGAGGAAGGCACCCATCACAGCCTGATCCAGGAGGGCGGCCTCTACGCCAAGCTGGCGCGGCTGCAGTTCGAGACCGGCGGACGCGATTTTACCGCGCCGGCCACCGAGTAGTACCCGGCCGTTCGTGTCGGGGCCCTCAGGCTCCGACCGAGCGGCCGGCGATCCGGCCGGAGAACAGGCAGCCGCCGAGAAACGTGCCTTCCAGCGCGTTGTAGCCGTGGACCCCGCCCCCGCCGAAGCCCGCCACCTCGCCCGCGGCATAGAGCCCGGGCACCGGCTTGTTGGTGTCGTCCAGCACCCGCGACGATAAATCGGTGTGCAGGCCGCCCAGCGTCTTGCGGGTGAGGATATGCAGCCGCACCGCGATCAGCGGGCCGGCATTGGAATCCAGCAGCCGATGCGGCTTGGCCGTGCGCATCAGCCGGTCGCCGAGATAGTGCCGCGCCCCGCGGATGGCGGTCACCTGGGCATCCTTGCTGAAGGTATTGTCGATCTCGCGGTCGCGCGCCTCCACCTGGCTGCGCAGATGGTGGATCCCGATCCGGTGCTCGCCGGTCAGTTCATTCATACCGACGACCAGGTCTTCGAGCGTGTCGCGCACGACGAAATCCTCGCCCTTGTCCATGAAGGCCTGGACCGGACCCGGCGGGTTCTTGCCGAGACGCTTCAACAGCAGCCGGATGTTCTTGTCGGTGAGGTCGGGGTTCTGTTCCGAGCCGGACAGCGCGAATTCCCGCTTGATGATCGCCTTGTTGAGAATGAACCAGCTGTATTCCTCGCCCTTGGCGCGGATCGCCTTCAGCGTCGCCAGCGTGTCGAAGCCGGGCATGGCCGGCGCGGAAAAGCGGTTGCCGCTTGCGTCGCACCAGAAGGACGAGGGACCGGGCAGGATGCGAATACCGTGGTTCGGCCAGATCGGATCGAAGTTGCGCAGCCCCTCGGTATAGTGCCACATGCGGTCGCCGTTGATGATCTCTCCCCCGGCCGCCCGCGCGATGTCCAGCATGCGCCCGTCGACATATTGCGGCACGCCCGCGACCATCGACTTGGGCGGCGGCCCGAGACGCTCCACCGGCCAGTTCTTGCGCACCAGGTCGTGATTGCCGCCGATGCCGCCCGACGAGACGATTACGGCCCCGGCCGTCAGCTCGAATTCGCCGACCACCGCCCTTGATGTCGCCGCGCCGCGCGGTGCCCGATCGGCCGCAAGAATGCTGCCGCGCGCGCCCGTCACCGCACCATTGGTGCGGATGAGCTGGTCGACCTGATGGCGGAAGCGGAAGACCAGGCCGCCATTCTGCTCCGCCGTGCGAGCCCGGCGGACAAAGGGGGCGAGCACGGCCGGACCGGTGCCCCAGGTGACATGGAATCGCGGCACGGAATTGCCGTGACCGTCGGCAAGAGAGCCGCCGCGCTCGGCCCAACCGACGACGGGGAACCAGCGCATGCCCTGGCGATGCAGCCAGTCGCGCTTCTCGCCGGCGGCGAATTCGAGATAGGCCTCGGCCCAATGGCGCGGCCAGTAATCCTCGACACGATCGAAACCGGCCGAGCCGAACCAGTCCTGACGGGCCAGATCGAAGCTGTCGCGTATGCCGAGGCGCCGTTGTTCGGGACTGTCGACGAAGAACAGGCCTCCGAGCGACCAAAAGGCCTGACCGCCGAGATTCTGCTCCCCCTCCTGATCCAGCACGCAGACCTTCAGTCCGCGTTGGGCGGCTTCGGTGGCAGCCACGAGTCCGGCCAGACCCGCCCCGATTACCAGCACATCGTAGTTCATCCGGACTCCCCCTCGAATGCCCTTGCTTTTCTTACTTTTACGGGCACGTAAGGAATCGCACAACCCAGCACTTCTGCTAATGCGCAGTCGGGCCGGTCAGCGCTCGGTGAGCTTGAGTTCGATACGCCGGTTCTGGGCGCGGGCCTCCACGCTGTCGCCCTCGGCGATCGGCTGATTTTCGCCAAATCCGGCGGCCACCAGACGGTTGGACGGGACGCCCTTGGAGATCAGATATTTGACCACGGAGATGGCGCGTGCGGCCGAGAGCTCCCAGTTGTCGGCATAGCGGCCCGAGCCGCTGAGCGGCACATTGTCGGTATGGCCGTCGACGCGCAGCACCCAGTTGATTTCAGGCGGGATTTCCTTGGCGAGATCGAGCAATGCGCTCGCAAGCTTGGCCATCTCGACCTCGCCCTCCGGATTGAGCACGTTGCCGCCAGAGGGAAACAGCACTTCCGACTGGAAGACGAAGCGGTCGCCGACGATGCGGATATTCTCCCGGTCGGAGAGGATCTCCCGCAACCGCCCGAAGAAGTCGGAGCGATAGCGGTTGAGTTCCTGGACGCGCTGGGCGAGCGCGACGTTGAGCCTCCGGCCGAGGTCGGCGATCTTCACCTGCGAATTCTGGTCGCGCGCTTCCGATGCCTGCAAGGCCTCCTCTACGGCGGCGATCTGCGCACGAAGGGCGGCGATCTGCTGGTTGAGCAGGTCGATCTGGCTCATCGCTCGCTCGCTCACCTGCTTTTCCGCATCGAGTTCCTGGGTCAGCCGCCCAAGCTTCTGGTTGGCGGCGTCCGTCGAGCCGGAGCCGGCATCGAGCAGTTGCTGCAGCCGGCTGCGTTCGCTCTCGGAAACGGAAAGCGAGGACTGCAGCGTGGCGAGGGTATCCTCGAGATCCTGCTTGCCGCTCTTCTCCAGCGCCAGCAGCTGGGTCAGTTCCGCGATCTGGCTGTTCAGGCGGTTGAGCACTTCGTCCTTGCCGGTGATCTCACGGCTGAGGATGAACTGCGCCAGCACGAAGACCGTGAGCAGGAACATGATCGCCAGGAGCAGCGTCGACAGCGCGTCGACGAAGCCCGGCCAGTAGTCCACGCCCCTGTCGCGGCGGCGGTTGCGGCCGAGCGCCATGGCTACTTGCCCCCGCCCATCTTGTCGTTCAGCTTTTCAAGCGTCTTGCGCATGGCATGGGCGTCTTCCTGCTGCGCCTCGATCCAGTCGCGCAGCATCTGCTGTTCGTTGCGCATATTCTTGACCAGACCCTGGATGCCCTCGGCGAGCCCTGCAATGGCGGCGACCGAGCGGTCGCTGCCACCGGCATTTTCCCGGTTGGCGATCTTTGCCAGCTGGTCGACCAGCCGCTTGATGTCTTCAGCCGGCACGCCGGTGAGCGCGCCAGCGGGCGCGGCAATGTCGGAATCGACGTCGGTCACCGAGGACAGCCAGTTCTCCAGTTCGGTATAGAACCGGTTCTGCGCGCGTCCCGCCTGCAGGTCGAGAAAGCCGAGGATGAGCGAGCCGGAAAGGCCGAGCAGCGAGGACGAGAACGCCGTGCCCATCCCGGACAGCGGCCCCGTCAGGCCTGTCTTCATCGCCTGCAGCACGTCGGCACTGTCGCCCGCCCCCGGATCGAGCGACTGGATCACCTCACTGATCGAGGCGATCGTGCCGAGCAGGCCCCAGAACGTGCCGAGCAGACCGAGGAAGACGAGAAGGCCGATCAGATAGCGCGAGGTATCGCGTGATTCGTCGAGGCGTGTGGCGATCGAATCGAGGATGGAGCGCAGCGCCGTGGTCGAAATCGCCATCGAACGGCGGCCGCCGATCAGCGCCCGCATCGGCGCCAGCAGCCGCGGATCGCGGCCGACCTTGTCGGCATGACCGGCGGCACGGAAGGAATTGAACCAGCGAACCTCGGGCCGCAGCGCCAACACGTGGTTGAAGACCAGCACGATGCCGACCGCCAGAACCCCCAGGATCAGGCCATTGAGGCCCGGATTGGTGATGAACGCCGCATGCGCCTGGCGATAGAGAATGGCGGCGATGAAACCGACGATGATCAGGAAGATCACCATCGTCGTGAAGAAGGGCATTGGGCTGGAGAGCTTGTGACCGTATTCGCCCGGCGCGGCTTCCGCCGCCTCCAAATCCGCCAGCTTAACTTTCGCCATGTCGTCCATAGCCTCCGGTAATCTGTGCGCCGGAGGCTAGTGGAAAATTGCGACGAATTGAAGCTAAAAGCCGCCGATCGGGATCGACGGCTGTGTACAGGCTCAGGCCTTGGGGATCGGCCGCGCGATCGCCTCGATCAGCTGCTTGCGGATATATTCATTGCCGGCAACGACGGTGCCGGTATGGAACATGTCGGTGCCGTCGTGCATGTCGCTGACGAAGCCGCCGGCCTCGCGGATCAGCAGCAGGCCGGCCGCCATGTCCCAGGGGTTGAGCTCGGCTTCCCAGAAGCCGTCGAGCCGTCCGGCGGCCACATAGGCGAGATCGAGCGCCGCGGCGCCCATGCGGCGCACGCCGGCGACTTCGCCCATGACGTGGCGCAGTTCGATCAGGAACTTGCCGTGCGCTCCCCGGCCGAGATGCGGAATGCCGCAGCCGATGACGCAGTCGGACAGCACCTTGCGGGCCGCAACCCGGATGCGGCGGTCGTTGAGGAAGGCTCCGCCGCCCTTTTCAGCGGTGTAGAGCTCGTCGGTCGCCGGATTGAAGATGACGCCGGCGACGACTTCGCCATTGCGTTCGAGCGCGATCGAAACCGCGAACTGCGGAATGCCGTGCAGGAAGTTCGTCGTGCCGTCGAGCGGATCGACGATCCAGCGATGCGCGCCGTCCGTGCCCTTGATCTCTTCGCTCTCCTCGCCGAGGAAGCCATAGGTCGGACGTGCCTTCAGCAATTCGTCGCGCACGATCTTCTCGGCCTTGATGTCGGCCTGCGAGACGAAGTCGCTCGGACCCTTGACCGAAACCTGCAGGTTCTGCACCTCGCCGAAATCGCGCGCCAGGGACTTGCCCGCCTTGAGCGCGGACTGAACCATGACATTGAGGAGTGCTGAACGGGCCATTTAGGGTTTCCTTGAAGTGCGGCATGCGCCGGGCGACGGCGGCAGGAGCGGCGCGATGGATCGCGGCTGCGGTTTGGGCGGTTCAAGACCACAAAAACAGCCGGAATTCAAGGGGCATCGCCGCAACGGGCGTGACCGGCGCGCTTAGACAATGCCGCTGAGCATCCAGGCGGCAAGGGAGGCGGCACCGGAGAGCAGGGTCGCCGCCCACAGGTGCAGGGAAAACCGCAGGCTGCCGAAAAGGCTCGCATAGACGGCCTTCGCGGCCATATTGGTCAGCACCGCAATGCCGATCGCCTGCGCAGCCAGGCCGGCATCCAGCATCGGCAACAGGCCTGCGACCGTGACGGTCGCCGCATCGACGTCGGCAAGGGCGGACAACGCGGAGACGAAAATCAGGCCGGCATCGCCGAACTGCTGGCTTGCGGCCCGCGCCAGAAAGGCGACGCCCGCAAGCAACAGGGCCATCCTGGCCACCGCCGCGAGTTCAAACGGATTGGCCGGCACGCCCGACCCTCCGGCCGCCTGATGACGGCGCGCCAAGATCAGGGCGTAGAGCGCCAGCACCCCGGCGCCGGCTACCAGCGGCCACAGGAGGGCCGGCAGTAGAGCCGGCGCAAGTGTCGCGACCAGCAGGGCCGTGCGCAGCAGCGATACGGCACCAGCACTGATCGCGCCCGCGATCAGCGTGAGCCCCGCCTCGCCGGCGCGGCTGCGGCGGGCAAAGGCGACGGTGGTGCCGGTCGAGGAGACCAGGCCGCCGATCGCGCCCGCCAGAACGTCGCCGCGGGTCGAGCCGAACATCCTCACAGCGACATAGCCGGCAAAGGAGATCGAGGCGAGCATGATGACGAGCAGCACGATGCTCTTCGGCGACACCCCGCCGAACGGTCCGTAGGGCGTATCGGGAATGATCGGCAGGAGCACGAAGGTCATGGCGAGCAGGATGACCGCCGAGCGCAGCTCGATCCATTGCAGGCGCCGGATCGCCGCGTGCAGGAATTCCCGGCTCGCCAGGATGGTGATCAGCGCAGCACCGCCGGCCGAGGCAAGCGCCATGTCGCCCAGCGCCGCAAGCGCGCCCAGCCCGAACGTCAGGATGGCGGCGATGACGGATGTGACGCTGTAGGACTTTTCCGCGATCGCCTCGCGCATCTCGAAGACGGCCATGACGGTGGCGATGGCGATCAAGAAGCCGGTGAGCGCGATACCCGGATAGCCCGACGCGACGCCGAAGCTTCTTTCGATCAGTCCGGCGACGCCGCCTGCCATACCGAACATGGTGAAGGTGCGGATGCCGGCCGTGCGGGCGCCTTCCGGCTCGTCGCGTTCACGCCAGTGGCGCTCGACCCCGACGGCTGCGCCGATCGCGATGGCGAGGCCGAGGCGCTGAAAAAGTTCGACATTGTCCACGCCCACCCCCTCGCGGCCGCAGCCACCGTCAGCCGCGCCGGAACTTGTTCGCCGCGTCGATCGCCTTCTTCTGCTCTTCGTCGGTCAGCCCGAGATAGAAGTCCTCAAGCGCCGGGTCCTTGAGGCCCGCCCGCCGGGAGAGGACATACCACTTGGCGGCCTCGATCGGGTCCGGACGCGTGCCGAGCGCGTTGATGTAAAGATGCGCGATTCGGTTCTGCGCGATGACATTGCCGCGATTGGCGGCGACGTTCAGCCACCGGAAGCCTTCGTCATAATTGCGCTCGCCGGCGATGCCGTTGACCAGCCAGATGCCGATGTCGAGCTGCGCGGTGTCGAAGCCCGCCTTGGCCGACCGTTCGAGCCAGTAGCGCGCCTTACTGCGCTTCTCCTCGGGCAGATCCTTCAGCGATTCGTAGATCTGCGCCACCGCATATTGCGCATCGGCGATGCCGTCTTCGGCCGCCTTCTCGTAATAGGGCAAGGCGAGCGACAGACCCTTGGGGCCGGGATTGTCGGCGACCAGGGTCTGCGCCCAGTTGAACTGCGCCGAGCCGTTGCCTGCATCCGCCGCCTTGCGCATGTATTCGTCGGCCTTGGCCTTGTCGTGCGGGACGACCTTGCCTTCCATCAGCAGCATTGCATACTTGAACATCGCGGCCGGATCGCCGCCGGCGGCCGCCTGGCCATACCAGAAGGCGGCCCCCTTCAGATCCTTCTTGATGCCGAGGCCCCGGTCCATCAGTTCGGCAAGCAGCGTCTGCGCCGCCGGATCACCGAGCTGTGCACGCGGCAGGGCCTTGTCGACGGCAGTCAGGAAGAATCCGCGCTGGAAGGCGCCATAGGCCTCGTCGACCTTGCCCTTGTATTCCGGCTCGGGCGGCAGGTCCGGAAGGGGAGCGCCCATGCGGGCATAGATGTTGATGCCCTGCGGCTCCGTCTCGCCTTCCGCCGCTTCCCGCTTTTCCGCAGCCTCGGAACCCGGACGTGCGCTACGGTCGAGCGTGCCGTCGGATGTCGCCGGCTGATCGCCGCGCTCCAGCACCCGCACGTCGGACGGCGCGAGCGGCCGCATCGGCGGACGATCGAAGGCCTGCTGCGCGTGCGGGGAACCCGGCACGGCGACGCTGGCTGCGAGGCACGCGGCGAGGGCAAAGAGCACGGGCCGATGGAGAAGACTTGAGCGCATGATGCGTATCAATCTTCAAACCGTGGCGCTTTTTCGTCAAGCTCGGCATTCACCCGTGCGACGACCGTCGCCGCAAGTGCCGGATCGGCGAAAACCGCCTCGCGCAACGCCACGAATTCGACACCGGCTTCGGCGACGGCGAGCGCGGAGGCCGGATCCTGGCCGCCCATGACGATGCTGGGGATGGCGATCATCGACGACCACCATTCGCCGAGCGCCAGGTTCTTCGAATGCGCCTCCGGCTTGATGTCGCCGTCGATCTTGCCGAAGA
>Ga0180012_1000028_pt1 | contig 79461 bp, 57 predicted proteins | sample KR11_S2_MetaG_FD_122243 | JGI IMG/M metagenome (GOLD analysis project Ga0180012, IMG submission 122243) | Groundwater microbial communities from the Olkiluoto Island deep subsurface site, Finland - KR11_S2_MetaG | ecosystem: Environmental > Aquatic > Deep subsurface > Groundwater | place...
AACGCCATGTCGATCACTCCAGAGCCCCCGCTGAAAACATGCGAGGGACGGTTGAAACATGGGTCAATTCTCAATGGAAATATCAGGCTGCCCCGGGTCAGCTCTCAGTGGAAATCAACAGCCCAGGCATTCTCTGGTGCAATCATCGACGATCGTCAGCACCCGGAACCTGCGGCCATCGGTGAGTTGATCCGACACGAAGTCCAGCGACCAACGATCATTGGCCGTCATCGGGACCAGCATCGGCGCTCGCGTGCCAATCGCTCGCTTGCGGCCGCCGCGTTTGCGCACCGTCAGCTTCTCCTCCCGATAGAGCCGGAAGAGCTTCTTGTGGTTCACACGGTGCCCTTCGCGTTTGAGCAGCACGTGGATGCGTCTATAGCCAAAGCGACGGCGTTCATGCGCCAATGCTCTCATCCGCTCGCGAAGACTATCATCGTCGCTGCGCCTGGTTTCGTAACGGACCGTCATTCGGCAAAAGCCGCTGGCTTTACACGCCCGCCTTTCGCTCATCTGGTGGTGATCCATCAGATGAGCGACAGCTTTCCGCTTGCTGCGGGCGTCACCACTTCTTTCCCAAGAGGTCTCTTAAGGCAGCATTGTCGAGCATCGCGTCGGCCAGAAGCCGCTTCAGCTTCGCATTCTCGTCCTCCAGCGTCTTCAGCCGCTTGGCCTCCGACACCTCCATGCCGCCGAATTTGGCCTTCCATTTATAGATGCTGGCATCGCTGACACCGTGCTTGCGGCAAAGCTCCGAGACCGGAGTGCCTGCCTCGTGCTCCTTCAATATCCCGATAATCTGTTCGTCTGTGAAACGGTTGCGCTTCATTCTCTGGTCCTCTCAATGGGCCAGAGCTTACTTCAAAATGGATTAGTTCAACGGGGCAAGGTCACAGCGACAACACACAGAAAATATGTTTACTTATACGAGTACCATCTTGCTTTCTGTGCAAATATAGGGTGTATTATTAGAGTCTGTCAGCGTTCGGTATTTGGCCAACGAGAATTGATCATTTAACGCTAACTTCTTTGACCGTAGGGAAATCGGCAATGAGTAAGATAGTAGCAGGCGATCAAATCAAACTTCCTCCGTTCTCCATGGATAATTTCGTCGAAAATGGCATCGCCAGAGGAGACGTCATACCTCTTACAATGTACATTGAAGAACACGGAGATTCCTTTTATCTATATGCAGACGAAAAGGAAACTGTCTATAAAGTACCTAAAACGTCTGTAAATATACTATCGGAAGCATATTCCGTTTCAAAGGCCGGGAGTAACCGTACGCATTATCGGATTGAGATCGATAGGAACGCTCCTTGTGTTCGGATGTCATCGGGAAAGGCAGGCCAATTACTCGGGAAATTCCTCCGAACTGAGCCCGATGCATCAATACTGACACTTCAGGTAAAGGTCGCCTTCTCCGCCAACGGGGAAGGAACCTTGACCTTCGGAAGTAGGAAGGTGGCTTGTCTCGGGAACCCTTCGACTGAATACCCTAAAGATCTCACAGTTCAAAACATTGAGGGTGTCCAATATCAGGGCGACTATGCGAACGCCTATAAATTCAAGATCTGGATAAGCAGCGAATTTAACAACGCTAAAATGCCATGGGCAGTCAAAATCTGGGGTCAGCGAGGTATCTTCATTCATGAAGGGGCGGACAACATCGCCGACAATGGTGGCGGCCCGAGCGCAGGTTGCATCCACCTTGCTGCACCGAACGCAAAAGACTTTTATGACTGGATAACTGGACCAACCCGAATCCAAGTATCTTACCCGTGGTGAGCGGGCTTTTGCAATGACTGACCCCTTTGGGAGTCAAAGACGGGGAAATAACTAGAGAAGTCTGATCCCTTTCGAGCTTGCCAGAGGGGGGCAGGACGGATGTAGCGTACCTTCCGAGATGGTGGCGATGCGCATTTCCGATTTCGCTAACCGGAACGGGTATCGCTGACTTTCAGCATCGCGAGCGTATCATGGAGGTCGGTAAGGCCACGCTCGCAGGAGCTTTTCGTGCCGGCGCAGCGCGAGGATGGCATGTAATTGAGCTGAGATTTTCAACATCGAGGGAATTGGGCGATGGACGAAGAGAGGCCGACTCACGTCGAGGCCATGAAGCAGGACGAGGGTGTCCGCCTTAGCCGGCGAGCTTTCCTCGGAGCATCCGGCAGCGTTGCGCTTGGCTTACCGACCGATCTCGATGCTGAGGATGCACCTCCGATTTTTTTTACAATGCCCAGCGGCTCACAACGCGTATCATGGGCAAGCAAGATCTGGGAAATTGACCCAAGGTGGTTCGCTCGGGCAGGCAGCCTCACTCACGACAGTGACACGAAAATAAGGGTTCGCGGCCAGATTGCCGGCACCAATCTCTCCATCGACCTTTCGATCGAAATCAAGCAGATTTCAGGTGTCTGGAGCTTTGTTTGGACGGTTGGGAGGCAGAAAACCAGTATCACGGTCGCCGAATGGTTCGCGGGCGGGTCTGTTTCAGGTCTGACCTTCACCAAGACTGAAGCGCTGAACGGGGCAGTCCTTGTCGATGAAAACTTGCAGGGCAACGTAAGATGGCCGATGCGCTTTGAGCTTTCATCACCGAGAGAACGGGCATTCGGATTTTCTCTCGGTGCACGCTATAGCGGCTTCGCAAAAAGCTTGACAACACTTCCCTATGACGCTGCGGGCAAGAACAGCATTTACACGAGCCCGATGCTTCCGGGCGAAGTCGCTGATCTCATCCCCCTAGCAGCCGTTCCGAAAGTTCGCGTCTCGTTGAACGACGTCTCTCTTGCGGCCCCAGATGATGGATGGCGCGTCGGGACGATCGGCGACGGTACCGTCCTGCGCTTTCTTCCAGAATTGCCGCGCGTAATCGTCGAGGCGGTCCTTCGCGCCGACCGATCGGGGCTAGGCTACATCTGGCGAATGACTGCCGACGCCGAGCGTTCCCGGCTAACAATCGGTGATCGAGACTATCCGAGAGCTTTGCTTTTGAGTGGGGGAACCGAGCTTGTGGAAACTTCGAACCTGAGCGCGGTCCCCTACGCCTTCATCGTGGACCTGGCGCAGGCGCCGCGCATGGTGCAAGGACTGCGTTTCGGCGCAATGGTGATTGGCCGGGGAGCGCTGACAACGCTGCGGGCGTTCCGGAATACCGCGACAATCTCGCTTCCGATTACGCTCTTGGCTTTGCATGCCCGCGGAGAAGATGATGCCCGCTACGACATCGACTATCGCCGCTGGTCGGACGGCGATCCTTATCTTGATCGCTCCGCTATTCTTGCGGCAAATCCCTGGTTCGACCAGGGCGTTGCCGGCTCGGGCGGCGTCGAGGGCGTTCTGACAATCGGCAAGCGGCCATCGGCAAAACCTGCGGAAATCCATCTGCATCTTGGATCCGACAGCGGCGCCACGGTTTCGCTGCAGCACGCTTCAGCAAAGGGCATCTCGGAGGAAAGCCCCATTCTCAGGGCGCGCCGGCATCAAGACGGCATGGATGTCGGCTTCCTATTCTACGATTTTCAGCTGGATGTTCGAAATGATGGATCGCGGCTCGTCCCAGGGAAACAGGCGCAAAGAGGGGTCTGGTTCCATCCGCAACACCTTCAGGAAGAGGCATTTGAGGCGTCCGACAGTGAGAGCGAGTGGTGGCTATTAAGGTGCTACCGTTCCTTTGTCGCCATGGCAAAACATGCAGGAGACAAGTCGGAAGGAGAAGTGCCAAAACTCCGCAAACTCGGGAGCGAGGCGGAGTACGCAGAGCCGAATGTTTTCACAAAACTGGCAAGAACCCGATCTGCGGCTCCGTCCCGTGTCATTTTTGCACCGTCGGGCCTGATTTCGCCGACACCCCTGTCGGTCTCAGCGCTCACCGACTGGAAGGGCCTCGCCCTCAAGGTCAGCGGCAGAATGGGAAACGCAAAGGGCTCGCTCGACGCCCAGATAAAATCGGTAAACATCAAGCCGGAAGATAACCGTCAACAAGCTCGCGATAAGGTCAATGCCCAGTTCGTACCGCCTGCCGACGACGAGACGGCACTGGAACTCGTCGCAGGGCTCGTCTTTTCGCCCGACGAGACGGCGCGGTTGCGCGTTTCCGGTTCGCCCGACGGCAATAGCCCAGGTCTCTGGTCGGCCCAACTTGAACTTCTTCCCGCCGATCCCTCAAAGTCGGCAGCGTCCGAAGTTCGGGCGCTCTGGGCCGCAGGCTTAGATTCGGCAAATCTCATTCGGCAGACTATTCCAGACAAGGTGGCGCTCGCCGCCGAGCCGCCATTCAAGACTGCACTCGATGGCAGCCAAAAGGCAGAGGTTGTCATCATGAGTTCGGGTGTCGCGATAGCGGCATTAAGGGCATTGTCGAAGACTGGCCAGGACGTGCCCTCGAGTCTCGTGCGCCTTCCCGAGGGGAACTGGGCCTATCTTGATGAGCGCGAACTCTTCAATCCGAGCGAGAATACCGGCCTCAAATATCGGCAGGAAGGCGTCATCTCGCCCGTTGCGTTCACGACTTTCGAAGCTCGGATGACATCTTACGGAGCGGATGTTGAAGCGCGGTGGAAGGGTGAACCCGCGGCACCTTGGAACAAGGTTATCGATCCTGCGAAGGACGTGCCTGACCCCTTTTATTACAAAGCCTTCGACGTCGAAGAATATGTCCATCGGACAAGCCTGGGTTCGGACATCCTCGTGAAGGTTCTGGCCAAGGGTTTCATGTTTCCGTACGGATTCAGAGTGATTTTGCTGTCATTATCCCAGCGCGAGCCGCAGTCGATTGAGGCGATGGGAGCGATGGCGCCGGTGATCGAACGATTTTTCATCGTCCCGAAGCCAGTCATCAAATCGCTCCCAGGCATTTACCAACCTTATAACGGCCTCGAGATCCCAGTTCGCCACGCGCGGCTAATTTTTGATCGCAGTCCAGAGATAGATCAAGACATGAGCTTGCCGCCCGAGTTGGCCCCTATAGCGTCAACTTTGGTCGGCAAAGTTTTTTGGCCGCGCTTCAAGGGACTTGCAAAAGAAATCTCTTTTGATTTCGAAGCCGACGATACTGGAACGCACCGATCGGTGCCGATGCTTTTCCTTGACAATGCGGCGACCCACCATCCCCCCACCGTGCGTGCAGTTATGAAATATTATAACACGCTCCCCAACTCTACCTTGACGAAAGAACATCACTTCGGCGGCCGCACCATTTTTGCACCATCTCAGAAGGCTGGTGATACGAGCTTCGAAACTGACCACATTATCTTGAAGGCGCGTAGTCGCCTTGTGCCGATGGACGATACTGTCCGTGCGGCTGCGGCCCCCCCCAACCCCGATCCAGATCTCGTCCAGTACCAGATGGACGCTTTTATGGAAGGAGCGGACGAAGCGCCCTTCTACCCTGTCATGTTTGAAGCGGCCATCAAGATCCCGCCGCTTGATCGCATGCTCGGAGCTCCACAAGGGCTGAAGCGAGTCGGTTATAATAGCAATTACATTCAATACGGCTTTGATGAAGCCCGGAATGCTTCAAAACTGTATCTCAACTTCCTAGATGCCGGCGACGTCATGAGCTTTGCCGGAAATGGTGAAATTGCCGGCGCATTGGCGGACCCATCCACTCCTCTGGCCGGCATCACGCTCGGGAATGTGATCGTTGGCGGCAAGCCAAAAAGTAAAGCTTTTGATCTCATGACCGCAAAAGCGAGCCCTCAAGTGGATCCACCGGTCGGTGCGACCGGTAGGTCACCTTTTGATCTATCGTCCGTCGAAAACAATAAATTCAACCCAGCAGAGTTCTTCCAGGCTCCAAAGCTTCTGGGATGCATTGACATCGGAGTGCTTGCCCGCCCCGCGCTCATGGCCGCTCAACCGAAACTGAAGGAGGTCTACGACTATAGCTTGGGCCAGATCGGCGAGAGCGAAGGTGAGATCCTCAAGGTCTTCTCCGAAGTTTGTACAACGGCCGTTACGGCTATAACGAAGGCGCTGGACGCCGCAGAGGAGAAGCTGTGCGCGTTCCTCTCCACCAAGGACACTCCCGTCTCGCCATCGCCGGACTACGAGCATTTGCGAAAGTTCTATCCCGAACTGACCAATGGGCTCAAGGATCTTAAGACATCGTTGGAGGCAGCTGCGGCTTCGGCGAGTGTCGCCGTGGCAATCGAGCATGCCTCACCGATCATGGAAGACTGGCGCCGTCTGCGTGGAGCGGTCGATGCAACCATCGCAAACCCAACGCCCGAACCGGTGCGCGAGATCGTAACCGATCTTCGCAAAGCCCTCGACGACGCCGAAAATGGCCTGAGAGGCGTTCTTCAGCAGCACGTTCGCGCAGCGCTCGAAGCCTTAATCAAGACATACGTTGATCCGATCACCGAGTTGATCCTTGATTCTGTTTTTGACGAAGCCGGCAAAGTCGTCTCTGCATGGGCCTACGAAGCATTCTTTGGTCCGCTACCTGAACTGAAGCCGGAAGTCACGCGCGAGGGATTGAAGAAGAGTATTAAGGCCCTCATCGAAGGGGAGTTGGCGGATCCTCCGTTGAAGGATCCCATACCGCCGTCCGTGGCGACGGCACCTCTTGCGCCTGCATTTACCGTCCCCCTGCTGAACCTGGTCGGGACTGCTGCTCGGCTTTCGCGCGAGGCCCAAAGCACTGAGAAGAAGTTTGTTGGGCAACTCGCCGAAGCGATTGGCTCGGCACTTGGAATTATCCTCGAGGGTATCGCGAGCATACAGGCGCTGCTGGATGCGGGAGCGTCTGCGCTTGACCGGGCTTGCACCATTGCAGACGGCCCCCTGATCAAAATGGTCAACCTGGCCGAAGAGTCGTTGCCTACAACGACGGTTTTCAGGGCCGCCCTGACGAACCTGGACGACTATCTCACAAACCTTCTCGATATCGGCTCGTCACCGGAAGCCGACGCCGCCCGGCAGGCGGTGGCAGCTTTGCGCGTCCCGATTGGACGTCTAGCTGGACAGCTTGATCCGCTTGATATCTTGAAGGCATCCTTCGCGAGCGCCGACAAGCTCGACTGGTGCAAGGCTGCCGGCAGAATTCCCTCTTTCATAGCGCAATTGCAGCGCCATCGTAAGATTGCCGCCGATGCTATCCGCGAAAGCGCCACTCAATACGGCGTGGTCGAAGACGCGGTCAAGAAACTTGCTGATGCCGAGCGTACCTACGCCTTGGGTGAACTCGATAAAATAAAAACCAGTCTCGTGGGCCTTGCAGAAGAATTCACTTTGGCCGCGCTTGCTCAGGGTGCGGACCTAGTACATTCCGCCCTCTATGCCCGCCTTCAAAATCTCAGCGCGCCATTAGTTCAACGAGTATCAACTGCAGCGCAACAGGTTTTCGATGCCGCGGGAGAAATTCAACGGCTGAAGAGTGAGACGCCCGTCAACCTGATTAAGGTCGCCGACAGCGTTGTTGCAATCGCTGGAATAGAGCAGGACCTCTTAGCCCTGGCGACAGACTATAGTGCGCTCGCGCCAGAGCTGGTTCCAGGGTTGGAAAAGGGCGTGAGAGCCTTGCTCTCGGCTCTTGCCCGCGACCTTCTCAAGCCATTGATCGAAACGCATCAATTCGTCGTAGACTGCGGGCAAAAAGCTATCGATCTTGTCAAGCAGGCTCCCGACATTGTCGCACTTTTGACAGGTCCCCTTTATCTTCGCCTCCAGGTCGCTCACGCCGCTGTTAAGGTTGATCTCGATGATCTTAACAAGGTCGCCTCGGACCCGACGCGTGCTCGCGCGCTCATTAATCGTTGGGCTGCGGACCATCCAGGACTTGCGATCGCTGCCCGCACAATATCGGAGATGTTCGACAGTATCGCGCGCGGGCAAATCGGCGCTCTTTTCGATTTGGCGGCGGCGCGACGGACGATCGAGGACGCGGTGCGCCGACTCATTCCGTCTCGTGTCACCTTGACCTATGGTTGGAACACCGAGTTCCAGGACGTCGTTCCGGTATTCAAAGTTCGCATCAACGAGCAGAAAGCTCCGGTAGCTGGATATGAGCCCGAAAACGACCTCGTTTTGTCGACCCGTATCCACATCGATCTTTTGGATCCCAAGAACCGTTCGATCGACATCGTGGCGACACTCAATCCCTTTACCCTTCTGCTTTTCGGCGGAGTGGACCTAGTTAGGATCTATTTCAAGGACACTAAATTTACGTCCGACGGTCGCAGCAGCCCAAAATTCAAGACCGATGTCGCCGCCGTGAAGACCGGTACTGCGTTGCAGTTCATCCAAGAGATCGAAAAGTCGATGGGTATCGGCGACGGGTTTTCCATTCTCCCATCAATCAAACCGCCTGGTGTTCAGATCGGCTATTCTATCGGCAAGCCGGTTATTGAGATGGGTGCAGTTACATTCTTAAATGTGGCGCTCGGTGTTACGGCGCTCCTGCCGTTCGACAGCACCTCGGCGCTCTTCACCTTTACCTTTGCCAGCAGCGAGCGCCCATTCGGCATTATCATCAAGCCCTACTACTTTGGCGGCGGCTTCGTTTCTCTGACAGCGAGCGCAGAGAAGGCGACCTTTGACATACAACTAGAATTTGGCGCAGCAGCGGCAATCGAGTTCGGCCCTTTGAGCGGGTGGGGTATCATCAGTGCCGGCATTGCGCTTCGCTCCGGTTATGGCCCGCTTCGGTTGAAGGGCTTTGTCCATGCTCTCGGCGAAGGTCATCTCGGCTGCTTCGGCATGGCCGTCAATATCGAGGTAGCTGTCGTCCAAGAGGACAGCACGATGACCGGCTCCTCGTCGTACACATATACTTTTAGCCTTGGGCTCGCCGATATCGACTTTAATTTCGACGCCGAATACTCGATTGCGGGCGGCACCAAGCACGAGAGCATGGCTCTCGCTGTCAGCGACGACGACCCGCCGCCGATCGCCGTCCCTTCGGACTATGTGCTCGACTACAAAGACAAGACCGAGGATTGGGCCGAATACCGTCGTCATTTCGTTGAGGCATGGGCATGAGCGATCTATACAATGTCGAGTGCACTGCAGTTCCCGACGGTCTCTTGGAAGATCAAAAGGTCAAGTACGCCAGGATAAGTGTCGTCCTTCGACCCGAACCACACGACGCCCCCCTTCCCGGCAACGTGGAGCCTATCGAGTTATCGCAATGGCCGACGGCGATTAAGAAACTCAACTTCGAAGTCTCCTTTAGCGGAAAGGCCGGCGATTGGAAAAAAATCGATACAGTGATCACGGAGTTCGATCCTCCCGGCTTCGATACGGAGGCGATCCACAACGCCGACGCTGCGGCCGAGAGTTGGTGGAAGACAGTATGGGACACCGCGCCGCTGAGAGATGCTTTCAGGCAACTTATGCAGCGATCAGCGAAGTCCGCGACGAAGTTCGAAACGTATAGTTATGCGCTTTTGGCGGATCTTGCCTACGCGAGGATTGCCAGTGATATAGCCGTTTCGACGATGGCGGCGCAGAAAGAGATAAACAAGGCGAAGTTGACACGCCGAGCGCGCGCACGGCTCGCCAATCCGAACGCTGCGTCCATCCGTGTCATGGACGCTGTCGGCCTGTCCAAGCGTGAGATCTATGCGGGTCTTGATCTCGGAGATGCCTTTTCCAGAGCGATTCTCGAGCAGGATCCTGTTGGACGTTCTTTCGACATTGACGAGGCCCTCGACAAGATCTTTGAAGACATCCGTAAGTCGATTGACGGTGAGATCGGCGTGAAGAGATCGCTTGGCGATTATACGACGGCCTCGGTCCGCTCCTGGAACCCGTTTCTCTCGGGACCGCAGATTTCGACATTTGCGGAAAAATCTAATCTGGAAGACCGCTTTGCAGACGAGATTTTCGGAGCGCAAGATTTTCAGATTGCCTCCGGGAAAGTGCCCGGTGCGCGGCGGACGTTCTATGGCATGGAAGCCTTTCGACGCCTCATGCTCAGCGAGAAGGAAAAGGGCACGGTCAGTACCAAAAGGCCAATCACCGAACAGGATAATGCCGCCCGACGGATTGCCAATCTTCAGGCTCACCCGGCGCTCAGGAAATTCGCTCGGCTTATAGTCGATCTAAGGGTGCCTCTCGATGAAATTCCTTCCGATGTGAGGGCGAATAAATGGGGTATTGTTTCCGTTCGCGCGCGCCCAGAGACAAATCCAGAACGCGGCTTCTGTTCCGAAACCTGGTTTGAAACGGCCTTCGAGATCGATGAAGGCGAGATGTATTTTGAGCCATGCCCTGAATGGCAATATCATCTTCAGACGGCCGACCCTCTGCTTGCGGAGGACGCAAAACCTACAACCAATCCGTCTGTGGTCCCATCGCTGCCACTCGATAGAGGGATCGTTCAGTTGAACATCGGTACAGGCGGGGCTCGCAACAACGGTACGCATCGCTTCAGGCTCGAGATCATCGACGCAATTGCCGCGACGATTTCGCATGAACGAGCCGTCGCCACTATGGTCTCCGGACTCAGGAACGGCTTTCCACTCGATAAGGTCGTTAGCGACGAGCCGAGCGCGCGCACGCGAGGCATTATGCTTCTCGACACCGAATCCTTGGTTTCGGCCCATGTCACAGAACAAAGGAAGGTTGAAAAGGCTGGGATCAAGAAGGGCGAAGCAAACCTTCAATTTGCTGAGGATCTGGTCGATGGTTATCGTATCGACATGGTCTCTGCCAAGCCTATCCGTGTCACGGAGCCTGGTGGGAAGACAGTCGACCGGCGCGCATTTCCGGCCGGAGCAAGGACCCTCTCCTACGACGTGATAGTGCAGGCATTTGGCGGCAAGAACCCGTATCCCGACTACGCCGATAGAGATGAAGGGTATATTCGCACTCCCTCTAGAGTCGTGCCGATCACCCTTAGGGGCAAGAACGGCACTACGGTGAATGAAGAAAGGCGGGTGACCAGCGAGGTTCTCGTAACCCTGACAGGAGCAAACCTTGGTCTCCCCTCCCCGCCGCCGCCCGACTTCGGCAAGAAGCAGAGGGCTGATCGACCCAGTGACGTGAAAGTCAAAGTCACCTATAGTTTCTCCTCCGAAGCAGGGCCGATACTACGGGATGGCGCGGGCTACTTCATTCTCGCCAAACCGAGAAAGTCAAACGGGGGGAGCGTTAGTGCCGCTTATGCCGAAAGGTATTTGAAACACGCGCTGGGATCGCCCGATGGCGGGCCATTCATTTTCAAGCATGTCGAACGAACGCCAGCGCCGATTGTGCTCGTTCCGAAAGGTCAAACTCTGGTCCTGCCAGACAAGGAAGGAGAGCAGCCCTCGCCGCTTTCCATGGTTGCCATCACCGATGCGTCTCCAGACGCATCGGTACGAATGCTCGTATCGCCAAGCATTGGCTTCAATCATGCCGAACAGCAAGGCCAGTTTGACTATCGCTTCTCAGATACAGCCGGTCAGAAGCTCGGTGTGAAACGAGCCGGGTTCGGGTCATACAGGACGCTCAGACAGGAAAAGAGAGGAGGCTTTCCTCCCTATACAGACGCTGGCGGTGAGAAGGCCCAAGCACTCCTATTTGAACTTGTAGAGCCCCCCACACATAGGCCTAAGGTACCCCATTTCGTGGACTGCCAGGTGTGGTCGCTGAAGAACTTACTGAGGCCAACTGGCTATTCCACCGCCTTTGACATCGAGACGGGCTCAGTAGCCGATATCGGGTTCTGGACAAGCGCTGCCGGAACCTCGGGAAAGTTTTCTCCTGAAGACATCGTTCCTATCCGCCTTGAGGTGGTGGCGCTCGACGGCACGTCGAAGAGCCGCGTGGTGAGAGCCGCCAATCTGAAATTGGGCTCTGGACGAGCGTCAGTCACCGTCCCCGTCCTTCGTGTGGAGGTCGGTCGAGGTGATACATTTGAACTTGAACTGTGGACCGACAGGCTTGTCGAGGCATTCAGAACTCATCCGGCAACGCTGAGGATGAAAAGCCTCCCAGACCCTTCGTCTTTGGTCGCGGAACCATTCAGAGTGGCAGCTGTGCAAGAGATGACCAAGCTTCGCATCAGCCATCCGGTTCAACTGCCCCTCGAAACACCGAGGATGCTGTCCCTCGGGGCCGTCCGTTGTGATCAAAAGGCTTGGATTGAAAGCGATGGTCGATTGAGGGATGACCAGGCAGACCATGAGACCTCTATAGTCTGGGGCAAGATTGCCTTTGATCGCAAGACGACGGCTGTATTATGGGCCGACTGCCGATGGAGGGTGGTTGATCCCGCCCTCGTCCTTCGCAGGACGACGAAGGACGTAGATCCCAACGCCATTGAGCAAACGGCCTTGTATCGATACGCGCCAAATCTTGTGTCAGGAAAGCTTTTTATCTTAACGGATATTCCGCCGCTGCAGCCGCGGGAGGGCGAGACAAAGGAAGAGTTTCTAGAGCGCGCGAACACGATCGATTTGAGCCGAGATGAAAGTGGAACCCCGCGAGCCCTTGCTGGTGATTTTCGTTCATCGAAGGCCAGAAAGATTGTCGCGCGTATAGTCGCTCGGTCCCGATTTGCGCCAGCCTCGAACACACCTACAGACTTCACGAACTCCGTCACGAGCGCGCCCGACGACGTCTTCGAGCATTATGCGCAGTATGGGGGCCTTCGGCCGGATGGTGTCAGAGATTTCTGGCTGCCGGCGACGCGGGCACCTGTAGTCCCGGTATTGACGCGAAACTATGGCATCGCCTATCGGCGCAGGTTCGACACGACGGAATCGCTGCTACCCGGACAAAGCGAAAGCTCGCTCACGCATGTCTATCGGTGCTGGCTGGATAATCGCTGGTTTGATTCCGGTCCGTTTGAGAAGCTTGCTGTGATCTGCCGTCCACTTGGAACTGATACGCCTGCTTGGCTTGAGCCTCTACTAAGCAAATGGGGTGGCGACATGACCATGCGTTCAGGGCAACCGTTGGGCGGAACTGGGAAATTCGCCGCCTTTCTGGCACCGGAACAGTTCGTGCTAGACGATCACCACGACGTCGATTTCGAATCGGGCGAGGTAATCCCTTCGATTCTGCGAAACATCCCACTGCAGTCGCCGACCGGCACCGAGTCGCGCAACGTCGATATTGCGCTCCTTGAACCCAAGTTCGATGCGGGTGCTGGTCTTTGGTTTTGCGATATCGAGCTCAAGAACGCACCTGCGTTCAAAATCGACCTCGATCTCAGCCTTGCCAGATACCAGCATCACGCTATCCCAGGCTGCCACCTCTCTAAGCCCATTGCTGCCGGCGGCTTCATGTTGCACCAGCCTTGGTCGTTCAAGGCGACACGAAGCAACGATCGTGTCGATATCACGGTCATTGGACCGGCTTACAGCGAACGAGCGCCGATGACTCGGGGCCTGAAGACGCTGGTTCCACGCGACGTCTCGCAACGGGCGGGGATGCCCTTCCTGACCGCAGAACTTGAGCGAATTGTTGATGGTAGCCCGCTGCCCGTCCGCGGGGTCGACGGCCTGCCTGTGGTTACAACAAGCAGGAATGCAACTAAGATCGATTCCGGGGGGCTCGGCGTTCCACCGGGTTGCACACGATGGATAATGAGCTTGGCAATTCCGCATGATCCTATCCACCGCGATCACCTGGCGGTCCGAGTGAGCCTAAGTTCATATCACGCAAATTCGCTTGCCGCTCTGGGAGAGACAAGGGACGGCGGGCTTATCACGTTACCGGAACCGATGACCGCGCAGTTGATCATCGGCGATTGAGCACATTCCAACCAAGGAGAGATGTGATGGCAGGATATGTGATTGCCCCCGAGGTCATTCCCCAGGCGCGGGACATGCCAATGGGCTGCTGGACGGTCTGGCGATGATCTACAATTACAAATATCCGGTTCCCGGAAAATCTCTGTGGGAGCTTGCACAAGAGGGTGGCGCCGAATTTGAGCTCTATTACAGCGAAGGCCTGCCCAGTTCGGCGGATCTCGCCATCGACAAATATGGTCTTCTGATTTCCACCTATCAGCTATTCGGCCTTCCACCTCAGACCTACACGCTCGACGGCTGGGGAGATTTCCTTCAAAGACTTGGGCCGCTGTGCGTAATCGTCGATACCGATGCGCCGAACAACAGGCTCAACCATCTCGTCGTCATGCAAGGCGTCGAATGGACAAGTGGCTTTTCGGATGCGTGGTTTCATTTGGTGGACACGGCCAACGAAATTCGGGAGTGCTCAGAGCGGACGCGTTCCGCGCGATTCTCGAAACAAAGGACGCTGTCGACCGGACGGCCTTTAAGAATAAGCGAACCCGAAGGATCATAGAAGCTGTCGGCCGCAGCCTCCGCTTCACAGCTTCAACGCAGTATTAAACAATTCCCCATGCCCGAAACCTCCCCCTGCCCGTCATCTCTCTCGAGCCGAGCTCCAAAACGATCCGCCTCGCCGCCTGCGGCGTCATATCCAGCGTCTTGGCCACCATCCCAGCCGACACCAGCGGTTTTGCCATCACCAGTTCCACCAGTTCCGGCAGCTTTGACGACGTCCGTCGCCCCTCCAGCTTCCGCTCGAACATTTTTCGCGCGAGCGCCAGCCGGTCATGCTCTTTCATGCCGATCTCGGCTGCCGCCAAAAGCCCATGGGCGATGGCGAGCAGCCGGGTTTCTCTATCGCGATGCCGGCGCCGATCCACGGGAATGGTTTTGAGGCCGAAATTGATGGCGGCGAGATGGGCACCTGACGTGATGCCGGCCTGGCGCAGGATGGACGCGCAAAACAGCCGGCCGAGCCAGGGCGCGTGCTGAAGCACGGAAAGCTCGTTCCAGGCATCAAGGGTGACGATAGCCTGCAGCACCGCCGGCAGGTTTTCAGCCTGCCGCAGCACACCGCGCCATTCGTCGAGCCGGGCATCCCCATCCCAGTCGAGATCATAAACGAGGGGATCCTTTTCGCCCGGTCGGTTGGTGCCAGAGCCACCCGGTCGCGTTGCGCTCTCGATCGCGGCGTTCGACCGGGCCAACACCGCATCGATGGCGGCATAGTCGACGCCGGGCAGATTTCCCGCGTCGTCGTCATCCCCTTCCCCTTTTGGATTTTTTGCTGCGGCCGCGGGCCGCAAGACGCCGGCCAGCTCCGCAGCCTCGGCGCCGGCCGAGGTAATGTCCGACGTCTGTCGCAGAATTCGGATACCCTCTGAGGACAAGGCCCAGCCAAGGGACTTGCCAGAAATGCGCCGACGGGTTCGCAGCACGTCGCGGGCGATTGTCAGCTCGTGGGTTGGTGTGCGTATATCGCGGGTAGCGTCGTGCAGGACGAGGTCTTCGAGATGGACCAGTTCGCCATCGATCCACAGCGACGCACAGGCGTCGGCGAAGTGGGTGCGCTCGATCCAGCCCTTGCCCGACCGGCGAGCGGGCAATGCGCTCGTCGAGACGTGTGAGAGCGATGCCGGCGCGAAACGCCGGTTCCATCAGGGCTGATATGCTGATTTTTACGAGATCGTAAGCCATTGAAATCATGGTAAATGATTTCCTAAAGTAACTCTATATAAATGTTATAGTTCCTCACATGGTGTGATTTACGGTTGATGGTCAAACCAACGATAAGTACTTCTTATCGATGGTTATATACTACGAGAGTATTTGTAAATATTATCGTATAAATTTATTTTCACTATATAGACTGCAACGTAATCTCAGCCTCCGGGACGCGAGCGACTACCCGGAGTACCCGCGCAGACGATCGGGCAGATGTCCGAAGCTGAGCGCGGCAGTCTCGTCCATTGTGTCGGTCGTTCGACGGCTTGCATTGCTTTCCACCTCGATGTCGAAGACCTGAACGGCCCGTTTCGACAACAACAAATACTCGGTCCCTACCGCCGTCGGCTGCCCTGTCGAAGTCCACACTTATGCCAATCGATTCGTCACGCACGGTGGCGTTGTTCTCGTCGAACTGTCAGCTTCGGCCGAGGCGAAATAGTCTCTGATCCCTGGCATCAGATGCCTCTCCTGGCTCGCGAACCCGGTACTCTTCGCAACGGCGCACCGCCCTGGGGCGGGTGCCAACGACAGTTTTGGAAATCGTCCGCAAACGGTTTAAGGCGACCGATGACGGTAAACGATAAAATGCTCGCCTTTCTCGGATGCGTTCCGGGCGACGAACTCATCGTGGTGGAGGCCGTCTGCTAGGAAGCTCTCGGCGGAGGAATCTGCTGGCATCGATAACTCTCAACATCCTGGCGCAGCGGCGTGATCCGGCACCCACGGAGCCTCCGCAATCGCTATACGCTTCGGCTGACGACGACTTGATGCGTGGACGTTCAGCGGGGTAGTCCCGCCTCCTGCTGGTTCAATACGGTCTGCAGCCTCGCGGCAATTTCGGGGACAGAGGTCAGTCTGCCGCTCGCGACCTCGGGGTACACGGCCATCATAACCGGCATCATCCGCTCAACTGCTGCGACGACGGTGTGGATCGGCGGCATTCTCCAGCCCCGTGGCTTCGGCCGGCCTAGGGACGTCCATTTGCGATGAGCGCACTTCAACAGTTCGCGCTTGGAGACAGCGTGATATCGCATCAGTTCCATGGCGATCTGAATATCGGATTTCTGGAAGCGCATTGGCAAGTTGTCATTGAAAATTGACACCATCAGCAAGGGACCTGCATTCCATGGCTCCTCCGGCGAACCTTCTTGATCGCCGTCACCAGCCGGCCCCAGCCGCTCCTCCAAGGCGGCTTGCAGAATGGCCGCGTCTCGCTTGTCGCAATCCCTCCTCACCGCCTGCAACTCTATTTCGTCGATGGGGCCAATCACTTTGTAACCGATCCCTTCTTCGACCACGATATCGTCGGGGTGCGGGAGTACGCTGTCGACGTCGGCGCCGTGCTTGAGGGCCGTTTCCAGCAGATGGCGTTGATAGGCTTTGTATTTGTGTCCAAATGCCACCTTGTCATCGATGTTCTGCTGATTAAGCCGTTGGGCCACGTTGATTTGATAGACCGCATTGCTGATCGAATGTTGCCCACCCTTTGCAGCCATCTGCATCAGTTTGCGTGTAACCACCTCGTCCATGCGGACCTTCTGCGATAGGCCGTCCGAAACGATGGTGACTTCGCGTGCCGCTTCTTTCAACAGCACTTCCTGCAATGGGGTGAGCTTTTCGCGCCCGTCGTTGCCACCGCCGCTCGAGCCCCGTCCGCGTCCTTTGCCTCTTTTCGGTGCCATCAGTTTGCTCCCTTCCTGGAATTGCGTTTCTTGGATGCCGTCGCTTTGACATCGGCACTGACGCCGTCCTTGCCGTTCAGGCGTTCGGCGTTGACCTGCGAGAATTTTGATCCGCTGGCCTCGAGCCGTGCAGGCTCGCCCGTCACTCGTTCAAAACGACGGATGATGGTGTCGCAGTAGAGTGGGTCCAATTCGATCAGCCGGGCCACGCGGCCGCACTGCTCTGCCGCAATTAGCGTCGAGCCCGAGCCACCGAAGACGTCCAGCACGATATCCCCGCGCCTCGAACAATCCCGGATGGCATCGGCTATCAAAGCTACCGGCTTGACGGTCGGATGCATGGCAAGCTCTTCGTCTCGTGCCGCTCCGAGCGAACTGATCCCGGGATAGTCCCAGACATTGGTGCGATACCGCCCGGTGTCGCCAAGGCCGAAGTTATTGATGTGCGGGGCGCCGCCCTTTTTGAAGACAAACACTAGTTCATGCTTGGATCGATAGAACGATCCCATGCCGCCATTCGTCTTGTTCCAGACGCAAAGATTCTTGAGTTCCTCGAACACCGCCCGGCCGGCAGCGAGCAATTCACCGATATGGCGCCAATCCATACAGACGAAGGCTATTGCGCCATCTGTGAGGTGGTTTGCCGCCGCACCAAGGGAGTCGCGAAGAAAACCGGTAAAGGCAGTCTCGTCCATCTCGCCTGAAGCGACCGCGAACTCCCGGTGTTTCATCCGGCCAAGCCCACTGACATGTCCGGCGATCGGAACGTTGTAAGGCGGATCCGTGAACAGCAGGGCTGCGGTGCCACCTTCGCAAAGCCGAGCAACATCCGCGTGAGATCGGGCATCCCCGCACAAGAGACGATGTGGTCCAAGCTGCCAAAGATCGCCCAGACGTGAGACGGCTGGTCCAAGTGATATCGGCTCGACAGCGTCGAGTGCTTCATCAGCTGCCGATGACGACCTCTGTTCCCCGTCGATCGTGAAATCGATTTCGGTGGTGGAGAAGCCAAGTAGTTCGATGTCGAAATCCAGATCAATGAGACCTTGCATTTCGATTGCCAGAATATCGCGATCCCAGCCGGCATTCTCGGCAAGCTTGTTGTCGGCGAGAATATAGGCGCGCACTTCATCACGCGAGAGATGAGACAGCATTCGGACGGGCACTTCGGTCATGCCGAGCTGCTTTGCGGCCTGAACACGGCCATGGCCAGCAATGATGGTGTTGTCTTTGGATATCAGCACCGGATTGCAGAAACCAAAGCGCTTGATGCTTTCGGCAATCTGACCAATCTGCTTCTTCGAATGTGTGCGGGCGTTGCTCGCGTAGGGTATCAGTATATCGATCGGGCACGACTGTTCGTTTGGCGGATGCATACGCATTCTCCATGTTGGATATCGCGATTTGGGCAATCAACAAACGGGCTGTACAACGCGGTCCCATTGAAACTAGCGTCGTATCGGTACGCTGTTCAAGCGGCTCAGCGCAGAAAGCAAAAAGTGTTTCCGATAGTTTCGAAGGCGTAATGAACGTCTTCAATTGATCTTCAAAATGTCTTCAAACCGACTTTTAAGGCCTTCAATCGGGTTTAAACAGGCGGTTTTCTTGAAGAGGTTTTGAAGGCTTCATTTCGTAGAATATTTTTCTTCGAAAGCGCCATTCTAGGCTCGCGAGAATGAATATCGTTGCCACTGGTAGCGCTCGAATCGGGTTTTTAGCGGTGCGGTCGACCATTGGAACGACTACTGGCCGAGTGCATGTCGCTCCCGCACGGGTCGCTGCATCGTCCACCCAGCAGCCGCTACCGATACCAATCCCCGCGCGATTGCCGACCGAGAAGCCGCGAGCTCTTACCGAGCTCACCGCTCTGCACCATCAGATGGCAAACTTTCGCTTTCGAAGCGTTCTGATTTTCTCACCTTCGTTTGAAATCATTTGAAGCCGCGCTTGCTGCAAGCCCTCAACTGTTTCTCCAATCGCGTCGCGGGCAGCGGGGTTGTTCATTTTACGGCCCCAGCCGGCCACGACTTCGACCGCCTTGTCGAAACCCGCCTGATAGCCCTGGTCAAAGTCTGACTGTTTGGTCGAAGGCGTAGACATCAGCTCACGGACCTGTGGATCCAGCGATCTGATACCTGTTTCTCGTAACTGTCTAAGCGGGACTGAAATCCAATCCCCCGCGACCAACACCGCGGACCAAGCCGACGGCGGGCCGGATCGGGTCCGGCCGCGCAACAACACCGCGCGTTGCACATCCCGGAGGGCTTGGCGATAACCGAGAAGAAATGGAGGCATTTGTGACATGGTTTACCCGACGCTATGACTTCTTAAATGGGTCCAAGCCATTGCGTCCGACTGCGTCCATGTTGCGTCCTTAGATCGTCAAACCTTGATGGGGTATACCGTGATATCCGAGCAACAGATCGGTACGCCTGACCGACCGGCATTGTGAGGCGCCGGCAGCATGAAATGAGTAGACCCACGAATGGCGTCCTGATACCGCATAACTGCAATTTTGTGTCACATAACTGCAATTCGGAACCGCGAAACGACAATTCGGATTCACTGAACCACAATCCCGTCGCCACTATCACGCACGCACTCTGGCATTATCCGCCAACGGCACGGGCTTTTTCGCGCTGGAGAACCGCGTAGGATGATAGTTTTGCACTATTGGATTGGCTGCGCGATGGTCTATTTTACTGAAATCAAAAGACATTTTATTCGTGGTCTTCGTTGATTTGAACAGTTTTCGCCGACAGGGGCGGACATAGAGAAATAATTCCACAGCCAATCTTTCCTCACCACTCCGCCGCCTTATCCCCCTCGTCCAGCAGCCAGCGGGCGCTGTCGGCGTCGGTGACGATTGCGGTGGCCAGGCCTGCCCTGGCGGTGGCGCGCAGGATGGCGTGTTTGTGGGGTCCGCCGGAGGCGATGATGCGGCTGGGGATGCCGCGATAGGCCTGGAGTTCGGGCGAAATCACCTGGCGGTTCAGCGGATGGTCGACCGGTTGCCCTTCGGCATCGAGGTAGCGCCCGAGCAGATCGCCGACGGCACCGGCCGCGACCAGTTCGCCGATGTCCGTCTGCGACGGCAGGCCGTAGCGGACCTGCAAGGATTTGCCCGTCACGTCGCCGACGCTGAGGAAAGACAGATCGACGTTCGAGCCGTCGCGCAGGAAATCCTGGAACACCGGCTGGGCCATGATCACGTCATGCGCCTCTTCGCTGCCGGCATAGATGGGTGCCGCAAAATAGTGGCACTTGGCGTTCAGCACCTTGGCGAAGCTGCGGACGATCTCGAAGGTGTTGATCTCCGAGCCGCGCGTCAGCCCGCCCATCAGCGACCTTATCCGCATGTCCGGCTCGTTCGCGCCGGTCATGTGCTGCACCGTCTCGTGCAGGGTCGCGCCCCAGCCGACGCCGATCGCGCGCGGCTTGCGGTTCTGCACCAGCCGATCGAGGAAGGCGGCGGCGGCGCGGCCTATGACGGCATGCATGTGGGCCGGATCCGACGGGGTCGGCGCGACGACCGCCTCCTCCAGGCCGAAGCGACTGCACAGGCGCGCCTCCAGCGCGACGTTTTCGGCGAGCGGCGAACTGAAGCTGATGCGCACGACACCCTTCTCCAGCGCCTCGCCCAGGAGTTCGTTCACCCGCCGCCGGGTCAGGCTCATGCGTTCGCCGATCTGCGCCTGGGTCAAGCCCTCGACGTGATAGAGCCACGACGCCCGCACCATAAGTTCCTGATTGTCCAATTCGCGCCCTCGATCAAATGTCACACTGACGTAACATATGTAACCTAGAGACTCCGCGTAGATGACCGCGGGGCCGAAGGCAATGTCCCGGAAAGCCCTGCGGTCGGCAATCGATTTGGCGGCGGCGCGGCATTTTCCACAAGGTCCGGCCGTCGCTCACAGACAGGCAGCGGAATTTCATGACGGCGGACCTCCTCATCTTCGATTGCGACGGCGTGCTGATCGACAGCGAGCCGGTGGCGAGCCGCGTGTTCTGGCAGTCGCTGCAGGCCGCCGGCGTGGCGATCTCGCATGCCGAGGTCCACCGGCGCTTCACCGGCTATTCGGAGAGCGACGCCCGGCGCATCTGTGTCGACGAGCTCGGCGTCGTGGACGTGGACCAGGCCTTCGCCCGATCGCGCGATCATCTCTATGCGGAGTTTTCCCGTTCGCTCCAGCCGATGCCGGGCATGGAAGCGCTGATCCGCTCGCTGCCGCAGCGCAAATGCGTGGCGTCCAACAGCACGCTGGAGCGACTGCGCAACAGCCTTGGCCTGTTCGACCTGTGGGACGCGTTCGATCCGCACATTTTCAGCGCCGAAATGGTGGCGGCGCCCAAGCCGGCGCCCGATCTGTTCCTGCTCTGCGCCGAAACAATCGGCGTCGACCCGGCCCGCTGCCTGGTCGTCGACGACAGCCCGCACGGCATCACCGGCGCGGTGGCGGCCGGAATGCGGGCGATCGGTTTCGTCGATCCGGCCGATCCGCGCGAGGGGCGCCGCGGCGTGCTCGCCGATGCCGGCGCGATGCTCGTCGTAACCGGCGCGGACGAGCTTTCGCGTGCCTTCGACGCGGTCCTGGCCCCCGCTTTGCAGCCCGGTCCGGTGCGAAATTCGCAGGATCTGCCCCTGCACGTCTGAGCGATGCCCGCCGCGGCCGCCGCGACGGGTTCCGTCATGCAAAATTCATGAGCCCATTAACAAACCGACACTCGAGACGCGCAAGAGGAAGGTCTCTGTTTTCGAGTGAACCCATCCCAAAAGGAGGATTTCGATGCTTTCCATCAATCGACGCGGCGCGCTTGGACTGATCGGCGCAACCACCGGCAGCCTGCTCCTGCCGCGCATGAGCTTCGCCCAGGGCAAGCGCCCTTCGGTGACGATCGCCGTGCAGAAGATCACCAACAACAACACGCTCGACATCTGGAACGAACAGTCGAACGTCGGTGAACGCGTCTTCTTCCCGAATTTCTGGGAAGGCCTGATCCTGCGCGACTGGATGGGCAACCAGGGGCCGGTTCCGGGCCTCGCCACGGAGTGGAAACGCATCGACGACAAGACGCTCGAGCTGAAGCTGCGCCAGGGCGTCAAGTTCCACAATGGCGACGAACTGACCGCCGAGGACGTCGTCTTCTCCTTCTCCAAGGAGCGCGTGTTCGGCAATACCGAGCCGAAGGGCGGCAAGACGATCTTCGAATCCGACAACAAGCCGACCACCGTCAAGGAACTGCCGGCTGCCGTTCCGGGCATCGGCCGCCGCCTGTGGCCGGCGCTTGCCGGCGTCGAAGCCGTCGACAAGTACACCGTGCGTTTCCACAACGCGACGCCGGACGTGACGCTGGAAGGACGCCTCTATTCCGGCGGCAGCCAGATCGCCAACCGCCGCGCCTGGGACGAAGCCGCCACCTATGCCGACTGGGCGCGCAAGCCGATCACCACCGGCCCCTACATGGTCGGCGACTACAAGCCGGACGTGTCGCTCACCCTCGTCGCCTTCGACGAATACTGGGGTGGCCGCCCGCCGCTCGAGGAAATCCGCTTCGTCGAGGTTCCGGAAGTCGCCTCGCGCGTCAACGGCCTGCTTTCCGGCCAGTACGACTTCGCCTGCGACCTGCCGCCGGACCAGATCGGGACCGTCCAGGCCGCCTCGGGCTTCGAGGTTCAGAACTCGACCATCCTCAACCACCGCATCTCGGTGTTCAACACCCAGAACGAGATCCTCGCCAACCCGCTGGTACGTCGCGCCATGACCCATGCGATTGATCGCCAGGCGATCGTCGACGCGCTCTGGGGCGGTCAGACCGTGGTTCCGCCGGGTCTGCAGTTCGACATCTTCAAGACGACGGACATGTTCATCGACGGCTGGGCTGCACCGGAATACAATCCGCAGCTCGCTCAGGACCTGTTGAAGCAGGCCGGTTACAAGGGCGACGCCATCCCGTACCGCCTGCTCAACAACTACTACACCAACCAGACCGCCAATGGTCAGGTTATGGTCGAGATGTGGAAGCAGGTCGGCCTCAACGTCGAGATCCAGATGAAGGAGAACTGGGCGCAGATCCACGATCCGGAAGGCGTCAAGGGCGTGCGCGACTGGTCGGCCTCGGCCAACATCAACGACCCGGTCACCCCGATGGTCACGCAGTTCGGCCCGAACGGCGAGATGCAGCAGAAGAAGGACTGGACCAACGCCGAGATGAACGAGCTGTCGGTCGTGCTGGAAACCTCGACCGACCGCGCGCTGCGCAAGAAGGCCTATGCCCGCATGCTGGAAATCTGCGAGCGCGAAGACCCGGCCTACCAGGTCCTGCACCAGAACGCCGTGTTCACCGGCATGAAGTCCTCGCTCAAGTGGAAGGCAGCGCCTGCCTTCGCCATGGACTTCCGCTCCAACAACTGGACGATGTGATCGTTCCAGCTCGATCCGGCGGCGCCTGCGCCGCCGGATTTGCCCTTCCAGCAACCGCAGCGGCGGGCCAAGGGCCATGCCGCATCAGGCCTTGAAGAAGGTGACCGCAATGAGCCCCAATCTCGTGGAACTTCGCAATCTGAAAGTCGCCTTCGACGGCGTTCAGGTCCTGCACGGCATCGATCTCGACGTGAAACCCGGCGAGGCGCTGGGCCTGGTCGGCGAATCCGGCTGCGGCAAGTCGGTGACCTGGCTTGCGGCGCTCGGCTTGCTGCCGGGCAAGGCGAGCGTCTCGGGTTCGGTTCGCGTCGAGGGGCGCGAGGTCTGCGGCGCCCCGCGCCAGGCGCTGGAAAGCGTGCGCGGCGGGCGCGTCGCGATGATCTTTCAGGATCCGTCGAGTTCGCTCAATCCGGTGCTGCGCATCGGCCGGCAGATCACCGAGGCGCTCGTGCTCCATCGCGGGCTCCACGGGCAGGCAGCCAAGGCCGAGGCGTTGCGGCTGATGGACCTCGTCGGCATTCCCGACGCCCGCCGGCGTTTCGATCTCTACTCCCACGAATTCTCGGGCGGCCAGTGCCAGCGACTGATGATCGCCATGGCGCTTGCCGGACAGCCGGATCTCCTGATCGCCGACGAGCCGACCACGGCGCTCGACGCGACGATCCAGGCGCAGATTCTCGACCTGCTGATCGCCCTTCGCGCCGAAACCGGCATGGCGACCGTGTTCATCAGCCATGACCTTGGCGCCGTGTCCCAGGTCTGCGAGCGTGTCTGCGTCATGTATGCCGGGCGGATCGTCGAGCAGGGCTCGATCGAGCAATTGTTCTCCGAGCCGCGCCATCCCTATACCCGCGGCCTGTTCGACGCGATCCCGCGCATCGACGGCCCGCGCAACCGGCTGATCCCTATCCCCGGCACCGTTCCCAACCCGAAGCATCTGTCGGCCGGCTGCGCCTTCGCCCCGCGCTGCGCGCGCGCCACCGACGGCTGCGCCGACCAGCGGCCGATGCTGGAACCGATGGAGGACGGCCGCCGGCTCGCCTGCTTCAGCCCCGTTCCGGCCGGCCGCCCGCACCCCGTCAAGACGAAGATCCTGGAAGGCGCATAAGTGACTGCTCCCCTCATCAAGGCCGACAGCCTCACCCGCGTCTACCAGTTGCGGCGCGGCCTGTTCGGCAAGCCGACCCCCGTTCGCGCCGTCGACGGCGTCTCCTTGAGCGTCATGCCGGGCGAGGCGCTCGGCATCGTCGGAGAGTCCGGCTCCGGCAAGTCGACGCTGGGGCGCATGCTGCTTGGCATCGACCCGGGACAATCCGGAACGGTTACCTTTGAAGGTAAGTCCATGCCGACATTTGGCACGGCCGAGTGGCGCGCGTTGCGTGCCCAGATGCAGCTCGTCTATCAGGACCCGCTGGCGGCACTAGACCGGCGCCTGACCATCGCCGCCCAGATCGGCGAACCGCTGGACATCCACGACCTTCTGCCGAAGGACGAACGCCCGGCCCGCGTCGAGGCGCTGATGGCGGCCGTCGGGCTGCGCCACGACCAGGCCGACCGCTACCCGCATGAACTGTCCGGCGGGCAGCGCCAGCGTGCCGTCATCGCCCGGGCGCTGGCCACGCGCCCCAAGCTGCTGGTCTGCGATGAGCCCGTCTCGGCGCTCGACGTCTCGATCCAGGCGCAGGTGGTCAACATGCTGTGCGACCTGCAGGAGGACAACGGCATCGCCATGGTGTTCATCAGCCATGACCTCAAAGTGGTGCGCAACATCGCCGACCGCGTCGCCGTCATGTATCTCGGCCGGATCGTCGAGGAGGCCTCTTCCGACGTGATCTTCGCCGCGCCGAAGCATCCCTATACCCAGGCGCTCGTCTCCAGCGTGCCGGTTCCGGGCAAGCCGCTCGTCGGCCGGACGATCCTGCAGGGCGAGCCACCGAACCCGGCCAACCGGCCATCCGGCTGCGCCTTCCATCCGCGCTGTCCGCTGGCGGCGGACATCTGCCGCACCACCGTGCCGGCGCTGCGGACCATCGGCGTCCAGCGAACCGCCGCCTGCCATCTGGTCGAAGGCGCAGACGCGCCGCTCGCCGCCTAAGGAGACGACCATGATCCGCTTCGTCTTCACCCGCCTGCTGCGCGCCTTCATCACCATCCTGGCCGTCGTCACCTTCGCCTTCGTCGTGCTGCGCATGTCGGGCGATCCCGCCCAGGTCATGCTCGGCCCGGACGTGCCGCAGGACGCGGTCGATGCCTTCCGCAAGGCCTGGGGCCTCGATCAGCCGCTTTGGATCCAGTACCTTGCCTACATCAGGTCGATCTTCACCGGCGATTTCGGCGTTTCGATGCGCGACAAGGCGTCCGCCCTGCAACTGGTGCTGGAACGTATTCCCGCGACGCTGCAGCTGACGATCCCGGCGCTCGTTCTGAAACTGCTGATCGGCATCCCGGCCGGGGTCTATGCCGCACTACACCGCCAGAGCATCATCGATCGCGGCGTGATCATGCTCTCCATCCTCGGCTTCACCATCCCGTCCTTCGTCATGGGCCTGCTTTTGGTGCTGATCTTTTCGGTGAGCCTCGGTCTCCTCCCCTCCGGCGGGCAGGACACCTGGATGCACGGCCTGCTGCCGACGATCACCATGAGCATTGGCGGGATCGGCATCCTCGCCCGTTTCTCGCGCAGCGCCATGATCGAGGTGATGGGCCAGCCCTATATCCGCACTGCCTCCGCCAAGGGGCTGAAATGGCCTGATGTGGTCTGGCAACACGCGCTGCCGAATGCCGCCGTGCCGATCGTCACCATCGTCGGCTTCATGGTCGGCTCGCTGATCGCCGGCGCGGTCGTGGTGGAATCGATCTTCTCCTGGCCCGGCATCGGCCGCCTGCTGGTGGTTTCCGTCGCCAACCGCGATCTCGCCGTCGTCCAGTGCATCCTCTTGATGATCGCCGCGACCATGGTGATCTCCAATCTCATCGTCGACGTGCTCTACGGCTGGCTCGACCCGCGCCTTCGCGCCCAAACCGCCCATTGAGGAGGACGTCATGAGCTCGACAGACATGGCACAGGCGCAACCGCAGAGCGGCCGGACGGCCGGCGTGTTTTCCACCCTTCGCCGCAACGTACCCCTTTCGATCGGGCTCGGCATGCTGTGGCTCGTGACCATGGTGCTGGTGGCGATCTTCGCCGACCTGCTGCGCCCCTACGGCATCACGGCGATGGACCTTGCCAACCGCCTGGCCACCCCCGGCAATGTCAAGCACTGGCTCGGCACCGACGAGCTCGGCCGCGACGTGCTCGCCCGCCTGATCCAGTCGATCCGCGTCTCGCTGGTCATCGCGTTCAGCGCCACGATCCTCTCGGCGGTGTTCGGCACGGTGCTCGGCTTTGCCGCGGCGAAGTTCCGCGGCTGGGTCGAACACCTGGTGCTCGTGCTTGCCGACTTCCAGGCCGCCCTGCCCTTCCTCATCATGTCGCTCGCCGTTCTCGCCTTCTTCGGCTCGTCCATGCTTCTGATCGTCTGCCTGATGGGCTTCTACGGCTGGGAGCGCTATGCGCGCATCGCCCGGGGCCTGGCGATCTCGGCAAGCGCGCAGGGCTATGCCTCGGCGGTGGTGCAGCTCGGCGCCACGCCGTTCCGGGTCTATTTCCGCCACATCCTGCCGAATGTCGCCTCGACGCTGATCGTCTCGATGACGCTGACCTTTCCCGAGATCATCCTTATGGAAAGCGGCCTTTCCTTCCTCGGGCTCGGCGTGCAGCCGCCGGAAACCAGCCTTGGCAACATGGTCGGCTTCGGCCGCGAATACCTGACGCGTGCGCCGTGGATCATGCTCGCGCCGGCCGTCGTCATCATGCTGACGACGCTGTCGATCTCGCTGGTCGGCGACTGGCTGCGCGACAAGCTCGACCCGACCGTGCGCTGACCTCTCTCACCCCAAATCCAGGACCAAGCTCATGACACTGATCACCGGCCATCGCGGCGCCCGCAATCTCTGGCCCGAAAACTCGCTTCAAGGCTTCCGCAACGTGCTCGAACTTGGCGTCGATGCCGTCGAATTCGACGTCCACCTCACCGATGCCGGCGAACTCGTCGTCATCCATGACGCGACGCTGGAACGCACGACCGAGGGCCAGGGTCCGGTCCGGGCGCTGACGCCCGAGGCGCGTCTGAACGTCAAGCTCAAGGACAGCGACGAAACGATCCCGACGCTGTCCGAGGTGCTGTCGGTGCTGGCCGCCGCCGACGGCCTGCCCCTGCACGTCGAGATCAAGAGCGACGAGACCGGCACGCCCTATCCGGGCATCGTCGAGAAGGTCGCCGCGGAGCTCGCCGCAAAGGGCCTTGCCGATCGCAGCTACCTGACCTCGTTCGACGTCTCCGTGCTCGAAGGCTGCCGCCGCATCGCCCCGGACATCGCCCGGCTCGTCTCGGTCAATGCCGCCTGGGCCGAAAGGCAGGGCGGCCTGAAAGCCTTCATCGAACAGGTCGAAGGTCTCGTCGAGATCGTCGCCATCCATCACGAACTGATGGACGCCGAATGGGACCTGATCACAAGCCTGCTGCCGCTTGACCGCCTCTGCGTCTGGACGCTCAACGACGAGGCGCTGATCGCCAAATGGCTGGAGCGCGGCATCGGCCACCTGACCTCCGACAGCCCCGACCTCGCCCTGAACCTGCGCGGCAGGATCTCCGCTGCCGCCTGACCCCCTTGCCCCAACCCCTACACCTGGAGTGAAACCATGAGCAATATCATCGCAACCGGCTTCAATGCCGCCTCGAACGACGGCGAGATGCAGAGCCTCGGCGAGGACCTTCGGGCGCTCGCCGACATGGGCGTCGACACCGTCGAACTGGGCGTCACCACCCTCGACCTGATCGCCGGCGGCCGCATCATCAAGGACCGCGCCGAGCGCCTCGTCGCCCTCACCAAGCAGTTCGACCTGCGCTACACGGTCCACGGCCTCGTCTCGTCCAACTTCATGGACCCCGCCACCTGCCGCTACCAGATCGACGCCGCCAAGGCGCTGGTCGAGATCTGCGACCGGATCGATGCCCGCATCCTCGTCCAGCACGGCGGCTGCCTGCGCGCCGAGCAGATCTTCGACCGGGCCGCAGCCGACCTGCGCGAACGCGAAGCGCTGCTGGAACTCGCCGAATTCGCCAAGCCCTACGGCGTGCGCATCGCGCTGGAAAATATCTTCACCACCGAGCCCGGCCAGTATCGCCAGACGCCGGCCGAGGTCGCCGAGACCGTCAAGGCCGTCAACCACGCCAACGTCGTCGCACTCATCGACTTCAGCCATGCCTATATCGAATCGACCTATCGTGGCCTGAACTTCCGCGAACAGATCGCCGCCATGGCCCCGGTTGCCGGCCATCTGCACCTGCATGACAGCTTCGGCCGCCCGCAGGGCTTCTACAAGGGCTACCATCCGCAGGAAAACACCGCGATGGGCATCGGCGACCTGCACATGCCGCTCGGCTGGGGCGACATCGACTGGGAAGACATCTTCGGCGAACTCGATTTCCTGCCCGGCACGGTCGCAATGATGGAAATCGGCGCCCGCTACCGCGCCGAACAGCCGGAAAGCCTGGAGCGCGCCCGCACGCTGATGGCGCTCAACGATCGCCAGAAGTCCATCGCCGCCGAGTGATCGCCGGGCCGGGCCGACAAGCATGGCCGCCGTGAGACCACGGCGGCCAACCGCATTTCGGCACATTCGGCAAGGCCATCGTCGCCTGCCGTTGTGCCGAACCGCCTTCCTGCCCGACTTTCGCAACGACATGAGCGAGCGCCAGATGTCGACACTCGAGGAAATCGCATCGCGAGCGGGATGCTCGATGGCCACGGTCAGCCGCGTGCTCAACCGCAGCGGACCGGTCAGCGAGGGCATGGTGCGACGCGTGCGCAAGGCGGCTTCCGATCTCGGCTATCACCGGATCGAGCGAACCCTTCCGCCGGGACGTCGCCGGCCGGTGATCGGCGTGCTCATTCCCAGCATCACCAATCCCGTCTTCGCCGCCTCGCTGTCCGGCATCCAGAACCGCATGCGGGTGTCGGGGCACGGCGTGCTGATCGCCCAGTCCGACTACGATCCGTCGCGCGAGGCCGATGCCGTCGACTACCTGCTGGCGGAAAAGCCGACCGGGCTGATCCTCACCGTGTGCGACCCGCTGAAGAGCCAGTCCACCCTGCCGGCCTTCCTGCCGCAGACCGTGCTGCTCAACAACCTGCCGACCTCGCGCTTTCCAGCCGCAGTGACGACCGACAACCGGCTTGCCGGGCGCGAGATCACCACGCATCTGATCGAACACGGCCATCGGCAGATCCTGTTCGTCTCCGGCCGCTTCGAGAGTTCCGACCGCGCGCGCCTGCGCTACGAGGGTTATCGCGACGCGATGGAGGCGGGCGGGCTGCCGATCAACGAAGCCCTGCAGATCTCCTTTACCACCGGCTACGACGACCTCGACCTCGCCCAGGCGATGTCGCTTCACCGCCCGACCGCGATCATCGCCTCGAACGACCTTCTGGCCCTGGGTGTCATCAGCGCCCTCCGGCGCGAGGGGCTTTCGGTTCCCGGTGACGTCTCGGTTGCGGGCTTCGACGGCATCGCCATCGGCCGGCTGGTGCATCCGCCCTTGACGACCATCGAGATGGCCGATGCCAGCATGGGCGCAACGGCTGCCTCGCTTTTGCTCGACATCGCCGAAAACTCGGCGACGCCCCGCCATCTCACGCTCGGCTACAAGCTGAACCCCGGCGGCACCGTGCGGCGGATCGATGGCCATTCCTCTTCTCCCCAGCGGGGAGAAGGTGGCGCGTAGCGCCGGATGAGGGGGGGCGAAGCCCCTGACCAAACGACCGAAGCATAACGTGTGCTACCGCGGACAGTCGACCAAAGCGTGCCCAACACCGACACCAGCGACCGTGGCCCAGGGGACCCCCTCATCTGCCCTTCGGGCATCTTCTCCCCGCTGGGGAGAAGAGGGAATCCCGCGGCCTGCGTCGCCAAGTCACCCGCGGCATTGTGAAATGCCGGCACGCGCTTGTCAGCAGGAAGACGCGCCGCTCGGTCGAGCGACGCGTCCTTTGCCGGGTCGTCCGTGACGAAGCGCCGGGCTCAGCTGCGCGGCAGCAGGGCTTCGACTTCGGCGGCGGCGTCGTCGAGGGCTTCCTTCGGATCGGCCGACTGCTCGACCACGCGCGACAGGTTCTCGACGATCGTCTGGGTGACCTTCACGCCGTTCGAGCCGGGGAAGGCGTACCAGGGCTGCATCAGCGGCATCTGCTCGAGGCCGGCGCGGAACAGCGGGTTCTCCTTGTAGAAGTTGCCGAGATAATCCGGCGACTGGGCGGCGAGCTCGTTGTTCGGCACGTAGCCGGTGCCGGGAACGACGACCGAGGCGCCGAACGGGCCGGCGGCGAACTTGATGAACTTCCAGGCGGCGTCCTGCTTGTCGGCGTCGCGGGTCAGCATGACGGCGGCGTTACCGCCGGTCGGCAGCTTGCCATTGGCCGGATCGATCAGCGGGATATGGCCGGTGCGAAGCTCGAACTTGTCGCCGACATTCTTGATCGTGTTGCGCAGCGCGCCGGTGGTCATGAAGGCAAAGCCGACCTTGCCGGCGACGAAGGCCTGTTCGCCGGCCTGCTTGGTGAACACCGGAAGGCCGCCTTCCTTGACCATGCGGTCGACCAGTTCGAAGGCCTTCTGACCTTCCGGACCGTTGAACGCCACGCCGCTTTCGTCATCCTTCAGCATCTGGCCGCCGGCGCCGAACAGCAGCGCCGAGAACATCCAGTCGTCGCCCTGCCAGCGGAAGTCGATGCCTTCATTGCCGTCGCCGAGCGCCTTGATCTTGGACGACAGCGCGATCACCTCGTCCCAGGTCTTCGGCGGCTGGTCCGGATCGCCGCCGGCTTTGCGCACCAGATCGGCGTTGTAATACATGATCGGGTTGGAGGTGGCGAAGGCGAGGCCGACCTGCTTGCCCTTGACCTGGGCGAGCTTGAGGATGTTCTCCGAGAATCCCTGCTCGGCCATGTTGCCGTCCTTGGCCATGAAGGGAGCGAGGTCGACGGGGATGTCGCGCTCGTTGACCATGCGCAGGCGGTTGAGGCCGATGAAGGTGACGTCAGGCATTTCGGCCGTGCCGGCCTGGCGCATGATGGTCTGGATGCCTTCCTCGTAGGTCGCCGAGGGGTTGGCGAAGGTGATCTTGATGTCCGGGTTTTCTTCCATGAACTTCTTCGAGATCGTGTCCATCACGTCCTTGAAGAAGCCCGGCATCGGATAATGCACGTTGAGCGTGGTCTCGGCATGCGCAGGCATGCTCACGGACAGCGTCACCGCTGCTGCGGCGAGTGCCTTCTTGAGATAGGTCATCGCAGGTCTCCTTGGTTGCGACCGATCAGCCTTTCAGACCGGTCATGGTGATACCCTCGACGAAGCGCTTCTGCGCGAGCAGGAAGGCAAGCACGAGGGGAAGGGTGATGATGAGGGTGGCTGCCATCAGCGCGCCGTAGTCGTCGCCGGCTTCCGCTGCGCGGAAGTAGAGGAGCCCGAGAGGCGGCGTGGCATAGGCCTGGTTGGTGACGACGATCAGCGGCCAGAACAGGTCGTTCCAGTGGGCGACGACCGAGAAGATCGCAAAGGCGGTGATCGCCGGCCAGGCATTCGGCACCACGACCCGCGCGACGATGCCGGCCTCGGACATGCCGTCGAGGCGGGCCGCATGGATGAGATCGTCGGGAATGCCGCGGAAGAACTGCAGGAAGAGGAAGATCGCAAAGACCGAGATCGAGAAGGGCGCAACCAGGGCGAAATAGCTGTTGAGCACCGACAGCCGGTCGAAGGCGACGTAAAGCGGCAGGGCCGTCGCATGGATCGGCACGAGCAGGCCGAGCATGACCAGCGCCATCATCAGGCGGGCCGCACCGAAGGACAGCTTGGCCATGGCATAGGCGCAAGGGATCGCCACCAGAACCTGGACGACGAGGATCAGGCCGCAGACGATCACCCCGTTCAAGAGCAGACCGCCCATGGACACCCGGCCAAAGGCCTTGGCGAAGTTCTCCGCATAGGACCAGGTCTGCGGGATGAGGTTCAGCGAGGAGGAGAAGATCTCGCTCTGCGCCTTGCCGGCGGTCGAGATCATGAAGATGTAGGGCGCGAGGAAGACGATGGCCCCGAGCGTGAGGAGGGCAAGGCGCAGGGCGCGGCCGGGCGTGAAACGATCGGTCATCATCATGCGTAGTGCACCTTCCGGTCCATGACGCGGTATTGGAGGAACATCAGCGACACCAGGATCGCCAGGAAGATGACGGTCATCGCCGAGGCGTAGCCGACGCGCAGGAAGACGAAGCCTTCCTCGTAGATGGTGAAGAGCAGCACTTCCGACGCCTTGTTCGGGCCGCCTTCGGTCAGCGTCTTGACGGTCTCGAACACCTTGACCGAATTGATGATGCTGATGGTGGTGACGAACAGCGTGGTGGGTCCGAGCATGGGCCAGGTGACGAGGCGGAAGCGGGAGAGCGCCGAGCGCGCACCGTCGACTTCCGCCGCCTGGTAAAGCTCGCGCGGGATGGCCGAGAGGCCGGCGAGGAACAGCACCATGTTGAAGCCGGTCGCCTGCCAGATGCCGATGATCGACAGGCTGGTCATCACCGTGCTCGATGCGCCGAGCCAGTTCGGGCCGTCGATGCCGATCAGGCCGAGCGCGGCATTGATCGGCCCGATGGTCGGGTGGAAGAGATATTGCCAGACCGTCGCCATGGCCACGAGCAGCGAGGCGACGGGCAGGAAATAGGCGGTGCGGAACAGGCTCTTGCCCCAGCCTTCGGATTCGATCAGCAGCGCAATGCCGAGCCCGAGCGCCATCGAGGTCGGCGCGACGATGGCCGCATAGACCGTGGTGTTCCACAGCGATTTCTTGAAGGTTCGGTCGTTCAAGAGATCGGCATAGTTCTCGAAGCCGACGAAGTTGAAGCTGGCATAGCCCAGCTCGAAATCGGTGAAGCCGAGAAAGATCACGGCGATCGTCGGCAGGATGATGAAGAGGAAAAGCAGCAGCAGGGCCGGAGCGGAGAGCAGGATGGCGATACGGGCCTCGCGCCGCTTCGCGGCGTCCGCGGCGGAGCGAACAAGCGACGGCCGGCCCGCGTCGAGGGCAAGACTAGCCATGCAGCACCTCCGAACGCTCGGCCGACACCATGGCGATGCTGGCGGGAAGCCGGTCGCCGTGGTCGTCGAACAGCAGGATGGCGTCGGGATCGAGCCTCAGATCGATGCGCTGGCCGGCGGCAAGACCGATGGCCTCGGCGGGCGGGATCTTGGCCACCACTGTGCCGTCCATCGCCGCGAGCTTGGTGAAGACCACCACTTCGGAACCGAGGAACTCCAACCGCTCGACGCGACCCGGCAGGTTGCCCTCGCCGGCGCATCCGAGGCGCACGAATTCCGGACGGAAAGCGACGGTCACGGGCGCACCGGGCTTGAGGTCGCTGCGGGTCGCCAGGCGGATGCCGCCGACTTGGACGAGGCCGGTTGCGTCGATAACGGTCGGAAGAACGTTGATGCGCGGCTGGCCGAGGAAGCGGGCGACCTCGATATGCGCCGGGTCGTCATAGATCGTGCGCGGGCTGTCGAGCTGCAGCAGGCGCCCGCCGATCATCACCGCGACGCGGTCGGCCATGGAGAGCGCCTCCGACTGGTCATGGGTCACGTAGAGCGTCGGCACGCCGGCCTTGCGGTGCAGTTCGACGATCTCGCCGCGCGCGTGGACGCGCAGGTTGGCATCGAGGTTGGACAGCGGCTCGTCCATCAGGAAGACGCTCGGATGGCGCACCATGGCGCGGGCGAGCGCCACGCGCTGGCGCTGGCCGCCCGACATCTGCCCGGGCTTGCGGTCGAGCAGATGGTCGATCTTCAGGGAAACCGCCATGTCCTGCACCTGGCGCTGGATGTCGGCGCGGATCTGCCGCTGGCCCGACAGCATGGTGCCGACCAGCGGCAGGCGCCCGGCGGTCGAAAGGCGCCGCATGGCAAGCGGCACGGCGATGTTCTGGCCGGCGGTCAGATGCGGGTAGAGCGCGTAGGACTGGAACACCATGGCGATGTTGCGATCGCCCGCCGCCCTTGCCGACACATCCTCGCCGGCAATGACGATCTCGCCGCGGTCGGCGTGGTCGAGGCCGGCGACGATGCGCAGCAGCGTGCTCTTGCCGCAGCCGGACGGCCCGACCAGCGCGATGAACTCGCCCGCCTCGGCCTCGAGGCTGACGCCCTTCAGGATGCTGTTGCCGCCATAGGACTTGTTGATGTCGCGAAGGCTGAACGCGCTCATTCAGCTGCCTCCACCGGAACCGCGGTGCTGGTGCTGGTGCTGGTGCTGGTGCGCGGATAGACCTCGTCGATCACCTCGTCGAGCACATGGGCGATCATGCCGGAGACCGCGACGATCTCGCTCGTGACGTCGTCGCCGAGATGATGGATCACGCCGCCGACGAGACGCTCGCCCGGCATTTCGCGTTCCAGCTTGTCGATGATGAAGGAGGTCGGCGGCGCCCAGAGCAACTGGGTGGCGCCCATCTCGCCCTGCCAGCTCCAGTGCAGATGGCCGCTGGCATAGAGCGCCACGTCATGAGCGGCAATGAGGTCGAACAGGCGCTGGCGTTCGGCGGGACGGGCACCCCAATAGCCGGTATCGCCCTCGGCCGGATCGTCGACGAACAGCGGCTTGTGGGCAAAGATCGCCACGCGGCGGCCCTCGCGGCCTTCCAGCGTCTCGACGAGCCAGTCGAACTGCGCCTCTTCCTCTGCGTGGCCCGAGCCGACGAGCAGGCTGTTGAGGCCGATCATCCGCCAGTTGCCGATGTCCTTGGCGAAACGGTCGGGACCGGCAAGGCGGCGCCAGCGCTCGAGCCGGGCATTGTCGATCGGCTGGTGCGAGCCGGGCATGTGGCCGACATCGTGATTGCCGGGGACGACGAGGACCGGCACGTCGAGTTCGCCGAGCAGCGCCATGGAGAAGACGATGTCGTCCTCCTGGTCGGCGCCGTCGACGGTGAGGTCGCCGGTGTGCACGACGAGATCCGGCCTGACCTCCTCGATCCAGCGGCGGATCGGCTCCCAGTTGCCGTTGAAGTGCGGCTTGGACGGACTGAAATGCGTGTCGCTGATCTGGACGATTTTCATGGGCTGGCACCTTCTAAGCACAGGATCGGCGCGGGATGGCGGGCAGGCCCGGCGCTCTCGGCGATGTGTTTAGGGGCTCAGCGTGTCAGCCGCTTGAGCGGTCTTTCAGTGTTCTTCCAATTTCGTCATCAATCCGTCAGGAAGGGCGGCACGGCGCGGGTCCTGCGTCCGACGGCGGCGCGAAAGCGCGGCCTCGGCCTTTCGCGGACCTTTTGAGTCCAACTCCGATCGTCCGTGAGGAGGCATCGTTTGAACGGTCGCGGCGCGCGGCGCGGCTTCGCTCAGTGACCGGCGTTCTGCCGGTAGTAGTCCTTGAGCGCCGGGATTTCGGCGGTCAGAGCCTCGGCAAGCTGCCGGCATTCTTCCCTGTTGCCGGCATAGAAGGCTGCGACGAACTGGCGGTGCAGGGCGAGTGCCGTCTCGCTTACCCCCGGCACGACGGTGGCGACGGCGGTTCCCGTGCTGCGGCCCTTGACGGTGATCCGGTCGAGTTCGAGCACCGGGAACCGGTCGGCGACCAGCCCAGCCGTCGCCTCCCCGAGCAGCAACGGCACGCCAAACTGTTTCGAGGCCCCTTCCAGCCGCGAGGCCAGGTTGACGGCATCGCCGAGCGCCGAATAGTCGAAGCGCCGGGTCGAGCCCATATTGCCGACGACACAGTCGCCGGTGTTGATGCCGATGCCGATGCGCAGCGGCATGAAGGGCGCGCCCGCGGCCATTGCCTCGGCCTCCAGTTCGAGGTTCAGCGCATCGATGGCGGCCAGCATGGCGAGGCCGGCGGAGACGGCATGCGGCGCGTGTTCGGCGTCCTCCAGAGGAGCATTCCAGAAGGCCATGATGCAGTCGCCGATATACTTGTCGATCGTGCCGCCGTGCGACAGGACGACCTCCGACAGCGGCGTCAGCAGCCGGTTGATCAGCTGGGTCAGGTGTTCTGGATCGTCCTTCAACCCCTCGGCGATCGTGGTGAAGCCGCGCACGTCGCAGAACAGGACGGACAAGGTTCGCTTCTCGCCGCCGAGCTTCAGCTGCCCGGGATCCTCCGCCAGCCGCGCCACAAGGTCCGGCGACAGGTACTGCCCGAACGCCCGCATGATCTCGCGGCGGCCGCGTCTCTCCGCGGCATAGTCCAGCGTCGCCTGCGCAATGCCGATCGCCGCAAAGGCCATGGATGGCGCGATCGGGGAGGCGAATGTCCGGCCGAACCGCAGGGCTATATAGCTTGCCGCGACCATGGCCAGGAGATAGGCCGCGCCGCCGAAGGCCGCCGGCCATCCGGTGCCGCGCCAGACGAGAAGGACGGCCAGAAGCACGGCGAGCAGGACGAATGCGCCCTTCAACAGCGGCGTCGCTTCTGCAATTCCGTTGCCGGTCCGCAGATTGTCGAAGATCGTCGCATGGATTTCCGCCCCCGCCACGAGGCGGCCGGTGCGCACGGTGTAGGACGAGGCAAAGGCGTCGGCCCCGCCGGCGGCCACGGACGGAGCATTCTGCAGGCTGAGACCGACGACTACGACACGGTTGCGAAAGGTGTCCGGCGGCAGAAGGTTCGTCGGGTCGAGCGCCTGATAGTAGGACACTGTGGGATAGGTTCTCGGCCCGCCGAAGGTCTGCATCAGCGTGCCGCCGGCCGGCAGGGTCGCCGGCAGGCCCGCGGCCTCGGCGATCCGGGCGGCAAAGCTGTCGTCGAGATCCGGCAGGGTGCGGATCGTGCCGTCGCCGCCGAGACTGATCGAGGCGATGCCGGCCCGCGCGCCGGTGTCGGTGAATTGGGCAAGCGGCAGCGTGCGGACGAACTGGTCGGCCTGGGCGGAGGAAATCAGGGTCTCGTCTCCGGCCAGCACCACGTCGGGTCCGAGCGCTGCCGCCAGGGCCTGGTCCTCTTCGGCCGCCGTCGGTTCGGAGAAGATAACGTCGAGCGCAATCACCCTGGCGCCGGCGTCCCGCAGGGCATTCACCAGCTGGGCATGCAGGCTGCGCGGCCAGGGCCATTGCAGATTGATGTCGGCAAAGGACGGCTCGTCGATCGCCACGATCACCGGCCCATCGTCCGGCAGCGGCGCATGCCACAGCGTCGACAGGTAGTCGAAGGCGCGATAGTCGATCAGCGACCAGGCCGGCAGCCGGGTGAGAGCCGTCGCCGCCAGAAAGACCACGACGGCGAGCAGGACCAGCCGCATCCGCCGGCTTGCCAGCTTCGGCGCAGAGCTCAGGCTCGACGGCAGCCGGACTGCCATCAGAAGCGGACTTTCACCGAGCCGGTGAAAGTCGGGCCCCAACCCGGCGTATTCGTGTTCACCTCGAAGTCCTGGTCGAGAAGGTTGAAGGCCGCAAGCTCGAGCGCGAAACGCTTGTCGAACGGCTCCCAGGTGAGGTTGGCGTCGAGCGTCCAATAGTCTTCGAGTTTGCCGCCCGTGTCGCTGTCGCGTTCACCGACATAGTTGGCGGCGAGCGTCGCGGAAACATTGGCCTCGTTGACCCAGGTCAGCGCCACCTGCCCCGCCCAGTCGGGCACGAACGGCAGCGGACCGCCATAGGTCGCCGACGACGGATCCTCGTTCTCCGAGGTCGCATAGGCGATCGTCGAGGACAGGCCGAAACCGTGGCCGAGGAGCAGGTTCGCAGTCAGGCTGCCGCGATCAATCCGACCTTCGGAGGCCGAGAACGGTGCGGCCGAAAACGGAATGGCGATCCGCGGTTCCTCGATGTCCTGATGCTGGAACTCGGCGGAGGTGAAGAAGTCCTGCGTCCATTCCGCATCCCAGCGCAGGGCGACCGTGTCGACATAGCCGTCGAGCCCGGTGGAAATCTCGTTCGGCTGCAGGCCAAGAACGCCGACCGGCGAGAGCGTTGGCGTGTTGACGGAAAGGCTCTGGCGCGAATAAGCGGCGCGCAGCCAGTGCTGGTCGGACGGCGCCCAGGCGATGCCGACGCGCGGTTCGAGCCGCGCCACGTCGTCGTCGTCACCGTCGAGGAAGGTGCCGAACAGGGCATATTCGGCCTTCAGGTCCGGCGTGATCTCGTGCAGAAGGTCGACATACACGCGGCCGTAGGTGGCTTGCTCGTCCGGATCGGGTACCGCCGGCGCTCCACCGCTCCATGCCTGTGCGCGGGTATCGATCCAGCCGCCCTCGACGCCGTAGCGCCAGGTGAGATCGTCCATCCCGATCGAGTGGCTAACAGCGGCGACATAAGTCTCCTGGGACGACTTCGCGGTGATCCCACTGAAGGTGTTGAAACTGTCCGCGTCCTGGGCGCTGTAGAACACGGCAGCGTTGACGACGTTCTCGAAGCCGATCGTGTGGCTCCACCCCACGCCGACATTGGTCTGCTCCGAGCTGTCCTTCACGCTGGCGACCGGAAAACCAAAGATGGAGGCATAGAGGTCGGAATCCGAGCCGGAATGATTGGCGTAGGCAACGAACCTGTCACTAGGGCTGGGGCTGGCGGTCAGATAGCCGTTGCCGCGCAACAGGCGATCCTCGGAATCGAGGTCGAGGGTTCCGCCTGCGCCGGTGCGCTGATCGAAATCCGTCTCCCACTCGACATTGCCATAGAAGCTGATCGGGAAAGGCAGATTGCTGAAGCCCTGTGCCTCGCCTTCCGCCACATAGCCGGTGTCGCCATTGGCCTGCGTGAAGCCGCCGCCCAGCGCGCCCTCGAAGAAGGGACGGCGGATCAGGTTTGCCGAGCGGGACCGGCCGGACAGCATGTGCGGATCGAGCAGCAGGCCCTGGATGAAGGACGAGTAGCTCAGGCTGTTCTGCCCGTTGGTGATGACGTTTCCGCCATGGGCATAGCTGTTGGCAAAGGGATTGACGCTGCCGCGTACCGTCTGGTCGACATAGCCGCTGCCGGCGAAGGGATCGAAGACCGCATCGCCGTAATATTCGCCCCAGGCATTCAGGCCCTGCAGCCGGAAGGCGTTGTTGAGCGTCGAGCCGGCATCCTGATTGGCGCTCAGCGAGCCGAAGTTGCCACCTCTCGCCTTGGCGCGGCGCAGGAACTCCTGCGCATTGCGGATGGCGCCTTCGGAATCATAGTCGTCGATCGCGACCGCCGTGCGGAAGGACGAGATGACAGGATCGTTGTCGTCCAGCCGGTCGGCATTGTCGAGCGCCTGTTCGGACGGCACGCGGTCGCCCTTTTCGTAATGCGCGGCGGCGAGCAGGACCTGCCCCTGGGCATAGGAGGGATTGGACACGGTACCGGCCAGCAGGTCGTCGACCGCCTTGTCCAGTTCGCCGGTCTGCATATGGTAGCGGCCGCGCGCAACGAGCGCGACATCGAAGGTCGGGTCGGCAGCGAGCGCCAGGTCGATTTCCCGCTTTGCCTCTTCGACGCGCGACTGGTCGAGATAGAGAATGGCCAGATTGGCGTGCGAGACCGGATCCATCGGATCGAGCGCGATCGCCTTCTTCAGCGCCGCCTCGGCGGCCCGCATGTCGCCGCGGACCGATTGCAGGTCGCCGATCGCGTTCCAGATGGTGGTCGAACCGGGGGCGACCTTCAGGGCCGCCTCGAGATCGGCGAGCGCGCCGTCGAGATCGCTTTCGACGCCGGCGCGATAGTTCGCCCGCGCCTCGAGCGCGGTCGGCTCCGACGGATCGAGCGCCAGCGACCGGTCGATCGCTTCGCGCACCTGCTCCCGGTCGTTGAGCAGCAGCGCCAGCTGGGCACGATAGGCCGGAAGCGCCGGATCCTTCGGAAAGCGCCGCTCGGCCTCCTTGATCACGTCGATCGCTGCGCGGATGTCTTTCAGAAAACCGGCGGCATAGGCCTGCATCAGGGCGCCATACGGGCTCGACATGCGCCGCGGCTGAGGCTCCAGCCGGTTGGGATTGGCCAGCGAACGGGCATAGTAACGGCCGTAGTCGGCGATGTCGCGACGGCGCTGATCGAGATGGGCACCGGCACTGCCGAAGAGCCTGTCGGCCTCCTCGTAGCGCAGCTCGGCGGCGGCGATGATCGCCTCGACGAGGTCAGCCCGCGCCCGCTCGGCCGGCGACAGTGTGCGGGTACGAAGCATTGCCAGCGTCTGCTTGGCATCCTCGCGGCTCTCCAGCGAGAGCTGCACTTCGGCCAGAACCAGCAGGTCCGCGGTGCTTCTCTGTTCGGCTGGAATGGCGGCGATGCGGTCGGCTTCGCGCCGCATGTCGGCGACCGGCAGCGTCGAGGCCGGCATGAAGTTGAAGGCGTTGCGGGGCGCCAGATAGAAGAGCATCTGCTCGCGGTCGTCGGAATCGACGATGACGATCTTGCGCGGCGCCTGGCCAATGGTCGCGGCGGCGGCCTCGCCCTGCGCCACCTGCACGCTGCCCTGCGGATTGCTGAGTTCGACCAGGCCTTCGAGCACGGTCAGCGACGTCTCGGCACCCTTGACCGTCATCGTCCAGTCGGTGCCGCGGATGGCCGCGGTTGCCGCCGGGGTCACCACCTCGACGCCCGGACCGCCGCGTTCGGCGCGCGCCCAGATCGTGCCGGTCTCCAGTTCGAGCACGGCGTCGCTGCCGGGCGTCATCTGGCGGACCCGAAGGGAGGAATTGCGCCCGAGGCGGATCTGCGTGCGGTCGGCAAAGAGGATCGCCAGCTGGCCGGTCGCATTGGTGCGCAGGACGTCGCCGGTCAACAGGTCCTGCTGCAGGTCGACGAAGCGCCAGTTCGACACGTCGATGAAGCGCACTTCCTCGCCGGTCTTGCGCGCGATGACGGAGGCCACAGCATCCGCCCCGCGCACGACAGGCTCCGCCGATGCGGGTGCAAATGCCCCGCCAGCGCCCAAGAGCAGCGTCACCGCTGCTACATTCCTCTTGATGAAATCCCCCGACATATCCACACAAGTGGCCACTTCGAAAAGTTGAGTCAAGCATCTTCATATCGCCGGCTTGCTTTTCGGGGGTGGTGTATTAACAGGAATACACGCCAAAACTGGAGCGCGGCAATCGTGAGCGACTTTGACACATCAACGACAGAATTGATCGAGACGCCGATCACGATCGGCGACGTCAATCTGGAATACTTCAATCACGTCAAGAAGATAAACGACGTCTTCTACGACCAGGTGAAGATATCGGACCAGAAGGCAGCCTATATCTTCACGTTCATGCTGGCGTTCCTTGTCACGTCGAGCGAGGTCCGCAACGTCTTCACGGTCGCGCGCTATTTCGAGCGGGACATGCTCATCAACGGGCTGTCGGCGCTGCTGGCGCTCGCCTCGACCCTGTCGATTCTCTCGGCCCTGCTGGTCGTGCTACCCCGCCACATCAAGACATCCTCGTCGCTGTTCTGGGGTACCTGGCCCATGCACCGGCCCCTACTGGAGCAGGCAGCAGAGAAGGCCGACATCAACTACCTGTTCAACGAATACATGCGCAATGCCGACGTGCTGTCGCTGATCGCCCGGCAGAAATACCGGTTCGTCGGCTTCGCCTTTCGCGGCCTGATCACCACCGTGCTGATCTATGTCCTGCTGCTGATCGTCAGCTGACCTGTCCAGGCGGGCCGTTCCTTCGCCGCTCAGCTGCGGCGAGCGGGCGCCTCCGGCTTCTGAAGGAAGGGGAGGAAATCGGCCGGCGGAACGGGCCTGCCGACGAAGTAGCCCTGGATGTTCACGCATCCGCTTTCCACCAGAAACCGCGCCTGTTCCTCGGTCTCGACGCCCTCGGCGATCACCTCGAGGCCGAGCTTCTGCGCCAGGGAGACGATGGCCGAGGTGATCGCCATGTTGTCGGCATCCCCCGGGATGTCGGCGAGGAAAGAGCGGTCGATCTTGAGCTGGGACACGGGAAAGCTCTTCAAGGCGCTGAGGCTCGAATAGCCGGTGCCGAAATCGTCGATCGACAGTTTCACCCCGAGCGCCTTCAGCTCGCGCATGCGCTGGAGCGCGCCGGTGAGGTCCTGCATGATCAGGCTCTCCGTCACCTCGAGTTCGAGATAGCGGGGATCGAGGCCACATTCCGCGAGGGCAGCGGCGACGCGAACGGCCCAGGACTTCTCCTTGAACTGCCGCGCCGAGACGTTGACGCTGACCACGACCGGTTCCAGGCCGGCATCCTGCCAGGCCCTGCACTGGCGGCAGGCCTCGCGCAGGATCCAGTCGCCGAGCGGCACGATCAGTCCGGTTTCCTCGGCAAGCGGGATGAAGTCGCTGGGCGGCACCAGACCGCGCGTCGGGTGGTTCCAGCGGACGAGCGCCTCGGCGCCGAACACTCGGCCGGTCGACAGGTTCTTCTGCGGTTGGAAGTAGAGGACGAACTGGCCGTCCTCCAGAGCCCGGCGCATTTCCTCGATCAGCACCAGCTTCTTGCGCGCCTTCTCGGCCATTTCCACCGAGAAGATTTCGAGATTGTCGCGGCCCGTCTCCTTGGCGCGATACATCGCGGCATCGGCATTCGCCACGAGATCCGTGGGATTGTCGCCATGCTGCGGGAAACAGGCAATGCCCATGCTGCAGGTCACCTGGAAGGTCAGACCGCCGAGCGTGATCGGTGTCGCGACCGCGTGGCGGACGGCCTCGAAGCGCGACACCAGGGCGTCGGAACCGTGACCGCTCAAGAGCACGATGAATTCGTCGCCGCCGACGCGGACCGCCATGCCCTGCCCGTCGACGACGTCGGTGACGCGGGTGGCGACGATCTTCAGCAGCTCGTCTCCCACCGCGTGGCCGAGGCTGTCATTGATGACCTTGAAGTTGTCGATGTCGAGAAAGGCGACGCCGACGTCACGCCCGGCGGCTTTCGCCTCGGTCAGGATCGCCGGGAACTCCGCATCCAGCAGAAGGCGGTTCGGCAAACCGGTCAGCGCGTCGTGGCGGGCCATGTAGCGGATGCGTTCCTCGGCCCGGTGGCGCTCGATGGCGAGGCCGGCGAGGTGCACGGCGATCGCGGTCAGCTCGTCGTGCTGGGCGTCCGGGGAGCCAGGCCGGTCGACAAAGAGCGCGAAGGTTCCGAGAACCTCGCCCTGATAGGAGAGGATCGGCGTGGAGGAACAGGACCGCAGTCCGAGCCCGTCGACAAGGAAGCGCAGGCTCTTGGCGAGCGGGTCGGTGTCGACGTCCTCGATGATCACCCGTTCCTTTCGCCAGGCGGCGGTTCCGGAAATGCCGCTGGCCGGGCCGATCTTCAGGCTGCGCATGATGTCGCGGAACTCCGCGGGCAGCGAAGGCGCCGCTGCGAGTTCCAGATGGTCGCCGTCCGCCGAGCGCAGCATGACCGAGCCGCGCGAGCCGGGATGCTGCGCCTCGATCATCAGCACCAGCTGGGCGAGGAAATCGCGCAGCGGCATGCCGGTCGCTACGAGTTCGAGTAGGCGCGACTGGGCCTGCATCAGCCTCTCTGCCTTCTTGCGGACCGTGATGTCGCGCGACATGCCGACGACGCCGATCGTCTTGCCGTGCCGGTCGCGCAAGGGCAGGCGCGACATCATCAGCCAGCGCTCGCCGTCACCGTTGAGTGCCTGTTCCTCGATGCCGAGGTCGGACTGGCCGGTTACCATCACCATGCTCTCGACCGCGTGGATCGCCGTCGCCGCTTCGAAGGGGTGAAGGTCGAAGTCCGTCCGGCCGATCAGGTCGGCCACGGTCTCCAGCCCGTTGTCAACCACGACGGCACGGTTGGCGAACAGAAACCGCCCGGCGAGATCCTTTGCATAGATATAGTCGGGGATCTGGTTGATCATGGCCTCGAGCCAGTAAGGGCTCGATCCGTCCGACTGCATCAGCTGAAGCCGTTCGAGCGCGCGCTGGAAGGGTTCCACGGGCATGCCTTTCCGCTGAACATCGCCGTCCGCAAGATTGGATGCCCTTTTCCGCGTCATGGTCTCTCCCGGCTGCGTTTTCTGGCCAGCACAATTCCACTCTCATTTGGACTCGCTAATCTGCCGTTAACGGGAGATGGCCTGTTGCGGGACAAACATCAGCCACCACGGCGCGTGGACCGCCTGACGAAGACCGGAAAAGTGCGCGCCGCGCGCGAGCCGGCGCTGGCGATCGACCACGGCCAACCCATTCTCCCGTCTCGCTCCGCCTTCCGCTTGCCGTGTAAGGCCCGAGAGATTATGAGGTCGTGCGAGAAACGGCCCGGTTCGGGCGGCCTTCGCGAGGCCGGCGGCGGTGCTTGCCGCAATTGGGATGTGGAACGCAGATCATGAATTCGTCCGCCACAGGCAAGATCGGCGTCACGTCCGGCGGCATCGCCAGGATTCCCTTCATCGACGTGTTTCTCGGTGCCAGGACCTGCCGCGTCTCCTCTTCACCGGCGAAGGACGATCTCGTGGCGATCGCCGGCTGGGGAACGAAGCCGAGCGGTCAGCGCGCGGCCCAGCTTGCCGCACGCCTTGATCTTCCCGCTATCTTCCTCGAGGACGGCTTTCTCCGCTCCTATTTCGCCGGAAAGGACCATCCGCCCCTTTCGATCGTGCGCGACAGCGAAGGCATCTATTATGACAGCCGCCGGCCCTCGGCGCTGGAGAGCCTGCTGAATTCAAAGGCCGACCTGCTGGCCGGCATCGGAGCCGACGTTGAGCGCGCAAGGCGCCTGATCCTCGAGCATCGGCTGAGCAAGTACAACCACGCGCCGGATCTCGACGAGAAGGCGCTGCGTCCGGGCGATGTCAGGCGCGTTCTGGTCATCGACCAGACGGCCGGGGACAACAGCGTGGCGATGGGCGGAGCCACGGCCGACACCTTCGAGGCCATGCTGACCGCGGCGCGCTTGGAAAATCCGGAAGCGACGGTTTACGTCAAGACCCACCCCGAGGTCACGTCCGGCCAGAAGCGCGGCTATCTCAGCCAGGTTCAGGACGACGAGCGCACCGTGCTGCTGCGCGATGCAATCAATCCGCTCAGCCTCATCGAGAAGATGGACCGCGTCTATGCGGTCACCTCGACCATGGGCTTCGAGGCACTTCTTGCGGGCAAGCCGGTGTCGGTGTTCGGGGTCCCGTGGTATTCGGGATGGGGCGCGACCGACGACCGCCAGCCCTGTCCGCGCCGCACGCGCCGGCGCACCGTCGACGAACTCTTCGCCGCCGCCTATTTCCACTACACCACCTACCTCGACCCCGTCCGCCGCGCGCGCGGCACCATCTTCGACGTGATCGACTGGCTCGTGCTGCAGAAACGCATGGCGGCGCGCTTTACGGGGCGGATGATCTGCCTCGGCCTTCGGCGCTGGAAGGCGGCGACGCTTCGTCCGCTCCTGTCCATGCACCCGGAACGCGTTCATTTCGTCGCCGACGTGGCGCGGGCCAAGGCTTGCGGGCCGCGCCCCGGCGACAGCCTCGTCGTCTGGGGCCGCGACCTTCCCCCCGGCCTCGAAGCTCTCGCGACCGCCACAGGCGCGCAGATCCTGCATATGGAGGACGGCTTCATCCGATCGGTCGGCCTCGGCTCCGATTTCATCAAGCCCTTTTCGATCGTGCTCGATTCGCGCGGCATCTATTTCGACCCGGGCCGCCCGTCCGATCTCGAAGACATCCTGAATAGCGCAGCCTTTGCGCCGGAAGAACTGGCGCTCGCCGCCAGACTGCGGGCGATGATCGTCGACAACGGCATCACCAAGTACAATGTCGGGGCCACGGATACGCCGGATTGGCGACGCGGGGAGCGCCAGGTGGTGCTGGTTCCGGGTCAGGTCGAGGACGATGCCTCGATCCGCTACGGCTGTCCGGGCATCCGGACCAATGCCGACCTTCTGGCCGCCGCGCGCGCCGCCCATCCGGAGGCCTTCATCGTCTACAAGCCCCATCCGGACGTTGCGTCCGGAAATCGCGCCGGCCATGTCCCGCCGAGCCAGTTGGCGGCCCATGCCGACCATGTCGAGACGGAGCGTTCGGTGATCGGATGCATCGAGGCATGCGATGTCGTGCATACGATGACGTCGCTGACCGGATATGACGCATTGTTGCGCGGCAAGCGCGTGGTCGTCTACGGCCTGCCGTTCTATGCCGGCTGGGGTCTCACCGACGACATCGCCGGGGCGGATGCCTTCGCGCGGCGCGAACGCAAGCTGACGCTCGACGAACTTGTGGCGGGAACCCTGGTGAAATATCCCCTCTATTGGGACTGGGACCTGAAAACCTATGCGTCCTGCGAAGCGACGCTTCGCAGGATAATGGAAACCCGCCCAAATTTGGACACGCGACGCGGCAAGGTTGCGGAATACGTCTTGCGCAAGCTGCGCAAGTTGCGCCTGGTCACGGCGCCGTGGATGGGCCGCTAGCCGTACCAAGGACTTGACCGGGCCAAATGACGAACTACAAATATACGGAAAGTCGAAAATTCGTTTTGAACTGTCATCAAAATGTATCCTTCCGCCCGGACGTTGGGGGACGTCCGAAACGGGTGTGTCGACAGCCGGGACCGAATTGTGGAGGCGGGTTCCCTGTTGATTGCCCGACAAATACTTTAACGCAGCAGTTGTCATTGTCCCTGTGATTTGAGAGTGGGAAGGCGAGCTGCCGTCATGGAGCAAAGTGACTATTTGCCAGAGGATGCCAATGCACGATGATTTGTCCCTGAAACCGGTCCTGCATCCGGCCGAGCCACTGTTCGTGAGCCCCGATGCGAGCATCCTCGATGCCATCCGGGTGATCGATGCCGGGACGCAACAGATTGCAATCGCGGTCGATGAGAGCCGTCACCTTCTCGGTGTCGTGACCGATGGCGACATTCGCAGGGCCATTCTCCGCGGCGTCGAGCTCTCGGGCCCGGTTGCGGAAATCCTCAATCGAAAGCCCACCGTCTGCAAGCGCACGGCAAGCCGGGAAGAACTGGCCCGCACGCTGCTCGGCCAAGAGCGCATCACGCGCCTGCCCGTCGTCGACGAGCAGGGCAATGTGGTGGGGCTCTATCGAACCGAAGACCTCGTCGCCAATCCGTATTCCCACGAGCTTCCGGTCGTCCTGATGGCCGGTGGTCTGGGGACCCGCCTCAGACCCTTCACCGACAATATTCCCAAGCCGATGATCGATGTCGGCGGACGTCCGATCCTCGAGCACATCATCCGACGTTTCGTCAGCCAGGGCTTCACGCGGTTCTACGTCTCCGTCAATTATCTCTCGCATGTCATCAAGGAACATTTCGGCGGGGGCGAAGCGTTCGGGGCGCAGATCACCTATATCGAGGAGACCGAACGCCTAGGCACCGCCGGCAGTCTCCGTCTGCTGCCGAAGGACATCAAAGGCCCCTTCTTCGTCATGAACGGAGACCTGCTGACCGCGGCCAATTTCGCCGCCATCGCCAGCTACCACCTGGAAACGGGTGTCGAGGCGACGATGTGCCTGCGCGAATATACCGTTCAGGTTCCATATGGAGTGGTGGCGCAAGCGGGGGGACGGTTCGTCGGGATCGAAGAAAAGCCGATGCATCGCCATTATGTGAACAGCGGCATCTATGTCCTCGACCCCGCAATCCTGGAATTGCTGCCGGAGAGCGGCTATTTCGACATGCCGTCGCTTTTCGACAGCCTGATGCAGAAGGATCCCAGCGCGGCCGCCGTGTTTCCCTTGCGGGAATACTGGTGCGACATCGGCCAGGTGGCCGATCTCGAGAGGGCGCGCCGGGAAATCGCGAAGATCTCCAGCTATTGACGCTCGACCAAGACGATTGCGTATGAATCGTCCAGACACGCACGCCACGCGAGCGATTTAAATCGCACCGCCTCTTGCCGGCAGTCTGGCCACTACCAATTTGCCCGGGACAAGCGATCACGCGGGACATACCGACGACAAGGAGGCTGCGATATGAAGTCGATAATCGACTACCTGGGCAAGCTGGAACGACAGATCACCCGGTTTTCGCTGCAGGTCATCCTGATGGTGTTCGGCGCCAAAGCGGCCGGCACGTATCTCTCCTATTCCCCCTTCGTCAGGCGAACCCAGGCGCGCATTCTCTGGTTGCACGAACAGATCCGGTCTCGCTCCGGCCGGGAAGCCGCGGACAGGTTCGTGATCGACTATCTCTCGGCGCGGCCGAGGCTTCAGGACTACGGCATCGCGCTGGTGGGGACCGGCGCCCATCGCCCGAGCAGCGAGCGGGTCGCGGCAGCCCTGCCGAGGCTCCTCGCCGTCGCCGGCCAGCGCGAAGACGCCTCTATTTCCCTCGCTTCCGCTCTCCTCGAGCGCGGGGATGTCGAGCTTGCGCTGGAGCTTGTCGCTGAACAGCAGGGTAAGGCTCGTAGCAAATCTTCGGTCGACTGGCCATCGCTGCTTCGTTCTCTATCGCCGCGTCATCTCTATGAAACAACGGCCACAGCGTCCTCGACCATCGGCTCCCCGGAACATTTGCGGCCAGGCCCGAGCAAGAATCGCCTTATCATATTGGATGAAGAGCTGTCGCCGGCGGCAATCAAAAGCCTTGCTGCCGGTGCGGACAAGATTACATTGCTGCAGTATAGGGATCTCTACGGACGGATCGATCTGAGGGCCGTTCAAGCGGAAATTCCGGAATGCCAGATCGCCGTCGAGCACGGCCGTTCCCGTGTCGACCGGTTCCACAAAAGATACTTTGATATTCATCAGGAAACACTTCAGACTGCGGAGCTTCTGAGCAAGAGTTTTGTCAAGAATGCGCCATGGGTTGGCGAGTTCATTTCTGATGTTCAGGGATTTGCGAATGATCTGACTCTTGAGCTGAGCGACATGCTTTTCTTCAAGGCGTTGCGTTTGGAAAGTGTGTACCAAGCCGCCCTTGATCCGGCTTTCGACAGCGTGATCGTCTCCTTCGGAGACGGATTTGAACTCTTCCGCCTTTTCTATTCCGACAGCGCGCTGTGGCAGGATTCCCGCATCAAAGGGTGCTGCCGATCGCGCAAGATCAAGACCGTCTCCAAGTTTGCCTCGCGATTGGCGGATATGCAGCGTCGAGCGACCGTCGGAAGTGACGCTCCCACCCTTGCACACATCGCATCACTTCAAGAGCAGGAGGAAGCTTTGCCGCCCGTGCCCCCGGAAACGGTGAGGCGCTACCTGGAGCAATCCGCCACGCCGGCCAAGTACGCTTCGAAAACGCGTTTGCCGGGGCGAAAGACGATTGGCTATGTTGCAAACGACACTCGCGCTTACGTCGCTTCATCGATCCAACTGGCCACGCATTTGCAGGGGCACTTCAACGTGGATGTAATCCTGACGCAAGGCAATCCCGCAAACCTGCTGAAAAACATCGAGACTGCGCAGAATGATCCCTATCTGCCGCAAGAGACAAAAGGCCAACGTCCGGGCCTGGTGAAAGTCGGCGCTGCGGCCCCGGGCGCGACGGCGACCAAGGCGTTTTCCGACATATTCCTTCTGGCTGTGGGCGACACGGTGCGCGAGCAGTTTGCGACAATCGGGCGTGACGTGGTGGTTCGGGCAGCGCTCGATTTCCTCCTGACGGAAGGACTCTCGCGTGCCGTGTTGCATGCGATGGGAAATGTTCGGGCAATCGCGACACACCTAGCCGAACAGTCCTATGCAGCCATCGCTATTTCACCAATTCGATCTGCCAGAAACGCACAGTTCGCAACCCTGGGACGCGAAAATGGAGTCCCAACGCTTGCTGTCGAGCCGCATTGCCTGAATGCGGCATACTGCCGATACGGCACGGTCCTGAGCGACTATGCCGCGGTGTATTCGGACTATTACGCGCAGGAATACGACCGCTATTTCGGCATCCCCAAAGAACGCTGCTACACGTTCGGATCCCCGCGCGTCTTGCGCCCGATCGACTACGATCCCATCGCCGCCCGCAAGGATGCCCGGCGCAAGATCGGGCTCCATCCGGGCGATCCGCCGATCATCGCGGTTCCCACCCAGCCGATGCCGGCGGAGCACATCCTCGCCGTCTGGCGGATGATCATCCGGGCGGCAAAGGCGCTCGACATGCCCGTGCGTGTGATCCTCAAGGCCCATCCGGAAGAAGGTCCGGGGCATGTCGGTCGCTATCGCCAGATCATTGCCGAAGAAGAAGCCACGGATCTCTGCTATGTGGCCGACGTCGATATCAAGGACCTGCTGATCGCAAGCGAACTGGTTCTGACCGCCTACAGCGTCACGGCGCTGGAAGCCGTCGTGCTGGAACGCAATGTTGCGATCGTCGGGCAAGAAGGGGTTACATATCCCGTGGAATACGACAAGATCCTCGGCATCCCCCTTTGCCTCACGGAGCAAGAAACATTGGAGACGATTCGCGAGGCCCTCACATTGCACGGCAGTGCCAAGTCCGGCGCCCAGCAATTCAAGGCAGCCAATCCTCACTTGTTCGACAACTCCACTTTTGATCGCCTAAAGGAGATCGTAGAGGACATCATCGCCAAAGGCCCAGCAAACATTCGCCGTCGTCAAGAATTGCCGGCCTCCCTATTCGTCACAGCACCTTTTCGAGAGTATCTGGTATGATGAAAACCTTCTCAATTGCCGACAAAATCATAGGTCGAAACAACCCGTGTTTCATCATTGCTGAAATCGGCGTGAATCATAACGGCGATCCCGAGCTGGCGGCCAAGCTCGTCAGCGCGGCGCGCGACGCCGGTGCCGATGCCGTCAAGTTCCAGACTTTCCAGGCGGACAAGCTGGTCGTGCGGGCCACGCCGACGGCAGCTTACCAGAGGGCAAACACCAGTCAGACCGACCAACACGCCATGTTGCGCACGCTTGAATTGGACGAAGCCGCCCATCTGCAGATTCTTCGGCAATGCCGCGCTGAAGGCATCATCTTCCTCTCCTCGCCCTTCGACGTGGAAAGCATCGATATGCTTGACCGGCTCGACGTTCCCGCCTTCAAGGTGCCCTCGCCCGACTGCATCTCGCAATCCTATCTGGCGCATATGGGCGCCAAAGGGCGCCCCGTCATTCTCTCCACCGGCATGTGCGACCTCGAAGAGGTCGCCTTCGGCGTCGAGACCCTGCGCAAGGCCGGCAGTCACGACATCGCTCTCCTGCACTGCACGAGCTGCTATCCGGCCCCGTCCGACGAACTCAACCTCAGGGTCATTCCCGCGCTTGCCGACGTGACCGGATTGCCCGTCGGCTATTCCGACCACTCCGACGGAATTGCCGTTTCGATCGCGGCGGTGGCGCTTGGCGCCTGCGTCATCGAAAAACATATGACACTCGACCGCAACCTGCCTGGCCCTGACCACAAGGCCTCGCTGGAGCCGGCCGAATTCGCGGCGATGGTCGCCGGCATCCGCAGCGTCGAACAGGCCCTCGGCAGCCCGGTGAAGGCGCCCCAGCCCTGCGAAGCCTCGGCCCGGCAACTGGGCCGGCGCAGTGTCGCCGTCAGCCGCAGCCTTCCCGCCGGGCACAAGCTGACGGTCGAGGACCTCACATTGCTGCGTCCCGGCACCGGCCTGCCACCGCGCATGGAGGAACTGATGGTCGGACGCACGCTTGGCCGCGACATCGCCGAAAATACATTGCTGACACTTGAGGACCTGGCATGACGCGACCGAGCCAACTGATTCTCCTGGGAGCCGGCGGGCATGCCAAGGTCATAGCCGAACTCGCCCGGGCGGCCGGCTGGCAGATTGCCGGCTTCCTCGCTCCCCGAAACGAGAGGGGTGAGGAAAATCTCGGCGCGCCGCTGCTGGGCGATGGCGCTGACCTGACTGTCGACCCGTCGTGGCTTGAAAAGCACGACCTTTTTCCGGCGATCGGCGAAGGTGAGATTCGCTGGCGCGAATTCGTGCGGCTGGCCGCCGCCGGCGCAAGGGTGCCCTCTCTGATCCATCCCAGCGCGCTGGTCTCCCCCTCCGCGCGGATAGAAGCAGGAGCGGTCATCATGGCCGGCGCCATCGTCCAGGCAGACAGTGTGATCGGACCTGCGGCGATCATCAACACAGGGGCGCAAGTGGACCACGACTGCCGCGTCGGGGCGGGCGCTATGATAGCGCCCGGAGCAGTTCTCTGCGGCGAAGTTCACATCGGGGATCATGCCTTCGTTGGCGCTGGAGCCGTCATCGTTCCAAGGATCCGGATCGGCCGCAGCGCATTTGTGGGCGCGGGCACAGTGGTCCCCAATGACCTTCCCGACGGCTCTCACCTGAAGACAACTCGCCGAATTTCCGCATTTCCAAAACCGGAGTGACGCCGATGATTGAATTTCGCCCCTATAGAGATGGAGATGAGGTCGCCATTACCGAGCTGTTCAGCACGGTGTTCGGTCGTCCTATGAGCATCGATTTCTGGCGGTGGCGGTTCCTCGACCATCCGTCGCGCGATCCGATGATCATGCTTGCTTTTGATGGCGACACGCTCGTCGGAAACTATGCGGCCAGCCAGGCACCGTTGTCGCTGCACGGAGAAGTTCACCCGGCTTGCCTCTCGATGACGACCATGACCCATCCAGACTGGAGGGGACAGAAGCTGTTCGAGAGAACCGCCGAAGCCTTGTACGAGACACTGCCGTCGCGCGGAAAGTGCGCAATCTATGGCTTTCCGAACATCGTTTCTCACACGCTTTTCAGGAGCAAGGTGGGCTGGGACGATTATTACGACGTGCCCACGCTCACGCTCGACATCGCTTCGCTCCGTCACCCGGCCCAGCCCGACCCGGCCGTCCAGATGGTCGAGCGCATCGACGCACGCTTCGGACGGTTCTTCGCCAAAATCGCCGGCGACCTGCCGATCGCGCCGCACCGCGACAGCGACATCCTGGCCTGGCGGATCGATCGCAATCCGGAAAACACCTATACGCGTTTCGTGCTGGAGGAAGGCGACGAGATTGCTGGATATGCGCTGACCAAGGCCTATGGCGCGGACATGCTCGATCTCGTCGAACTGCGCGCTCCCAGCGGGGCCGCCGCCCGTGCGCTGATCAACACGGTTGCCGCGCATGCCACCGCCTCCGGCCGCACCCGCATCGCCACCTGGTGCCTGCCCAACGACCTACATCGCCTGCCGCTCGAAATGGCCGGCTTCAAGGCGTCGGCGCCCGTCACCTATTTCGGCGGCCGAACCTTCACGCCCCTTCCCGCCGACCTGACCGACGGCCGCCTCTGGCGCCTTTCCATGCTGGATTCCGATCTCTACTGAACGAAAGCAATATGACCAGAACAGTCCATTTCCTGACCGGAATTCGCTCCGAATACGACATTCTTGCCCCCATCATCGCGGCGGTCGACGCGCAGCCGGATCTCGACGCCGGCGTGATCGTCACCGGTGCCCACCTGACCGGACTGCACGGCCAGTCGATCCGCCAGATCGAAGCCGACGGCTATCGCATCGCCGCCCGCATCGATTCGCTGCTCGCCTCCGACGGCCTGGGCGGACGGGTGAAGGGCATGGCCCTGCAACTGGCCGGCCTCACCGATCTGTTCGCCCGCGAGCGTCCGGACTTCCTCGTCGTGATGGGCGACCGCGAAGAGGTCATGACCGGCGCCGTGGCGGCCATCTATCATCACATCCCGGTCGTCCATGTCGGCGGCGGCGACCATGCCGACGACGGCAATGTCGACAATCTGGTCCGCCACGCCGTGTCGAAGATGGCCCATCTTCACATGGCAACGACCGAACTCAGCGGCCAGCGCCTGCGCCAGCTCGGAGAAGAGCCGTGGCGCATCCACGTCACCGGCGCATCCGGCCTCGACCGGATCATCGCCACCCCGGACATGGCGCGTGACGAGCTCGAGCGTGCGCTTGGCGTCGACTGGCACGGCGAGCCCTATGCGGTGCTGCTCTACCACCCGACGATCACCGACTTTTCCGAAGCGCGGGCGCATATGGCGTCGATCACGCGCGTGCTCGAGGCGAGCGGGCTGAACATCGCGGTCATGGCGCCCAATTCCGATCCGGGCAACCAGGCGATCAGCCTGGAGATCGACGCGCTGATCGCCCGCAGCCCGAAGGCCAAGGCCTTCACCTTCCTCGAACGCAAGGTCTTCATCAACATGCTGCGCCATGCGCGCGTGATGGTGGGCAATTCCTCCGCCGGCATCCTGGAGGCGCCGAGCATGGGCTTGCCGGTGGTCAATATCGGCATCCGCCAGAGAGGGCGCGAGCATGGCGACAACGTGATCTTCACCGACTACGATGCCGGGGAAATCGCCGCGGCCATCACCAGGGCCACGACGGACGAAGGCTTCCGCGCCCTGGTGGCGCAGCGGCGCACGCCTTATGGAGACGGCAAGGCCGGGGAACGGATCGCCGAGGTCTTGCGCAGCGTCGAGCTCGGCCGCGGCCTGCTCGATAAGAAATGGGTTGAGGGAGTACGATAATGCTGTTGGAAAGCGGAAAAGGACCCATTCTGGTCGTTGCCCCTCATCCGGATGACGAGACGCTCGGCGCCGGCGGCCTTTTGCTGCGCGCCCGCGCCGCCGGACGTCCGATCCACTGGCTGATCGTCACCGGCATCACCACCGAACAGGGCTGGCCGGCCGAGAAGGTGGCGCGCCGCGAAACCGAGATCGACGCGGTCGCCAAGGCCTTCGGCTTTGCCGGCGTGCACCGGCTGGACCTGCCGTCGGCCAAGCTCGAAACACTGCCTCTCGGCGAGGTAATCGGCGGCATCGGCAAGATCGTCAACACGGTCAAGCCGGAGGTCATCCTGGTCCCCCATCGCGGCGACGCCCATTCGGACCACCACGTGGTCCATGCGGCGGCAACGGCCTGCGCCAAATGGTTCCGTTATCCTTCCGTTCGCTGGACGCTGGTCTACGAGACGCTGTCCGAAACCGATGCCGGGCTTTTTACCAGCGACCCCTTCCTTCCCAACATCTTCGTCGACATCACGGATCAGTTGGAGGAAAAACTCCGGATCACCACGATGTTCAACGACGAGATCGGTGAATTCCCCTTCCCCCGCAGCCTCGAGGCCATCCGGGCGCTGGCGATGACACGGGGGGCGGCATCGGGAACGAGGGCGGCGGAGGCCTACATGTTGTTGCGCGGGCGTTTCTGAGCATGGGCAGCCGAAAGGACAAGCCTTCCGGCGCCCCTTCGAAACTTGCCACCCACCCATGCTTCCACTAAGCCTTTGATCGCCACGACCATGGCGCCTAGGAACGCCGTGACATCAGGCAAAGGCCACAGGACAACCCGAACCACATGCTTCCGACTTACCCCCACATACCCGGCAGACTTGGGCTGGAGGATGGATTGCGCAGGATCGGCCAGACCGTGCGCTGGTGGATGGAGGGAGCGCCCGGCCGGCAGGAGCGCAAGAAGTACCTGCGGCTCTACGATCAGGGCGAGTTCGAAGAGGCGGCCCTTGCCCTTCGCGATGCGCTGACTGCCGCACCGACCGATCCGGAACTGATGCTGCAGGTAGCGAACCTGTCGCGTTTCGGCCTCCTGCCGCTGGAAGACGCCCTGCCCCTGCTCAGGAACGTGATCTCCAAGGCGCCGCCGGCTTTGGCGCGCCAGGCGCTCATCCACCTCTTCAATCTGCTGTGGGAGCGCAAGGGGGCCGAGGCGGCGATGGCCTGGTTCCCACACCTCGTCCGGGAGAGCGAAAAATCCCCTCGCCTGCTGTTGCGCGCGGCCGCACTCGCCAAAGAAGCGGGACACACGACGGAAGCCTTCGACCTGCTGGCCCGGGTCGGCCGCAACGATCCGCCGGCGCTCGCCTCCATGGGCTATCTCGACCTTATTCTTGCTGCGTCGGACGCCGGCGCGGCGGAGCTTCCCCAGGCGCCGCGCGCGCGCGCCCTTGCCGCCCACCTGGCCCGCTTCGAAGGTCGGTTCGCCCAGATGATCGGCGCCGCTTCCGGCGACGTGGCCGTCGTCGCCAACGGACCGTCGCTCCAGGGGCTCGGCCTCGGCAGCGCCATAGACGCGCACCAGCTCGTCATTCGTTTCAACAATCACGGCTCGGCGCCGGGCTCGGCCGATCTCGGCGAACGAACCGACATATGGTTCCGCCCCACCGAAGTCACCCACGTGCCGATGCGCGAAGCGCCTGGACCCCGGCTCATCGCGCTGACCGGCTGCAATATCCGCAACCGCTATTCGAATGGCCTCGACGTTCTTGAACCGTATGCGCAAGCGGACCTGCCCGTCGAACTGGTGCCGACGCGTCTCTACAAGCGGCTGTTCGCGGCGCTCGACGCTTCTCCGAGCGCCGGCCTGATCGGGGTCGCGTGGACGCAGGAGGAGATCGGAAGAAAATTGTCTCCGGGACAGGTTTTCGGCTATTCGCTCGGGCACAATACTTCCGCCGTCTCGCATTATTATGGTAAGCGCCATACGGGATCCTGGCCCAGCCGTCACAACTGGCAGGCCGAGCAAGCTTTCTTTCAGTCACTCATGAGCGAGGTCATATCCGCGTGATTCCAACAGTTCTGGTCGTTGGCTGCGGCAATATCGGACGCCGACACATCGAAGCGCTCGCAGCGGCCGGCCGTCCGATGCGCGTGATCGGCATCGAGCCGGGCGAGGCTGCCCGTGCCCAGGCGACGGCACTTCTTACTTCCTTCGCCGAAGGATCGACGGTGCTGGCCGACATGGACGGCGTGCCGGACGTGGCGGACCTAGCGATCATCGCCACCTCGGCAGCGCATCGCCGGTCGGCCTTCGAAGCTTTGCTGTCGCGCTGCGCGCCCAAGGCCGTCATCTTCGAAAAGGTACTCTTCACCACCCGGGCAGACTTGGATGCCGTCGGCCAGATGCTGACCGCCCGGAAAATCCCCGCCTTCGTCAATTGCGGCCGCCGCGGCTTTCCCGCCTATGACCGGCTGCGCGATCACCTGGCAGGCCGTCGCGGCCTGTCGATGCAAGTCACGGGCGCCGGCTGGAACCTCGGCTCCAACGCCATCCATTTCATCGACCTCGCCGAGCATGTTTTGGGCGACCGCACCATCGCGCTCGACGAAACCGGCCTCGACCCCAAGCCCGAGCCCGCGCGCATCGCGGGATGCGTCGACCTGTTCGGCACGCTGCGCGGCAAGCTGGCAGGCGGCGGCACGATCACCATCACCCAGGATCGGGCCCCCGGCGCCCCGGTTGCGGTCACCTTCTTCGGTGACGGGGAAAGCTGGCGCGTCGAAGAGGGCGCAAAGAGGCTCGTTCACCGCAACGCAGCCGGCGAAGAACACGAACAGGTCTTCGAAACGCTGTTCGTCAGCGGCATGCCCCATCTCTATACCGAAATCCTCGACGGCAAGGGATGTCGCCTGACACCCTACGAACAGTCTGTGGCACAGCACGCGCTGTTCCTCGACGCCTTCCGTCGCCGCCTCGACCTTTCCACCTCGGAGGACGTGCCTTGCCCGATCAGCTGACCCCCCTGCTCCTTGTCGGCACCGGTGCGATGTCGGGCGCCTATGCCAAGGTGCTGAAGTCGCTCGGACAGCCCTTCGTTGCGGCAGGCCGCGGCGCAGAGCGCGCCGAAGCCTTTGCCCGCGAATGGGGCGTTGAAGCTGGCCACGGCCCGCTTGCCGAGCAGATCGCCAGGTTCGACACCGTTCCCGAAACCGCGATCGTCGCCGTCAGCGCCGTCAATCTTGCCGAAGCCACCGCACAACTGATCGAAGCCGGTGTGCGCCGCCTGCTGGTGGAAAAGCCGGTCGCGCTCAATCAGGCCGATGCCGAAAAGCTCGACGCCCTCGCACGAGATGCGGGCGCCGAAGTTCATGTCGCCTACAACCGCCGTTTCTACGCGTCGGTCGAGGCCGCGCGGAAGATCATCGACGCCGATGGCGGCGTGCTGTCCGTCAAGTTCGACTTCACCGAGGCACGCACGCGCATCGAAGCGCTGAACAAGGATCCGGCCGAGCTTTCCGGCTGGCTCTACGGCAATTCGACCCATGTGATCGATCTCGCCTTCTTCCTCGGTGGCCACCCGAAGACGATCTTCGCCCAGAGCCGCGGCGGGCTCGCCTGGCATCCGTCCGGCGCGATCTTCACCGGCTGCGGCACGACCGACAAGGGCGCCGACTTTTCCTACCATGCCAACTGGCTCGCGCCGGGTCGCTGGGGCGTCGAGGTGATGACGGCGAAGAGCCGCCTCGTCCTGCAGCCCATGGAACAGCTGTTCCTGCAGAACCAGCAGAGCTTCGCCGTGGAAGCCGTGGCGATCGACGACGCCCTGGACAAGGAATTCAAGCCCGGCCTCTACCGGCAGACGGAAGCGTTCCTGTCCGGCAAGCCTGACCCCCGCCTGATGAGCCTGTCGGAACAGGCCAAGGCTTTCAAGGACTATACCGTCATCCGTGACGGCAACAGCTCGAACTTCGAAGGAGAAAACCGGTCATGAGCAACCTGTCTGGTAAAACCATTCTTGTGACTGGCGCGGACGGCTTCATCGGCTCGCATCTGGTCGAGCATCTGGTGCGCCAGGGCTTCAAGGTCCGCGCCTTCTCGCTCTACAACAGCTTCGGTACCTGGGGTTGGCTCGATCGCGTCGCGCCAGACGTGCAGGGCTCGTTCGAAGTGTTCAGCGGCGACATTCGCGATCCGAACGGGGTGGCGACCGCCATGCGCGGCTGCGATATCGTGCTGCATCTGGCCGCCCTGATCGCCATCCCCTATTCCTACCATTCGCCCGACACCTATATCGACACGAACATCAAGGGCACGCTGAACGTGCTGCAGGCGGCGCGCCTCCTGGAAACCGAGCGGGTCGTGCACACCTCGACCAGCGAAGTCTACGGCACCGCCCAGTTCGTTCCGATCACCGAGGAACACCCGCTGGTCGGCCAGTCGCCCTATTCGGCGTCGAAGATCGGCGCGGATCAGCTGGCGCTGTCCTTCTATCGCTCCTTCGGCACGCCGGTGACCGTCATCCGCCCGTTCAACACCTTCGGCCCGCGCCAGTCGACGCGTGCGGTGCTGCCGACGATCATCACCCAGCTGGCCGCCGGCAAGAAGGAAGTGCGGCTCGGCAAGCTCAGCCCGACGCGCGACTTCACCTATGTCGCCGATACCGTCAAGGCCTTCCAGGCCATGGCCGAAAGCCCGAACGTGCTGGGCGAAGTGGTCAATTTCGGCAGCGGCTTCGAGATCTCGATCGAGAACGCGGTCAGCACCATCATCGACATCATGGGCGTGAACGCCCAGATCGTTTCCGAGGAACAGCGCCAGCGTCCGGAACTGAGCGAAGTCGATCGCCTGTGGGCCGGCATCGACAAGGCCAAGCGCCTCACCGACTGGAAGCCCGGCTATTCGGGCCACGAGGGCTTTGCCCGCGGCATTCGCGAAACGATCGAATGGTTCAGCAATCCGAGCAATCTGGCCCTGTACAAGGCCGACACCTACGGAATCTGACATGGCAAACCTGGATATCGCACGCGCCGTCCAAATCCTGCGCGAGACCGCCGCCCCCGACGGCCAGTCCGTCGTCCTGCACGAGCCGCGCTTTGCCGGGGCGGAGTGGGAATATGTCAAGGACTGCCTCGACACCGGCTGGGTCTCGTCGGTCGGCGCCTATGTCGACCGCTTCGAGAAGGAGCTGGCGGAGGCCTTCGGCGTTCGCCGCGCCATCGCCGCCGTCAACGGCACGGCCGCCCTGCATATCGCCCTGATGCTCGCCGGCGTCAAACCCGGCGACGAGGTTCTGATCCCGGCGCTGACCTTCGCGGCAACTGCCAATGCGGTCGCCTATTGCGGCGCCATTCCCCACTTCGTCGACAGCACCATGGAAACGCTCGGGCTTGATCCGGACGCGCTCGACGCCTGGCTTTCGGAGATTGCCGACAAGGGGCCGGACGGTCCGGTCAACCGCAGGACCGGCCGCCGGCTGGCCGCCGTCGTGCCCATGCATGCCTTCGGTCATCCGATGGCGATCGACCGGCTGCTTGAGGTCTGCGAAAAATGGGGCATTCCGGTCGTCGAGGACGCCGCGGAATCGCTCGGTACCCTGTCGAACGGCCGTCCGCTCGGCGGGCGCGGCCTGGTCGGCATCACCAGCTTCAACGGCAACAAGATCATCACCACCGGCGGCGGCGGCGCGATCCTGACCAATGACGAAGAACTCGGCGCCCGCGCCAAGTATCTGACGACGACCGCCAAACGGCCGCATCGCTGGGCGTTCTGGCACGACGAACTGGGCTACAATTACCGCCTGCCCAATCTCAACGCCGCACTCGGCTGCGCGCAGCTCCAGCAGTTGCCGACCTTCCTCGCCGCCAAACGGCGTCTGGCCGAGCGCTACAAGCAGGCCTTCGACGGCGTCGAGGGGCTCCGCTTCTTCGCCGAGCCCGAGGGCGCCAAGAGCAATTACTGGCTGAACGCCGTGATCCTCGACGATGCCGCCCAACGCGACGACTTCCTCGCCGCCACCAACGATGCCGGCCTGATGACCCGTCCCTGCTGGGCGCTGATGTGCGACCTGCCGATGTACGGGACCAGCCCGTCGATGCCGCTGCCGGTGGCCCGCGCCATCGAACAGCGGCTGGTCAACATCCCCAGCAGCGCCATCCTTGCCCTGGAGCCCGCCGAATGAACGAGATGACGCGACCGAATTTTGCGGATTTGCAATATCCGGACACGATCGCCCTTGCTATCGATGCTGCGCACGCAGCGGCGAAGAAAGATGATCTCGACGAGGCCGTGCGATGGTTCGACCTGTGTCGAACGCTCTTGATCAGGTGCACTCCCACCGTAGCCCTTAAGCGGCGCATAGACGCGAATCTGAAAAGCATAAGCGACGAAGCGGAGCGTAGCCGAAACGCGCTCATCGAGAAGGGGTCGAAGACACCAACGACCCGTGTGGCCATTCTGGGCGACTCCCTGGCATTGCCTCGGGTGGATGAGAAAGACAATTTTCCGCACTCGCTGGATGGCACTTATCCAGGTTTGATCCTGTCCAAACTGCAGGGCGAAGCAGCGAACAAAGTTCAGGTATGGACACACTGCCAGCGGTATTTCACCACCCAGGACGCCGTAATGCTGCTGGAGCAGAATCCAGACGTTCTTTCAGGTGCTCATGTAATCATCCACCTGGGTCTGAACGATTGCGCGGTACGAATGTTCATGGACAATCAGCGCCTTGCAATCGGCCTTCTGCCTACTGAAATCAGCGAAAAGATATTGTCGTTCAGCCGCACCTACAGGGCTGCGCTCATCCAGGCTTTTCCCGGCTTCTCTTATGTTCCAGTAGACCAATACCGCGCCAATCTGCATCGCATCGCCTCCATCGCGCAGGACGCCAGTGCGGCCAGCCTGACCTTCACCACGGTCATCGTCGTCCCCTGGAAGTTCTGGCCGGCGACACCGGGCGTCTGTCACAATTTCACCACCTACAATCTGGCCATGATGGATACAGCATTGCAGGTCGGCGCCAATGTCTTGGATGTCGACCGGCTCATGTGGCAGAACAATGTGGTGCGGACGCTCAACAAGGACGGCATGCACCTGTCGCCGGTCGGCCATGAGCTCCTGGCCGACGCCTGGATCAAGCAGGTGATCGCCTGATCACCGTTCACCGCGGGCGATCCATTGCCCTTGGTTGCCCCGGACGGATCAAGTCACTTTCCGCATATCGTTTCGATAGGATCTTACTGCCATGACAAGCACAGCTTCATCCCCCAAATTCGTCTGCACGATCTGCGCGCGCGGCGGCTCGAAAGGTGTGCCGGGCAAGAATATCCGCATGCTGATCGACAAGCCGTTGATCGCGCACACCATCGCCCAGGCAAAGGCCACCGGTCTTTTCGAGGCGGTGGCCGTCAGCAGTGACAGCCCCGAGATCCTCGAGGTCGCCGGTCAATACGGTGCCGACATCCTGATCCGGCGTCCGGACGAGCTGGCAACCGACGAATCGGGAAAGCTGCCGGCAATCCTCCACGCGCTCGGTGAAGTCGAACGTCAGCTCGGCTACGAAGCCGACTATCTCATCGACCTCGACGCCACTTCGCCCCTGCGCTTTCCCGAAGACATCAAGGCCTGCGCCGATATTCTGACGGAAACCGGATGCAGCTGCGTGCTGACGGGTTATCCCGCGCATCGCTCGCCCTATTTCAACCTCCTGGAACGGGCCAAGGACGGCAGCATTTCGCTGAGCAAACAGCTTCCCGATCCCGTGCTGCGGCGTCAGGACAGCCCCGAATGCTTCGACATGAACGGTTCCGTCTACGGCTGGAAGCGCGAGGCCTTGAAGGTGGACCCGGGCATCTTTTATCCCGACACGAAGCTCTACGTCATGCCGCGCGACCGCTCGATCGATGTCGACGAGGAACTGGATTTCGACATCATCCGCATGATCATGGAACGGCGTGCCGGCAACTGATCCGGCTGCCGATTGGGCGTCGGGCTTCAAACAGATATAGGTTCCTCTGCGGCGCACCCGTGGTGGACGCCCATGCCGGACATTGTCCGGAGACCGCTGCAGACAGATCAGGACCAGACCCATGCCCCACCATCCCGTCCTTCGTTTCCATGGCGCCGCCGGTACGGTGACGGGGTCGTGTTTTCTCGTCGATCTGGGCTCCGCGAAGGTGCTGGTCGATTGCGGCATGTTCCAGGGCTCGAAGAGCGAAAAGGAACTGAACTACCGCGAATTTCCGTTCGTCGCCTCCGAGGTCGATGCGGTCATCCTGACCCATGCGCATATCGACCATTCTGGGCTGCTGCCGAAGCTCGCCAAGGCCGGCTTCGACGGGCCGATCTTCGCCACGCGGGGCACCGTCGATCTCTGCTCGGTCATGCTGCCGGATTCGGCGCATATCCAGGAGAGCGAAGTCGACCAGCTCAACCGCCGCAACCAGCGCCGCGGCCGCGACATGGTCGAACCGATCTACGATGCGGCGGACGCCGCCCGTGCTGTAACGATGATGCGCAGCGTGCCGCTCGAGAGCTGGCAGCAGGCGGTGCCCGGGCTGCGCTTCCGCTTCTGGAATGCCGGCCACCTGCTCGGATCCGCCTCGGTCGAAATGGAGATCGGGACGCGCGAGAAGGTGCTGCGGCTGATGTTCTCCGGCGATATCGGGCCGAGTCACAAGCTCTTGCAATATGACCCCGAGGCACCGCAGGATTTCGACTATGTCATTTGCGAGAGCACCTATGGCGACACCGATCGCGAGATCGTCGACGAGCGGGCCAGGCGCCATGCGCTGGAGGCGGAAGTGCGCATGGCGGCCAATGCCAACGGCGCGCTGCTCATCCCGTCCTTTGCCGTCGAGCGCACCCAGGAACTGCTGGCCGACCTCGTCCAGCTGATGCGCAGCGGCGCGATCGAGACCTGCCCGATCCTGATCGATTCGCCGCTGGCCACCCGCGCCAGCGAGATCTTCCGCCGCCACGCCCGTGAACTGGAAAACGGCAAGCTGCTCGCCGAGGCGATGGAAGCGCACAATGTGCGCTTCACCGAGACGGTCGAGCAGTCGAAGGCGATCGACAACATGCGCGGCTTTCACATCGTCATCGCCGCGTCGGGCATGTGCGAGGCCGGCCGCATCCGCCACCGGCTGAAGAACTGGCTATGGCGCGAGGAAGCCACCGTGCTTCTGGTCGGCTACCAGGCCTCCGGCACGCTCGGCCGCATCCTCAAGGACGGCGCCTCGACCGTGCGCATCCAGGGCGACGAGATCACCGTGCGGGCGCGCATCCGCGAACTCGATATCTACAGCGGCCATGCCGACGGCCGCGAGCTGACCGAATGGGTGAAGAACCGCCAACCGATCAGGGCGGGAACCTTCCTCGTCCACGGCGAACAAGCCGCGCTTTCCGCCTTCAGCCAGCGTCTGGCCGGCTTCCTGCCGCCCGAGCGCATCGTCGTGCCGCGCATCGACGGTGCCTTCGAACTGACAGCCGGCGGAGCCGTCGACATTTCTGAAGCCAGGCCGCCCCGCATCGATCCCGCCCGCCCCGGCCACCAGGACTGGCACAACGATCTGCAATCGCTGGTGCTCGACCTGCAGGACGAACTGGCCAAGGCCGGGGACGACAAGGCGCGGGCGGTCATCCTGCGGCGCCTGCGCCGCGCTCTCGCCGACTGACCGAACAGGCCGCCCCGTGCCTCAGTTGCTCGGCATCGGCCGGGTGAGCACGAAGGCGGCGCATGCGACGAGGATGGCGCCGATCAGAAGCTTCAGCCAGAGCTGCGGCGGCCCGGCGAACCAGACGATCAGATAGCTCACCGTCATCAGGGATACCGAGGCGATCTTGGCATTGCGCGAGATCGCGCCCTGCCGGCGCCAGTCGATCAGCGGCTGGCCATAGCGCGGATGGTCGAGCAGCCATTGCTCGAAGCGCGGCGAAGATCGCGCAAACAGCGCGGCGGCGAGGATTATGAAGGGCGTTGTCGGCAGAACCGGCAGAAAGACGCCGACCAGACCGATCCCGACCATCAGCCAACCGCCCGCCAGCAACAGGATGCGCATTGCCTCTCTCCATCATCCCCGGAATGCGGCCCGGGTACCGCTTGTTTGTCCTACGCCTGATACAGGCATTCAAATCATAATGCATCTTGCCGCGGCAGAACCGCGGCAAGATGCGGCGATCCGAATTCGCCATTGCGACGGCACATCTCCACCGACTGCGACCCGCACGACGCGCCTAGGTAGCATACGTCCGATCCTTCGCATCCGTAAGCCGCAACGACGGTCGATCGCGATCCGGGCATAGTGATTCGCATCCTCACATTTCTGCAACGCGGGTCGGAAATCGCCGATTGCGGCAATTTTTCGTTTGCACAACAAGGGGCACGATTGCATGGTCCGGGTTTCTTCATCCAGACGGAATTCAAGGATCATGACTGCAGATACCATCGTGCTCGGCGCCGGCATTATCGGCGTTTCCACTGCCATTCACCTGGCGCGTCGTGGAAGGTCGGTGGTTCTGGTCGATCGCCGCACCGCCGGCGAAGAAACCTCCTTCGGCAATGCCGGCCTGATCCAGCGCGAGGGCGTCGTGCCCTACGGCTTTCCCCAGGATCTCGGCCTGATCCTGCGCTACGGTCTCAACAACCGTATCGACGCCCATTATCACATCCAGGCGATGATGAAGCTGGTGCCGTTCCTGTCGCGCTACTGGTGGAATTCCAACAAGTCGCGTCACGAGGCGATCGCGCGCGCCTATGCGCCGTTGATCGAGAATTCGATCAGCGAACACAAGGACCTGATCGAAGCCGCCGGCGCCGAACACCTGATCCGCAAGGACGGCTGGGTCGAAGCCTTCAGAACCAATGCCGCCCGTGACGTCGAATTCGCCGAGGCCGACCGTCTCGTGCGCGAATACGGCATCAGCTACACCCGTCTCGACAAGGCGGAACTCGCCAAGGCCGAGCCGCATCTCAGCCGCGACTTCGTCGGCGGCCTGAAGTGGAACGACCCTTGGTCGGTGCTCGACCCGCATGGCCTGACCGCGGCTTACCTCAAATATTTCGAAAGCCTCGGCGGCCGCTTCGTCACCGGCGACGCGACGACGCTCACCCCGCGCCCCAGCGGTGCCGGCTGGCAGGTGAAGACGGACGAAGGCCTGATCGAGGGCAAGGACGTCGTCGTCGCGCTCGGCCCGTGGTCGGAGGAAGTCACCCGCAAGCTCGGCTACAAGTTCCTGCTCGGCGTCAAGCGCGGCTATCACATGCACTACGCCCCGGCCGGCAATGCCAAGCTCAACAACTGGCTGATGGACAAGGAACGCGGCTATTTCCTCGCGCCTATGAACAAGGGCATCCGGCTGACCACCGGCGCGGAATTCGCCTTCCGCGACGCGCCGAAATCGCCGGTCCAGGTGGACCGGGCCGAACGGGTCGCCCGCACCATCTTCCCGCTCGCCGAGCGGCTCGACGCCGAGCCGTGGATGGGCGCGCGCCCCTGCACGCCGGATATGATGCCGATCGTCGGCAAGGCGCCGCGCCACCAGGGCGTCTGGTTCGCTTTCGGCCATGCGCATCACGGACTCACCCTCGGTCCGGTCACCGGGCGCCTGCTCGCCGAGGCGATGACGGGTGAAAAGCCGTTCATCGACATGACCGCCTGGCGGGCCGAGCGCTTCAACCCGTAAGGCTGGGCTGGCCGACACCGAAGACGAAACTCCTGCCCCCGGTCCGAAAAGACCGGGGGTATCTTCTTTCCGTGGCCCCCTCTTCTCTGCTCCGAGCCCGCTCGTCCGGGCCGCGCGAAATCACCTCCCTTCCGCGTCGAAAGCGCCCATGCGACTTTGTCTGCCGCGACAGGCTGGAAATGCCGGAAATTCGGTGCTAAGGTATTTTCGGTCGCTCGACCAATTTCGCCGCCCCTGCAGGCGGCAGACCGGACAACAAACGATGCACCCGATGCGTCACCGGTCGAGGGGTTCGCAGGCACTGGCAAGGTTATGGTACGCTTTCTGATCTATAACGCGAAGTCGGCCCACCGTTAGCGGTGCACCTTTGCGCGCGCGTGTTTTCACGCCTCCAGGATCAAATCGACCACTTCTTTTTTACGGTGCCTTATGGACATTGATAGTTACGCACGAAACTTTTTTGCCGAAAATCCCGACATCGAAGTGCTGGAAGCCTTCGTCATCGACGTCAACGGCGTTCCCCGCGGCAAGTGGATCCCACGCGAACGGGCGCTGGACGTGCTGACCAAGGGCATGGCGATCCCGCGCTCGGTCTATGCACTCGACGTCTGGGGCCGCGACGTCAATGCCGCCGGCCTTGCCGAAGGCACCGGCGATCCGGACGGCATCTGCTTTCCCGTGCCCGGCACGCTGTCGCGCGTCACCTGGCTGTCGCGGCCGACAGCGCAGGTGCTGCTCGAAATGCGCAATCCGGACGGGTCAGGCTTCTACGCCGATCCGCGCCAGGTGCTTGCCGCCGTGCTGGAACGCTACAAGAAGCTCAAGCTGACGCCTGTCGTCGCGACCGAGCTGGAATTCTACCTGATCGACCCGGTGCGCTCGGCGCTCGACCCGGTCCGCCCGCCGAACACCCGTGACGGACGCTGGCACACCGGCCAGACCCAGGTCCTGTCGATTTCCGAACTGCAGGACTTCGAGGAGGTCTTCTACGGCATCTCCGCCGCCGCCCGCGCCCAGAACGTGCCGGCCGACACGACGCTGCGCGAGAACGGCCCCGGCCAGTACGAGATCAACCTCAACCACGTGCCGGATGCGCTGGCCGCCGCCGACTATGCCGTTCTGCTGAAGCGCATCGTCAAGGGCGTCGCCCGTTGCAACGACCTCGACGCCACCTTCATGGCCAAGCCCTACGGCATGCAGGCCGGCAGCGGCATGCATGTGCATTTCTCCGTACTCGACGAGGACGGCAAGAATATCTATGTCGGCGAGGACGCGCCCTCGGAACGCCTGATGCACTCGGTCGGCGGCCTGCTGGAGGCCATGGGCGAGAGCATGGCGATCTTCGCCCCGCATCAGAACTCCTACCGCCGCCTGACTCCCTCGGAACACGCACCGACCTATGCGTCGTGGGGTTTCGACAACCGCTCGGCGGCCGTGCGCGTCATCACCGCCTCCAAGCCCGCGACCCGCATCGAGCACCGCGTCGCCGGCGCCGACACCAATCCCTATCTGGTCATCGCCATGATCCTGTCGGCGGCGCTCGCCGGCATGAAGGAGAAGACCTCGCCCGGCGGGGCGATCTCCGGCGACGAGCACGCCATCAGCCATGAGCCGCTGCCGACCAACTGGGACTACGCGATCCAGCGTTTCGCCAAGTCTAGCTTCGCCTATGCGGCACTTGGGCCGCAATATCGCGGGCTCTATGCGGCCTGCAAACATCAGGAACTGGCGGAATTCGCGCTACGCGTGACCGATGTCGAATACGACGCCTACATCAGGACGGTGTGACATGAGCGACAAGAACAGGACTTCCGAGACCAATCCCGGCCATGCCCCTTCCTGGTATGCCCATTCGGCCAATGACAAGACGGTGCGCCCGAGCCTCGAAGGCGAGCACGCGGCCGATGTCTGCATCGTCGGCGCCGGCTTCACCGGCATTTCCGCTGCGCTGCAGCTGGCGGAGAACGGCTACAAGGTGATCGTCGTCGAAGGCGAGCGCGTCGGCTTCGGCGCCTCGGGCCGCAATGGCGGGCAGATCGTCAACGGCTACAGCCGCGACCTCGAAACCATTGCCCGGCGCTACGGAGCGGAGCGGGCAAAGCGCCTCGGCGAAATGTCGCTCGAGGGCGGCCGGATCATCCGCGAGCGCGTCGCCAGGTACAACATCGCCTGCGACCTGGTCGATGGCGGCTTCTTCGCCGCCTTCACCGACAAGCAGGTGCGCGAGATGGCGCATGTGAAGGCCCATTGGGAGACGCACGGCCATACCGGACTCGAAATGGTCTCCAAGGCCGAGGTCGGCAAATATGTGAAGTCCGACCGTTATGTCGGCGGCATGATCGACAAGCTCGGCGGCCATATCCATCCGCTCAACCTGGTGCTCGGCGAGGCGGCTGCGGTCGAGAGCCTCGGCGGCAAGATCTTCGAACAGTCGCGCGTCACCGGCGTCGACATGGGCGCCAATCCCGTGGTGCGCACCGCCAAGGGTCGGGTCACGGCGAAATATGTGCTGGTCTGCGGCAATGCCTATCTCGGCAACCTCTTGCCGAAGATCACCGACAAGATGATGCCGGTCTCCTCCCAGGTCATGGCGACCGAACCGCTCGACGCGAAGCTGATCGAGGAGCTGCTGCCCGCCAACTACTGCGTCGAGGATGCCAATTACGTGCTCGACTACTACCGCCGCACGGCCGACAACCGGCTGCTCTATGGCGGCGGCATCGGCTATGGCGGCCAGGACCCGGCCAACCTCACCGGCGTCATCCGGCCCAACATGCTGAAGACCTTCCCGCAGCTTGCCAACACCAAGATCGAGTTCGCCTGGAGCGGCAATTTTGCGCTGACGCTGACCCGCATCCCGCACATGGGCAAGCTCGCCGACAATGTCTATTTCTCGCATGGCGACAGCGGCCATGGCGTGACCACGACGCACCTGCTCGGCAAGATCCTCGGCGAGGCCGTTGCCGGCCATTCCGGCCGCTACGACGTCTGGTCGTCGCTGACCGCCCTGCCCTTCCCCGGCGGCAAGACCTTCCGCGTGCCGCTCACCGTGCTCGGCGCCTGGTGGTATGGCATGCGCGACAAGCTCGGCGTCTAAGGAGAACCCCATGCGTACAGTCACAGTCGCTGCAACCCAGATGGCCTGCACCTGGGATATCCCCGGCAATATCGCCCGCGCCGAAAACCTGATCCGTAAGGCAGCCGCTAAGGGTGCCCAGATCGTGCTGATCCAGGAGCTGTTCGAGGCCCCCTATTTCTGCCAGGACCAGATCGGCGAATTCTTCGACATGGCCAAGCCCTTCGAGAACAATCCGCTGATCGCGCATTTTTCCAGGCTCGCCGCCGAACTGGACGTCGTTCTGCCGGTGAGCTTCTTCGAGAAGGCCGGACAGACCTACTTCAACAGCGTGGCGATCGTCGATGCGGATGGCACGGTGCTCGGGCTCTACCGCAAGAGCCATATCCCCGACGGTCCGGGCTATACGGAGAAATACTATTTCTCGCCCGGCGATACCGGCTTTCGGGTCTGGCAGACGAAGCACGCCCGCATCGGCGTCGGCATCTGCTGGGACCAGTGGTTCCCGGAAGCCGCCCGTGCCATGGCGCTCCAGGGCGCCGAGCTGCTGTTCTATCCGACCGCGATCGGCTCGGAACCGCAGGACCCGACCATCGACAGCGCCGCCCACTGGCAGCGCGTCATGCAGGGCCATGCGGCGGCCAACATCATGCCGGTGATCGCCTCCAACCGCATCGGCACGGAGCCGGGCCGCAAGGGCACGGAACTCACCTTCTACGGCTCCTCCTTCATCGCCGACCAGACGGGGAACAAGGTCGCCGAGGCGGACCGGACGAGCGAAGCGATCCTCACCGCCACCTTCGACCTCGACGGCATTGCCCGTCAGCGCAGCAACTGGGGCCTCTTCCGCGACCGCCGGCCGGAGCTCTATACGCCGCTCCTGACGATGGACGGGCGGGTTTAGGGCGAGCTTCAAGCTAAGCCTCACCTTGGGATAGCCCCCTCACCTGCAATTTCTAGCACTTGGCTTGCGCCAAGGCGCTGAAATTGCTTCCTCTCCCACAAGGGGAGAGGAGACCTGCCGCCCCGCACAACGCTCCGCCTCTCCCCTCGTGGGAGAGGTTACAAAATCACGATCTTAGCGCAGCTAAGTCGTAGATTTTGTTGGTGAGGGGGAAGCGCTAGGCAAGAGCTCCGCTCCCCAGCAAATCCGCAGCTCCCGATACCGATCGCGCAGTGCCCTTTCGCCCTGACCCTCTCCCCGCAGGCGGGTAGAGGGGACCGCCGCCGCGGGATAAGGTGCCGGCAGGCGGAAGGGGCATGCCTCCCGGCAGCGGCAGTCGGAGGGCAGAAAACCCCGCCTACCCCAGCCCCTTCATCGCATCCGCGACAATCCCCTCGACGCTCTGGTCGATATCGACCGTCACCACGCCCGGCTCGCCGGTCGGGATTTCGAGCGTTGCGAGCTGGCTGTCGAGCAGGGAGAGCGGCATGAAATGGCCGGTGCGGGCGCCCATGCGTTCGGTGAGCAGCGCGCGCGAGCCGTGGAGATAGACGAAGGCCAGTGCGCCGCCGGTCGCGGCGCGCAGGCGGTCACGGTAGATCCTCTTCAGCGCCGAACAGGAGACGACGATGCCCTCGCCGCGCGTGAGCGATGCGGCCATTTCCGCGCCGATGATGTCGAGCCATGGCCAGCGGTCATCATCGGAGAGCGGCGTGCCCTTGGCCATCTTCTCGACATTGGCCGCGGGATGCAGCACGTCGCCCTCGATGAAGGCGAGGCCCAGGCGTTCGGCGAGCAGCGCGCCGACCGAGGACTTGCCGCAGCCGCTCACCCCCATGACGATGATCGCCGCCGGGCGGCTGGTCGAAAATTCCTGCAAGTGCGCGTGCTCCCCGATGCGGCGCCATGCCGTCTGGTCGCGACCTTACCGGGCGGTGCCGCGAATTCAACCCGCGACAGCCGGCCATCCACGACGCGTGCGGGGAAGGTCCGAATGCAGCCCTCAGGCTCGGGCTCGGGTTTGGCCTTGGGAACATGCCCTAGCCGGCGCGGATCTCCGCCGCGATCTTTTCCGCCATGGCGATGACAGGCGCATTGGTATTGCCGCCGATCAGGCTTGGCATGACCGAGGCGTCGACGACGCGCAGGCCTTCGACCCCGCGCACCTTGAGATGGGGATCGACGACCGAGGCCTCGTCGCCGCCCATGCGGCAGGTGCCGGCGGGGTGATAGATCGTTTCGGCCCGCGCCCGGATAGCGGCCTCCAGCTCGGCATCCGAGTTGCCGACCGGGTAGAGTTCGCGGCCGCGATAGCGGGAAAGCGGACCGGCCTCCATGATGTCGCGCATCAGCCGCGTGCCGGCGATCAGGCCGTCGAGATCGCGGCGGTCGGACAGATAGGCCGGATCGATCAGGGGCGCGGCCATCGGATCGGCGCTCTTCAACCCGACGCGGCCGCGCGAATGGGGCCGAAGCAGGCAGACATGGCAGGAATAGCCGTAGCCCATGTGCATGCGCCGCGCATGGTCGTCGACCATCGCGACGACGAAATGCAGCTGGATGTCGGGGCGATCGAGCGCCGGATCGGTCCTCAGGAAGGCGCCGGATTCGGCAAAGGTCGAGCGTAGCAGGCCGGTCCCTTCGCGCTTCCATTCGCCCGCCGCCTTGCCCATGGCCCTGAGACCGGTGAAGCCGATGCCAAGCAGATCGGTGTCGGCGGAGCGATAGACACTGGTATAGTCGAGATGGTCCTGCAGATTGGCGCCGACCTCCGGGCGGTCGGCAACGACGGCAATGCCGTGGCGGCGCAGTTCGTCGGCCGGGCCGATGCCCGACAGCATGAGCAGCTGCGGCGATTGCAGCGCGCCGCTCGAGACAAGCACTTCACGGGCGGCGAGCGCGGTCTCCTCGCGCCGCCCGATGCGATAGGCGACGCCGGTGGCGCGGCCGTTGCTCATGAGGATGCGGCTGGCCTTGGCGCCGGTTACGACGGTGAGGTTCGGCCGGTCGAGGTGATCGTGCAGATAGGCGGCCGCAGCGGAGCAGCGCTCGCCCTTCTTCGGCCCCTTCCAGAACTGCGTCGCCTGGTAGAGGCCGAGCCCCTCCTGGTCCTCGCTGTTGAAGTCGTCATTGGCACGGAAGCCGCGCGATACGCCCGCCTCGATGAAGGCCTTGTTGATCGGCCGGACCCAGTCGGCGTTGGAGACCTGCAGGGGACCACCTGCGCCATGCAGGGCCGATGCGCCGCGCTCATTGTCCTCGGATTTGAGGAAATGGGGCAGCATGTCGGCGAAGGACCAGCCCGTGCAGCCCTGAGCCGCCCAGTCGTCGTAGTCCGAGGCGTGGCCGCGCACATAGAGCATGGCATTGATCAGGCTCGAGCCGCCGAGCCCGCGGCCGCGCGGCTGATAGGCGCGCCGGCCGTTCAGTTCCGCCTGCGGCTCGCTCTCGAAGCACCAGTTGGCCGAGCGCAGCCGGCCCGGCACGATGGCGGCCGCCCCCGACGGCACCCGCAGCAGCAGGTCGCGACCGTTGCCGCCCGCCTCGATCAGGCAGACCTTGACGGCCGGATCCTCGCTCAGCCGCGCCGCCAGCACCGAACCTGCCGAACCACCGCCGGCGATCACATAGTCGAACATGTCAGGCGCTCCTCCCAAAGCCACCCAGCGGGCATCTGTCCACGCCCTCTGCCTGCGGACAGACAGCTTACATCTTCCGTTTACGTAAACGTATTTCGCTCCTCGCCGCACCTCAAGAGGGCGGACCGCGATCGACCGGACTTTTTCTGCGAGATGCGGTGAAGAGCGCAACGAAAATCCCCGCCGCTTGGCAAAGCGACGGGGTTCGATGGGAAGCGGTATTGATCAGGCGGCCGGGGCGGAGACCGGCGGCACCGGAATGACGTTCTGCCGGCCGAACTCGTTGATGCCGAGCAGGAAGTTGATCTGCGGACGCGCCTTGACCAGATCGTCGATCGTGTATTCGGTCAGCACGTTGAAAAAGGCGTTGAGCGCCTTGCGCAGCGCCGAGTTCAGGCCGCAGCTGTCGATCAGCGGGCAATCGACGTCGCCGTCGTCCTCGAAGCATTCGGCCATGGCAAAGCTGTCCTCGGTGACCTTGACCACGTCGAACAGGGTGATCTTGTCGGCGGGTCGGCCGAGGCGCACGCCGCCATTGCGGCCACGCACGGTTTCCACCAGTCCGGCCTTGTTGAGAGGCTGGAGAATCTTGAACAGGAAGAGCTCGGAGACGCCGTAAGCCTTGGCGATTTCCGGAATACGGCTCAGGTGATCCTTGTTGGCCGCACAGTACATCAGCATGCGAACCGCGTAATTCGTCTGTTTTGTCAACCGCATGCGTCACTCCATGGACTCGTCTTCCGCCCCGTATAGCGGATTCCGCAGTTTTGAACAATTCCAAAATACTCAAGTTCACGCTTCACGTGTCTGTGAGCCCCGAACGGTCGCATTGACAGCCCGGAAAATCATGAATATCAGGCTCAACAAATGTAGTCACTCTCGCAAGGAGATACCATGCTTCCGGTCAAATTTATCCGCAGTGCGCTTCTCGGCTCTGTCGCCTTCGCCGCAACGGCCGGCATGGCCATGGCGGACGGCGAGGTCAACATCTATTCCTATCGCCAGCCGGAGCTGATCCAGCCGCTGATCGACGCCTTCACCGCGGAGACCGGAATCGAGGCCAATGTGCTCTTTCTCGACAAGGGCCTGGTCGAGCGCATCGTCGCCGAAGGCGCGAACTCGCCGGCTGACGTCATCCTCACTGTCGACATCGGCCGCCTGGTCGAGGCCAAGGACGGCGGCGTCACCCAGCCGCTGACCAATGAGGTCATCAACAAGGACATCCCGGCGCAGTATCGCGATGCGGCCGGCGAATGGTTCGGTCTGACGACCCGCGGACGCGTCGTCTACGCCTCCAAGGAGCGCGTGCCGGAAACGGCCATCACCTATGAGGAACTGGCCGACCCGAAGTGGAAGGGCCGGATCTGCATGCGCGACGGCCAGCATTCCTACAATATCGGCCTGTTCGCCTCGATGGTCGCCCATCATGGCGCCGAATATACCGAGAAGTGGCTGACGGGGCTGAAGCAGAACCTGGCGCGCAAGCCCGACGGCAACGACCGCAGCCAGGCCAAGGCCATCATGTCCGGCGAATGCGACATCGCGCTCGGCAACACCTATTATGTCGGCCTGATGATGACCAACGAGAAGGACCCGGAAGAGAAGGAATGGGCGGCCGCCACCAAGATCCTCTTCCCCAATGCCGCCGACCGCGGCACGCATGTGAACATTTCCGGCATGGCGCTCGCCAAATATGCGCCGAACAAGGACAATGCCGTCAAGCTGATGGAATTCCTGTCCTCCGGCAAGGCGCAGGAAATCTATGCCGAGCAGGTGTTCGAATATCCGGTGCTGCCCGGCGCCAAGGTGTCCGACGTGGTCGCATCCTTCGGACCGATCAAGCCCGACACCCTGCCGCTGTCCGACATCGCCGCCAACCGCAAGACGGCCTCGGAACTGGTCGACAAGGTCGGCCTGAACGACGGCCCGACGCAGTAACCGATCATATCGACATGCATTCGAAGGGCGGCTACTGGCCGCCCTTTTTCGTTGCCGCTTCCGCCGCCCATTGGTCGATCTGTCGGCGGCGATCCGGCGTGCCGGGATGGGTGGAGAAGATCGTCGTATCGCCGCGGTCGCCGAGCTTCTCCTCGATGATCTCGAAGAAGCGGCCGATGGCCGCCGGATCATGGCCGGCCTTCGCCATCAGATCGACCGAGATCCGGTCCGCCTCGCTCTCGGCGGAACGGGAATAGGACAGCGTCAGGAGTGCTGCGCCGTCGGTCAGGATTTCCTCGCCGGCGCTGCCGATGTCGCCGGCGATCAGCATGACCAGGGCCGCGGTTCCCGCCGCCCGATAGAACTGCCGCAGCGAATGGTCCCGCTCCACATGCCCGATCTCGTGGGCCAGCACGCCGAGGATCATTTCGGTGTCGCCCGCGGCGAGCTCCACCAGTTCGTCGGTGATGACCAGCGTGCCGTCCGGCAAGGCAAAGGCATTCGGCCCGATCAGCCCGCCCTTGCGGAAATGCAGCGCGTAGCCGTCGGCACCCCGGTTGGACAGCGCGGCGATCTCCTCGAACTTCGCCTCGATCTCGCCCTGGCGCGGCAGAGGCAGCCCGCTCTCGGAGAAGACCGCCTGATCGAGCGAGGCGAGCGTGCCCGATGCCATCATGTCGGCCACCGCCGGTGGCGTCACCAGCACCGCCACCTCGACCAGCACCGGCAGGGCATAACGATAGATGGCGCCGGCCAGCAGGAAGACGGCGACCACCAGGCCGAGCAGCCGGGGATGGAACCGCTCCAGTTCATGAACCAGCCCGCCCCGGTGCAGCCGGCGCGCGCGGAGCCAGGCATCGACCGCATCATTGTCCTCGGTTTCGAACAGGGAACCGTCGACGAAGCCGATGCGCCGCGGGATCCGGCCGACCCGCGCGGAAATAGTGACGACGTCCACGTCGTTGACGGAGACCGGATCGCCGGCCACGCCGTCGAGCCGCACGGAAAGCGTCCTGCCATGCGACAGCAGCCGCGCCGCAACCGTGCGGCTGGAGCGCGGCGGATGCCAATGGCCGACGGCGATGATTTCTCCCTCAGAAGCCAAAGTCGAAACCTTCCATGTCGAGATATTCGGCGGTGACCGCCGAGCCGCTGGCCTCGATCGAGGCCATCACGTCGCCGATGTCGCCGTCGATGATCATGCCCGAATGCCCGACCATATAACGTTGCTCGCGCACCGCCGCCCAGGGGCGCATCAGACCGAGCGTCAGCACGGTGACAAGCAGGTTGGAAACGACGATCCACAGATAGCGCAGGCGCCCCATGTCGCTGAACAGCCGGTGACGGCCATCGAGAAGGGTCGCGTTCATCACCACATTGCGCACGCCGACGCGGTAGAGCACGGCGGCGATCGCATAGACGATCAGGAACGGGATCAACGTGCCGTAAATGGTCGCAATGACAACGGTTGCCATGATTTGACCGGTGGACTCTTCCTCGCCGACCGTGCCAGCCATGGCACCACTGGCGGCGGAGATCATGAGGCCCAGACCAACCGCGATTGCCGCGCCGATCAGCGTGACGATGATCGCCGGTACCCAGGCGCGATAGAGCTTGCCGATCCGTGGGTCGGTGGCGAAGGAACGGTCGCCGTAGCGCAGGTTGTTGAAGACGTAGCGGTAAAGCCAGCGGCTGGCGAGCGGCGCGAGCAAACCGAGGCTGAAGAAGGCGACCAGCCCGCCGAGGATCACCGAGACGAAGGCGCCCCAGGGCGTTCCCTTGAAATCGAAGCGGACGTTGCGGTAACTCGTCACCCGGGCGGAAAAGCGCAGGCCCCGCGACAGCAGCCACGGCAAGGCGAGCAGCACGACGAAGGGCAGGACGATACCCGCCAGCGGATAGAACACGCTGACGACCTGCACCACGACGAAGAAGACGAAGACGATGGCGCGGCCGATCAGGATCTGCAAACCGCGCGCATGATAGTCGAAGGAATGGTTGTCGACGAAGCTGTTGCCGTAGAAGTAGCGGTTGCGGCGCACTTTGGCCCAGGCGGAATAGATGCCAAGTGTTACGATCGTCAAAAGGATGTTGACGATCCAGATGCCGAAATACTCCCCGGCCTGCCCACGGAATTCTCCCCGCGTCACCTGCGACACAGGTCTCGTCTCTGTCATGCGCCCGGCCCTTTCGTCGGCGAATCTGCCCATGCATCCTCCGACGCACGCAACCGCGACAGACGTGCCACGGCTTTTGGTCCATCGCAAGTTGACCGAACGGAAAACGGGCCCCTTTCGAGGCCCGTTTTCAATGCTTTCGCGAAAATTCCGTAACACCGCCGGAGCGATCAGCCCCGGCCTGTGACAGGCGTCACTTCATCGTCGGGATGGAGAACTCGGCGCCGTCCTTGATGCCCGACGGCCAGCGCGAGGTGACCGTCTTGGTGCGGGTCCAGAACTTGATCGAGTCGGTGCCGTGCTGGTTGAGGTCGCCGAAGGACGAGGCCTTCCAGCCGCCGAAGGTGTGGTAGGCGAGCGGAACCGGGATCGGAACGTTGACGCCGACCATGCCGATATTGATGCGGCTGGTGAAGTCGCGGGCGGCGTCGCCGTCACGGGTGTAGATCGAGACGCCGTTGCCGTATTCGTGCTTCATCGGCAGCGAGAGGGCTTCCTCATAGTTCTTGGCGCGAACGACCGAGAGAACCGGTCCGAAGATCTCAGTCTTGTAGATGTCCATGTCCGGGGTGACGTCGTCGAACAGGCAGCCGCCGACGAAATAGCCGTTTTCATAGCCCTGCAGCTTGAAGCCGCGGCCGTCGACGACGAGCTTGGCGCCTTCCTCGACGCCACGGTCGATCAGGCCGAGGATGCGCGTCTGGGCTTCCTTGGTGACGACCGGGCCGAAATCGGCCTTTTCGTCATTGTACGGGCCGATGCGCAGCTTCTCGACCATCGGGGCGAGCTTGGCGATCAGGCGATCGGCGGTTTCCTGGCCCACCGGAACGGCGACCGAGATCGCCATGCAGCGCTCGCCGGCCGAGCCGTAGCCCGCGCCGATGAGGGCGTTGGCGGCCTGGTCGAGGTCTGCGTCCGGCATGATGATCATGTGGTTCTTGGCGCCGCCGAAGCACTGGGCGCGCTTGCCGCTCGCGGTCGCCGTCGCATAGACGTAGCGGGCGATCGGGGTCGAGCCGACGAAGGAAACCGCGCCGATGTCGGGATGGTTGAGGATCGCGTCGACCGCGCCCTTGTCACCATTGACGACGTTCAGGACGCCGGCCGGAAGACCGGCTTCGATCATCAGTTCGGCAAGGCGGATCGGCAGCGACGGGTCACGTTCCGAAGGCTTCAGGATGAAGGCATTGCCGCAGGCGATCGCCGGGGCGAACATCCACATCGGGATCATGCCGGGGAAGTTGAACGGGGTGATGCCGGCGCCGATGCCGACCGGCTGGCGGATCGAGTACATGTCGATGCCGGGGCCGGCACCTTCGGTGAACTCGCTCTTGGAGAGATGCGGAATGCCGATGACGAACTCGCAGACTTCGAGGCCGCGGATGATGTCACCCTTGGCGTCCTCGATCGTCTTGCCGTGCTCCTTGGAGAGCATTTCGGCCAGCTCGTTCATGTTGTCGTTCAAGAGCTGGACGAACTTCATGAAGACGCGCGCGCGGCGCTGCGGATTGGTGTTGGCCCAGCCCGGCTGCGCTTCCTTGGCGTTCTGCACGGCAGCGTCGAGTTCGGCGACGCTTGCAAGCGCCACGGTCGCCTGGACCTCGCCGGTTGCCGGGTTGAAGACGTTGCTCGAGCGACCGCTCGTGCCGGCGACGTGCTTGCCGCCGATGTAATGGCCGATTTCACGCATGGATGTGCCTCCTCAGGTGTGTCTTTTCTGGCCGTGAGTATGCGCTTTGATTTGCGCAACGCAACAGGATGTTCTACGCATCCGTTGTGCAAGAATTGATGTTCGACACTTTGGCATGCCCCTCCCCAACCCCTCCCCACAAGGGGGAGGGGCTAGGCGCGCATCCTTCGGATCGCTTGAGCCGGCCTTCAGGGCTGAGCGGCGATCCTTCGGTCCAGGGCGGGCCCAATGGATTTGAGCCAATGGTCCACCGCGTATGGACGACAGGTGCTTGGGTTCGACGCCCGGTCCGTTACCCTTCTTCATGGTGCCGGAGCGGAGCGACGCCAGCGGTACAGGCGGGGTCAAGCCCCTCCCCCTTGTGGGGAGGGGT
>Ga0180012_1000029_pt1 | contig 78568 bp, 75 predicted proteins | sample KR11_S2_MetaG_FD_122243 | JGI IMG/M metagenome (GOLD analysis project Ga0180012, IMG submission 122243) | Groundwater microbial communities from the Olkiluoto Island deep subsurface site, Finland - KR11_S2_MetaG | ecosystem: Environmental > Aquatic > Deep subsurface > Groundwater | place...
CGACAACCCGGTCTTACCACCATGCCACGCCACACAGGCGCTCCCGGCGCGCTGTCAGGGCCGGCAAGGGATCTGGCCGTCCAAAGCCTTCACCCTTGCCCCCACGTCGCCAGGGGGAGACCATTTTCCGCGGACCCCGGGGAAAGGCTCTCGCGTCCTTCCTCTTCCCCCGGCGCCGGCCCCGCCTCGCCACAACGCCTTGTGGTGTATCCGCGACGGAACGGCATAAGTTTAGCGCCCGTGTGTGGGGGTGGGGAAGATTGGGGCGGATCAGCGCTGATTTTGCTGGGCAATTGGCGGTGGGCTTCCCCGTCTGGGTGGCGTGTGGGGCGGGATGCTTCGAGGCCCTCGCCCTGTGAGGGCACCTCAGCATGAGGACACACGTCGGCGGCTCTCGCAGCAAGGCGGCCTTGGGAATGCCTCACCAAGGCGCACCACGATGGCCCTCACCCTGAGGTGGGAACGTAAGCGACCCTCGAAGGGCGGGGGCGGACGGGGTACGGTGGTGGCAGTATGTCCGGCCGGATGCTTCGAGGCCCTCGCTTTGCGAGGGCACCTCAGCATGACGGCAGCGCTTGTGGCGGCGTGACGTGGATCCTCGGGTCAAGCCCGAGGATGACGACGGTTGGAGGGCGTGGCGGGTCCTCGGGTCAGGCCCGAGGATAACGGACGTCCTCAGGGGCTGGGGACAGCGGCGTTGCCCGGCCTGGTGGGCGCGCGGAGCAGTTTCTGGAAAGGACGGTGGCCTTTGGCGGCTTGTGCAGACGATGGCTTGGGGCACCATGCCACCAGCCTCAAGGTCGTCATCCTCGGGCTTGACCCGAGGATCCACGAACGACGCGCCCACGGCCCCTCTTGCCACTACCGCCACCTTCTCCCCGCGGGCGGGGAGAAGGTGTGACCCGGCCAGCCTCAGACCAGACGGCTCTGCTCGACGGCGGCTTCGATGAAGCTGGAGAAGAGCGGGTGCGGTTCGAGCGGGCGGGACTTCAGTTCGGGGTGGTACTGCACGCCGATGAACCACGGGTGGTCCGCGTATTCGACGGTTTCCGGCAGGAGGCCGTCGGGCGACATGCCGGAGAACACCAGGCCGCAAGCTTCGAGGCGGTCCTTGTAGTCGACATTGACCTCGTAGCGGTGGCGGTGGCGCTCGGAGATTTCCGTCGAGCCGTAGATCTCGGCGATCTTGGTGCCCTTCTTGAGGGTTGCCTTGTAGGCGCCGAGACGCATCGTGCCACCGAGGTCGCCGGAGGCGGCACGCTTTTCCAGCTGATTGCCCTTCATCCACTCGGTCATCAGGCCGACCACAGGTTCCTCGGTCTTGCCGAATTCAGTCGACGAGGCCTTTTCGATGCCGGCGAGATGGCGGGCCGCTTCAACGACGGCCATCTGCATGCCGAAGCAGATGCCGAAATAGGGCACCTTGTGTTCGCGGGCGAACTGGGCGGCGTGGATCTTGCCTTCCGACCCGCGCTCGCCAAAACCGCCGGGCACAAGGATGCCGTTGACCTTTTCGAGATAGGGCGCCGGGTCTTCCTTTTCGAAGACCTCCGACTCGATCCATTCGAGCTTGACCTTGACGCGATTGGCGATGCCGCCGTGATAGAGCGCCTCGATCAACGACTTGTAGGCGTCCTTGAGGCCGGTGTACTTGCCGACGATGGCAATGGTCACCTCGCCTTCCGGCGTGCGGATGCGGTTGCAGACCTCTTCCCACTGGTCGAGGCGGGGCTTGGGCGCCGGCTCGATGCCGAAGGCGGCCAGAACCTCATTGTCGAGGCCTTCCTTGTGATAGGCCATCGGCACGTCGTAGATATTGGCGACGTCGAGCGCCTGGATGACGGCGGACGCCCGCACATTGCAGAACAGCGACAGCTTGCGGCGTTCGGCTTCCGGGATCTCGCGGTCGGCGCGCACGAGCAGGATGTCGGGATGAATGCCGAGCGCCTGCAGTTCCTTGACCGAATGCTGGGTCGGCTTGGTCTTCAGCTCGCCGGCGGCCGGGATATAGGGCATAAGCGTCAGGTGGACGTAGACGGCGGTGCCGCGCGGCAGGTCGTTGCCGAGCTGGCGGATCGCCTCCATGAACGGCATGGCCTCGATGTCGCCGACCGTGCCGCCGATCTCGCAGATGACGAAGTCGTATTCGTCATTGCCCTCGATGACGAAATCCTTGATCTCGTTGGTGACGTGCGGAATGACCTGAACGGTCGCGCCGAGATAGTCGCCACGGCGTTCCTTGTCGATGATGTTCTTGTAGATCCGACCGGTGGTGATGTTGTCGGTCTTGGTGGCCGAACGCCCCGTGAAGCGTTCGTAGTGACCGAGGTCGAGGTCCGTCTCGGCGCCATCGTCGGTGACGAACACTTCCCCATGCTGGGTCGGGCTCATCGTGCCGGGATCGACGTTGAGATAGGGGTCCAGCTTGCGCAGTCGAACGCGGTAACCCCGCGCCTGCAGCAAAGCTCCGAGTGCCGCGGCCGCAATTCCTTTGCCAAGAGAGGAAACCACGCCGCCAGTGATGAATACATATCGCGCCATGGGCTTCACCGGATACCGTTTCGAATTCGATTCCGCCAGCCCAAAATCGGCCTTTACCCACTTTTTTGTTAAGCGGGGCGGAATATGCACAAAAGAAAACCGGCGGACCCGAGAGCCCGCCGGAGCGATGAGAAGTCAGGCGATCAGTTGCCGGTGGGTACGGCGTTCGGATCGGCCTTGGGGGCAGCCGGCGCCGGTGCGGCTGCACCATTGGCGGCCGGTGCGGCTGCACCATTCGTAGCAGGCGCCGGCGTGGTCGCCGGAGCGGCACCCGGAAGCTGGTCGAGCACATTGCCGCCCGGAGCGGCCGTGCCGGCCGGGATGCGGTCGAGAATGTCGGTGGGCTTTGCTTCATAGCGGGCGAGCAGGCCCAGGCCCAGCGACGTGATGAAGAACAGCGTCGCAAGGATCGCCGTGGTGCGGGTCAGCGCATTGGCCGTGCCGCGTGCCGACATGAAGCCGGAGCCGCCGCCGACACCGAGGCCGCCGCCTTCGGAACGCTGGATCAGAACGACGCCGACAAGCGCCAGCACGATCATGAGATGAATGACAATCAATACGGTCTGCATGAATTTTCCACCTGCCCGAAAGGGGCACAATCAATCGGTTGGCCGCTCTTTACATGAGAGGCCACGGCAAAGGAAGCCCTGAACGGCAGCACCCACCGCCTTTTCAGGCGGTAAGTTCCTCATAGACGCGGTATATGGCGAGGAAATCGGAGGCTTTCAAGCTGGCCCCGCCGATCAGCGCGCCGTCGACATTGGCGACGCCCATCAGTTCCTTCGCGTTGGACGGCTTGACCGAACCGCCATAGAGGATCCGCATTTTCTGGCCTTCCGCACCGAAGCGCTTGACGAGTTCGGCGCGCATGAAGGCATGGGCCTCCTCGACGTCGGTGGTGGTCGGGGTGAGCCCCGTGCCGATCGCCCAGACCGGTTCGTAGGCGATCACGGTGTTTTCGGCGGTGGCAGCGTCGGGCAGCGAGCCGGAGAGCTGGCGCTTGAGAATGTCCAGCGTCTGGCCGGCCTTGCGCTCGTCGGCCGTCTCGCCGATGCAGACGATCGCAGTCAGTTCGCTGGCATAGGCGGCCTCGGCCTTCGCCCGCACCAGATGGTCGGTCTCGGCATGGTCGGTACGGCGCTCGGAATGACCGACGATCACATAGGTGCCGAAGCAGTCGGCGATCATTTCGGCCGAGATGTCGCCGGTATGGGCGCCCGAGGCGTTCTGGTGGCAGTCCTGGGCGCCGATGGCAAGCGGGCTGTCGTCGCAGAGCGCGGTCGCCACATAGAGCAGCGTCGCCGGCGGGCAGATCAGCGTCTCGACCTTTTCCGACAGCGGGCCTTTTACGCCCTCGGCCATGGCCTTGATCTGGTCAAGCGAGGCACGCGTGCCGTTCATCTTCCAGTTTCCCGCGACAAGCGGACGGACATTCGGTGTCGTCATGGTCAAAACCCACCCCAGCTACGTTAGGCCGGACCTAGCAAATCGAAGGGGCGATGAAAAGCGCGGCGGCGGAGATTCGCCCGCAAATCAGGCGATATGGTGAAAATCCGACACGGATTTGCAGCATAAATTAGCAAGGCCTGTGGGCAGCTTGCCACTTCACCGCGCCATCAGCAGCCAGTTGAGGATCGAGCGCCAGTCGCTCATGCGCACCGGCGTGCCGTGCGCGCCGGTCTCGAACAGGCTGAAACGGGTCGGATAGCCGGCCTTGTGCAGCCGGTCGTAAAGGGCGATCTGGTCGGCCGAGGCATAGACGCTGTCGCGGCTGCCATGGGTGAAGAAGACCGGCAGCCTCGCCTTGTGCGCGGCGCTGCCGACGAAGGACGGATCGGTCGCCCCGCCGAGAATGGCAAGGCCGGCGAGATGGGAGACCGTCTGGGCGTCGCGGGCCACTCCCCAGCAGATGAAGCTGCCCATGGAGGCGCAGGCGAGCACCACCGGCCGGCCGGGCGCGCGGGCGGCGGCATGGGCGATCAGGCCGGAAATGGCGGTAACGCCGGCGGCGTCGAAGGACGGCACCGAGGGAGCGTAGTAGACGCCGCCGTTCCGGACGGCGAGGTTCTTCAGCCGGTTGAAATTCCCGCCGAAGGAGAAATCGTTGATGCCGAGCCGCCGGTCGCCGCCGCGGCCGTGGATGAAGATCACGGTGAAGGCGGCACCGTCCGCCTTGCCGACGCGGGCAACCTCCAGATTGCCGGAGGGCAGTTGCAGCGTCTCGTTGGCCTGCTGGCGCTTGACGCCGAGATCGACATATTTCGATTTCACCCGCCGCTCGGGGATCTGGTCGCGGCCGTTGATGTCGCGCAGTTCCTGGTAATCGATCACCTCGAAATCGCCGCCGTCGCGGCTTTCCAGCACGATCGGCTGGGAAAACAGCGCATCCTTGAACGGCTGCAAAGCCTCGGCTCTGGCGGGGCCGGCGGCAAACGCGCCGAGAAGCCCGCACAAAACGGCGGCCTTGCGGAAATGAGCTGTGGACATCTGCATCGAAGCGGGGTCTCCTTGCGGCATCAGGCCTTGCCTTCGCCCATGTCGGCACGCAAAGCTCGACCGACACGCAAGGTTTAACGAATTCCTCGCGGCAACCAGCCGGCACCGTCGCGCCTGCCCCGCCTTTCTGGCATGATCCCGCTGATTCGCAAGAGCGATCGGGGCGCGAGGCAGCTTGCGACCCCCGGCCCTGCCGATTGAGCCGACGCAACGGACAGATTATTGAACGACGCCATGGACGACAACGATCTTTTCGCCGCCCTGCCGCTTGTGACCAAGCCGACGGACGCCCCCTCGCCTGCGGCCACGCCGAAGGCTGAGGCTCCGCGCCCGGCGGCCGCCCCGAGGCCGAACACCACGTCGAGCGAGAGCGAATACGGCGCCTCGTCGATCCGCGTGCTCGAGGGGCTGGAGCCGGTGCGCATGCGTCCCGGCATGTATATCGGCGGCACGGACGAAAAGGCGCTGCATCACCTGTTCGCCGAAGTCATCGACAACTCGATGGACGAGGCGGTGGCCGGCCACGCCGATTTCATCGATGTGCATCTCGATGCCGAGGGTTTCCTGACCGTCACCGACAACGGCCGCGGTATTCCGGTGGAGCTGCATCCGCAGGTGCCGGGCAAGTCGACACTCGAAGTGATCATGACCAAGCTGCATGCCGGCGGCAAGTTCGACGGCAAGGCCTACGAGACCTCCGGCGGCCTGCACGGCGTCGGCGTCTCGGTCGTCAATGCGCTGTCCGACCTTCTCGAAGTGGAAGTGGCCCGCAATCGCAAGCTCTATCGCCAGCGCTTTTCGCGCGGCGTGCCGCTCGGCGGGCTCGAGGAGCTGGGCGATGTGCACAATCGTCGCGGCACCCGGGTGCGCTTCCATCCCGATCCGCAGATCTTCGGCGACCATGCGAAATTCGATCCGGGCCGGATCTTCCGCATGGCCCGCTCCAAGGCCTATCTGTTCGGCGGCGTCGAGATCCGCTGGTCCTGCGATCCGGGCATGGTGCCGGATGGTGGCGACATTCCGGAAAAGGCGGTCTTCCATTTCCCAGGCGGTCTGAAGGACTATCTGGCGGCCACGCTCGGCAAGGAATTCACCGTCACCCGCGAGATCTTCGCCGGCAAGACCGAAAAGACCGGCGGCCACGGCGCGATGGAATGGGCGATCACCTGGTATGGCGGCGACCCGATGGTGCATTCCTACTGCAACACCATCCCGACCGCCGAAGGCGGCACACACGAGGCCGGCCTGCGCATCGCGCTGACCAAGGGCCTGAAGAACTATGCCGAACTGACGCAGAACAAGCGCGCCAAGGAGATCACCACGGATGACGTGATGATCTCGGCCGTCGGCATGCTGTCGGTCTTCATCCGCGAGCCGGAATTCGTCGGCCAGACCAAGGACAAGCTGGCGACCGTCGAGGCCCAGCGCCTGGTCGAAAACGCCCTGCGCGATCCGTTCGACCACTATCTCGCCGACAATCCCAACGAGGCGGCCAAGCTGCTCGACTGGGTGATCGAGCGCGCCGAGGAACGGCTCCGCCGACGCAAGGAAAAGGAAGTCAACCGCAAGACGGCGGTACGCAAGCTGCGCCTGCCCGGCAAGCTGGCCGACTGCTCGCAGAACACGGCGGAAGGCGCCGAACTGTTCATCGTCGAAGGCGATTCGGCCGGCGGCTCGGCTAAGCAGGCGCGCAACCGCGCCAACCAGGCGATCCTGCCGCTGCGCGGCAAGATCCTCAACGTGGCGAGCGCCGGTCGCGACAAGATGACCGCCAGCCAGCAGATCGCCGATCTCATTCAGGCGCTCGGCTGCGGCACGCGGACGAAATACCGCGAGGAAGACCTGCGCTACGAACGCATCATCGTCATGACCGATGCCGACGTCGACGGCGCGCACATCGCCTCGCTGCTCATCACCTTCTTCTACCAGGAAATGCCGGAGCTGATCCGCGGCAGCCACCTCTATCTCGCCGTGCCGCCGCTCTACGTCATCCGCCAGGGTGCCAAGAGCGTCTATGCCCGCGACGACGCGCATCGCGCCGAGCTGATGGAAACGGTGTTCAAGGGCAAGAAGGTCGAGGTCGGGCGGTTCAAGGGCCTCGGCGAAATGATGCCGGCGCAGCTCAAGGAAACCACCATGGATCCGGCCAAGCGCACGCTGCTCAGGGTCGACATCGACGACGTCGACTTCGAGGGCACGCGCGATGCGGTGGATGCGCTGATGGGCACGCGGCCCGAGGCGCGCTTCCGCTTCATCCAGGAACGCGCGGCCTTCGCCGAAAACCTCGATATCTGACTCGATATCCGAGACGAAGAATCCGGCGCTGAACGCCTGACAAACAGGCCACTGGTCCTGGCGGTCGATGGCCCGGACCGTCGCCGCCCCCGCGCCACACCGACATCGCCAGCGGTTTCCACACACCGTCATCGCCGCATATGCGCGCCATCCCGGCGACCGGCGACGTGTAAAGACACCCATCCCAAACGCGAAAATAGTGCCAAAACTGGCACTTCACCGGGTCGATGTGCCCAGGATTGGACGATCCCAATCCGCAATTCCCACGCTAGAGCTGCGGCAACACAGTTATTGCGATCCGGTCCTCGCGACGGGCATCGCCAGCACGAGCATTAGCCACATGCCTTCCATCACCTTCGCCCCGATGCAAAAAATCGCCTGCACAATTCTGGCAATTTGGCTGCTGGTCGGCCTGTCGACAAAGAGCGCCCAAGCGGCCGACTACTATTATCAGGTCTATAGCGGCGAAAGCGTGAGGATCGCTGAGAATTGGTACGGCGGCCACATGCTCGAATACTCCTACCCGAATGGCTTCCACGGTGCGTTGCTTGGCGCTCTCGACACGTATTACACCCCGAATAGCGGTTTCCTGGGTACGGACATGTTCACGTATACCGCCTATTCGGGTACCACCAGCGACACTACCGTGCTAGGCACCGATGTGGTTTACATCACCGTCAAACCGAAAATAACCTTTTCCGCCAGTTCCTTGCCGAGCGGGCAGAAAGGCGTCTCCTATAACCAGACAGTCACCGCAAGCTACAATGCGGGTTCGAGCTCGGTGACCTATTCCGTGACTAGCGGAACACTACCCTCGGGGCTCAATCTCGATTCGTCGACCGGTACGATCTCGGGCACGCCGACCGCGGCCGGATCCTGGTCCTTCGCCTATGCGGTCGAGAATGCCGACGGCTACTCGTCCAGCCAGTCGATGACGGTGAAGATCGCACCAAGTGCCGAGGATAAGACGGCAACGGTCGCCGCCAACAGCAGCAACAACGCAATCGGCGTCACTGTGTCCGGCGGTGAATCGGTGACCGCGGTCTCGACGCCAAGCCATGGCTCGGCCAGCGTCAGCGGTTCGACGCTGCTCTATACGCCGGCCGCCGGCTATTCCGGCCTCGACGGCTTCACCTATACGGTGACCGACAGCGCCTCCGGCCTTTCAGACAGCGCCACCGTTTCCGTCACGGTTTCGCCGCCCACGCTGGCGATTGCACCAAGCAGCCTGCCCAACGGAACCGCCAGGACGGCCTATAGCCAGGTGCTCACGGCGACCGACGGCACCGCTCCCTACAGCTTCGCCGTCAATGCCGGTGCCTTGCCGGCCGGACTGAGCCTCACCTCTGCCGGCGTAATTTCGGGAACGCCGACGGCCGTCGGGACCCAGTCCCTGACGGTTACGGCAACCGACGCCCATGGCGCGACCGGCAGCCGGGTCTATACCCTGACCATTGCCATCGCCGCTCCGGTTGCCGGCAACGTCAGCGCCACGGTCGCGGCAAACAGCACCGGCAATCCCGTGACGTTGAACCTTTCCGGCGGCGCTGCGAGCAGCATCACGGTCGCCTCGGTGCCGGCGCATGGCACCGCGACCGCAAGCGGCACATCGATCAGCTACACGCCGACGGTAGGCTATTCCGGCACCGACAGCTTCAGCTATACCGCGAACAATGCGACCGGGAGCTCCACGGCCACCGTCTCCATCACGGTCACGGCACCCGTGGTGGCTGTAACACCCACCATTCTGTCCGACGGAACCGCTGATGTCGCCTATAGCGAGACGCTGACGGCCAGCAACGGCACGGCGCCCTATGTCTTTTCCCTGAACAGCGGCGCCCTGCCCCCCGGCCTCACGCTGTCCTCGGCCGGGGTTCTATCGGGCACGCCGACAACCGATGGCTCCTACTCCTTCGTCGTCGGGGTCACGGACCGGTATGGCGCCTGGGGGGCGCCCGGCTACACCGTGGATATCGCCATCGCCGCTCCCACCGTCGGCGACGTCAGCGCAACCGTCGCGGCCAACAGCAGCGGCACCCCGATCACGCTGAACCTGACCGGTGGGACGGCCAGCAGCGTCACCGTCGCCTCGGCGCCGGCGCATGGCACGGCGACCGCAAACGGCACATCCATCAGCTATACGCCGACCGCCGGCTATTCGGGCGCCGACAGCTTCACCTATACCGCGACCAATGACACGGGCACTTCGGCGACCGCGACCGTGTCGATCACCGTGACGGCACCCGTGGTGTCCGTGAGCCCCACAGTTCTGTCCGACGGGACGGCCGATGTCGCCTACAGCCAGACGCTGACGGCCGGCAACGGCACCGCACCCTATGTCTTCTCGCTGAACAGCGGCGCCCTGCCACCCGGCCTGACGCTGTCTTCGACCGGCGTTCTCTCGGGCACGCCGACGACAGAGGGTTCCTACACCTTCGTCCTCGGCGTCACGGACCGGTATGGCGCCTGGGGCGCGCCTGGCTATACGGTCAACATCGCCATCGCCGCTCCGATCGCCGGCGATGTGAGCGCCACCGTCGCGGCCAACAGCGGCGGCAACCCGATCACGCTCGACCTGTCCGGAGGAACGCCCAGCAGCGTCACCGTTGCCTCGGCACCGGCGCACGGCACGGCGACCGCGAGCGGCACCTCGATCAGCTATATGCCGACATCAGGCTATTCCGGCACCGACAGCTTCACCTATGCCGCTACCAATGCCAGCGGCACCTCGACGACCGCGACCGTGACGCTCACCGTCTCGCCGCCGACGCTGGCGCTCTCGCCCTCCACCCTGCCCGGCGGCACGGTGGCCGTCGCCTACGGCCAATCGCTTTCCGCGGTCAACGGGACGGCCCCCTACGGTTTCGCGATCACCTCCGGATCGCTGCCCGCCGGCCTCACGCTGACGACCGGCGGTTTGCTCTCCGGCACGCCGACGACCGAGGAAAGCCAGTCCTTCACCGTGACGGCGACCGACGCTTATGGTGCGACCGGCAGCCGGGCCTATACGCTCGCCATTGCCATCGCCGCACCGATCGCCGGCGATGTCGGTGCGACCGTTGCGGCCAACAGCCGTGACAACCCGATCGCGCTCACTCTCTCCGGTGGAACGGCCGCCAGCCTTTCCATCGGCACGCCGCCCACCCATGGCACGGCGACCGTGACAGGCACGGCGATCACCTACACGCCGACCGCCGGCTATTCGGGCACCGACGCCTTCACCTACAGCGCCGCCAATGCAACCGGCACCTCCGCCACCGCGACCGTGTCCATCACGGTGAGCCAGCCAAGCATCAGCCTGACGCCGACGGGAACGCTGACGCTGCGGCAGGGCGAGGCGTTCAGCCAGGCCTTCGCTGCATCGGGCGGAACCGCCCCCTATCGCTACGCAGTCGTCGGGAGCCTGCCGCAGCGCGTGACGCTCGATGCCGCGGCGGGAACGCTGTCCGGAACGCCGGCCGAAAGCGGCCGCTTCTCCGTCACACTCACCGTCACCGACGCTTATGGCGCCAGCGGTACGGCCGGCCTGACGTTGCAGGTCGACGATGCCTTGCCGGTCGCTCCGTCCGTCTCGGCACCGGTGACCCAGGGCCTGACCACCACCGTCGACCTCACCGACGGCGCGACCGGCGGACCCTTCACCGGCGCCGACCTGATTTCGCTGTCTCCGCCGACGGCGGGTACGGCCGTCATCGTGCTCGGCGACACAGCGGACGCCAGCGGACCGGGCGCCATCGGTGCGGCCTATGCCGCGGGTCGCTACAAGCTGCGGTTCACCGCGAGCCCCGCCTTCTCCGGCACGGCCGTCGCCACCTATACGCTGACCAGTGCCGGCGGCACCTCGGCACCGGCCGCCATCCAGTTCCAGGTTGCGGCCCGCCCGATCCTTTCGGCCGATGCCGATCTGGTCGGCCTCGTCGAAGCCCAGGCCACCGCGGCCAAGCGCCTGGCGGATGCCCAGACCGACACCGTCGCGGATCACCTCAAGGGATTGCGCGGCAAAGCCTGCCTCGAAAACAGTTTCTCGGTCTCGCTGACCGACAGCGCCGACGGCCAGGCGCCGGTTGGCGCCAATGCCGGCTGCTCGCCGATCGCCGGCGGCGACCTCGCCTTCTGGAGCGCCGGATCGGTCAGCCTCGGCGATAGCGACGGCCGAAATGGCGAGAGCGCCTTCGACTATGCGACGGTCTCGCTGACCGCCGGCCTCGACTACCGGATTACCGACACGCTGATCGGCGGCCTGGCCCTCGGCTATGGCCGCGACCGGAGCGACATCGGCGACAGCGGCACGACCAGCCTCAACGAGGCGATGAGCGCTACACTCTACGGCCTTTACCAACCGGGCGGCGGCTTCTTCGTCGACGGCCTGGTCGGGGTCGGTCTGCTTGACTTCACCTCGCTGCGCGTCACGTCGTCGACGGGCGCCGAGGCGGAAGCCGACCGCAGCGGCCGGCAGGTCTTTGCCGCCGTCACCGGCGGCTACGACAGCCGCTATGGCGATCTGTCGCTCTCCACCTATGGCCGCGTCACCGCGTCGCACTCGATCCTCGACAGCGTCGCAGAGAGCGGCGCCGACTGGGAGAACGCCCTGCTCGGCCGCCAGCAGGTCGACAGCCTGACCGCGACGCTCGGTCTAGCAATCGGCTACGAGATCGACCTCGACGACCTGGTGCTCACCCCGGAGCTGACGCTCGACTTCTCGCACGACATGCTCGACTCGTCGGAGACGGTGGTGACCTATGCCGAGGACGGCTGGCCGACCGACTATGTGATCCCCGGTTCCACCACCGATCGGGACCGCCTCACGGTCGGCTTCGGCATGACGCTGGCGTCCGGGCGGGCGGGAACCCTCAGCGGGCGTTACACGGCGACCATCGACCGCGACGGCCTGGCAAGCCAGAGGTTCAACGTCAATCTGTCGAAGGCTTTCTAGGCAGGGATGGCGCAGCGTTCGCCGAAAACGGGGATACTCGGCCTGGGTTGCCGGCGTCAGACCGCGTCTTCGCCCTGCCGACGAGCACCGCATTTGAGGCCGTCGATCAGCAGGGCGACCATGCGCTGGGTATGGCCGGCCGGGTCGACGCCGCTGCCGACGGCGAGGTTGCCGATGGCGCGCAGCAGATCGTAGGGCTCGATGTCGCCGCGCACCTCCCCCGTGGCTGCGGCCGCATCCAGCAGCGCGGCGAGCGCCGGCTCGAAATTCGACTGGAAATAGGCGGGCAAGGTGTCGAAGGCCGGGTCGCCCGAGTGGAGTGCTGCGGCCAGGCCCCGCTTGGTGGCGATGAAATCGGTGTAGCGCTTCAGCCAGAGCTCCAGCGCCCGGCCAGGCGGGTTGTCCGCCGCCAGCGTGCGCGCCTCGGCGGCGCATGCGTCCACCTCGCGGCGGAAGACGGCGGCCACGAGATCGGCGCGCTTGGGAAATCGCCGGTAGAGCGTGCCGACCCCGACGCCCGCCATTGCGGCGATTTCCCGGACCGGCGCATCGACGCCCGAGGTGAAGAACACCGTCTTTGCCGCTTCGAGCACCGCATCCTCGTTGCGCCGCGCATCGGCACGCATGCGGCCGACGGCCTGCTCCTCGTCATCCTTCATGCCTGAAAGCTCCTTCATAGACACGCGTCGGAATCGAAAATTCCGGTCGCGGGCGTTCGGCCCTTGATAAGCGGAACAACGATCCGTATATGCAATACATAAGCGGAACAATGGTCCGTTAATGACAGGATCACTGTTCCGCTTATCCCATATAGGCGAGCCGCGCCGGCTCCGCCAGCCTCTCAAGGAGATCATCTCATGGCCGAACCTTACCCCTCCACCGTGCCTTCCCCCGTCCTTTCGGTCGCACCCGTAAGCCTCGACGCACCCGGACGCGGCGAGGATCTGCAGCTGCGCGTATCCGCTCCCGTCACGGGCACCGGGCTTCCCATCCTCGTCTTCTCCCACGGTTACGGCCAGTCGCTCCATACCTATGGGCCGCTGGTCCATCACTGGGCGTCCCAAGGCTTCGTCGTCCTCCAGCCGACGCATCTCGACTCACGCATGCTGGCGCTCGCCGCCGACGATCCGCGCCAGCCGCAGCTCTGGCGCTTCCGCGAGCAGGACCTGACGCGCATTCTCGACGAACTCGACGCCATCGAGGAGACCGTTCCCGCGATCAAGGGACGCCTCGACCGCAGCCGCATCGCCGTTGCCGGCCATTCCTGGGGCGCGCAGACGGCCAGCATGCTGCTCGGCGCCACCCATCCCGACCCGGACGACGGCTCGACCGTCAACATCACCGATAGGCGAATCAAGGCGGGCGTGCTGCTGACGGTGCCGGGCACCGGCGGCGACAATCTGAGCCCCTTTGCCGCCGCGCATTTCCCCTTCATGCATCCCGATTTCTCCGCCATGACGACACCCACCCTGGTGGTCGCCGGCGACAACGACCACGGTGCCATATCGGTGCTCGGTCCGGAATGGTGGCGCCAAGCCTATGATCTGAGCCCGGGCCGGAAGGCGCTCTTCACCGTATTCGGCGGGGAACACTCGCTCGGCGGCATTTCCAACTACGAGGCGAAGGAAACCACGGACGAAAACCCGGCGCGCGTTGCCGCCGTCCAGCGCATCTCCACCGCTTTCCTACTGAGCGCGCTGAGCGGCGACGACACGCCCTGGAAGCAGGCGGTGGCGAGCCTCGAGGTGGACGCCACGCCGCAAGGGGCGATCGAGACCAAGTAGGCGCGTCCCGCACTGGACGGGCCTTCGCCTTGCGGCAGGGCCCGTCTTGCTTTGGCTGCAATACTCTGTTTGAACTCGCATCGGCGCAGAGAAGCGCCGGCCCAGAGGATACCGGACAAGCCCCATGCAGACCGCCATCATCGTCATGACCATTCTCGGCTGCGACGACAGCGTCACCCAATGCCACTATGTCGCGACCGCCCAGGAGCATTTCGTCTCGGTCGCGCTGTGCGACGCTGCGTCGGAGAAGATCCTGGCGGGATTTTCGGGCGTCAGCTACCCCATGCTGGTCGCGGTGTGCCAGCCGCCGGAAAGCCAGGCGGCAGAGATCCCGGCACCGCCGGCCGGCGCCAACCAGCCGGCCGCGACCGAGGTCGCGCCGCTGCCCGGACCGGCGGAAACCCTGAAAGAGGAGGAGCGCCAGTCGCTCGCCGCCCGCGCCGTCGGCAAGATCCGCAAGGTCCTGCCGGACACGGCCGACATCCGCATGGTGTTCGAGACACCGCTGCATGTCGTCGCCGACAGCTATTCCTGGGTCGCCAAGAAGATTTCGCGCTAAAGCCGGTCCACAGGGCCGCCGCTTAAGCGGCCAGCACCAGCCCGGTCGCATAGTCGCGGGCACGGCGCCGCTCTTCGGCGATCGCCAGTTTCGCCACCATCTCCATCAGTTCGCCGGCCGCCGGCGACAGCGTGCCGAGGCTCTGCTGACGCGCGATCAGCAGCGGCGCGATATTGTCCATGTCGGCGCTCGCCGACTGCACGGCATTGCGCCACAGGAGAATGGCCTCGACGAAGACGGAACTGATGTCGCGCGACAGGCCGACCGATTCGAGCAGTGCGCGGACCGCATGATAGCGCGCGGTCGCCAGGATCGAGCGCACCCGGCGCTCTTCGAGGCTCGACAGCGTCGTCAGGGCGCAGGCGAAGAAATCGGTGCGCCCGACGCAGAGCGCGTGCATGAGGAAGGCGGGAGTGAGGCGCCCTTCCGCGCGCAGGTGCTCGACCAGCACCGGAAGCTCGTCGGCGGTGACCGAGCCGAGAATGGCGATGGTCGCCGCCCGGCCCGCCTCGCGGGTGATGCGTTCGATGCGCCGCGCGCCGATCGCCGCCCGGACGAAGGCCGAGCCCGACAGGGCGTCGGCGACGAACTGGACCAGTAGCTGACGTACCGCCGCCGGCAGGTCCGGACGATCGAGCAGCAGGGAACGCACGCCGTCATGGCCGCCATGGCGTTCGGCGATGCGCTTCAACGTGAGCCGCGCGATGCTGGCGCTGTGATTTTCGAGGAGAACGACGACCTCTTCGGCATCGCCGATTTCGGCGAGCGCTCCGGCGACGGCGCGCGACAGGCCGGGTCGGGCGGCGATCAGCGCCCGGGTGACGCCGCTGCCGCGGCCGGCGAGATCCACCAGATCCGAATCGGACAATACGGGCGAGCGCAGGATCGGCAGCGAGGCGATTTCCGGCTGGTCCTCGGACAGCGACACCATCAGGGCGCGCGGCGCATCGGACGAATCGGCCAGCGCCTCGGCCAGCGCCAGCCGCACGCGCGGCGACGGATCATCGAGCAGGTAGGTCATCGCCACATGGGCGGCATTGCGTTCCGGCGGCGCCATGGCGGAGCGGAGATAGGCCCTTGCCAGCGCATTGGCCGCGCGCGCCCTGTCTCCCGCCTTTGCCGTTTCCACCCACCGAAGAAAAGCCGCAACGATCACTGAACAACCCAATCCGCGAAGAGAACACGCATGGCCGAGCGGCCACGGTTTGAAGCTAGCGGCAAAACGTTTAGATTTGGTTCACCATATTCATTAACCCCGAGGTCGACTTGCCCCTTCCCCCTGGTCTCAGCCTTGCCGGCCGCCTGCTGCGCGCGATCCTCGTCATGCCCGCCCATGCAGGCAGTACCGCCTGCCCGGCGAAAGCCGATGCGCTGGCGATCCTGCCCGGCAATGTCACGGAAGACTGGTCGTTGGCCGCGCAGATGATTCTCCGCCACCGGCAGGTGCGGCCCGAGGTTCCGGTGTTGATCGTCGTCGATGCCGGGCTCGATGCCGATCATCTGGACGCGTGCTTTGCGATCATCCTGCCCGCCCGACCCGACGGCCTGATCGTCACCGGCGTCAGAAACGGCGTCGATTTGCAAAGGATCGACGTGATGCTGTCGGTGGCGGAGGCCGTCGCCGGCCTGGAACACGGCGCGACCGCCCTCCTCGCCATCATCGGCGATAACCCGGCGGGCCTGCTCGACGGCGGCAGCCTTGCCGGCCGGACACCGCGCCTGAAGGCCATCGGCCGGAATGCCACAGTGCTTGCCGCCGCACTCGGCATTTACGAACTCTCGCCGGCGCCAGGCGCCGACAACGCCGTTTCGCTCAGCGGGGGACTGACGGTCCTGGCCGCGGCAAAGGCGGGCGTGGCCGCGCTGGATTGGATCGACCCCGCCCTCGAGGGCGAGGAACTGAGCGAGGCCTGTGCCCGCGCCCGCGCCGACGGCTTCGGGGTGCTCGCCACGGAAAACCCGGAGCAGCTGGCGGCGATCGCCGCCGCCTACCGCTGATCGGGCTTGGTCGGCGCCTGCGGTCGGAACAGCTCGAAGACCGGCTGTATCTCGGCATAGTCCATGTAGCCGAGCCGAGTCACCGGGCGGGCGAGACCGACGTCGAACCGGCCGTCCCGGACGACGCGCTCGTCGATATGGATGCCGACCACCTGGCCGAACACCGCATGGCTGTCGCTGTCCTCGCCCTCGATGGTCTTCAGGGTATGGATCTCCGTCACCCGGCATTCGAGCACGGCATGCGCCTCGCCGACATAGGGCGCATCGACCAGCTGCGCCATGACCGGGGTGAGGCCCGCGATGGAAAACTCGTCCGTGCCATAGGGGACCGCGACGGAGGACGCGTTCATTGGTTGCAGCAGGTCGGCGCTGACAAAATTCGCCGTGAACACGCCGGTCTCTTGCGCGTTTCGCAGCGAATCCTTGCGGCCGCTCGACGAGAACATGACGATCTTCGGCCGGTCGCTGACCGCGTTGAAGAAGGAATAAGGCGAGAGGTTATAGCTGCCGTCCCGCCCCTTGGTGCCGATCCAGCCGATCGGCCGTGGCGCGACGATCGCCTTGAAGGGATCATGCGCCAGACCGTGGCCGTTGCTCTCCGTGTCGTAAAACATCAGCCCTCACTACCCACCCAGGTGACGACGTCGGACAATGCAGGGCGCGGCCGCTCGGTGACCGGGAAGGTCGTCGAGCCGATATGGATGAAGCCGGCGACCTTCTCGCCCGGCTTGATGCCGAGCAGCGGATGGGCCTTCTCGTCATAGGCGAACCACTCGGTCAGCCAGTTCGACACATAGCCATGGGCATTGGCGGCCATCAGCAGGTTGAGGCAGACGGCACCGGCCGACATCAGCTGTTCCCATTCGGGGATCTTCACATGCGGACCGGCGGTGCTGATCACGCCGATCACCACCGGCGCCCGGGTGAACCGGGCGCGCTCGACGCCGATCATCTCCTCCGAAAGCTCGGGATTCTTCTCGAGCGCCATGGCCAGAAGCGCCTCGCCGATGCGCCCGCGCTCGGCGCCGCGATAGACGACGAATCGCCAGGGGGCGATTTTTCCATGGTCGGGAACGCGCACGGCGAGCGTCAGGATCTGCTCGATCTCCGCGGTCGACGGACCCGGTTCGCACATCTGGAAGGCGGGCACCGAGCGGCGCACGGCAAGATAATCGATCAGCTTGATATCATTTTTCATATTCGGACACTTTCACGGCTCTTCTGGCGGCTGCGACGTCTTGAAATTGCCACCGCATTGGGATTGAACTTGCTGCCATTGGAGAGGAAGTCAACCAGTTGTGTCATCCATGAACGGCCATTCCCTTGCAGCCCGCTTCGTTCTCGTCGTGGCGGCCATGCTCCTCGTCTTGAACCCGGCGCGCGGCGAAGACGCCTTCAAGGCTTTCAAGCAGCTCGACGGCTCGGTCAAGATGCCGAAGCTCAATGCCTTCTCGCCGAATCTGGGCACCGCGATCCAGCCGAGCTCGGCGCGCAATGTCAGCCTGGAAGCACGCTTGACGGGCGACGGCGAGGCGATGCAGCAGGGCCTGTCCTGGCGGGTGTTCAGTCCCATTCCCGGCGCCGACGGCAAGCTGCCGCTGCTGGCGAGCGCGGAGGGCGGCTCCGCCGACTTCCAGCTTTCCCCCGGCGATTATTTCGTCAACGTGTCCTTCGGCCGCGCCGGGGCGACCAAGAAGCTCACCATCCCGTCCGACGGCGATGTGGAAAAGCAGGTCCTCGTGCTCGACGCCGGCGGCATCCTGCTCAACGCCGTGTCCGGCCCCGACACCCGGATCCCGGCCAAGGACCTCAAGTTCGACGTCTATTCGTCCGAGGCGCAGGCCGACGGCGAGCGCGGCCTGGTGCTGGCCGACGTGCCGCCGGACACGATCGTGCGGCTCAATGCCGGCACCTACCACATCGTTTCCGAATATGGCGCGGTCAATGCCGTGGTGCGCGCCGATATCAAGGTCGAGGCGGGCAAGCTGACCGAGGCGATGATCCAGCACCGGGCCTCGCAGATCAATCTCAAGCTCGTCTCCGAACCCGGCGGCGAAGCGATCGCCGACACCGCCTGGTCGGTGCTGACAGGTTCGGGCGACATCGTCGCCGAAAGCGTCAGCGCCTTCCCGGTCATGGTGCTGGCCGAAGGCACCTACACGGCCGTCGCCCGCAACAAGGAAAAGATCTACCAGAAGGATTTCACCGTTGACGCCGGGCGCAACGAGGACGTGGAGATCCTGCTGACGCAGTGAGGCGACACGCTTCCGGCCGAGGGCTGTCATCGATCGCGCACTTTGAATGAAAAAGGCCGCCCCGGGAGGGCGGCCTTTTCAGTTTCATCTGCAGGTTAGACACCGGCTGCGAGACTGCGCTCAGGCGCGGGCGGCCTTTGCCGCAAGCTTGCGCTTGAGGTCCGGCGCCGTGGCCTCGAGGCTGAGCGAGGCGATCGCCTCGTCCAGAGTCATCGAAACCTGGTCCTGCGAACCGAGACGGCGAATGTTGACGGTGCGCTCCTCGGCCTCGCGCTTGCCGCAGACGATGATCACCGGAACCTTGGTCACCGAGTGCTCGCGGACCTTGTAGTTGATCTTCTCGTTGCGGAAGTCGGTCTCGACCGCAAGCCCCGCTTCGCGCAGCACCTCGGCGACCTCACGGCCGTAGTCGTCGGCATCCGAGGTGATCGTCGCGACGACCGCCTGGACCGGTGCGAGCCACAGCGGCATGTGACCGGCAAAGTTCTCGATCAGGATGCCGAGGAAGCGCTCCATCGAACCGCAGATGGCGCGATGGATCATCACCGGCTGCGTCTTTTCCGAGTTCTGGTCGATGTAGAAGGCGCCGAAGCGTTCCGGCAGGTTGAAGTCGACCTGCGTCGTGCCGCACTGCCATTCGCGGCCGATGGCGTCCTTCAGCGTGTATTCGAACTTCGGACCGTAGAAGGCGCCCTCGCCCGGCAGGATGCCGGTCTTGATGCGGCCGCCGGACTGCGCCTCGATCTGCTGCAGCACCTCCGTCATCACCGATTCGGCGCGATCCCACAGGTCGTCGGAGCCGACGCGCTTGTCGGGACGGGTCGACAGCTTGACGACGATCTCGCTGAAGCCGAAATCCTCGTAAACCGAGAGAATGAGATCGTTGATGCGCAGGCACTCGGCCGCCATCTGCTCGTCGGTACAGAACACATGCGCGTCATCCTGGGTGAAGCCGCGCACGCGCATCAGCCCGTGCAGCGCGCCCGAGGGTTCGTAGCGGTGGACATTGCCGAACTCGGCCAGGCGGACCGGCAGTTCGCGATAGGACTTCAGGCCGTGCTTGAAGATCTGGATATGGCCCGGGCAGTTCATCGGTTTCAGCGCGAAGACGCGTTCGTCCTCGTGCTCCTCGCCGGCGACGGTGACCTTGAACATGTTGTCGCGGTACCAGCCCCAGTGGCCGGAGGTCTCCCACAGCGACTTGTCGAGCACCTGCGGCGCGTTGACTTCCTGGTAGGTGCCGGCCAGGCGGCGGCGCATATAGGCGACCAGCGTCTGGAAGATGCGCCAGCCCTTGCCGTGCCAGAAGACGACGCCGGGGCCTTCTTCCTGGAAATGGAACAGGTCCATTTCGCGGCCGAGCTTGCGGTGGTCGCGCTTCTCAGCTTCCGCGAGGATATGCAGATAGTTGTCGAGCTGTTCCTGTTCGGCCCAGGCCGTGCCGTAGATGCGGGTCAGCATCGGCTTGGTGGAATCACCGCGCCAGTAGGCACCGGCCACCTTCATCAGCTTGAAGGCCGTGCCGATCTGGCCGGTCGAGGCCATGTGCGGACCGCGGCAGAGGTCGAACCAGTCGCCCTGGAAATAGATCTTCAGGTCCTGGTCGGCCGGGATCGCGTCGACGAGTTCGACCTTGTAGGCCTCGCCCTTGTCGGCGAAGACGTCGCGAGCCTTGTCGCGCGACCAGATTTCCTTGGTGAACGGCTTGTTGCGCTGGATGATCTCCTTCATCCGCTTTTCGATCTTCGGCAGATCTTCGGGCGTGAAGGGCCAGTCCTCGCGCGTGTCGGGTTGGACACGCTTGAAGTCGTAGTAGAAGCCGTTTTCGATCACCGGACCGATGGTCACCTGGGTGCCGGGCCACAATTCCTGAACCGCTTCGGCCATGACATGGGCCGTGTCGTGGCGGATGAGTTCGAGGGCGCGCGGATCCTGGCGGGTGACGATCTCGATGGCTCCGGTCTCGACCGGGTCGGACAGGTCGCGCAGCGTGCCGTCGAGCGTGATGGCGAGCGCCTTCTTGGCCAGCGACTTGGAGATCGCTTCGGCAACCTCGCGGCCGGTCGTGCCGGCGGGGTAAGCGCGGACGGAACCATCGGGGAATGTGAGGGAAACGGATTCTGACATGGTTTGCTCCTTATCCAGTCCCGCCAACCAATGCGGGTGGTAAAAAAAGGCCGGCTCGGCCGGACATCAACGCGCCGGGTGATAATGCCAAACCGGGCGTGAGTAAAGATTATGTTGGACGATCAGGGCGCCCAGAAGTCCCTTGCGGCGGACGGAAGGCCGGCCAGGGCGCGCTCGAACGTACCGGTATCGACATGGCGGCGAAGCACCTTCGCCACATCGGCGATCGCGGTCTCCGTCGAGAAATTGTGGTCGCGGCGAAGCTCCCGCGTCTCGCGCGTCATCGCCTCACGCGGTTCGAACTCCTTTCGGGGTTCCTCGGTGTCCCAGTCGCTGACGAAGATCGCCCGCAGCACCGGAGGCAGCACGGCGGCAAAGGCGATCGCCTCGGACAGGCTCAGTCGGCGGCGGAAGACCTGCAACACGGCCTGCAGCAGGGTGTAGGTCTGGTTCGTCGTCGCCAATCCCGCCTCGTCGCGCAGTTCGATCATGAAGGCATCGAAATCCGCCGAGGCCTGGCGGTATTCCATCGGCATCGTCATCCGGCTTAAACCTCCTTTTCCGAGCGTTTCCGTCCCGCTTTCCAGAAGGACCACGGCGCCCACCAGTGCATGTCGGATGCCAGCTTTTCCGGCACGGGATCGATGCCCCAGGTGCCGCCCGGGCCGCAGCGTCCGACGCGAAACAGCGTGAGCCACCCGCCCGACCACAAGCCGTGGCGGGCGATCGCCTCATAGCCATATTCGGAACAGGTCGGCATGTGACGGCAGGAATTGCCGATCAGGCTCGACAGCGTCAGCTGGTAGAGGCGGATGAGGCCCATGCCGATGAGCCGGTCGGGAGTCTTGCGAAAAGGTCCTGACCAGTTGCGCGAGCGGCCTTGGCTGCGGGGCTCCTTGCCGGAATGGCCGCATCCCGGGGCGTTGCACATCTCAGCCTGCCACGGCGACGGCCGCGTCCTTCGCCTCGATCTGGTCGAGACAGTCGACCACGGCCTCGAAGGTCAGCATGGTCGAGGCGTGGCGGGCCTTGTAGTCCTTGACCGGTTTCAGGAAGCGCATGTCCTCGAACCGGCCGGAAGGCCCCTCGCCGCCCTCCTTCAGCATGGCGAGCATATCCTCGCGCGCCTGGCGGATCTCCGCAGGCGTCGCGCCGATGACATGACGCGCCATGATCGAGGACGAAGCCTGCCCGAGCGCGCAGGCCTTCACCTCATGGGAAAAATCGCTGACCACGCCGTCGGCCATCTTCAGATAGACCTTGACCCGCGAACCGCACAGTTTCGAGTGTTTCTCCGCGCTGGCATCGGCGTCGGCGAGCTTTCCCGTGCGCTCGATATTGCCGGCGAATTCGAGAATCCTGGAATTGTAAATGTCGTCCATGGTCGGTCTGGCACTTTCCTGAAGCGGCTATACGTCGTCGGGTGCGCAGCGGATTGTCGCCACCTGCGCGACACTGTGTTGCGCGCGCGTTCCTTCACACTGCCCAAGTCGTTATTATATGTAAGGTCAGAACTCGGTCCAAACAATTCAAGCGCAAATTCCTGCGCCGGAGCGAGAATCGGAAGAACGGACTTGCCAAGATGAGCCGAGTTACGCATTTACAGGCGGAAAAGTCGAAACAGGCGGTCCGGAACCTCAAGGACCGGGAGACCATGGGCATGGATGCCATCGTCAACAAGATCGTCCCCGTGGACCAGCGGCCGAGCCGCGAAGAGGCGGAGAACGCCGTGCGGGTGCTGCTGCGCTGGGCCGGTGACGACCCGGCGCGCGAGGGCCTGCTCGACACGCCGAAGCGCGTCGCCAATGCCTATCGCGAACTGTTCGCCGGCTATGATGCCGACATCGAGGACGTGCTCGGCACGACCTTCGAGGAGGTCGCCGGCTATGACGACATCGTGCTCGTGCGCGACATCCCGTTCTTTTCGCACTGCGAACACCACATGCTGCCGGTGATCGGCAAGGCGCATGTAGCCTACCTGCCCGACGGCCGCGTTCTCGGCCTGTCGAAGATCGCCCGCGTCGTCGAGGTGTTCGGCCGCCGCCTGCAGACGCAGGAAGCCATGACCGCCCAGATCGCCTCGGCGATCGATGAGACGCTGGCGCCCAAGGGCGTCGCCGTGTTCATCGAGGCCGAGCACATGTGCATGGCCATGCGCGGCGTGCAGAAGTCGGGCTCGACGACGCTCACCACCACCTTTACCGGCCGGTTCAAGGACAATGCCGCCGAACAGGCGCGCTTCATGTCGATGGTCCGCGGCCGCTGACCGCATCTTCTTCAAGGACCTGACCGATGGCCGTCATCTTCGCTCCGCCGCCCGCCGACAAGCACGCGCTCGAGGAGGACGGCCGCTTCACGCCGAAATTCGACGCCAACGGCCTGGTGACGGCCGTGGTGACGGATGCGCGCGACGGCGAGCTGCTGATGGTCGCACACATGAACGACGAGGCGCTGGCGCTCACGCTCGAAACCGGCATCGCCCACTATTTCAGCCGCTCGCGCGGCAAGATCTGGAAGAAGGGCGAAAGCTCCGGCAATCTGCAGACCGTCCGGGAGATCCGCACCGATTGTGACCAGGACGCCGTATGGCTGAAGGTCGAGGTCGCCGGCCATGACGCGACCTGCCACACCGGGCGCCGTTCGTGCTTCTATCGCAGCGTCGGCCTCGTCGAGGGCGAGGCGAGGCTGGAGATCACCGACGATCACCGGCATTTCGATCCCGATGACGTCTATGGACGGCCGGACAAGGCCTGACGTTCCGGATTCGAACGACTCTGGCCGACCGCTAAACGAATTGGTAAACATCCAGTGCGCTAATGATGTACTGGGAGTTGTTCAGCCATAAGGGTGTGCGGATATGCTGAACTGGAGTATGAGGAACGGCACGGCATCGCGTTCGGTGCAGCCGGCTGGTGACGGGCCGACGATCGGCATTCCACTGGTGAAAGAACCTGAAAAACCGAAGAAGACCAAGATCGCGCTGGCGCTCGGCGGCGGGGCCGCGCGCGGCTGGGCCCATATCGGCGTGTTGCGCGCCCTGGACGAGGCCGAAATCGAAGTCGGCATGATCGCCGGCACCTCGATCGGCGCCCTGGTCGGCGGCTGCTACCTTGCCGGAAAGCTCGACGAACTGGAATCCTTCGCCCGCTCGCTGACCATGCGGCGCATCGCCTCCCTGCTTGACCTGACGATCGGCGGCGCCGGCCTGCTCGGCGGCATGCGGCTCACCAAGCGCATGCAGGAACATCTCGAAGGCCTGATGGTCGAGGACCTGCCCAAGCCCTTCGTCGCCGTGGCGTCCGAACTCAACAGCGGCCACGAAGTGTGGATCGACGGCGGCAACCTGATCACCGCGCTTCGCGCCTCCTACGCCCTGCCCGGCATTTTCGAACCGGTGAAATGCAACAACCGCACGCTGATCGACGGCGCGCTGGTCAATCCCGTCCCGGTCTCGGTCTGCCGCGCCTACGAGCAGCCGCTCGTCATGGCGGTCAACCTGCAATACGACGTGTTCGGCCGCTCGGCGGTCGTCAAGCACCGCGCCAGCGAACTGCCCGACAGCCTGAACGACACGCCGAAGGATCACCACAAGCTGGGGCTCACCGGTGTCATGGTGCAGGCCTTCAACATCATCCAGGATCGCATTTCGCGCGCCCGCCTTGCCGGCGACCCGCCGGATCTGGCACTTCATCCGCGCGTCAACGAGATCGGCCTGTCCGAATTCCACAAGGCCGGGGAAGCGATCGATCGCGGTTATGAGGAAGCGCAGGCCCGCATCGGCGAACTCAAGCGCATGCAGGAAGCCTTCGCCCGCTGACCGACCCTCAAGGGTCGCGCCAGCGGACGGTCATGAAAAGGTCGGGGCTTCTGCCCCGCCGTCAGCCCGCGATATAGGCCTTGATCTGTTCGGCCTCGGTTTCGACCTCGCGGATGCGCGACTTCACCACGTCACCGATCGAGATGATGCCGCAGAGCCTGCCGTTTTCCTCGACAGGAACGTGGCGGAACCGCCGGCTGGACATCACTTCCATCAGTTCGTTGACCGTCGAGGCCTCGTTGCAGCGATAGACATTGGCCGTCATCATCGCCGATACCGGCTGATCGAGCCCGCCCGCCCCTGAACGTGCGATCGAGCGGACCAGGTCGCGTTCGGTGAAGATGCCGACGATGCGGCTCTCCATGCCGACGACGACCACCGCGCCGATCTTGTGTTCGTCGAGTGTCCGGGCAGCTTCGGCCAGCGTGACATTGGGACCGATGGTCACGACATCACGGCCTTTGACTTCCAGTATGCTCCTGACTGACGCTGACATTCGTTCCTCCTTCGCATTCGACCCGTTCGGGCCTGCGTCCGCATTCCTCCATGCGTCCGCGACAGGCGAAATGGTGCCCGTTATCTCAGAGGAATGCAATATACCGGCAATGCAGCTAAAAGGATCGGTTGCGCCCGGGCACGGGGTCGAAGAGGCCGAACAGCAGGAAGCCGAACAGGAAGCCGCCGATATGCGCGTCCCAGGCGATCGTGCCGGCCAGGTCGCCGAACAGCGGCAGACCGAGCGCGATGGCGATGTTGCCGAGGAACCAGAAGATGATGAACACGCGCACGGTGCGCAGCGACAGCGCCTCGCCGATCGACAGCCTGGCCGGATGCAGGCCCGTATAATGCGACACGGCACGGCCGGAGCTGCCGAAGGCGAATCGGCAGGCGGCGCCCATCAGCGCCGACACGACGCCGGACGCACCGATCAGGATCGTCGGCTGACCCCAGTTGACGCCGGCATGGACGGCCGCACCCGCAGCCGCCGAGGCGACCCAAAAGACAACGAAGCGCAGATTGCCGATGCGCCGCACCACGGGCGTGCCGAAAGCGGCGAGCCACAGGCCGTTGAAGGCGAGATGTTCCAGGCTGCCATGCAGCAGCGAATAGGTCACCGGCGTCCACAGCCATTCGAGGCCCTGCTCCGCCAGCGGATAGACGTAGCGCAGCGGCAGGAAGCCGAAGGTCACGGCGAGCCATTCGGCGGCGCTGGCCGAGAGAATCAGCGACTGGGCGGCGTAGATGACCGCAAGCAGCGCCAGCGCGGCCAGAATGCCGGAGGGCATGTTGAACACCGGCACGCGCTGGTGCTCTGCATTGCCTTCCCCTTCGGGAGAGGCACCGCCCTCAGGCGATCTCGGGGGCAGTTCATCCATGCGGCACCAACCTTCGTGACATCAACGAAGCTGCATAGCCGACCGGAGGGATAAAAAAAAGCCGCCCGGCGGTGCGGGCGGCGTGTGGGGATCTTCCGGAGCCGGGCTCCTGCCCCAAATTGGTGCTGAAGGATGACCTTCGTGACGTGATAATCGTCATTTGCCACAACCGGGCCAATGCCGCAACGATCAGAAAGAATTAACCTTAATCCCACAGTATGGCCTTGCGAATACGAAGGATCTGAGCGCCGGGCAAAACGTTATGTTAACGGCTTCCCGGTAGTCGTTTAACGATAGAGAAATATTTCAGAACAGAACCATGTTTTCCTCTCCGGCAGCGCAGAACGGTGGTCTTGTCTCTCCTGCTCAACGGCGGGCGTTCCAACGCGTCGCCGTGAATCTGCAGGGCCGGCTGATGCTCGCCAATTATGAGGAATATGTCTGCAAGGTGGTCGACATGTCGCCCGGCGACGTGCGCTTCGCCTGCGCCGGCTGCCCGGTTCCGAATGAACGGGTGATCGCCTATATCGATCATCTCGGCCGCGTCGAAGGCACAGTGATCAAGCTCGTCGAAGGCGGCTTCGTCATGTCGATCAACGCCACGGGCCGCAAGCGCGAAAAGCTCGCCGCCCAGCTGACCTGGATCGCCAACAAGCACGAACTCGGCCTGCCCGAGGACCGCCGCCACGACCGTCTGACGCCGCGCGTCACCCGCACCGAGCTGATGCTCGAAGACGGACGCCGCTATCCCTGCCGCCTGATGGACCTGTCGCTCTCAGGCGCGGCGGTCGACATCGACATCCGACCGCCGATCGGCACGGCCGTCCAGCTCGGCAACATGCGCGGCCGCGTCGTGCGGCACTTCCTCGAAGGCGTGGCGATCGAGTTCCTCACGCTGCAGTCGCGCGAAGCCCTCACCGAATTCCTTTAAAGCGCTGCCCGGCTAGTACGGGGCTGCTCCGTCGCCTCAGCGAAACTCGAAGATCTGGCGGAACACGCCGGGCGCGATGATCGACAGCGGATTGACGACCAGCTTCGGCTGTTCGGTGGCACCCGTCAGCTTAAAGGTGATGCCGAGCAGGCCACGGTCGCGGCCATTGCCGAGCAGGATGCCGATCACCGGCAGTTCGCCGAACAGGCGGTTGAGGCCGTAGGCCGGCATGAAGGTGCCGGTCAGGTCGATCTGGCCTTTGGCGTCCCGCACCATGCCCTGGAACGTCGCGCCGACCTGTTCGCCGCGCACCACGCCGTTTTCGACGCGCAGGCCGCCATCGGCATAGACGAGCCGGGCGAAGGCGCGCTGGAAACGGGCGGAGCTGACGTCGATGTCCTTTTTGACGGCGGTATTGAGGCTCTTGCCGTCGGCACCGGTGGGCGTGGTGACGATCGACTGCAGCCGCTGCTCGTTCTCGACGCGGAAGTCGCGCACGTCGAGCGAACCGCTCCAGGTGCCGTTGGCATACTGGGACAGCTTCAGATTCATCAGCCCGCCGATCATGCGGTTGTAGAGATTGACGAAACGGGCCACGGTGCCGGCATCGCTGCTGGTCACCGAGACTTCGCTGAGTTCCGAGGGCCGGCGCAGCTTAGCGACGACCGCCTGACCGCTGTCGGTGACCCCAGATACGTCGAGCGCGGTCGTCTTGCCGCCGCTCGAGCCGTAGAGGATCGACACTCCGGCGAGCGCTTCGTCGCCGAAGCCGACGACGCGGTCGAGCTGCCCCTTGACCTTCAGAGCCGTCGACTTGCCGTCCCCGTCACCCTGGCCCTTGCCGCCCTGCTTGAGTTCGGTGATCAGCGAGCGCACATCGGCCGACTTGCCGGATATCGAGACCTCGTAGCCACCCTTGCTCTGGCGCACGGACAGCGCATAGTCGTCGGCGGGCGCCAGACGCATGCGCTTTAGCTCCGCCGAGATGAGGCCCTGCTTGCCGACCACGAGCGAGCCGGCGGCACCGAAGCCGTCGCCGTCGAGTTCGAACTTCTCGATCGTCGTCTGGCCTTCGCTTTCGATCGCTTCGAAGCTCGCCTTGGCGCCGATGCCCTGCCCCTTCGCCCAGCCGATCCACGGCACGGTCAGCGTGGCCGAGGACAGGTCGATGACCGCCGCCTGGCGCTGATCGTCGACGCGCGACAGCTCGACGGTGATCGGACCGTCGATCAGGTCTTCGAGGCCGGGCACGAAGCGGTGCCGCTCCTCGTTGTTGAGCTTCAGCTTGACGACGCGTTCACGCGCCACCGGCTTGTCCTTGTCGACCGGCTCGGTGACCTTGAGTTCCATCGGCACGTCGTCGATCCTGGCCTTACCCTCGAGCCGCGCCGCCTTCGGGTCGACGTCGAGCGTGCCGGTGAGATCGGTGATCTTGCGCCCGGAATAGGGTTTGGCGACATCGACTTCGGTCAGGTCGAGATGCGCCTTCCAGTCGGGATCCGGCGGATTCTGGTCGGAGATCAGGCCGAGCCGCACATGGGCCTCGCCGCGCACCGCGCCGGTGAAGTCGCTGACGGCGAAGCCGACCCGCTCCAGGGCCCGGATCGGCTTGAAGGAGACGAGCTCGGCGACCGCGTCGGCGGCGCCGGAGACGGCGATGTTGATGTCGGCCATCAGCGGCTTGCGATAGATGTCCTCAAGCTTCAGCTCGCCGCGTTCGACCTTCACGACCCGGCCCGACGGGAAATAGGAGGCCGCCGAATTGATCGTGGTAACGACCTGCCGGCCGGCGAGGTCGAGATGGGCCGAGGTATCGCGCAAGGGCGGGATCTCGCCGGTGATGTTCATGCGCGCGTCGACGATGTCGAAGCTGACGCGGAGTTCGTTCTCGTCGAGATGCAGCGGCTTCGGCTCGACGGTCAGCCGATCCTGCGGGATGAAGACCGAGATCTGGCCGTTGGTGATCGTACCGCCGAAGATGTTGGCGAGCACCCAGCGGCGCGGCTTCTCGGCGATCCAGTAGGGCCAGAGCTGCTTGACCACCGAGGTCTTCATGTCGCGGATCAGTGCGTCGAACCGTATTTCCGGCCCGGTGCCGACGAAGCGGATGCCGAGCGACGCATCCATCGTGCCGTTCGGCGTGGAGACCGTGAAGGTATCGAACTTCAGTTCGTGCTTCTCGTTAACATAGCGCCCGAACACCTTGAGAGAGAACGGGAAAGGTGCCTCGCCGGCAGACGGAACATCGGCCCGTCCCTCGCTCACCAGCAGGTCGATGCCGAAGCCCGAGCCGGTCTCGGTGTTGCCCGGCAGTCGGTCGAGGTCGATCAGGCCGCCCGACAAGGGCAGGATCATGCCGCCGAACTCGGCGCGCGACGACGACAGCTCCAGCGTATTCTTGGTGAAGTCGTAGCCGAAATTGAGCCGGGCGCGCGTCAGTTCCTGTCCTATGCCGTCGGAGTAGATCGTGCCGCCGGCGGTTTCGATGACCATGTTCATGGCGGGCGCCTGGCCCTCGCCGGCGCGCTTGGCCGAAATCGTCACTTCGGCCGAACCGTCCAGGCCCTGCCGCGGATTGCCGGCCGCGCCGCGCTTCAGGAGGAAGGGCGTCAGGCGCACATCGGCCAGCCGAAGCGTCAGGGACTGCGCCTTGCCGCCCGCGTTGACGGTGAGCGCCGAAATCTCCGTCTGCTGGCCGTTCACCGAGACCGCTCCGAAAAAGGACAGCGAATCGTCGGCGCCGCGCTCCATGGCGAGATCGTCGACGGAAACCAGCAGAGGGCGTCCGTTGGTGCCGGTGGTGGAGACTTCCAGCCCGCCGATGCGCATGCGGTCGAGCCCGGCCTTGGCGATGAAGGACTGGATCTGGTCGAGTTCCAGGAAGGCCCGGTCGAGAACGGCGGGAATGCCGTCGATGCGCAGATTGGCGAAGTCGATCGGCGGACCGGCCGGTAGCAAACGCGCGTCGAGCGCCACGCCGTGGGTGACGATCTCCTTGACCTTGAACTGGCCCCCGAGCAGCGCGATCGGGTCGAGCACCATGGCGACCGACTGGGTGAGCGCCAGCGGGCTCTTGCCGCCCTCGGGCACGATCGCGACATTGCGCGCTTCGACGGCGAGCTGGAACGTGTCGGAAAAACGGATCGCGGTCTCGCCGATCTCGGCCCGGTACGCCGGACCGACGGCGGAATTGAGCACCGTGCGTGCACCGTTCGATAGCGCAGCGTCGAGCGCCCCGCTCTCGACCACGGCAAAGACCCCGCCGATGACGACGAGAATGAGGCCGGTGATGCCGATGAAATAGCGCAGGATTCGCCGCGCCAGGGTGGCCCGCGGCGGGCAATGGACGATCAACGGATCATCCACGAGCGAAGACGGAAGCTCGTGCAAGGCCACGAAGTCCTGTCTGCGAAACCGTACCTTTTCGCCCCGGATTTCTCCCATGTGCCGGCGATTGTCTCCGTCGATCGATGTCGTTATCACAGTCGCGCGTGGACGACTGCGTCGCCGACTATATATCGAGTGTGCCGACAATCATCCATAATGCGGGCAAAAGAAAGGTATTCCCATGGAGGAATTGACAGCAGGCGACATGGCTCCGGATTTCAACCTGCCCCGTGACGGCGGCGGTACGGTCTCGCTGGCCGAGATGCGCGGCTCTCCCGTCATCCTGTATTTCTACCCGAAGGACGATACCAGCGGCTGCACGACCGAGGCTCTGGCGTTTACGGCGCTGGCCGACGAGTTTGCCAAGGCCGGTGCCAAGGTGATCGGCCTGTCGCCGGATGCGGTCAAGAGCCACGACAAGTTCGTCGCCAAGCACGGCCTGTCGGTCATTCTCGCCTCGGACGAGGAGAAGACCGCCCTTAGCGCCTATGGCGTGTGGAAGGAAAAGAGCATGTATGGCCGCACCTATATGGGCGTGGAGCGCTCCACCTTCCTGATCGACCGCGACGGCCGCGTCGCCGCCGTCTGGCGAAAGGTCAAGGTGCCCGGCCATGCCGAAGCGGTGCTGAAAGCGGTGCGAGGGCTCTGATGACAGGTTCTAACCCCGTCCGGATCACCTCGCTACGCGGCGGCGCGACCCTGGCGATCCTCAGTCCCGACCTCGACGAGAAGACCGAACTGGCGCAGGAGACGGCGCGGCGCTGGCATGCGCGCCGCCTGTCGCTGCGGTCGCCCCTCGATCCGGAGCTTCCCGAGCGGCCCGGCCGGCCGGAAAAGCCGCTGCTCGTTCCGCCGAAGGCGACGGAGAAGCGCTCGCTGCACACCCTTCCCGGCCGCATCGCCATGCTGCATGCGCTCGCCCATATCGAGCTCAACGCGGTGGATCTGGCGCTCGACATCGTCGCGCGATTCGCCTCGGAACCAGTGCCGCATTCCTTCTTCGACGGCTGGATGCGCGTCGCCTTCGAGGAAGCCAAGCACTTCCGCATGGTGCGCGAGCGCATGCAGGCGCTGGGCGCCGACTATGGCGACATGCCGGCCCATGACGGCCTGTGGCAGGCCGCACACTCGACCCGCAACGACCTGACCGCACGCCTGGCGGTGGTGCCGCTGATTCTCGAGGCGCGCGGCCTCGACGTCACCCCGTCGCTGCAGGAAAAGATGCGCGAGACCGGCGATATCGACAGCGCCGACGTGCTCAGGGTGATCTACGAGGACGAGAAAGGCCATGTCGCGGTCGGCGCCAAGTGGTTCCGCTTTCTCTGCGCCCGCGAGAAGAAGGACCCGGCGGCGACCTTCAAGCAGCTCGTGCGGGCCAATTTTCGCGGCGCTCTCAAGGCGCCGTTCAACGACGTGGCGCGCGCCGAAGCTGGCCTGACGCCGTCCTTCTACCGCTCGCTGACCTCCACCAGCAGCTAGAGCCAAGCCCTTCAATTTCCGTCAATTCAGCCATTATTAACCTTAACGGTGTGTAATCCCGTCAAGCTCGAACCCGATGCGGCAAGGGCAGGAAGGGAGACATCCGTGGCGGGAAAGACATCGAATCAGGTCTTCGGCAAGCGACGGCAGCAGCACGTCGTCATCCTCGCCAGCGGCGACAGGATCCGCCACATGACGGTCCGGCCGTGGATGGCGGCAATCGCCTTCTGCTTCGTCGGCGTCATGGCGATCGGCTATCTCGGCGCCACAACCTATCTCGTCTTCCGCGACAACCTGATCGGCGCCTCGATGGCGCGCCAGGCCCGCATGCAGCACGAATACGAAGACCGGATCGCCGCACTGCGCGCCCAGGTCGACCGCGTCACCTCCCGCCAGTTGCTCGATCAGCAGGTGGTCGAGGACAAGGTCGAGAAGCTTCTCGAACAGCAGGTGGCCCTCGCCTCTCGCCATGGACGCCTCGACGCCCTGCTCGACCGCGCCCAGGCGGTCGGCGAGCTGCCCGAATCAGGTCCGCTTCCGACCATCAAACCCGGCGAACCGAACAAGCAGGCCAGCCTCTCGGGCGGTGCCGCCGCGATCGAGAACCTGCTCGGCGGCGGCAAGGCCCAACCGACGGAAAAGACCTCGGCCCTCGGCTACGTGCCGCTCACCGACACCGTGGCCGATCGCGCCGACCGGCTGTTCTCGCACATGACGCTGTCGCTGAAGGACATCGAGCAGGACCAGATCGACCGCATCCAGCAGCTGACGAGCGGCGCGACCGAGACCGCCGAAGAAATCTCAGGCATCCTGCTGCGCAACGGCATTCCGCTCGACCAGGCAGTGAATGCCGAGGACGGGATCGGCGGCCCTTATGTCGCCCCGCAGTCCTCCTCGCCGTTCAACGCCTCGCTCAACGAACTCGACGCAGCGCTGACCCGCCTCGAGACCATGCGCGATACGGCGAAGCGCATGCCCTTCGCCAATCCCGCTCCCGGCAAGGACATCACCAGCCGTTTCGGCAACCGCCCCGATCCCTTCCTCGGCGGCCTTGCCATGCACGCCGGCATCGACTTCCGCTCGCCGGTCGGCGGCGAGATCAAGAGCACCGGCGCTGGCAAGATCATTGCCGCGGGACCTGCCGGCGGCTATGGCAACATGGTCGAGATCGACCATGGCCTCGGCCTGACGACGCGCTACGGCCACATGTCACGCGTGCTGGTCAAGGTCGGCGACGAAGTGGCAAGCGGCGACGTGATCGGCCTGTCGGGCAGTACCGGCCGCTCCACCGGCCCGCACCTGCATTACGAGGTTCGCCGCAACGGCGAGGCCATCGATCCGATGCGCTTCCTCAATGCCGGCATGAAACTGACAACGCTGATCGATTGACCGGCCGGCACCGGGCTGTAGAGTGGACCATGCCCGCAACGCCGGATCAGCCATGGAACCGCAAGCCCTTCTCGCTTTCGCCCTCGCCTTCTTCGTCTTTGCCGCGAGCCCCGGCCCCGACAACATGACGATCATGGCGCGCACCGTGTCGCACGGCCCGTCGTCGGGCATCGCCTACGGGATCGGCACGGTCATCGGAATCCTCATCTATCTGGCGCTCGCCGCCTTCGGCCTGTCGCTGATCGCCAGCGAAATGGGCCTCGCCATGACCGTGCTGCGCTATGCCGGCGCGGCCTGGCTCATCCACATGGGCATCCGGCTGTGGACGGCGAAGCCGGTCGTCGCCGAGGTCGCCGAACCGGGGCGCGGCCGCGACCTGCTGACCGTCTGCCTCACCGCGATCGCGCTCAACCTCGGCAACCCGAAAATGCCGCTCTTCTATCTCGCGCTTCTCCCGAACTTCGTCGGTGCGGATTTCTCCGCCGGCGGCTATATGTCGCTCGCCGCGGTGATCGTTGCCGTCGAGACGGTGGTGGTCGGAGGTCATGTGTGGATCGCCGGCCGCGCGCGGCGGCTGCTGAGAACCCCGCGCATCGTGAAGGCAGTCAACCGCGGAGCCGGAACGGTGCTTGCCTGCGCCGGAATTGCGGTAATTGCCACGCATCGCGGCAGTTGATCCCACTATTCACCCTTTGTTACTGCAAATCCGGCAGTTTCCTTGACTTTCAAGCATTTTGGCACTATCCCGCGCTGACGTTAACGCCCACGTCCCGGGCGGCCCAATAGCGTTCGCAAGAACCGGAACGGAACAGATTCCCCTTTGACCACATTTTCTGACCTTGGCCTGAGCCAAAAAGTACTTTCTGCCGTCACCGACGCCGGCTACACCGTGCCGACGCCGATTCAGGCTGGCGCCATCCCGTTTGCCCTGCAGCGCCGCGACATTTGCGGCATCGCGCAGACCGGCACGGGCAAGACCGCTTCCTTCGTACTGCCCATGCTGACCCTGCTCGAAAATGGCCGGGCCCGCGCGCGCATGCCGCGCACGCTGATCCTCGAGCCGACCCGCGAGCTGGCCGCCCAGGTCGCCGAGAACTTCGAGAAATACGGCAAGAACCACAAGCTGAACGTCGCCCTCTTGATCGGTGGCGTGTCCTTCGAAGAACAGAACCGCAAGCTCGAACGTGGCGCCGACGTGCTGATCTGCACGCCCGGCCGCCTGCTCGACCATTGCGAGCGCGGCAAGCTGCTGATGACCGGCGTCGAGATCCTCGTCATCGACGAAGCCGACCGCATGCTCGACATGGGCTTCATCCCGGACATCGAGCGAATCGCCAAGATGATCCCGTTCACCCGCCAGACGCTGTTCTTCTCGGCCACCATGCCGCCGGAGATCCAGAAGCTCGCGGACCGCTTCCTGCAGAACCCGGAACGCATCGAAGTCTCGCTGCCGTCCTCGACGGCGACCACCGTGACGCAGCGCCTCGTCGCCGCCCACAACAAGGACTACGAAAAGCGTTCCACGCTGCGCGACCTCATCCGTTCGCAGCAGGACCTGAAGAACGCCATCATCTTCTGCAACCGCAAGAAGGATGTCGCCGACCTGTTCCGCTCGCTCGAGCGCCACGGCTTCTCGGTTGGCGCCCTGCATGGCGACATGGACCAGCGCTCGCGCACCAACATGCTGGCGGGCTTCAAGGACAACCAGATCACCCTGCTCGTCGCCTCCGACGTCGCGGCCCGCGGCCTCGACATTCCGGACGTCAGCCACGTCTTCAACTTCGACGTTCCGATCCATGCCGAGGACTATGTCCACCGCATCGGCCGTACCGGTCGTGCCGGCCGCTCCGGCGCCGCCTTCACGCTGGTGACCCGCAGCGACACGAAGTATCTCGACGCGATCGAAAAGCTGATCGGCCAGAAGATCGAATGGCTGGATGGCGACGTCTCGTCGCTGCCGCCGATGGCCGAAAGCCATGACGAGGGCCGCGGTAAGCGCGGTTCGCGCGACAAGGACAAAGATAAGGACCGGGGACGTGAGCGCCGCAGCGGTCACAAGACCGAGACAAAGGCCGAGCCCGTCAAGGCACGCGAGGTGGAACCCGTAAAGGCCCGCGAAGCAGAAGAAGTCATCGAACCGGTAAGGACCGAACCATTGAACACCGAGCGCAAGGCAGACAGGCGACCCACTCAAGGTAACCGCAGCGCGCGGCCGAACCCGGCCAATGACGATCAGCGCGAGCGCCGCCGCAGCCATTATCGCGATCATGACGACGGCCCGACCCCGGTCGGCTTCGGCGACGAAATCCCCGCCTTCATGCTGATCGTCGCTGCCGCGAAGTCCTAAGTGTCCAAGCCCGGCATAGATTTCCCCGGTGTCGGCGTCGGGTTGGCGATCCTGCGCGACGGCAAGCTTCTGCTCTGCCGTCGTCTGAAGGCGCCCGAAGCAGGTTTCTGGAACATCGTCGGCGGCAAGGTGGACCACCTGGAGCCGGCGGCGGTCGCGGCCCGCCGCGAGGCCGAGGAAGAAACGGGCCTGACGATCGGCGCGATCGAATTCGTCACGACGACGGAACAGATCATCGAAGCCGACGGCCAGCACTGGATTTCGCTGCTCTACAAGACCACCGACATCAAGGGCGAACCACAACTGACCGAGCCGGATAAGCTGTCGGCCATCGGCTGGTTCGATCTCGACGCGCTTCCCGAACCGCTGTCAGCCTTCACCCGCGCGCTGTTGCCGTTTCTGCGCTGAGCCGCGCGGCCGTGCCGGCTTGACCTTGGCGACTTCCGCCCTCAGGCCCGCCTCGAAGGCCAACCCCACCCATTTCGCCATTTCGTCCGGATCGTCATAGGCGTCTTCGGGCACCGACCAGTAGGGCATGGCGACGGGGTTCTTGCCCTCGCGCTGATAGACCCATTGGCGTGCGCCGGCCGCCGAGAACGCCGGCGCAGACTGCGCATCGGCCTTCAGCATGAGCTCGTCGAACAGGTAGAGGGCTATGATCACGCCCTGGTGGTAGATGCCCTTGCCGCTGAACATGCGCTTGATACCGACCGGCCCGAGCGACGAGAAGACTTCCTCGATCTCGACATTGTCCATGCGCCTACCTCTTCAGAATTCCGCCGGCCGCAATCACGGCCTCGGGCGTGTCGACGTCCAGCCGGGCGGCGACGCCGATCTCGACGTCGACGATCGGCAGGCCGGCGGTCTCGATGATCGGCCGGGCGCCGATGTCGCCTTCGAGCGACTTGATCGCCTCGAAGGTGGAGCGCGGCAGGATGACCGGATTGCCGCGCTTGCCGTCGGCGACGGCGCGCACGATCGAGCGGCCTGCCGATGCGCGAAAGGCCGAGACCAGCGCGTGTAGATCGCCGACCGACACGCCCGGCATGTCGGCCAGCAGGACGAGAACGCCATCGGCCCCGCCGGCATTGGCTGCAGCAAAGCCGGCTTTCAGCGAACTCGCCATGCCGCTCGCATAGTCGGGATTGTCGACGCAGGCGACGGCAAGGCCCTTCAGGCTGTCGGCGATCTCCAGGGCGCGATGGCCGGTGACGACGATGACCTCGCCCGCCCCCGCCTCCAGCGCGATCCGCGCCGAGCGGCGCACGAGCGGCTCGCCCTCGAACTCGGCCAGCAGCTTGTGCCGTCCGCCCTCGCCCATGCGGCTCGACCTGCCGGCGGCGAGAAGCACGGTCGCCACCTTGAGAGGCTGGTGTTCGACCTCGGTCGCCAGTTCGCGCGGCAGTGGCCGGCTTGGAATCTCCATCAGCAGCCCTCCGACCCCCAGGCCCGTCAGTTCGTGAGACGTCGGCGTTTCGCCGGCCAGGAGCCGGTTCAGCACCCAGTCGAAGCCGTTTTCCTTCGGCGAGCGGGCGCAGCCGGGTGCACCGATCACCGGGACGCCGTCGACATGGCCGAGAACCAGAAGATTGCCGGGGTCGACGGGAAGCCCCACCTGATCGACGACGCCGCCGGCCATGCGGATCGATTCGGGGATGACGTCGACGGCATCGCACATGGCCGAGGCGCCGAAGACGACGATCATCGGCGGCCGGGTGTCGACCCGGCGCAGGGCGTTCTCGATCGCCGCGGCAACCGCCTCGGCCCGATGGGCGACCCGTTGTTCGGCCACCAGTTCGCTCGACGAGGGGATCAGGCGCTGTTCCAGCACCCGCGCGGTCTTGTCCATCACCGTGGGCTTCAGCGACGGCAGTTCGGTGGCGATCAGCTGGACGGCGTGCGGCCGGTAGGGCTTGAGCCGGAAGGCGGCACCCTCGGTCAGGATCGCCCGCGCCTGCTCGACGCTGTCGCCGGGCACCGCGAGCGGAATGATCTTGACGGTCGCTACCAGATCGCCGCTGCGCACGTCGCTATGGTCGGCGAGACAGGCGAGCGTGATCGCCGGATCGACGCGGTTGAAGCGGTCGACCAGCGCCTTGTCCGCGACGAACAGGCCATTGCAGGTGGCGTGGAAATTGACGCGGCCGGTGGAGGCCGGGGTGAGCCGCAGGTTGGCCGGGTCGATTGCCGAGGCGCAGCGCTCCGCCGCCTCGTCCTCGCCGAGGTCGCCCGCCTCCATGCGACAGGCGATCACGCTGGCGATGCCGGCCTCGGCGAGTGCTGTGACGTCTGCCGTCCCGAGTACATGCCCCTTCGGCAAGCGCCCAGCGGGCAGCTTCACCGCATGGGCGAGGATCAGGCCCTCGGCATCGCTCGCGGCGAACTCCCCGAAGATCATGCGGGCTCGCCTCCGGCAACGGAGAGCGAGCGCCGGCGGAAGGCCTGGATGATGTCCGCCAGGGTGGCGACCGCGATCTCTGCCGGGGTCGCTGCGCCGATGTCGATGCCGACCGGCGCCGAGATGCGGGCGATCTCCGCTTCGGAAAAGCCTTGCGCCATCAGCCGCTCGACCCGCTTCGCATGGGTCTTGCGGCTGCCGAGCGCGCCGACATAGAAACAGCCGGCCCTCAGCGCCGCGGCGAACGCAAAGTCGTCGATCTTCGGATCATGGGTCACGGCGACGAGGGCGCTGTAGCGATCGAGCGGACGGGACGACAGCACATCCTCCGGCCAGTCTGCGACGAGGTCGACGCCGGAAAACCGTTCCGGCGTGGCAAAGGCGGTGCGCGGATCGATGATGGTCATGTCATAACCGGCGATCGCCGCCATCGGATAGAGCGCCTGGCTGATATGCACCGCGCCGATCACCACGATGCGCGGAGGCGGCAGGTGCACGTTGAGGAAGAGCGGACGGCCGTCGATCTCGACGGCGCCGGACTTGCCTGAGCGGAAACGCGCCGCGATCTCCGCGCCGAGCGCACCTTCGACGGCATCGCCCTCGACCACCACCCGGTCGTGAGCGTCTGCAAGATCGGTGATCAGGATCGCCGCCTGCCGCGCAGATCGGGCCGCGTTGAGCGCCTTGAGACTGGAGAGCTGCATCAGGAAAGCCTCTCGACAAAGACGCGGATCTTGCCGCCGCAGGAGAGCCCCACCCGCCAGGCGGTTTCGTCGGCCACGCCGAATTCAAGCATCTTCGCCCGGCCCGACTGCAGCACGTCGAGCGCCTCGGTGATGACAGCGCCCTCGACGCAGCCGCCCGAGACCGAACCCTCAAAATTGCCGTCCGCATCGATCACCAGATGGCTTCCGACCGGACGCGGCGCCGAGCCCCAGGTCTCGACGACGGTGGCGACCGCCACCGCGCGTCCCTGCCCGATCCAGTCCTCGGCGATGAACAGCGGATCCCTCGTCTGCATGTCGGTGGTCATTGGAGCCCCCTCAAGGTGCGGAGAAGCCGGCGCGGATCGCCCTTGTCCGGGGACGTTACCGAAAGCGCGCCGACCAGGTCGGACAGCGAATTGAGATTGTGGACCGGCCGCAGTTCGTCGACATGCGGCAGCATGGCCCGCACGCCGCGCGCCCGCGCCTCGAAGCCCTCGAAGCGCAGCAGCGGATTGAGCCAGATCAGCCGCCGGCAGGACCGGTGCAGGCGATCGGTCTCCGTGGCCAGCAGCTCGGCCCCCTCACGCTCCAGCCCGTCGGTGATCAACAGCACGATGGCGCCCTGTCCGAGCACGCGGCGCGCCCATTGATGGTTGAACTCCTTCAGCGTCTCACCGATCCGTGTGCCGCCCGACCAGTCGCGCACCGCATCCGTGCACTGGTCGATCGCCTCGTCGGGATCGCGATTGCGCATCTGTCGCGTCACATTGGTGAGCCGCGTGCCGAAGACGAAAGTGTGCACGCGTCTGCGGCGCTCGGTCAACACATGGAGGAAATGCAGGAAGATGCGGGTGTACTGGCTCATCGAGCCGGAAATGTCGGCGAGGATGACGAGCGGCGGCGGCTGGCGGCGGCGCTCGCGATATTTCGGCAGGATCAGATCGCCGCCGGTGCGCATCGCCGCCCGCATCATCGCCCGCGGATCGACATGGCGCGACCGCGAGGTCGGCTGGTAGCGCCGCATCGGCACCTCATCGAAGGGCATTGTCATGCGCTCGATCTCGCGCCTCGCCTGCGACAGCTCCTCGGCCGTCATCTGGGCAAAGTCCGTGCGGCGCAGCACCTCGCTACCCGAGACGGTGAAGCGGGCGTCGATCTCGATATCCGGCTCGTCGCGCTCGCGGCTCTGGCGCTCGCGCTCGGCAAACAGCGCATCGCTCACCCGCGACGATCCCGCTTTGGCCTTCTCGCGCTCGCTGCTGTCGAGCGCCACCGGTGACATCATGGCGATCATCTTGTTGACCAGGTCGCGCGAGCGCCAGAACAGGCGAAAGGCCTCATCGAACACCGGCTGGTCCTCGTGCCGCTTGACGAGTACGGCCGAGAGCGCGGCATGGAATTCCTCGCGCGAACCGATGCCGATCGCATCGATGGCGGCGATCGCATCGGCAACCGCGCCTGGACCGGGCTTCAGCCCGGCGCGGCGCAGGACACGGGCGAAATAGACGATGTTGTCCGCAAGCCGCCCGTCGCCGATCGGCGGCGTCACGACGACAATGCCTTCCCCGGTTCCCGGCGTCTGCATGGCCTAGCCCGCCGCCAGCAGTTCGGCCTTGACCTCGGAGAGCACCTTGTGGCCCTCGCCGCCCTGGATCCGGGCAATGTCCTCCTGGTATTTCAGGAGCGTGCCGAGCGTATCGGCAATGGTTTCCGGATCGAGCGCCAGCCGGTCGAGTTCGGTGAGCGCGGTGGCCCAATCGATGGTCTCGGCAATGCCGGGGTTCTTGAACAGGTCGATGGTACGGATCTTCTGCACATAGGCGACGATCTGGCGCGACAGCTGCTCGTTGCACCCCGGCACCTTGCGCCGGATGATCGCCAGTTCCTCGGCCGCCTTGGGATAGTCGACCCAGTGGTAGAGACAGCGGCGCTTCAATGCATCGTGAACCTCGCGGGTGCGGTTGCTGGTGACGATGACGATCGGCGGCTCGGTCGCCTTGACCGTACCGAATTCGGGGATGCTCACCTGGAAGTCGGACAAGACTTCGAGCAGGAAGGCCTCGAAGGCTTCGTCGGTGCGGTCGAGCTCGTCGATCAGGAAGACCGGCGCGCGGCCCGGCTCGCATTGCAGCGCCTGCAGCACGGGGCGGCGGATCAGGTGCCGCTCGGAAAAAAGATCGTGTTCCAGCCGGTCGCGGTCTGAGATGCCGGTGGCTTCGGCCAGGCGGATCTCCAGCATCTGCGCCGGATAGTTCCACTCGTAGACGGCGGACGCGACGTCGAGACCTTCATAGCACTGCAGGCGGATCAGTGGACGGTCGAGCGCCTTGGCGAGCACCTTGGCGACCTCGGTCTTGCCGACGCCCGCCTCCCCTTCGAGGAAGAGCGGACGCTGCATGCGAAGCGCGAGGAAGAGCACGGTCGCCAGCGGCCGCCCCGCCAGATAATCGTGTGCGGACAGGAGTTCGATGACGGCGTCGATCGATGCCGGCAGGCCAGTTCTTGACGTCTCCGCCATGGTTCCTCCCCTTGATTGAGGGGAAGCTTACAGGCTGCGATAGCCGCGGTCCAGATAGATGAGCGAGGCGTCGATCGGCCCGAAATGCACAGCCTTGACCTCGCCGAACAGCACGGTGTGGGTCGCCGTCACCTTGCTGTCGGTGACCCGGCAGTCGAAGGAAACGATCGAATCGGTGAGCACCGGAGCGCCGGTGACCAGCGTCTGCCATTCGGCCAGCGCGAACCGGTCGTCCGGCGCCAGTCCACCGAAGCCGGCAAAGGCATTGGCAAGCGCCTGGTGATGGGCGCCAAGCGAATTCAGGGCGAAATAGCCGCTTTCGAAGAACACCGTATTGTTCGGATTGCCGTTGTTGAGGCAGACCAACAGGCTCGGCGGACGGTCGGACACCGAGCAGGCAGCGGTGATGGTGACGCCACGTTTCACGCCCTCGTACTCGGTCGTGACGACCTGCACATGGCCGGCATAGCGGCTCATCGCTTCCCGGTAGACGACGGGGTCCATCTGCTGCGAGTTCAACAATCTCTTCTCCGGGGTGCTTTCGCCCTTTTGGCATATTGACCGTCAATATGGCCTCCAAGGTTTACGTTTTCCACAACGCGGCGGATTTTTCGCGTCCGAAGGCGACTGCGTTTGGCGTTGCCGAGGCCGGTCGCCTGCGGATAGGATGGCGCCGACCGTTCAGACGAACAGGAAGACCACCTTGCCCATGCCCCGCCGAATGCTGCTGCCCGTCCTGTTCCTGCTCGCCGCCGCCCCGGCGTTGGCCGAGGGGCCGAAGATCGCGCTGGTGGCGCCGCAGGCCGGCTCCTTCGCCATTCTCGGCAACCAGATGCGCGACGGCGCAAGCCTTGCGGCCAAGAAGCTCGGGCTCGAACTCGCCCTGATCGAGGAAAGCTGCGAGCCCGGCAGCGGGCCGGCCATTGCCCGCCAGGTGCAGGAATCGGGATCGAAGGCGGCCATCGGCTTTCTCTGCTCGGAATCGCTCGACGGCGCCCTTCCCCTCCTGAAGGACGCCGGCATTCCGGCCGTGACGCTTTCGGTGCGCTGGAAGGGCGTGATGGAGGACGCACTGAAGAACGGCTGGCCGCTCTACCGCATGGCGCCCTCGACCGACGACGAGGCCGAACGGCTCACTGAAGTGATCCTGCGCGACTGGTCGGGCGCCGCCTTTGCCCTGATCGAAGACGGCACGATCCATGGCCGCGAACTCACCGAGACGATCCGCAACGCGCTGGAGGAGCGTGGCCTGAAACCGGTCTTCACCGACACCTTCCGCCCCGGCCAGGAACAGCAGGTCGCGCTGGTGCGCAGGCTGAAAAAGGCCGGTGCAACGCATGTCTTCATCGGCGGTGACCGCACCGACGTCGCCATCATCGCCCGGGATGCGCTCGCCGAAGGCACTGCCCTCACCCTGATGGGCGGGGAAGCGATGAATGCGGCCGACACGCCGGTTCCGCTGGTCGACGGCGTGCTGGCCGTGACCCTGCCCGACTATGCCACAATGCCTGACGCTCAGGCGGTCGTTGCCGAACTGAAGGCTGCGGGAATCGAACCGGAGGGCTATGTGCTGCCGGGCCATGCCGCGGTAACGGCCGTCGCCGAAGCGGCGGGTGCCGCCGGCGCGCTGTCCCTGCCGCTGGCGCAGGCGCTCGGCGAGGCGCATTTCGACACCGTCATCGGGCCGATCGCCTTCGACGAGCAACACGAGCTGACCGACAACCCCTATCGCCTGCTGGAATGGCGACAGGGCGCCTTCGTTGCACCGCCAGCACCGGGCCAATAGGCCGGACCGGCAGATCTCAGGACGAATAGGGCCAGAAGGCCTGGGTGAAGACCCCGCCGTCGACCCACAGCGTCTGGCCGGTGACATAAGCCGCCTGCGGGCCGGCGAGGAAGAGCACGGGGCCAGCGATGTCGGCGGGCGTTCCGACCCGGCGAAGCGGCGTGACGCGGCCCCAGGTCTCGGCATAGTCGGGCGCTTCCGCGCGCGTCCGCTCCGTTTCGATGGCGCCGGGTGCGACGCAGTTGACGCGGATGCCATGCGGTCCGAGCTCGACGGCCGACACCTTGGTGAACTGCTCGATGCCGCCCTTGGAGGCGGTGTAGTCGACGAGGCCGGGGAAGGCGAGCTTGTTGCAGCCCGAACCGATATTGATGATCGCCCCGCCCTTACCGGCCGCCACCATGCGCCGGCCAGCCTCGCGCGTATTGAGGAAGCAGCCCTTGAGATTGGTGCGGATCACCGCGTCCCAGCTTTCCTCCGACAACTCGAGCAGCGGCGACCAGGTCTGGATGCCGGCATTGTTGACCAGCACGTCGGGGGCATCGCCGAACCAGGCCGAGGCCTCGTCCATCAACTGCGAAACCGAGGCGGCATCGCCGACATCGGACTCGAAGGCGCGCACCTGGCCGCCGCCAGCCATGGCCTCGGCCGCCACCGCTTCCGCAGAGTCAGGCGTATCCCGATGGGTGAAGGCGACCTGGTATCCGGCATCGACGAAGGCCGAAACCAGATGCCGACCGATGCCGCTGCTGCCTCCGGTGATGATCGCATACCGTCCCATTGCCCGCCTCCTGCCTGCGTTTGCTGCGGCCCAGAAGTGAACAAGCCTCGATCCGGGGTCAAGGGGCGAGTGCTGCGGGGCAGACCTTCGCAGTGTTGCGGGGGGTGCGAGGCGGTGCTATGGGCTGGCCGAAACGCGCCCCAAACCGCTGGACATTCCGGAGTTCTGCCATGACCCGCCCTCTGCTGATCGCCCCCTCCATCCTTGCCGCCAATTTCGCCAAGCTCGGCCAGGAAGTGGCCGACGTCGTCGAAGCCGGCGCCGACTGGATCCATCTCGACGTCATGGACGGCCATTTCGTGCCGAACATCTCCTACGGGCCGGCCGTGATCAAGGCGCTGCGCCCCTACACCAAGGCGGTGTTCGACTGCCACCTGATGATTTCGCCGGCCGATCCCTTCCTCGAAGCCTTCGCCGATGCCGGCTGCGACGTGATCACCGTGCATGCGGAAGCCGGTCCGCACCTGCACCGCTCGCTGCAGAAGATCCGCTCGCTCGGCAAGAAGGCCGGTGTCTCGCTCAATCCGGCAACGCCCGTCTCGGTCCTGGAACACGTCCTCGACGACCTTGACCTGATCCTCATCATGAGCGTCAATCCCGGCTTCGGCGGCCAGAAATTCATCCCCCAGGCAACGGCCAAGCTCGCCCAGGCCAACATGCTGATCGGCAACCGTCCGATCGACCTGGAGGTCGACGGCGGCGTGACCGCCGAGACGGCTCCGCTCGTCACCGCCGCCGGCGCCAATGTGCTGGTCGCCGGATCGGCCGTCTACAAGGGCGAAGGCGTTGACGACTACCGCAAAACGGTCGACACTTTGAAAAAGGCTGCACTGGAGGGGCGTCGTTGACAGTATTGCGGACATGGCTCGGGGCGGCCACGGCGATGATCTTCGCCGCCGCACCCGCCGTGGCCGGCGATATCGCAGCGGTCCAGTCGATCGGCTTTTCCGATGACGGCGGCATCTATGCCTTCGAGGAATACGGAATCCAAGACGGTTCCGGCTTTCCCTATTCCAACATCTATGTGATCGACACGGTCAAGGACGCCTATCTCCCGGGCACGCCGATCCGCATCCGTCTCGACGACGAGAATGCCGGCCTGTCCGATGCCCGCCAGGGGGCGATGGACAAGGCACAGCCGCTGATCGCAAAATACGAGCTCGGCGACAATCCCGGCAGTCTCGTCGCCTTCAATCCGGTGAGCGAGGTGGGCGTGGAGAAACACGAACTGCGCTATCTGGAATACCCGGCCGACCCGGCCTTCGGGCAGGCCTATACGCTGAAGATCGAGGAATTCTCCGTAGCGTCGAGCGGCTCCTGCGTCGGACAGGTCGATACGCTCACGGCCTTCCGCCTGAAGCTGACGGAAAAGGACGGGACCCCAGCGAATGAGCTCGTCTACGAGGACAAGGGCGTCCCGGCCAGTCGCGGCTGCACCGTCGGCTATCGCCTCGGCGGCGCGGTCACCTACTCTCCGCTCGGCGGAGCGGCACTGCACATGGCGCTGGTCAACGTGCTCAGCCACGGCTTCGAAGGCAATGACGGCCGCTGGATCGCCGTCCCGGTCCGTCCGTGACGCCGGTTTCGCCTGATCCCCGGCCCGCCTCCGGTTTTCGCGCACGCCTCGCGGCAAGCCGGCCGCCGCTTGGCGAATGGCTGATCGGCGCCGTGCTCTGGGGGCTGCTGATCGCCTTCTCCGTCACCTTCTCCGCCTATGGCCTGCACCGGCTGCCGGGCAATCACCGGGCGATCGTGCTCGGCCTCTATTTCACCGGCGCGGCGCTCGGCTGGATCGCAGCCCTGCCGCTCGTCCGTTTCGCCAGCCTTGCCCGGCCGCCCGAGACGCGCTTTGCCGCGGCCTTCCTGTTTCTCGGTGCCGGCACGGCGGCTCTGACCGCCCTGCTCTTTGCCCTGCACTACCGGCAATTCTATGCGCAATGGCATCAGCCGTTCGGCACTGTGATCTGGTTCTTCCAGTTCGCCTTCACCTCCGCCTCCGCCGTCTACCAGTTCGCCGTGCTCGGCATCCGCCACTATCTCCCCTTTGGCCTGATCCTGCTGATCGGCGCCAGCATCCTTCATGCGCGCCGCAGCCGTTGAGATTGCCGCCCGTCTTTGCTAAAGCGACGCCAACTCCAGCCGTAAAGTGAGAACGTCCGATGATCCCGCGTTATTCCCGGCCCGAAATGGTCGCCATCTGGTCTCCCGAAACCAAGTTCCGCATCTGGTTCGAGATCGAGGCTCATGCCTGCGATGCCCTGGCCGAACTCGGCGTCATCCCGAAGGAATCCGCCCGGACCATCTGGGAAAAGGGTGGCGCGGCGAAGTTCGACGTCGACCGGATCGACGAGATCGAGGCCGTCACCAAGCATGACGTGATCGCCTTCCTCACCCATCTCGCCGAATTCATCGGCCCGGACAGTCGCTTCGTCCACCAGGGCATGACCTCGTCCGACGTGCTCGACACGACGCTCAACATCCAACTGGTGCGCGCCGCCGACCTGCTGCTGGCCGACATGGACCGGGTACTGACGGCGCTGAAGACCCGCGCCTTCGAACACAAGGACACGGTCCGCATCGGCCGCAGCCACGGCATCCATGCAGAGCCGACGACGATGGGCCTGACCTTTGCCCGCTTCTACGCCGAAATGAGCCGCAACCGCGCCCGCCTCGTCGCTGCCCGCGCCGAGATCGCCACCGGCGCCATTTCCGGCGCCGTCGGCACCTTTGCCAATATCGACCCCAGCGTCGAGGAGCATGTCTGCGAAAAGCTCGGCCTCGTGCCCGAACCGGTCTCGACCCAGGTCATCCCGCGCGACCGCCATGCCATGTTCTTCGCGACGCTCGGCGTCATCGCCTCGTCGATCGAAAACGTCGCGATCGAGATCCGTCACATGCAGCGCACCGAGGTTCTGGAGGCGGAGGAATTCTTCTCGCCCGGCCAGAAGGGCTCGTCGGCCATGCCACACAAGCGCAATCCGGTGCTGACCGAGAACCTGACGGGCCTTGCCCGCCTGGTACGCATGTCGGTCGTGCCGGCCATGGAGAATGTGGCGCTGTGGCACGAGCGCGACATCAGCCATTCGAGCGTCGAGCGCGCCATCGGCCCGGACACCACGATCACCCTCGATTTCGCCCTGAACCGGCTCGCCGGCGTCATCGAAAAGCTGGTGATCTACCCGGAAAACATGCTGAAGAACATGAACAAGTTCAAGGGCCTGGTGATGAGCCAGCGGGTCCTGCTGGCGCTCACCCAGGCCGGCGTGTCCCGCGAGGACAGCTACCGCCTCGTGCAGCGCAACGCCATGAAGGTCTGGGAACGGGGCGCCGACTTCCTCGAGGAACTGCTCGCCGACCCGGAAGTGCGGGCCGCCCTGTCCGAGGAAGAGATCCGCGAGAAGTTCGATCTCGGCTACCACACCAAACACGTCGACACGATCTTCAAGCGCGTCTTCGGCTGATCCTTTCGAACTGCGACCGGCGTGCAGGCGCATGCCGGTCGACCTTCTATCCAAAACCCGTCCGGAAGGACGCCTCCTAGGCTTCGGACGACTCGGTTGCCTTCGCCCGCTTCTCCTCGACGCCGTCCTCCTCCATCGCCTCCTCGACATGGCGCTCGACCTCCTCGAGCCTTTCGCCGCGCGCGTCGCCATCCGCCAAGGCCGCTTTCGCCAACAGGCGGTTGAGCTTCTTCAGCTCGTTCTCGTCGAGGCTTTCGATACCGATGAAATGGTTCTGGGCGCCTTGGCTGGTCAGGATCAGCTCGTCGAGCTTGGTCTGGATCGCACGCGTGTCGCGCATCTGCGCGTTCTGCAGGATGAACACCATCAGGAAGGTGATCAGCGTGGCGCCGGTGCTGGCGAGCGCCTGCCAGGTGCTGGAATAGCCGAAATAGGGTCCCGTCAGAGCCCAGATGCAAAGCAGGCCGAGCGCGGCGAAGAAGATCGTCGGGCGACCCGACCATTCGGACACCGCCGAAGCAAAACGGGCAAAGACATTCACGCGGTCGGCCATCGCTCACTCCCTGCGAAAGGTGCACAGGAACGCCTTTGCCCAGCGATGGTTCCCGGCGACCAGCACGACGTGTCACGTTGACTTGGCGGGCTTCCCCGGCAACTATCCCTCTACACATAGACGATCCTATATGCATGACCGTTGCGCGGCACCGGATGGAACAGGGGAAAACATGGCACGCTCCGCACAACCGCGACCATGGGCTTTCTCGGGCCGATCGCTCGCGGCCCTCTACCTGATCCTGACGGCAGGCCCCGTCCTCCTCGCATCGCTGAGCGGCGGCCTCAACTCCCCGACGGTCTACCCCATTCTGGCGCGGGCCACCGGCGTTGCGGCGCTGGCGATGTTCATGATGCAGTTCGCCACCTCCGGCCGCTTCGAGGTCATTTCGGGCCGGATCGGCCTCGACCGCACCATGGGCTTCCACCGTCTGGCGGCGGTGGGCGCGCTGTGGATGATTCTCTTGCACGTCGTCTTCTTCCTCTTCCGCGGAAGGGACGGCAGCCTCGACATGCTCTGGCAGCGGCTGGTGCTCTACATGACGACGCCCGATCTCGCCTCCGGCATCGTCGCGGCCGGACTGGCCGTCATCCTCGTCGTGACCGGCAAGCATCTGCGCGGACGCATCATTCCCTATCAGGCCTGGCGGATCGGCCATGGGATTCTGGCCGTCGCTCTCGTCGTCCTGTCGCTGCAGCACGCCTTCACCCATGCGCGATTCATGGCCGATCCCTTCGGCGCCTCCGCCATCCTCGCGGTCGCGCTGCTCGCACTGTCTTCGCTTCTCGTGGTCTATGTCCTGCGGCCCCTCCAGGCTTTCCGGCCGGGTTTCAGGGTCGAATCCGCCCGCGCGCTCAGCCCGAGCGTGGCCGAACTGGTGCTGACCACCGACCGGCCTGAGCGCTTCCGCTTCTCAGCCGGCCAGTTCGTCTGGCTGACCATCGGCCGGCGTCATACCGTGACCGACAACCCCTTCTCCATCGCCTCGGCCCCGTCCGATCTGCCGCGCCTGCGGTTCCTCATCCGCAATGCCGGCGACATGACGGCAGCGGTGCCCAGGCTCGCCCCGGGAACGCCGGTCGGCGTCGACGGGCCGCATGGCAGTTTCACGCTCCAGGAGGCCGGACCCGGACCTCTGCTGCTGCTCGCCGGCGGCATCGGCATCGCCCCCGTGATAAGCCTGCTGGGCGAGCTTGCCGCCGCACGCGACACCAGGCCGATCCGCTTGATCGCCGGCGCGCGAGGCCCGCAGGATCATGTCGTCCGCGGTGAAATTCCACCGCTGATGGCCGGGCTGGATTTTAGCGCCATCTTCCTCGCCGACCGCGACGGCGACGGCGAAAATTGCGAGACCGGTGCCTGCAGCCCCGATCACGTCCGGCGCGCCCTCGGGGGGCTCGACCCCGGCCAGACGACAGCCTTTGTCTGCGGTCCGCCGCCGATGATGGAGAGCGCCGTGGCGATCCTGCTCGAAGCCGGTCTGCCGCTGGATGGCATCGTCATGGAGCGCTTCGACTTCGACGCGGGCAATGACGCGGTCTGCCATGCGGTCCGTCGGCGCTTCGTCGCCCTCATGGCCACGGTCTTTGCCAGCGTCCTGTCCGTCGCGCTGATCGCCGCAGGCTAGCAGCAACCCGTCGGGCAGGATCTTTTTGCCGGGCCGGACAAGGCGCAACCCCTTGACGTCCGGGCGCTTCGACAGCAGATAAGGCGACATGAAAGCATCCGACGCCGACATCCTCATGATTCCGGGATACACCAATTCCGGACCCGATCACTGGCAGACCCGCTGGCAGTCGCGGCTGTCGACGGCGCGCCGCGTCGAGCAGGCGGAATGGTCGAAGCCGGTGCGCGAGGACTGGGTCGCCCGGCTGATCGAGGAAGTGAATGCCTCGACCCGGCCGGTGGTGCTGGTCGCCCATTCGCTCGGCGTGCCGACCCTGATCCACGCCGTGCCGCACATTGCCGGCAAGGTCGCCGGCGCTTTCCTGGTCGCGCCGCCTGATGTCGCCAATCCGGCGATCCGCCCCAAGCACCTGATGACCTTCGGCCCCTACCCGCGCGAGCCGCTGCCCTTTCCGTCGATCACGGTCGCCAGCCGCAACGACCCCTTCGGCACCTATGAGCATGCCGACGACATCGCCAATGCCTGGGGTTCGCTGCTGGTCGATGCGGGCGAGTCGGGTCACATCAATGCGGAATCCGGCCACGGCCCCTGGCCGGAAGGCACCATGGTCTTCGCCCAGTTCCTGAGCCGGCTATAGGCCGCGGCGCTTTGTCCCACCCTGGCACCCTGCCGCAGCGCATCCATTAAGTCGGCCTTAATTCCCAAGATCTAATCTAGCGCGCAACTCGAAATTGATTTTTCGAAAGAGCTGCCGTTGCGCCAGAGTGTCCAAGTATCCGACGAGCCTGAAAAAACGCCTGGCGACGATTCGCCAGCCTGGCTCGACCAGCTGCCCTTGCCCAGCGCGATGCTGGACGGCAAGGGCCGCATCACCGCCACCAATCCACACTTCCGCACGCTCCTTGCCCATGCCGGCTCGTTCGAGGGCATGGCCCTGTCCGCCCTGCTGGCGCCGGAAGACCGGGCCGCATTCCAGGGCATGCTCGCTGCCGCACTGACGGGCAACGGACAGCCGCGCAAGCTGGAGTTCTCCCTGCCGCTGCCGGATGGGTCCCGCCGCTGGCTGACGGCCACGGCCGCGCCTGTATCGTCGATGACGGCCGGCACGAGCCTGACGCTCCTTCTGCAGCTCACCGACATTACCGGCTACAAGGACCGCGAGGCCGATCTCGCCGAACGCGAGAGCCGCTGGAACAATGCGCTGGTCGGCTCGTCCTCCGGCGTCTGGGACCTGCGCCTCGACAGTGGCACCATGTACTATTCCGACGTGTGGCGGGCGATCCGCGGCCTCGCCCCCGGCGAGCCGCCGCCGAATTCCGAGGAATGGCTGGAACTGCTGCACCCCGACGACCGCGAACGGGTCCTGCACGCCATCGAGCGCCAGAATGCCGGCGACCCGGCCTACATGACCTTCGACTATCGCGAGCGGCACAAGCACGGCCATTGGATGTGGATCGAATGCCGCGGCGCCTGCGTCGAGTGGAATGCTGCCGGCCAGCCGGTGCGCATCATCGGCACCGATACCGACATCACCGGACGAAAGGCTTCGGAAGAGGCGCTCAACCGCATGTCGCGCCGTCTCAAGCTGGCGCTCGACGTCTCGCGCATCGGCGTGTTCGAGGCCGATTTCACCAGCGGCATCGCCGACTGGGACGCCGGGATGAGAACCATCTTCGGCCTCGACGGCGATTCGGATGTTCGCATCGGCGGCGAGTGGGAGGATATGCTGCATCCCGAAGACGCCGAGCGTGTGATGAATAAGGTCGAGCATCACGTCGAAAACCTGCTGCCCTTCTCCGACGAGTACCGGGTCGTGCTCGGCGACGGCTCCACCCGCTATATCCGCTCGCGCACCCTGCCCTTCATCGACAGCGACGGGCACCGCAAGATGATCGGCGCCAATTGGGACGTCACCGCCGACCTTGCCCTGCACAAGGAGCTGGAACGCGCCAAGACGCTCGCCGAAGCGCGCAACCACGACCTGCAAAAGGCCAAGGAACGGATCGAGCATATCGCGCTCCACGATCACCTGACCGACCTGCCGAACCGCCGCTACCTCGACGAATTGCTGGAACAGCTTTCCGGAGACGGCCGGCAGAACGGCAGCGGCCTCGCCATCCTTCACATCGATCTCGACCGCTTCAAGCAGATCAACGACACGCTCGGCCACAGCGCGGGCGACGCCATGCTGCGCCATGTGGCCCGGATCCTGCGTGAGAACGTGCGCGATGGCGACTTCGTCGCCCGGATCGGCGGCGACGAATTCGTCTTCGTGGCGCGCTTCGACGGAAAGCGGCACCAGCTCTCGGCGCTCGCCGACCGGCTGATCAACGAGCTGCGCAAACCGGTGGCCTATGAGGGCCAGGACTGCCGCTTCGGCGCCAGCATCGGCATCGCCTGCGACGCCAAGGGGCGGATCGATCCGCGCCAACTGCTGCTCAACGCCGACATCGCCCTCTACCACGCGAAGAACAGCGGCCGCGGCCGCTATTCCTATTTCTCGCTCGACCGCCATGACCGCATGAAGGACAGCCGGCGCCTCGCCGACGAAATCCTCCGCGGACTGGAGCGCGACGAATTCCTGCCCTACTACCAGTTCCAGTTCGACGCCGACAGCCTGGACGTCGTCGGCGCCGAGACGCTGGCACGCTGGCACCATCCCGAACGCGGCATCCTGACGCCAGGCACCTTCCTCGCCACCGCCGAGGAGATCGGCGCTGTGGCGGACATCGACGGCCTGATCCTCGAAAAGGCACTCGCCGATCTGAAGCGCTGGAAGGCGCAGGGGCTGGAAATTCCGAAGATCTCGGTCAACGTCTCCTCGCGCCGGCTGCATGATCCGGCGCTGAAGCACAAGCTCAACGCGCTGTCGTTCGATCCCGGAACTGTCTCCTTCGAACTGCTGGAATCCATCTTCCTCGACGAGAACGACGAGCAGGCGATGGAGAACCTGCGGCATCTGCGAAAGCTCGGGATCGAACTCGAGATCAACGACTTCGGCACCGGCCATGCATCGATCGTCAGCCTGCTGCGGCTAAGCCCGCGCACCCTGAAGATCGATAGGGAACTGGTACAGAAGGTGGCCGAATCGCGGGCACGCCGCAATCTCGTCGGCTCGATCATCGATATCGGCCGATCGCTCGGCATCCGGGTGGTGGCGGAAGGGGTGGAGACGGCCGGCCATGTGCGCGTGCTGCGCTCGCTCGGATGCGACGTCCTGCAGGGCTACGGCCTGGCGGTGCCCATGTCGTTCGACGACACGATCGGCTTCATCAGCCGGCAGGACTGGCGCCGCACCGCCCTCGCGTCCTGACCAGGCGCCCTGCGGCGCCCGGCCTTCTCAGGCAATTTCGAGCGATTACTCGCCCTGGATCTGTGCCACGGCGATGGCCAGGAGTTCCTGCATCTTGGCGCGGATTTCCTCGTCGGTGACGGCAACGCCGCCGGCCTTCAGGTCGCCGCCGACCTTGCGCAGAACGTCCTCGTCGCCGGCTTCCTCGAAATCGGAGGCGACCACTTCCTTGGCATAGGCATCGATGTCGGCCTTGCCGAGCAGACCGCCGGCCCACTGGCCGAGCAGCTTGTTGCGTCGTGCCTCGGCCTTGAAACGGAGTTCCTGGTCGTGCGCGAACTTGTTCTCGAATGCCTTTTCGCGATCACTCATGCCGCTCATCTGCGTCTCCCAAAATATGCCGCCACCATGCGGGTTTCGTTCCCCCATTAATCAAAAGGCGGTACAAAGTGCAATGCGAACTTAGTTGATTCCCCAAGCGCGGCTATGCTTTGGACGATTTCAATCGGGGCGACAACTGTTGCATTGTGAAAAGCCATCTTTTCCGCTAAGGGACCGCTTCGACAATCCACTTGCGTCCCCCTGTGTGACGCCAACAACAGAGAAAAACCAGCCATGAACCGTCGCCGCCGTGTTTACGAAGGCAAGGCCAAGATCCTGTACGAGGGTCCGGAGCCCGGCACGCTGATCCAGTTCTTCAAGGACGATGCAACCGCATTCAACAAGAAGAAGCACGAAGTCATCGACGGAAAGGGCGTTCTCAACAACCGCATTTCCGAATATCTCTTCACGCATCTCAACAAGATCGGCATCCCGACCCACTTCATCCGCCGCATGAACATGCGCGAGCAGTTGATCAAGGAAGTCGAGATGATCCCGCTCGAGATCGTCGTGCGCAACGTCGCCGCCGGCTCGCTCGCCAAGCGCCTCGGCATCGACGAAGGCATCGTGTTGCCGCGTTCGATCATCGAATTCTACTATAAGTCCGATGCGCTGGCCGATCCCATGGTCTCGGAAGAGCACATCACTGCCTTCGGCTGGGCCAATCCGGCCGAGCTCGACGACATCATGGCGCTTGCCATCCGCGTCAACGACTTCCTGTCGGGCCTCTTCCTCGGCATCGGCATCCAGCTCGTCGACTTCAAGATCGAATGCGGCCGCCTCTACGAAGGCGACATGATGCGCATCATCCTCGCCGACGAGATCTCGCCGGACAGCTGCCGGCTGTGGGACATCGAGACGCATGAAAAGCTCGACAAGGACCGGTTCCGCCAGGACCTCGGCGGCCTGCTCGAAGCCTATCAGGAAGTGGCCAAGCGCCTCGGCATCATCAACGAAAACGAGCCGCTGCGCGGCACCGGCCCGGTGCTGGTAAAGTAACAAGCCCAGGGAGACTTTAAGAGTGATCAAGGCACGCGTGACCGTAACCCTCAAGAATGGCGTTCTCGATCCCCAGGGCAAGGCGATCGAAGGCGCACTCGGCGCGCTCGGTTTCGAAGGCGTCGGCCATGTCCGCCAGGGCAAGGTTTTCGATCTCGAAGTCGAGGGCTCCGACAAGGCCAAGGCCGAGGCCGACCTGAAGGCCATGTGCGAAAAGCTCCTCGCCAACACAGTCATCGAGAACTATACTATCGCCATCGCCTGAAGGTGTTGGAGCGGAGCGATGGCCGACCAGACGCAGGAACTGATGTTCGAAATCTTGCGAAAACTGCAAGCTGACATCACGACGATCAAGGAAGGTCAGCGCGACGCACGCCAGGACATTGTGTCATTGCGAAACTACATGCATGTCCTGCAAGGCGATTTCAACAATATGCGCGGAACGATGACGCAGGTTCTGGATCGCCTCGATCGCATCGAAAATCGCCTGGAGCTGCGGGAGCTCCGGGAAGCACAAGCAAGGTTTGAGCCCCACCCATGAAATCCGCCGTTCTGCAACTTCCTGGCCTCAACCGCGACCGCGACATGATCGCTGCGCTGACGAAGATCTCGGGCCATGCACCGGTCACCATCTGGCAGACCGAGACGACGCTTCCGGATGTCGATCTGATCGTCATTCCGGGCGGCTTCTCTTACGGCGACTACCTGCGTTGCGGCGCGATCGCCGCGCGGATGCCGGTCATGCAGGCCGTCAAGGCCGCCGCCGAACGCGGCGTCAAAGTGCTCGGCGTCTGCAACGGCTTCCAGATCCTGCTCGAGGCGGGCCTTTTGCCCGGCGCCCTGATGCGCAATGCGTCGCTGAAATTCGTCTGCAAGGAGATCAAGCTCGAGGTGGTCAACGCCGAGACCGATTTCACCCGCGCCTATGCCAAGGGCCAGATCATCCGCTGCCCGGTCGCCCATCACGACGGCAATTATTTCGCCGACGCCGAGACGCTGAAGGCGATCGAGGGCAATGGCCAGGTGGTCTTCCGCTACGCGGACGGAACCAATCCGAACGGCTCGATCAACGACATCGCCGGCGTGATCAGCGAGAAGGGCAATGTTCTCGGCATGATGCCCCATCCGGAAAACCTGATCGAAGTGGCCCATGGCGGCAATGACGGGCGCGGCATCTTCGCCTCGGCTCTCGACGTAATCGCCGCTTAACCAGACCGATGATAGAAGGCCGGGCTCTTAACCGGAAAGCACCCCGCATGCGCCCTGCCCTCAGCCTTCTTCTTCTCCCCTTGCTGGCCCTCGCCTCCTGCCAGGCTGAACCGAAGGCGCCGACGGCCCACGGGCAGTCCGCGCTCGACGTCATGGAACGCGTGGCCGTCGGCGCCAACAATTGCTGGATGAAGTCCGGCGACCCGGCCTTCAAGGCCTATTCCATGGCGCCGGAACTCAATTCGTTTTCCGGAAAGCCGCGCATTCTTCTGGTGCGCAAGGGCTCCAGCGACATCCGCCCGCTGCTGGTCGTCCAGGCCGAAGGCAGGCCCGCCCGGCTCGACGCGTTCGGCCCGATGATGAACGAGCCGGTGGCCAGACGCATCGCTTCCGACGTCACGCGCTGGTCCAAGGGCTCCAAGACCTGCCGATAAGCCCGGTTTTGCGCCGGTTTGGCAGTGACTTTTCGCACAAGCCTGTCGCCATTCAAAAAAACGTGTGCTAGCGTCTGCCTCGAAATTGCCCGGATTCGAGCTGGATCTCCCATGACGTTCAACGCCTTCCTGCGCCTTGCCATCGCTGTCAGTGCCTTTGCGCTCATCCCACTTTCGGCTCGGGAGGCCGCTGCGGCGGACTGGTCCATCAAGGAAGTCCGCGCCGGGGTTACCGGATCGATCCAGGCGCGCAGCACCTTCGAGCCGGGCTTCTTCCCGACCGTGGCGCTTTATTTCGATCCCCTCGACCGGGCCAATGCCGTCACCTGGAAGGACACGCTTCTGCGTCCGCGCGTCAACGTCGGCGCTTCGGTTAGCACCGCCGGCGAAGCCAGCCAGATTTTCGTCGGCCTGGCCTGGACCGTCGACGTCACCGATCGTTTCTATATTGAGCTCGGTTTCGGCGGGGCCGCGCACAATGGCGACAACAAGGATGACGGCACGAACGGCCCCAAGCTCGGTTGCACCCTGATGTTCCGCGAATCCGCCGCGGCCGGCTTCCGCCTGACCGACCAGCTCGACCTCGTCGCCTCCATCGACCACTCTTCGAATGCCGACCTGTGCGACCCCAATGACGGCATCAGCCATGCCGGCCTCTCGCTCGCCTACAAGTTCTAGAGGCCGCGACACCGCCGTAAGTGTCCATCTCTTTGATGGGTCACCCGTGGCATATCTTCGGGCTGCACGGCGATCGACGCGACCGCGACACGCTCAGAGCATCAGCAGCCGTGACTTCTGAACCTCACGCTCGGCATCGATCCGCGTCAGTCCGATGTCGCGCAGCTGGTCTTCCGTCAGGTCGTGCAGGGCGAGGCGCCCCGCGCGCTTCATCCGCCAGTGCGACAGGCCCTGCCACAGACGCGCGAGCCAGCGCTTCGGCCGCACAGAAGGGGTCAGCATGTCGCCCGCCGAACGGAACAGCGTCTCCCGGGCATAGCCGTCGGGATAGATTGTATCAATTGTATCCACATAGCGCGCTGAATCGCTCATATTGCACCTCTGCTCTCCGAGATTTCTCGATACAATCGCCCTATATTGACCGGATTGCCGAGGCAATGTAATGAATTGTCATGATGACAAATTGGCTCCCCGACCTGCAGCAGGGCAAAGGCCCGATCTATGTGCGCCTCGCCGATCAGATCGAGACGGCGATCGCCGGCGGTACCCTGCCGGCCGGTGCAAAATTGCCGCCGCAGCGCAATCTCGCCTATGACCTCGGCATCACCATCGGCACGGTGAGCCGCGCCTACGCGCTGGTCCATGAACGCGGACTGGTCAGCGGCGAAGTGGGGCGCGGCACCTTCGTGCGCGACACGCATGACGCGCCGCCGGAGGCCAATCTCGATCCGGTGACAGCGTCCCTCGTCGGCACCCGCGCCATCACCCCGCCGCCGGGCAAGATCCGCTTCGACAGCACGGCGGCACCGGATGTCGGCCAGGGCAGCTATCTGCAGAGCCACATCGCGGCGATCCTCAAGGACCACCCGGCGGATATCGCCAGCTATACGCGGAGCTTTCCCGATCACTGGTTCGCCGCCGGCTCCCGCTGGCTGAGCAAGGGCGATTGGGCCCCGGCCCCGCGCGACATCGTGCCGACGCTCGGCGCCCATGCGGGCATCATGGCGGTCATCACCGCAGTGACGTCGCCGGGCGACAAGGTCGTGTTCGAGCACCTGACCTATTCCCAGGTGAGCCGCGCCGCGGGGCTGGCCGGACGCCGCACAATCCTGGTCGAGAGCGATGCCGGCGGCGTGCTACCGGAGGATTTCGAGCGCGTCTGCGCCCAACAGCACCCGAAGGTCGCCTTCCTCATGTCGTCGGCGCAGAACCCGACGCTCGCCTCCATGTCGCTCGAACGCCGGCAGGCGATCGTCGACGTCGCGCGCCGCTACAGCGTCTGGCTGATCGAGGACGATCTCTACGGCGCCATGTCGCCGGAGCCACTTCCGCCGCTGGCCCAGCTCGGGCCGGAGCGCACCTTCATGGTCGGCGGCCTGTCCAAGTCGGTCGCGGCCGGCGTGCGCGGTGGATGGGTCGCCTGCCCGCCGCATTTTGCCCAGCGCGTGCGCATCGCCCACAAGATGATGACCGGCGGCATGCCATTCCTGCTCGCCGAACTCTGTGCGAGGCTCGTGCTCTCCGGCGATGCCACCCGCATCCGGGCGGCCTGCGCCGAAGAGATCGCCGCGCGCGAGGCGCTGGCACGGGAGTATCTCTCCGACTTCGACTTCGTCTCGCATGCCGCAGTGCCCTTTCTCTGGCTGGCTCTGCCCGATCCGTGGCTGTCGGGCACCTTCAAGCACGCCGCGCTTACCGAAGGCGTGCTGATCGACGACGAGGACGAGTTCAAGGCCGGGCGTTCGGAAAAGGTGCTTCACCGCGCCCGCCTCAGCTTTTCCTCGCCGCAGCACCGCGACGAGGTGCGCGCCGGTTTCGCCATCGTCCGGCGCCTCCTGGAGAACGGCAGCGCCGGCTACGACAGCGTCGCCTGAGCAAACCAACGCCTAAGGCAGCCCGGCTGCGAAAAAGCTTTGCACAGAGCCTGTCGTCAGCCGCATTTTCCTGTCGCACCATCGGCATTCATGCGCTAAAGAAGCGCCCAAACCCCGATTTCCGGCAGGCTATCCAGGACCAGCGATGACGATCCCCAACACGATCCAGATCACCCCCGAACTCGTAGCCTCGCACGGGCTGAAGCCGGACGAATACGATCGCATCCTGCAATTGATCGGCCGCGAGCCGAGCTTCACCGAACTCGGCATCTTCTCGGCCATGTGGAACGAGCACTGCTCCTACAAGTCCTCGAAGAAGTGGCTGAAGACGCTGCCGACCAAGGGTCCGCGCGTCATCCAGGGCCCCGGCGAGAATGCCGGCGTGGTCGACATCGACGACGGCGACTGCGTCGTCTTCAAGATGGAGAGCCACAACCACCCGTCCTATATCGAGCCCTACCAGGGCGCCGCGACCGGCGTCGGCGGTATCCTGCGTGACGTCTTCACCATGGGCGCCCGGCCGATCGCCGCGATGAACGCGCTCCGCTTCGGCGCGCCAGACCATCCGAAGACCCGCCACCTGGTGTCCGGCGTCGTCGCCGGCGTCGGCGGCTACGGCAATTCCTTCGGCGTGCCGACGGTCGGCGGCGAGGTCGAATTCGACGCCCGCTACAACGGCAACATCCTGGTCAACGCCTTTGCCGCGGGTCTTGCCAAGTCGAACGCCATCTTCCTGTCGGAAGCCAAGGGCGTCGGCCTGCCGGTCGTCTATCTCGGTGCCAAGACCGGCCGCGACGGCGTCGGCGGCGCGACCATGGCGTCTGCCGAATTCGACGAATCGATCGAGGAAAAGCGCCCGACCGTTCAGGTCGGCGACCCTTTCACCGAAAAGTGCCTGCTGGAAGCCTGCCTGGAACTGATGCAGACCGGCGCCGTGATTGCCATCCAGGACATGGGCGCCGCCGGCCTCACCTGCTCGGCGGTCGAAATGGGTGCCAAGGGCGACCTCGGCATCGAGCTCGACCTCGACAAGGTACCGGTTCGCGAAGAGCGCATGACGGCCTATGAAATGATGCTGTCGGAGAGCCAGGAGCGCATGCTCATGGTGCTCGAGCCCTCCAAGGAAGAGGTCGCCAAGGCGATCTTCGTCAAGTGGGGCCTCGACTTCGCCATCGTCGGCCACACCACGGACGACCTGCGTTTCCGCATCATCCACCAGGGCGAGGAAGTCGCCAACCTGCCGATCAAGGATCTCGGCGACCAGGCACCGGAATACGATCGCCCCTGGGTCGAGCCGAAGACCCCGGCGCCGCTGGCCGAAAACGACGTGCCGCAGGCCGACGTGGCCGATGCGCTCGTCAAGCTTGTGGGTTCGCCGAACAATTCCTCGCGCCGCTGGGTGTATGAACAGTATGACACGCTGATCCAGGGCAATTCGCTGCAGCTGCCCGGCGGCGATGCCGGCGTGGTGCGCGTCGACACCCACCCGAAGAAGGCACTGGCCTTCTCCTCCGACGTCACGCCGCGCTATGTCGAGGCCGATCCGTTCGAGGGCGGCAAGCAGGCGGTTGCCGAATGCTGGCGCAATATCACCGCCACCGGCGCCCTGCCGCTCGCCGCCACCGACAACCTCAATTTCGGCAATCCGGAAAAGCCGGAAATCATGGGCCAGCTGGTCTTCGCCATCAAGGGCATCGGCGAGGCCTGCAAGGCGCTCGACTTCCCGATCGTCTCGGGCAATGTCTCGCTCTACAACGAGACCAATGGCCAGGCCATCCTGCCGACCCCCACCATTGCCGGCGTCGGCCTCCTGAAGGACTGGGCCAAGATGGCCCGCATCCGTTTCGCCGCCCAGGGCGAAGCCCTGCTTCTCGCCGGCGCACCGTCGGGCTGGGGCAGCCATCTCGGCCAGTCGGTCTATCTGCGCGACATCCACGGCCGCACCGACGGCCCGGCGCCGCATGTCGACCTGGCGCATGAGAAGAAGGTGGGCGACTTCGTCCGCGGGCTGATCGAGGACGGCCTGGCAACGGCGGTCCATGACTGCTCGTCCGGCGGCCTGGCGCTGGCCGTCGCCGAAATGGCCATGGCTTCGGGCATTGGCGCGACCGTCAACGCGCTCAACGACGCCGACCCGATCGCGGTCTTCTACGGCGAGGACCAGGGCCGTTACGTGCTGACCGTCACCCAGGACAATGTCGACGCGGTGCAGATGCGCGCCGAAGCCGCCGGCGTCTTCTGCCCGTGGATCGGCCGTACCGGCGGTAACAATGTCGTGCTGGGCGACGCCCGTCCCGTCGCAATTGAGGAATTGCGTTCGGCGCATGAATCGTGGTTCCCTCGCTACATGGACGGCAGCATCGCCTGAGGCGGTGCTTCGCATACGCAGGAGAAGCAGACATGGCTATGAAACCCGGTGACATCGAAGACCTGATCAAGGCCGGCATTCCCGGCGCGAAGGTGGTCATCCGCGACCTCGCCGGCGACGGCGATCACTATGCGGCCGAAGTCGTGGCGGAGGCGTTTCGCGGCAAGTCGCGCGTGCAGCAGCACCAGATGGTCTATGACGCCCTGAAGGGCAATATGGGCGGCGTGCTGCATGCGCTCGCCCTGCAGACCTCCATTCCGGACTGAAGCGCCAGGGAAGCGTCAGATGGCTGATCTCGTCAAGGAAGTGATCGAAAACGTCGTTCAGGGCGTGCTCAAGGAAATTCTGAAGAAGACCACCGGCCGCGGCACGACGCGCCGCCGCAAGCGGCAGGCCCGCTCGGCCTCGACCGGGCGTTTCGTCAGGAAGACCAGCCGCCCGCGCAAGCCGGCGAAGAAGCAGGTCAGCCGCCGCCGCACCGCAGCCAATCGCAGCCGCCAGCGGACCCGCTGACGGCCGCAGGCCAGTCATGCGTATTTGCGCTCTGGCAAAGACGGCGACTGCTTGCTATCTAGAATGCACAAGTGAGACAGCGGCCCTTGAAACCGCATGTGAAAGGATATCCCATGAGCGTCCAAGATTTCATCGCCAATGAAGTGAAGAGCAACGACGTGGTGCTGTTCATGAAGGGAACGCCGCAGTTCCCGCAGTGTGGTTTCTCCGGCCAGGTCGTCCAGATCCTCGACTACGTGGGCGTCGACTACAAGGGCATCAACGTGCTCGCCGACAACGAGATCCGCCAGGGCATCAAGGACTATTCCAACTGGCCGACCATTCCGCAGCTCTACGTCAAGGGCGAATTCGTCGGCGGCTGCGACATCATCCGCGAGATGTTCCAGGCGGGCGAGTTGCAGAAGCATTTCGAGGACCAGGGCGTCGCCGTTCGCGGCGCTGCCTGACCCCATCCGTCATCCGCGTTTAGCGGATTTCGTCATACACTCACCTTTTTCAAGGCGTTGCCCCAAGCAACGCCTTATCTCTGTTTTGGATATTGAGCCATGACTACAACGTTACAGCCGGCGCCCGCCAATTTGCGGGGTATGGGCCGGGTCGAATTCATCGCCATGATGGCCTTCCTGATGTCGCTGAATGCGCTGGCCATCGACATCATGCTGCCGGGCCTGCAGGAGATCGGCAAGGCGCTGAACGTGGTCAACGAGAACCACCGCCAATATGTCGTCTCCGCCTATCTGATCGGCTTCGGCGTCGCCCAGCTGTTCTACGGCCCGATCGCCGACCGATTCGGCCGCCGCCGTCCGATGCTGTTCGGCCTCGGCATCTACATCCTGTCGTCGCTCGCCGTCGTACTGGTCCCCTCCTTCGCCAGCCTGCTGGTGCTGCGCTTCGTCCAGGGCATCGGTTCGGCCGCGACCCGCGTCATCACCGTGTCAATCGTGCGCGACGTCTACGGCGGCCGGCAGATGGCGGAAGTGATGTCGCTGATCATGATGGTCTTCATGGTCATCCCGGTCATCGCGCCGGGCACCGGCCAGGTGATCATGTTCATGGGCCACTGGCACTGGATCTTCGTCTTCATGGCGGTCTCCGCCATGGTGGTCGGCCTGTGGATGTTCATCCGCCTGCCCGAAACGCTGACGGCCAAGGACGTCCGGCCCTTCACCGTCGCGTCGATCTACCAGGGTTTTCGCATCGTGCTGACCAACCGCATCGCGCTCTGCTACACGATCGCCAGCACCTTCATCTTCGGCGCACTGTTCGGCTTCATCAACTCGGCCCAGCAGGTCTATGTCGGCATCTACGATCTCGGCGCCTGGTTCGCCGCGGCCTTTGCCGGCGTGGCGCTGTTCATGGCGCTGTCGTCCTTCGTCAACGCCCGGCTGGTCGGCCGGATCGGCATGCGACGCCTGTCGCATGCCTCGCTTCTCGGCTTCATCGCCATCAACTTCGTCTGGCTGGTGGCGCAGGTTCTCGGACCGCAGCCCATGCCCTTCCCCCTGTTCATGGTGTTCTTCTCGCTCGCCATGTTCCAGTTCGGCTGGATCGGCTCGAACTTCAACTCGCTCGCCATGGAGCCGCTCGGCCATGTCGCCGGCACGGCCTCGTCCGTGCTGGGCTTCATGGGCACCGTCGGCGGCTCACTGATCGGCGCGGCGATCGGCCAGGCCTATGACGGCACGGCCCTGCCCATGGTCGCCGGCTATTTCACCGTCTCGGTGATCGGCCTCGTCTTCGTCCTGATCGGCGAACGCGGCGTGCTGTTCCGCCAGCAGAACAAGCCGGTCTGATTCAAGACCTCTTCGCCCCGTCCGGACAGCGCGCCGGGCGGGGCCCGCTTGTTTTTCGAGCATCGGCCCCAACGACGCACAGAGTCTCTCTCCCTGTCCCGCGTCTCTGCGTTCCTTCGTTGCTAAGTATGTACTTATTTAAATTTACCTATGTGAAAGAGGATTCGTGCCATAAGCATCGCACGAGCTGCGCTGTCGCCGATCACCCGACCAAAACAAGCGTCGCCCGGGCATGATGCCCAGCCACCCTTAATCGCCAAAGCGCGCCACGGCCGGGAACCCGTCCCGCCGAATGCGGAAGCTTGCCCAGATGACGGCGCGCCCGGACCGGAATTGCCTCCTTCGCCCGTCGCGCAGGCCATCCATTTTGTCGGAGCCATTTATGCTGAAACTCAAGATTAGCACCAAGTTCAATTCCCTCCTGTTCGGCGGCGCGCTCATTTCAGCAATCGCCGTGGCGGGGACGGTGGCAACGCTCAGCACCCGGTTCGTCTCGCAGGCAATGCAGGACAAGCTGGCAAGCGTCGAAATGCAGTTCAAGTCCGAGCTTACCGCGTCCCAGCGCGCCGCGACCATGCTGGCGCTGCTCACTGCGGAGCAGACCAGCGTCAAGCAGGCGATGGCAGCCGGCGACCGCGATGCCCTCGCCAAGGAATTCGGCGGTGCCTTCAAGGCCCTCAAGGGCGCCTACGACGTGCGCCAGTTCCAATTCCACCTGCCGCCGGCAATCGCCTTCCTGCGCGTCCACAAGCCGGAACAGTTCGGCGACGACCTGTCGAGCTTCCGCAAGACGGTCGTCCAGGTCAATTCGGAGAAGAAAGTGCTGAGCGGCCTGGAAGGCGGCGAGGCCGGGATCGGCATTCGCGGTCTTGCGCCGATCGCGATTGACGGCAACCATGTCGGATCCGTCGAGTTCGGCCTGAGCCTGCACAGCGGTTTTGTCGAAAAATTCACCCAGAGCAGTGGCCACCCGGCCGCCATCTTCGCCATCGGCAAGAAAGGCCTGGAGCAGATCGGCTCCACCCTGCCGAATGGCATGGATGCGGCCAAGGTGTTCAATCTGAACGACCTGCTCGGCAAGCGCACGACCTTCGAGACCATGCCGGAAACCGATGGCGCCCTCGCCGGCGTCGCCTTCCCGGTCCTCGACTTCTCCAACAACACCATTGGGCTGGCCTTGGTCGCGGTCGATCGGGCCCGCTACAATGAGATTGCCTCCACCGGGTTCTGGGCAGCGGCAGCCGTCTTCGCCCTCATGCTGCTGATTGCCGGCGCCATCGCGCTCATCAGCAAGCCGATGGTCTATCGCCCGCTGGCGCGCATGACCGACTATATGGGCCTTCTGGCCCGCGGCGACCTGAAGACCGAGGTGCCCTATGCCGGTCGCGCCGACGAACTCGGCTCCATGGCCGACGCCGTCGACATCTTCCGCAAGTCGGCCCTGCGCAATATCGAGCTCGAACACGAGGCTGCCGACAACCGTTCGGCCAGCGAACAGGAACGCGCCCGCACCGAGGCGGAGAAAGCCGAGCAGGCCCGCCAGTTGCAGATCGCCGTCGATGCGCTTGCGCGCGGGCTGGACAGTCTCGCCAAGGGCGACCTCTCCTTCCGCATCAAGGTGCCCTTCTCCGGCTCGCTCGAAACGCTGCGGCAGGATTTCAACCGGTCGATGGAAACGCTCGCGGGCGCCCTCGGGACGATTGCCGGCAGCTCCGAGAACATTCGCCAGGGCACATCCGAGATCCGCGGTTCGACCGACGATCTGTCGAGCCGTACCGAGCAGCAGGCAGCCTCGCTCGAGGAAACCGCAGCCGCCCTCGATCAGATCACCGCAACGGTCAAGGCAGCCCACCGGCGCGCCGAAGAGATCAGCCGCATGGTCGGCGAGGCGACCGCTGTCGCCGGCCGTTCGGAACTGATCGTCGAAGATACCGTGTCCGCCATGGGCGAGATCGAATCCTCGTCCAACCAGGTCGGGCAAATCATCGGTGTAATCAACGACATCGCCTTCCAGACGAACCTGCTGGCGCTGAACGCCGGCGTCGAAGCTGCGCGCGCCGGCGAAGCCGGCAAGGGCTTTGCGGTCGTCGCCCAGGAAGTGCGCGAGCTCGCCCAGCGCTCGGCCGCCGCCGCCAAGGAAATCAAGACGCTGCTGGAACGCTCCGAAGCCCATGTCCAGTCCGGAGTGACCCTCGTCACCCGCACCGGCGAAGCCCTGAAACAGATCGGTCAGCATGTCATGACCATCAACGAAAACGTGCGCGCCATGGTCACGTCGTCACAGGAACAGTCCGTGGGCCTGCAGGAGATCAATTCCGCGGTCAACCGGATGGACCAGGTGACGCAGCAGAATGCCGCCATGGTCGAGGAAACGACGGCGGCGGTCCATTCCGTCTTCAGCGAAACTGAAACGCTGAACGAAGCCGTGGCACGCTTCACGATCAATGCCGCGTCCGGTTCTGGTCGTATCGCTTCAAGAGCGGCCTGACAGTCGCGTTCGGAATAGCAAAAACCCGCGCGGCTCAGGCTGCGCGGGTTTCGTGACGTTGGGCTTTGGCTCTTAGAGCGTGAAGACCTTTTCGCGCAGCTCCTGCCAGCTGTCGCGGTCCGGCGCGAGCAGAAGGCCGCCTTCGAAATTGTGCGGCCGGTAGGGCGAGCCGTCGAGGCGCGCGACATGGGCGCCGGCTTCCTGCGAAATCAGCGTGCCGGCCAGGTGATCCCAGGGCATCAGCTTCTTGTACATCAGGAAGTGCAGGTGGCCGGCGGCGAAGGTGCGGTATTCATGCGCCGAGCAGCGATAGCTGGTGAACAGCCGGACCTCGGCGAGATTGGCAAGGATCTGCCGCTTGGCCGCAGTCTCCATATAGGTGAGCGCCGCGATGCCGACCATCTGGTCGAGCGGCACGGCGGGCGCGACCGCCACTTGCACCTGCGATCCGTCCGGGCCGCACATCCAGGCGCCCGAGCCCTTTTCGGCGATCAGCCAGTCATTGCCCATCGGATCGTAGATGATGCCGGCGACCGTCTCGCCCTTGGATACAACGCTCAGCATCACGCCGAACAGCGGCAATCCGGCCGCGTAGTTGAACGTGCCGTCGATCGGATCGACGATGACGGCGAGATCGGCGTCGGCAATCCTGTCGAGCAGTGCCGGGTCGGCGGCGACGGCCTCCTCGCCGATGAACACCGCGTCGGGCATGGCTTCGGCCACGCGCTGGCGGATCAGTTCTTCCGCCGCCTCGTCGGCTTCGGTGACGAGGTCGATGGCCTCGGTCTTCATCCGCACGTCGCCGTCGCCAAGCTTGCGGAAGCGCGGCAGGATCTCCGTCGCCGCCGCTTCCTGGAGCGCGTTGGCAAGCGCAGCGATGTCGAGTTCGGCCATGGTCAGACGTCCTTTGTCAGAAGGGAGGAAAAGTCGAAGAGCTTCGGGTCGAGCAGATGCGAGGCATCGACATGGCCGAGCGCGCGCAGCATGGCGTCCTTGCGGCCCGGCATCTTCGCCTCGATGCCGGCCAGCATCTCCTTCATCGCATTGCGCTGCAGGCCGTCCTGCGAGCCGCAGAGATCGCAGGGGATGATGGGAAATTCCATGGCGACGGCGAAGCGCGCCAGATCGTCCTCGGCCGCATAGGCGAGCGGGCGCAAGAGCATCAGGTCGCCGTCGTCGTTCAGAAGCTTGGCCGGCATGGCCGAGAGCCGGCCGCCGTGGAAGAAGTTCATGAAGAAGGTTTCGAGAATGTCCTCGCGGTGGTGGCCGAGCACCAGCGCGTCGCAGCCCTCCTCGCGCGCCACCCGGTAGAGATTGCCGCGGCGCAGGCGCGAGCAGAGCGAGCAATAGGTCGCGCCGGTCGGCATTTTCTCCTTCACCACCGAATAGGTGTCGCGATATTCGATGCGGTGTTTCACGCCGATCGAGGCCAGATAGTCCGGCAGTACGTGCTTGGGAAAATTCGGCTGGCCCTGGTCGAGATTGCAGGCGACGAGTTCCACCGGCAGGAGGCCGCGCCATTGCAGGTCGAGCAGGATGGCGAGCAGGCCATAGCTATCCTTGCCGCCCGACAGGCCGACCAGCCAGCGCTTCTGGCCCTTCATCATGTCGAAATCGGTGATCGCCTGGCGAACCTGGCGGATCAGCCGCTTGCGCAGCTTGTTGAAGCCGACCGAGCGCGGCGCATGCGCAAAGACCGGATGCACGCCGGCCGCATCCGCGGCGAGTTCCTCGTCCTCGGTGGACGGGTCGACGGTCAGTTCGGCGGACAAAACTGTCATGGCTTCAGGCTCCACGGGCGCAGCGTACGCGCGCCCTGCCAATGCCCGGTTGATGCGGCAAGATCAAGTCCCGAATACCGACCAGCCGGTGCGCGCCGCCAGCATTTCGAGCGCGACGGAGCCCAGCGCCGAATTGCCGACCTTGTTGAGGCCCGGCGACCAGACGGCAATCGAGGCCTTGCCCGGCGCGATGGCGAGAATGCCGCCGCCGACGCCGCTCTTGCCCGGCAGGCCGACATGGAAGGCGAAGTCGCCCGATCCGTCGTAATGGCCGCAGGTCAGCATCAGCGCATTGATGCGACGTGCCCGCTTCGGCGAGACGACGGAGTACCCGCTGATCGGATCGGCGCCCTGGGCGGCGAGGAACAGACCGGCGCGCGACAGTTGCCGGCAGGTCATCGACAGCGCGCATTGGTGGAAATAAACGCCGAGCACATGGTCGACCTCATGGTGCAGATTGCCGAAGGAGCGCATGAAATTGGCCAGCGCATAATTGCGGAAACCCGTTTCCGTCTCGGACTTGGCCACCGCCCGGTCGATGCTGATCGTTTCGTCGTCGGCAAGATAGCGCACGAAGCGCAGCACTTCGCCGATCGCCTCCTTCGGTTTGTGGCCGGCCAGCACCATGTCGCAGACGACGATCGCTCCGGCATTGATGAAGGGATTGCGAGGGATTCCGTGTTCCTGTTCGAGCTGCACGATGGAATTGAAGGCGGACCCCGATGGCTCCCGGCCGACGCGCTTCCAGATCGATTCGCCGGCCTTGCCAAGCGCCAGCGTCAGCATGAAGACCTTCGACACGCTCTGGATGGAAAACGGGGTCGCCGCATCGCCGGCGGTGAAGATCTGGCCGTCGACCGTGGTCAGGGCGATGCCGAACTGGTTGGGGTCGACCTTGGCGAGCTCGGGAATGTAGTCGGCGACCTTGCCCTCGCCGCGCCGTTCGGCAAGCGACAATGCGATGTCGTCGATGATCGCCTGAAGGTCCATCCGCTTCCTCTCACAGCCCAGCGCCGTTCCTGCATATTCGCTGCAAAATATTGCAGCGCAAATAGAAAAAGCCGCCCCGAAAGGCGGCTTTCAACAATCCGGTCGCTAAGCGATCAGCGCGAGTAGAATTCGACGACCAGCTGCGGTTCCATGACGACAGCGTAGGGAACGTCGGACAGGCCCGGGACGCGAACGAAGGTGGCAACCATCTTGTTGTGGTCGACTTCGATGTAGTCCGGAACATCACGCTCGGCGAGCTGAACCGATTCCAGAACGGTGACCAGCTGCTTCGACTTCTGGCGAACTTCGATCACGTCGCCGGCCTTGCAGCGGTACGAGCCGATGTTGACCTTGACGCCGTTGACGGTGACGTGGCCGTGGTTGACGAACTGACGGGCAGCAAAGACGGTCGGGACGAACTTGGCGCGGTAGACGATCGCGTCGAGACGCGATTCGAGCAGACCGATCAGGTTCTCCGAGGTGTCACCCTTGCGGCGGTTGGCTTCGTCGTAGGTGGCGCGGAACTGCTTCTCGCGCAGGTCGCCGTAGTAGCCCTTGAGCTTCTGCTTGGCGCGCAGCTGCACGCCGAAGTCCGAAAGCTTGCCCTTGCGGCGCTGGCCGTGCTGGCCGGGGCCGTATTCGCGACGGTTGACCGGGGACTTCGGACGGCCCCAGATATTTTCGCCCATGCGGCGATCGATTTTGTACTTGGATGCAGCGCGCTTGCTCATCGCATTTCCTTTACAACAGGTTACACCAGTCTGTTGCCAGACCGGATCAAGGAAACACGCCCTCCTCTGAACTCCGTTTTGGAAGCTCTGACAGGCCTCTCACATAAAGCGTATGGAAAGAGCCACGGGACATGTCAAAGAAAACACCGGGCGACTGGCCCGGCGTTGGTGGGGTCATTAGCGGTGGATCACGCGAAAGTCAACGGCTAGCGCTTGAACTAAATGTGCGCATGACCATTTCGGGGAAACGCAGCACCGGGCCCCTCTGACGCGAGTGCCGGATTCCCGTGATGTCGGAGCTGCGATCATCAACCGTTCCGGCAAAGGAAACCCATAATGGATTTTCTTTGGACAGACTTCCTGGGGACCGCCGTCTGGATGTGGCTCTCCTTCCTGGCCCTTGTAATCTTTCTACTCGCCCTCGACCTTGGCGTCCTGCATAAAAAGAGTGCCGAGATCGGCATACGCGAAAGCTTCCTTCTCTCCGCCTTCTATATGTCGCTCGGTCTCGCCTTCGGCGGCTGGGTCTGGTGGCAGTCCGGCCAGCAGGCCGGCCTCGAATATCTGACGGGCTTCGTCGTCGAGAAGAGCCTGGCGATGGACAACATCTTCGTCATAGCCATGATCTTCGGCTATTTCGCCATTCCCCGCGCCTACCAGCATCGGGTGCTGCTCTGGGGCATTCTCGGCGTGATCGTCCTGCGCGGCATCATGATCGCCGCCGGCGCCTCGATCGTCGAGAACTACCACTGGGTGCTTTACCTCTTTGCCGCCTTCCTGATCGTCACCGGCATCAAGATGCTGCTGACGGCCGACAAGGAATACGACGTCTCGGGCAATCCCGTGCTGCGTTTCCTGCGCAAGCACCTGCCCGTCACGGAGAAGCTCGAGGGGCATCACTTCTTCGTCCGCCGCGAGGACCTCATGTCCGGACGGATGAAGACCTATGTCACGCCGCTCTTCCTGGCGCTGGTCATGGTCGAACTGGCCGACCTGGTCTTTGCCGTCGACTCCATCCCGGCGGTGTTCGCCATCACCACCGATCCCTTCATCGTCTACACCTCGAACATCTTCGCCATCCTCGGCCTGCGCGCGCTCTATTTCGCGCTGTCGGCGCTCATCCACCGCTTCGCCTATCTGAAATATGCGCTGTCGGTGGTGCTGATCTTCATCGGTGCGAAGATCTTCATTGCCGACATGCTTGGGCTCGCCAAGATCCCGCCGCTGGTCTCGCTCGGCGTGACGGTCGGCATCCTCACCGCCGGGATCCTCGGATCGCTCTGGGCGACCCGCAACGAGGGCAAGACCGCCGCCACGGTGCTGGAGCAGAAATAAGACTGCGCAGGGCGGCCCACCGGCCGCCCTGTCTCCGCTCTGCCAACGCTGCAACCGTCGCCTGATGATGACGCGGCAGAGCATTCACCTCGCCCGCCGGGGCGGCTATAGCTAGGCGACCCCGCAACCGCAGATCGGATTCGCCCATGACCGACACCGTCCTCGACCGCCTTCTCCGCTATGTCGTGATCGATACCCAGTCCGACCCGACCTCGTCGGCCCAGCCCTCGACGGAGAAGCAGAAGAATCTCGGCCGGCTGCTGGTCGAGGAACTGCTGGCGATCGGCCTCGGCGAGGCCCATCTCGACGAGCACGGCAATGTCTATGCGACCCTGCCGGCCAATGTGGAAAAGCAGGTCCCCGTCATCTGCTTCTGCTCGCACATGGACACGGCACCCGATTTCACTGGCACCAATGTCAAGCCGCAGATCGTGCGCAACTATGCCGGCGGCGACATCCGCCTGACCGGCGACCCCAACCAGGTCATCCGCCTTGCCAACAATCCGGAGCTGAACGATCAGGTCGGCAACGACATCGTCACCACCGACGGCACGACGCTGCTCGGCGCCGACGACAAGGCCGGTATCGCCGAGATCATGACCGCTGTGCAGTTCCTCGCCGCCAATCCCGACATCCCGCGCGGCACGGTGAAGGTGCTGTTCACCACCGACGAGGAGATCGGCCGCGGCGCCGACAAGGTCGACCTGAAGAAGCTCGGCGCCGAATTCGGCTACACGCTGGACGGCAGCACGGTCGGCGAGATCGAGGACGAGACCTTTTCGGCCGACGGCGTCGACATCGCCATTTCCGGCGTCGCCATCCATCCCGGCACGGCCAAGGGCAAGATGGAGAACGCCATCAAGATCGCCGCAGAAATCGTCGCCCGCCTGCCGAAGGACCAGGCGCCGGAGACCACCGAGGGCCGCCAGGGCTTCATCCATCCGACCGACATCAGCGGTTCGATGGAAGGCGCGAAGCTTGGCTTCATCATCCGCGATTTCGACGACAAGGGCCTCGCCGAGAAGGAGGCCCTGCTCGAGCAGATCACCCGCGAGGTCATGACGTCCTTTCCCGGCTCCAGCTATACCTTCACCGTCAAGGAACAGTATCGCAACATGAAGGTCGTGCTCGACCAGCATCCGCAGGTCGTCGATTATCTCATCGAGGCGGTGAAGCGCGTCGGGCTGACCCCGGTCCGCCACAGCATTCGCGGCGGCACGGACGGCTCGCGCCTGTCCTTCATGGGCCTGCCCTGCCCCAACATCTACACCGGCGGCCATGCCTATCACTCTCCGCTCGAATGGGTAAGCCGGCAGGACATGGAAAAGTCCGTCGAGACCATCGTCGAACTGGTGAGGGTCTGGGAGGAGAGGACGCCGGCGTGAACGATCCCTTCGACCTCAAACGCTTCGTCGAAGCCCAGAAACCCGTCTATGCGCGGGTTCTCGGCGAACTTCGCGCCGGGCATAAGACGAGCCACTGGATGTGGTTCGTCTTTCCGCAGATCGCTGGCCTTGGCGGCAGCCCCATGGCGATCCGCTACGCCATTGCGTCTCTAGCCGAAGCCCGCGCCTATCTCGACCACCCGGTGCTTGGGCCGCGGCTCAGAGAATGCTGCGAGATCCTTGAGGGGCTGGAGGGCAAAAGCGCCGAGGTGATCTTCGGCTATCCGGACGTGCTGAAGCTCAGATCCTCGCTCACGCTCTTCTCCCGCGCCGCCGGCCAAGGCAACAGCATGTTCGACGCGCTTCTGGCAAAATACTATGAGGGCAAATCCGACCCGCAGACGCTGGAGCTAATCGCCTAGTTATCTGCCGCTCACTCCGCCGCCGAGGGAACCTCGCAATCGTCCGTGGCATTGGGATCGCCGGGCGCCGTCTCCACCTGCAGATCCGGGAAGGCGACGATGCGCTTGCCGGCGAAGTCGGTATGGACGACGATCAGATTGTGTTCCTCGAAATAGCCGAGCAGACGGCGGGCGCGGCGGGCCGAATGGGTGCCGTAGGCCTTGGCGATGCATTGGTCAGAGGGGCAGGCCTCGCCGCGGATGGCGGCACGCGCCATGAGCAGGAAGACGCCCTGCAGGTCGTCGGAGACACGCTGCGACAGGTCGAGCGCCATGGCCCAGGATTCGCCTCCAGCGGTCTCCTCGTCGACGCCGGACCGCGTGATCGCAACGCGGCGGCGGAATTCGCCCATGGCCATGGGCGGACCCGCCACGCGCCGCATGCGGGCGCGCACCAGAAACTCCTGATAGAGAACCGAATCGGTACGATAGGCGGCCTGCGGATCGGCGAGGATCTCGGCCAGTACATGGGCAAGCTTTTCCTCGCGTTCCTCCGACGACATTTCCGGCGCCGACTGTCGGCCTTCGCCAGGGCTGGCGGGACCGCTCGCGGCAGGCGCGGCCTTCGACAACTCGGCGAGGATATCCGTGGTCGGGCGCGGCGCCGGCGGGGCGCGGCGCATAATCGGCCGGGTGAATTCTTCCGGATCGGGCGTGAAGATCAGGTCCTCGACGTCCTGCGGCGCATCCGGCAGCGGCATCAGCTTCGGGCTCGACGAACGCGCCGAGGTCTCGACCGTGCCGATGACGATCGGCAGCGGCCGGCGCGACAAGGCCGGGCCGAGCGCGACGAAGTTACCGCGCTTCAGGTCGCGGAACATTTCCGCCTGGCGCCGATCCATGCCGAGCAGATCGGCGGCGCGCGCCATGTCGATATCGAGAAAGGTGCGGCCCATCAGGAAGTTCGAGGCTTCGGCCGCGACGTTCTTGGCGAGCTTGGCCAGGCGCTGCGTGGCGATCACGCCGGCAAGCCCGCGCTTTCGGCCGCGGCACATCAGGTTGGTCATCGCGCCGAGCGACATCTTGCGCGCGTCTTCCGAGACGTCGCCGCCGACCGAAGGCGCGAACATCTGTGCTTCATCGACCACCACCAGCACCGGGTACCAGTATTCGCGCTCGGCATCGAACATGCCGTTGAGGAAGGCGGCGGCGGCGCGCATCTGCTGTTCGATGTCGAGGCCTTCGAGGGTCAGCACGCAGGAGACCCGGTGCTGGCGGATGCGGTTGGCGATGCCGGCAAGCTCTGCCTCGGTGCGCTCCCCATCGACCACCAGATGGCCGAACCGGTCGGACAGGGTGACGAAGTCGCCCTCCGGGTCGATGATGACCTGCTGCACCCACGGCGCCGACTGCTCGAGCAACCGCCTGAGCAGATGCGATTTGCCCGAACCGGAATTGCCCTGCACGAGAAGACGCGTGGCCAGAAGCTCCTCGATATCGAGCTTGGCCGGCTCCCCGCCCGACAGAGTACCCATATCGATTCCGACCTGCACCAATACCACCTCGTCTGATCACGCGCTCGCCGGACGAACACCTCGCCCCACGAACCACAGATGCTTTAGCAAATAAACTGCGAATCGGCGTCGAGAAAGACCCGGCATCAACAGGCAATTATGCCTCAGGGACGGACAGACTGCGAGCGCCGGTCGCATCTTTTCGCTCTACGTCGAACCGAATGCCCGTGACGGAGCGCCGGACCCGGCATAAGCGGCAGGGTTTGCTCCTGAGGGCTTCGGCAAGGCACGCCGCCGAAGCCCTCAGGTACATCGTCACAGCCGAATGTCCCAGGCGTTGAAGCGCCGCGGGCGCCGCCAGGTTTCCGGCGGCAGCAGGCCGATGTCGCGCAGCATGTAGTCGGACAGACCGTGGACCGAATTGGACCTGCGGCGTCGTTTCCACGCGACATAGACAAGTGCCCGGGCCGATGCCCATACACCGAATTTGCGGCACAAGTCGTCGACCGCTGCCAGCGGGTCGTCTGCAATTATAGATTGTTCCTTATACATAGCTTTTCCGTCCCGGCGCAGCGACGCAACCAGGTCCTCTCGATGGAAAACAAAGGTGTGAGACGAGCGGGAGAACGCGCTTACGCGTCTCGACGGTCGATCACATCAGTTCTGCTGAAAATGGCGCCAGACGCCGGGAGATCCTGGACGGAAGACCGTTCAGGCGGTGGTTCGCGACCCCGAAGCGCTGAGCGCCGAGAGAAGGAACATTGATCCGCCAGCAAGGCGCATGAATGCAATATGTGTTGACATCGACGCCTCCTGTGTTTGAGTTGCGGACGGCCACAAGCTCTCACAAGACAAAGCAACCGACAAGTGCGCAATTGCGGATTGCAAAGATCGGCGGATCGGCGTTGCAGATTGGCAACAGGTTGAGGATCAGCCGCCCGACAAGGGCGGCAGCCGAAATCTTAGCCTTGGGGAAAGGCAGCCAGAGGCCGGGAGCCGTCAGATCGACGGTTCGCCCACCGGCGAGACGAGCAGCTTGTCGATGCGGCGTCCGTCGAGGTCGATCACCTCGAAGCGCCAGCCATTGGCCTCGAAGCTTTCGCCGAGTTCGGGAATGCGCTTCAGCTCGGCGATGACATAGCCGGCGACCGTCGTGTAGTCCGGATCGGATTCGACCGGGATGCGGATGCGGTCGACGAACTCGTCGATCGGCGTCCAGCCGGCCACGAGATAGGAACCGTCCTCGCGGCGCACGACGTAGGGCTCCTCGTCCTCGTATTCCTGGAACACGCCGGTGATCGCTTCCAGAATGTCGCCAGACGTGATGATCCCTTCGAAATGCCCGTATTCGTCATAGACGAGCACCATGTGCAGCGGCGTCTTGCGGATCGCCTGGATGATGTCGACGGCGCTGGCGAGGTCGGAGACGATCGGCACTTCGCTCAGATGCTGGCGAATGTCGAAATCCGAGCCGAGCGCGATGGCATCGTAGATGCGCTTGGAGAACAGAACGCCGATGATCTCGTCGGAATCGCCGGAGCGGACCGGCAGACGCGAATGCGCGGCACTGCGCAGCTTGTCGCGGATTTCCTCGAGCGTGTCGTCGACGTCGAGCACCTCGACGTCGCGGCGCGGCGTCATCAGACCACGCGCGGTGCGGTCGGCAAGGCGCATGACGCCGGAGATCATCGCCGATTCTTCGTTCTCTATGACGCCGGCGCTCTGCGCCTCGGCCAGCACCGACTTGATTTCCTCGTCGGTCACCGTACCCGCCGATACACCCTGCTGGCCCAGCAGCCGCAGCAGCAGGCGTCCGGAATTGTCGAGCAGCCAGACGAGCGGCGCGGCGACCTTGGACAGGATCAGCATGGGCACGCCGACCTTGGCGGCGACCGCTTCCGGGTTGCGCAGGGCGATCTGCTTCGGCACGAGTTCGCCGACGATCAGCGACAGATAGGTGATCATCACCACGACGGAACCGACGCCGAGGGCGCTCGCCACGTTTTCAGAAAGCCCCTGTTCGGCCAGCCATCCGGCGAGCCGCGCGCCGAGCGTGGCGCCGGAGAAGGCACCGGAGAGGACACCGACCAGCGTGATGCCGATCTGCACCGTGGAGAGGAAGCGGCCCGGCTCCTCGGCGAGCCTGAGCGCGATGGTCGCGCCGCGATTGCCCTGTTCGGAAAGCACCTTGAGGCGCGTCGTGCGCGAGGAGACGACCGCCATCTCGGACATGGCCAATACGCCATTCAGAATGGTGAGCAAGGCAACGATCAGAATTTCCGTAAACAAAATAAGCTCGAGGCTCCTGTGAAAATGCGGTCTGTCCGGCGACGGCCAAGCTCTCTACCATGATTGGCCGCCGCTTTCCAAATATCGGCGAGAAGATTTAGCGGTCCGCCGCCACCTTTAGCAAGGGCGTTGCGATGTCGAGGCCGAAGCCCTGCATAAGACGGCGGGTGGAAAAGTCGGGATTGCCCGAGGTGAAGACGGCAAAATCGAAGTCCTCGGGGTGTTCCGCCCCCTCGACCAGCGGCACCAGGCGCCGGGCCTGGCGGGCGATCGCCTCCGCTGGATCGAGCCAGTCGACCGGCCAGGGGGCGAGCCGACGAAACACGTTGGCGAGGAACGGATAGTGCGTGCAGGCGAGCACGACGATGTCGGTGCGCGCGCCGTCCTTCTCGACGAAGCAGGGGGCGATCTCCGCCAGCACCGCCTCGTCCGATACGGGCTCGCCGCGGATATAGGCTTCCGCCATCCTTGCCAGGTTTTCCGACCCCACCAGCCGCACATGGCAGCGGGCGGCGAAGGACTGGATGAGATCGCGGGTATAGGCGCGCTTGACCGTGCCGGGCGTGGCGAGCACCGAGACGAGCCCGGACCGCGTGCGCTCGGCCGCCGGCTTTATCGCAGGAACCGTGCCGATGAAACGCATGGCGGGAAAGGCGTGGCGGAGATCGTTGCCGGCAAGGGTAAAGGCGGTATTGCAGGCAACGATCACCGCTTCCGGGTCATAGGCCGCGAGCAGTTCGGCGAACAGGTCGAGGATACGCTTGCGAAGCGGCGCTTCCTCCCAGCCGCCATAGGGAAAGCCGGCATCGTCGGCGACGTAGATGAAGCCGCGCTCCGGCATCAGGACGCGCGCCTCGCGCAACACGGTCAATCCGCCGATGCCGCTGTCGAACACCAGCACCGGCTTCAGTTCATTCCCCGTCTGCGCCATCGTCCGCCCCGTCCAAGTCCTGCCAAGGGCCCGCCTTGCCGCGCGGGCTCTTGCGGCTGTATCGGTCGAATGTGGCGAAAACGCCGCGCATGATGCTGATCTCCTGCTCGGAATAGGCGCGGCGCGTCAGCACGGCGCGCAGATTGTCGATCATCTTCGGCTTCTTGGCCGCAGGCCGGAAATAGCCGCGCGCATCGAGCGCCTCCTCGACGGATTCGATCATGCCGAACAGCTGTTCCTTGGTGGCCGGCTTCTGCTCGAGCGGCTGGAACGAGGTCTCCGCCAGATCCTCCAGCCCGCCCTTCATCCACTCATAGGACATCAGCAGCACCGCCTGGGCGATGTTGAGCGAGGCGAAGGCCGGATTGACGGGAAAGGTGACGATCTCGTCGGCCAGCGCCACTTCCTCGTTGGTAAGCCCCCAGCGCTCGCGCCCGAACATGATGCCGGTCGCCTCGCCTGCCCTGAACTTCTCCCGCAGCGTCGCCGCCGCCACCACCGGCGAGCGGACAGGCTTGAAACCGTAGCGTTCGCGCGCCGTCGTGGCATAGACGAAATTGAGATCGGCCAGCGCCTCCTCCAGCGTGTCGAAGACGCGGGTCGCGTCGATCACATGGTCGGCCTTGGAGGCGGCGGCCCTGGCCTTCTCGCTCGGCCAGCCGTCTCGCGGATTGACCAGGCGCAGCTCCGACAGGCCGAAATTGGCCATGGCGCGCGCCACCATGCCGATATTCTCGCCGAGCTGTGGCTCGACGAGAATAATCGCCGGCCCTTCGGCCAGAAGTTCGCGTTCGCTGTTGGTGCCTGACATGATATTCCCTGGATGCATATTCTCTCAGCCGGCCTTAGCAAGTCATGGGGGCGTTGAGAATAGCGAAACCGCCCTATAGCCCGGCAAGCGCCCGGTTTCACGCTGTTGCGCACCCGGTTGCCCCCGCACCGTCGCCCGTCGAGCACGAGCATCAGGAGAGGCCGATAGAAGGCGGAAAGGAGTCAGCGCCGTTCGAGCCAGGCCTTGATGGACGCCCAGCGCGCCTCGCCCGCCTCCCGGGTGATGTCGTCGATCACGTAGGCTCCTCCGCGCTTCTCGTCCTTCACCAGGAAGAACATCAGGCGGATACCGTTGCGCGGCCCCTCCCGGCCATCGTTGCAGGCCGAATTGTCGAGCCGCGCCTCGACCATGATCCGCGTGTCCGCCCTTGTAAGGTCCCTGACGGTATGCATCCCGATCGGACAGCGATTGGCGTCTCCAGTCAGTGGATCCCGCTCGAACAGGGTGACATCCCCGCGCTGTCGCGCGCGCGCCAAGGCTCCCGTGTAGGCCTCGACGAAGTTCACGCTGAAATCGTTGAGCAGCCGGATTTCGCTGAAATAGGGTTCGTAGCTGTCGGGCTGGTCGAGCGAGTTGACCACCACCCTCTCGACATACGCCTTGACCAGCGCTTCGCGATCATTGGCCGCGGCCGGGCCGGCAAGACCCGCCAGCACAAGCGATATCAACCAAGCCGATGCGCGCATAAGCCCCTCCGGTCATGCAGACTGCCGGACTTTCATAGCGTGGTTGACGCAGCCCCGGCAATGCGCTCGGCCGGGGACATTCGCCGCAGCCGACGCCTTACTGCGCGGCGATCGCCTTC